>Ga0209415_10007032_pt1 | contig 19782 bp, 19 predicted proteins | sample PeaSoiSIISIP2007_FD_187696 | JGI IMG/M metagenome (GOLD analysis project Ga0209415, IMG submission 187696) | Peat soil microbial communities from Weissenstadt, Germany - SII-SIP-2007 (SPAdes) (version 2) | ecosystem: Environmental > Terrestrial > Soil > Wetlands > Peat | place: Germany... | reverse complement strand
GAACATGGGGAAGCGTTGAGCATGCTTTATCCATGGAAACTTTCCACTATCGACGATGACCCCGCCCACCGTGGTCCCGTGCCCGCCCAGGAATTTTGTCAGGGAATGCACCACAATATGCGCGCCGTACTCGATGGGCCGCAGCAGGATGGGAGTGGCCACGGTGTTGTCGACAATCAGCGGAACGCCACATCGGCTGGCCACCCGCGCCAGACCCTCAATATCGCAAATGTTACCTGCGGGATTGCCCACGCTTTCGCAAAATACTGCCCGCGTGCCGTCATCAATCAGCCGCTCTATGTCAGCCGGTTTGTCCGACTCCGCGAAGCGCACAGTAACTCCGTAGTTCGGTAGAACATGTGCGAATAGCGTGTGAGTAGTCCCATAGAGTTGAGGAACGGAAACTATGTTGGTGCCCATACGGGTGAGGTTGAGCACTGCGTAATTGACGGCCGCTTGTCCGCTGCTCGTACACAAGGCTTCTACTCCACCCTCGAGCGCTGCGACACGCCGTTCCAGCACGGCCGTCGTAGGGTTGGCAATACGGGTGTAACGAAATCCGCCGGCTTCGAGATTGAACAGCGCCGCGGCGTGATCGGCGCTGTCGAACGCATACGCGGCGGTTTGATAAATAGGCACGGCCACCGCCTTCGTCGCCGGATCGTCCTCATAACCGCCGTGGATTGCTATCGTTTCCGCCCTCATTATCTGTTCAGTTCCATTCGGAAATCTTCTTCATCTCGCCGACTACCCACTCAATTTCCCGCTCGGTCGTCCGGAAGCTGGTCACGCATGCCCGCAAGACAGGATCTCCATCATTGAGCCGAATTGCCGACATCCACGCGATCTGGCGATCATAGAGGGCCGCCAGGAACGTGGAGATGTTCAGGCCGTCACGGGTAAAACAAACCAGCGGCAACGGCGTCTTGTTGACGATCCGCCAACCGTCGCGTTGCAGCAATGTCCGCAAGACCTCACCCATGCGAGCCTGATGTTCGATCATCTCGATGTATCCGGACTCCCCTCGCTCGGCCAGCGAAAGGAAGAGTTTCAAGCCGATGAACCGCCGGGACCACTGGACGGTAGAGCAGTACGGATCCAGAACCGCTCCTGTTTTTCGCGGCATGAAGGAAATTTCGGAATCAAAGGCTTGCGAAACCGTGCCGGCGTGACGGCAGAAGAACATTCCAGCGCCCATGGGCACCGAGAACCACTTATGCGCATCGCAGGTCAGAGAGTCCGCCTCCGAGATTCCGCGGAGATGGCCTCTGAGGCGCGGCGAGATCGCGGCCGCGCCACCCCACGCCGCATCGACGTGAAACCACAGGTTCTGAGAGTGACAGAAGCGCGCCAACTCGGGCAAGGGATCGATCGCGCCGGCGGCCGTAGTCCCAACGGTACCGACCACAAGAAACGGCGCCAACCCAGATTCGCGATCCTTGCCCACCTGCCTGGCAAGATCGTGGAGATCCATCTTGAGATCGCTATCCATCGCCACCGTCCGAAGGGCCTCGCTTCCCAGCCCCGACATGCGTGCGATCTTCAGGAATCCATGATGAGCGGCGGCTGTCAGGTAGATTGCAGGGGATTCGGACAACCCCCTCAGGCCACCGTCACGATACGTTGGGAACCGCCGCGTCAGCGCGGCGATGACAGCGGAAAAGTTCGCCTCCGCTCCGCCGCCCGTGAAATTTGAAACCGTTTCCGCGGGAAGGCCGAACTTGCGGGCCAACCAGTGAAGTGTGTGCCGTTCGATCTCGTTCGCGGCCGGCGAGGTACTCCAAGTCGCCAGTTGCGGATTGTACATTGCTACTATCGCGTCGGCAACCACCGACGGAATCGTGACACTCGGGTTGAACAGGCCGAAGTACCGGGGATGAGTCACATGCACCTGCCACCTTTGCAACATCTGCTCGACGTCGGCTATTATACCCTCGAGCGGCATTGGCCGGGTGAAATCGTACCGCGAACTGAGGTGCTCTCGAATCTCCCCGGGAGTGACGGCCGGGCGCACAGGCCCATTCGCAATCCGGGACTCGAGTTCCGCGGCGGCCCTGCGAAGTTCATCAAACGCCATAGCTGAAGAGAGAGCCTCGGATCTCATCCGCATTCGCCCAATGAAACATCCAAGCGACATAATCGTTATCGTCGTAGTCAAACGAGTCAAGCGGGATGAGTGGAGAGCCTTTTGGACCGATCACAAACGTCCGCGCCCCTAAGTCGTGCGGGACCGCCCACGGGCAGTATTCACGATAGTCAAGACCCGGTTGGCGCCGGAAAAAGAAGGCATCCGCGCCCTGTCGCGCCACGTGAAGCATCTCCCGGAAAATGTCCCGGAAGCTCATCTTGTCTCGAGGCCAAACCACGTCCAGCAGAAAGGCGCCCTGAACCCCTCCGCGAACCAGGTTACCTAAAGAGAACCATCCCTCGTTGCCTTGCCGATCGCGGAATACATAAATGCCGCAGGGGTACACCGGCGAAGCCGGCCCATACCGCCATTGCAGGAATTCAGCAGAGCGGTCACTTACAATGCCATTAATAGAGCGGCTGCGCCGGAATAATGCCGAGAGCTTCTCCCAGTCCCGACATGGTTCGATCGTAAGCGCTGCCGGCCGCCGCGCGAGAAATCGCAGAAGGGGATTGGCCCAGCCGGCCATCCGTGCAATCCCCGCTGCAATCTCACTTGACGTTCTGGCGCCCACGAATGCCGGAATCATCGCGTCCAACCGGAACGGGAAAATATACTCCGTTTCCGAATTTGGAACGGCGCGCCCACCCATCATACGCCAAACAGGCTCGGAGTTACCGTTGCAGGTCGTGGCAAAGTAAAATGCGTATCCCGGGGTATGTAAGTACTTCTTGAACAGATAGAACCCCATCGACTGGGCGAGCGGCGCAACAAACCAACTGCCCGAACACAGACCATAAACCCGCTTGTCGGCCGCCAGGAATGCGGAAGGGAAAAACAGGTTAATTCCTCGAATGGTTTCGTTTCGATCTACAACGCAACAGCCGAGCGGAGAGCGGTCCCTGGCGACAGGGTTTTCGACCAGGAGCCACTTCAGACGGCGTTCGATCCCTAAAGGACATTCGGAAACGGGTTTCCGGGACCCAACAGAAGTCCGCAACGCGCGATCGATGCGCGATCTGTGAAGAAAGGCTGCTACCTCGGGGAGTGTAGAATCCAGAATCGGCCGTAGTTCCAGACACTCCCCCGCTCTTATGGATTCGGCCTCGATACGAAGCGCTGGGCGAACCCGGCTCGATGAGCTCATTGGCAGACCGCCCTCCGGCCTTCAAACGGGCTATGTTCCTGGCGCAGCCTTCCGACAGGTCTTATCCTGTGGGTGGTCTTGCGCGCGCAAAGATATCGCAGCCAGTTGCGATACACGCTGACGGCCGCCTGCTGCCAGGTATTCCTCGCGTTGGCAACCAGCCGCGCAAACGGAAAGTCCGCTAGCAACTCCTCACGGCGATCGCAGAGAACCCGTTCTCGCAGGGCGGTCAATCGTCCAGCGTCATCTTCGTCGAAGCACCCTCGCGGCATGGCCGGGTACGACTCTCGCTCCCGCTTCAGGAAGCGGCGGATATCTCTGCGATATTCGAGCAACAACGATTCAGCTTCGTATTCCGGATGACCTTGGAAGAAGACAAACAAGCTCTTCAGCGGTTTTACAAACGAGTCGATGCCGGCATCCTCCGATTGAGTAAGAAAGCGATAGCCGCACGCCTTTAGCGAATCCGCCGGAATGTCGTGCCACCTCGAATGCGGCATCTGTAAGCGATCCGGATAGCCATTAGTCATCATGAGTGTCAAGGAAGTGTCCGAACGCTTCGCGCATTCAAAGACTCCACAGAGCTTTGCGTCCATCCGGCGCCGCGGGATGCCATCGAGTTTGAGAACAGCAGCCTGCGCCGCCAGACAACTCCAAATAGTCGAGGAGGTGTTGTGCTCGGCCCATTCCAGCACGGCCGTCAGGCTTCCCCAATACGGCTCATCCCAAAGTGCGGGCGCCAGCGGCTCTGTTCCCGTCACAATCAGGCCGTCCAGACGCGTGTTCAAAAGGCTTGCGATACTGGAATAGCAGTTGGCGACTCGAGCGATACCCTCGGGTGTCCGCGAAACTTCCGGCAAGGCATAAAGCGAGACGCGAACCACCATCTCTTCGGACGCCGAGTCCAAGAGCGTGTAGAACTGGCGCTCGGTTGCCTCCAGAGCGGGGGTGGGCATGTTATTGATCAATCCAATATGAAGGCAGTTTCGCCGTGCCGCCCGATTTTGGATTGGATGAGGTGGATCGAATCCGATCGGCATTCAGTACCTCCACAACGGCTTTCCGCAGCGCGTCATAGTTTGATCCCCCCAGTCAGGATGCGGTCATATAACTGCGGCGTCAGGCGAACGAATGCGCCGGGATCCCGACGATTGAAATAGATAGTGTCGTTCGTCCCGGCCGGATCATAACCTTCGCGCGCCAACGCAGTCTTGGCGAACTTGAAAGTGGCAGTCATTTCCATCTTGCCGGGGATGCGCAGAAATAGCGGGTGCGCATAAGAGGGCAGACATCGGAAGAGATAGGCGCGGAATGCCGCGAGGTCCAGCTCCCTATCGGCAACAAGTGCGGCCATACCGGCGCGGCCGTCGCAGCCCGGAATAGAGACACCGTAGACGATACATTGGGTCATGCCGGGAAACGCACAAATCGCCTGTTCGACTTCGGCAGCCGCAACATTCTGACCCTTCCAGCGAAAAGTGTCGCGTGCGCGATCGACAAAGCGGAAGTAGCCTTGTTGGTCTTTTCGCATGAGGTCGCCTGTGCGATACCATGCGTCTCCCGGTTCGAACACATCGTGGAGTATCTTCTTTACCGAGGCCTCATCGCTGGTATAGCCTTCGAACCGGTTGCCCCGGTTCGAGGGGCCTGGGAAAATCCGTCCGATCGCTTCCCCAGGTTCGTCCGGGCCGCAGCAAACGCAGAAGCCGCTGTCATTTCGTACCGGCTCGTCCGTATCGATGTTGTAGCGAATCAGCGTAGTGGGGAATCGATGCGCCAGATACGGCGGGATGCGGCCGATCGCGCCGGGCTCGCCTTCAACGTTGAATAATGAGACGTTGCCCTCGGTTGCGCCGTAGAACTCCAAAATTCGCGGAATGCGGAATCGGGATTTAAAGGCGTCCCATATATCCGGTCTCAGCCCGTTCCCATAACACAGCCGAATACGGTGGAGGGTCTCGAAGGGATTCGACTCAGTGTGCAGCAGGTAGCGGCACAATTCGCCAATATACTGAAACAACGTACACTCCCAACGGACGATATCGTTCCAGAACCGACTCGTTGAGAAGTTCTTGCGGATGACCACGGCTCCACCGGACGCCAGCATGGTGGTGATTCCCAGAACGCCGCCGGCGCCGTGATACATCGGGAGGCAACTGTACAGCCGGTCGGTTGCGTCAGTCTCCAGCATCCCGGCAAACCAATGGCTCCATTGCATGATCCGGGCATGGCTGAAGTTGGCTGCCTTCGGCAGTCCGGTGGTCCCCGAGGTGTATATATAAAGCGCCCGATCTTCGATGGTCACCCCTCTGCGTTCGGCTTCACCCGGATTTTCACCTGCGTGCCGTTCGACCTCTTCGTCGATGCGGCGGAAGCCGTTCGACCCGGCCCCGTGGACCCATATCTTGGCCGCGCCCGCAAGGTGCGGCAGCGCGGCGGCCAGACGATCGATCAACTCCACGGACACGATGAGGTGCTTGGGCGCAACGATGCTGACGCTGTGTGCGAGCGAAGGGCCGGTCAGATTGGTATTGATCAGCGCAACCGTGCAACCGGTACGGCTGATCCCGAGCCAGATCGCTACATATTCCGGCCGGTTCTCCATGATCAGGCAAACGGCGTCCCCCGTGCCAAGACCTTGCTGGAGCGCCCAACGTGTGTATTGGTTTGAGCGCTGCGCCAGTGCACGGTAGGTGAAGCACTCGGAGTCTGAGATCAATGCCGGAGCCTCGCCCAATGTCTCGGCCCGTTCTTGAAGGACGGTCGAGAATATCCGCCGCGGATTTTCGCCGATCGACGCAGTGAGTTTGAGCGCTCTAATCCACGCCTTGGCCGTTGACGATCCCGATCCAAGCGGCATTCGTGCTGGCTGGGCGAGGTTGGCTGTCATCGGCATTCTCCTGAAAGTCCTATGCTGTCGTCCCGGCATCCACAGTGAGTACGGTCCCGGTTATGCTTCCGGTCTTGTCGCCGAGCAGATAACCGATTGCGTCCGCCACATCTTCGACTGACGCAAAACGCCTCAGCGCACTGCGACGCGCCAGTTGCTCCCGGCGCCTGCTATCCATACTCCGAGTCATTTCCGTTTCCAGGAATCCCGGCGCGACTGCATTCACGTTTACACCTAAGGGGCCCACTTCCCGCGCCAAGGATCGGGTAAACCCTATCATTGAGGACTTGGTGGCAGCATAAACCGAAAGGCCGGAGTGGCCCGTGAAGGCCGTTATGGATGCAACGTTCACAATGCGGCCTCCTCCCTCCGCCATCATGCGGCGGACTACATACTTACTCAGTACAATGGGCGAGACTGTGTTCAGCCGGACCAGACCTTCGATCTGCGATGTACTCATCATGGCGAGCACGCCGTCCGTGCCCATGGCCGCGTTATTGACCAATCCGTAAATGGGACCAAAGTCCTTGTGGAGCTGCCGGACTAACTGCGGGAGTTTGTCTATTTCCACGAGATCGAATGGGACGAAGTGCAGCGACCCCGGGCGGGAGGTCTTCATAGCCGATGCCAACTCAGCACTCGTTTTCCGGGCAATCGCGAGGGCGCGGTAGCCTTCGGCGGCGAGATGGCGAACCACCGCCAAACCCAGTCCCCTGCTTGCGCCCGTAACGATGACATTACGCATGGCGACGAGCCAGCTTTCCGGACGCGGCAACGTCCAGGGTTGGTACCCATTGGATGGTGACGGGAATTTTGTGTGGCGGCAGGTTCTTCAGGCAGATCTCCAGGATTTCGCGCTTCAAGGTTTCTGCCGTATCGGATTCCGGCGAGAGTTCCTTGAGACAGACCTCGGCGGAAACAAGCCCACCCACAAGGTGACTTCTCCTCGACCGGACAATGGACATCCGGACGGCCGGATGGCGATTGATCACCGCCTCAACCTCTTCCGGATATACTTTCAGTCCGCCCACATTGATCGCTCCATTGCTCCGCCCTCGAAAGTAGTAGCGGTCCCCGATCCTCTCCACAATGTCGCCGGTATCCACGAAGCCTCGATCGTCCGCCAGATTTCCGTTTTCCGGATCCAGGTGGCGCGATGCCGCCCGGTTGGAGCGGATCAGAAGGGAATCGTTGCGAACCTTCATCTCCACTTCGCCCCGTCTGCCCATCAGGCTCGACGGGAATCCCGCGAGACCGTCGGTGACTTCGAATGCAACACCGGCCTCCGTAGACGCAAAAGCATGGACCACAGCGCTGTTCGGATAGAACGATTGAAGTGCGTTCAAGATCGCTTGGTCGGCGATCTCTCCCGATAAACGAACATACTGCGGCGCGGCCGCACCAGCCCGTGGGCTCATCAGCGCCCTCCGCCAGTGCGAAGGCGTGCCGGAGAGATGGGTTACGGCGTGGGCGCTCAGCCGTGCGAGATGATCCGCCACCGATTCGCCCTCGCTTGACAACACGAGCGATCCCGATCCCAGAACGGCGCGCAAAAATACCTGCAGGCCCCCATAGCGCCGGATATCGTAGAACGTACCCCAGACGACGCCATTTCCTTTCATGCTCTTCGCGCTGGTTTCAATCGGCGCAACGAGGCTGGCCATCGTGTGAACGATCATCTTCGGCGAGCTGGCCGTACCAGAGGTGAGGAGCACCCACTCAGTGGCCCAGTGCTTCATGGGCTCGCGTTCCGCAGGCAAAATGCCGGGGCTGCATCTCACCCGCAGGAGGTCACCGGAGCAATCCAAATCGCCCGGCTCACAATCGGAGACGATCGCATTCACCCCGGCCTTTGCGATCACGGAGGGGATCTGTTCCGAACCAACGTCTGGTGGACAAATCACAATGCGGCGGGCGACCCCGTCCAACTCGATGAGAACCGCCGCCGCGGCCAACTGGTCCCGGGCGGCAAGGAGAATCGATCTGCCTGCCAGTTTCCGGAGCCAGCCGCCCAGACTTGTTCCCTGCAGCAGATCGCTGAGACAGACTTCGCCGCGCCCTCCCCAGAGAAAGCGGTCTGAACAGCCGGCGGCTTTACTCAGCCGGTCCCTGATCGAATTAAGACGGTTGAGCGGCGTCTTCATAAAGCCGGATGAACTCTCTAAGTGTCACCGGCGGCGAGGTGAATCCGGATGTGGCGAAAGGATCCAGTCCCAAATTGTCCTCGAGCCGGGTAACCAGGATCGCGACGCCAAGGGAATCCAGTCCGGATTCCACTAGCGGCAGGTCGTCAGTAAGTTGGGGAAGGTGCTTCCCGGGCTTCTGCCGGATCTGTTCGATCTCCGAGTAGACTATAGCTCTAATTGACATTCCCTAAGAACCCCGAATCGCTGTCACCGATCGGGCCGGATCGGCAATAATAGCCTGGATTAACGACCGGAGAAGATATACTCCCTCAAAAAGATCCGCTGGTTCGTGAGATTGAGAGGCAATCGCCATCTCCACTTCCAGAGCGCGAAAGAGCTCCTCCGAGTGTTCGATATCGCAAACGCCGTGAACGTCCGTGTACTCCCGCTCTTCCGATCCCTGCCGCTTTGCAAGATCCGCCAAATAGGCCATGAACTCTTGGATGAAGCCCTCAAAAAAGGCCATCATCGCGATAATCGGGGCCGTGGAGAGCCGTCCAATGAATAGGCGGACCGCTGTCAACTGCGGAAAGACCGCAAGCGCATCTGAATCGCTCGGGACCGCACGCGCGGCCATGGCGAACTTGCGGAGCATCCTGGGATGAGAATCCCGCACTTCTGTCAGCAGGTTTTCCTCGATGATCGAACGCGCCTCTTCCGATTTCGCCGACAGATAGGCGCCCGTCATCCAGTAAATAAAGTTTCCTTCGAGCACGGCGCTATAACGGGCGATCATGCCACGCCTTTGCCCGGCGGAAAGCTCTTCGATAGGCGGAAGCGACGCAATCAGTTCTTCGCCGATATGGTGCAACTCCTGTTGGATAGAATTGGTTTGCGGCCGATTTGGTTGTTGAATGGCGGTTACGGTGGCACTCATAGTGGATTGACTCCTGAAATGTTAATCACTGGACATCCTCGCGGAAGATCTGGGTTGTGCCGCCAACGGCAGATGGCCCTCGCGGCCGTCCACCAGCTCCCGATAGAGGCGCTCGATCTCTCGAACGGAACGTTCCACGGAGAAGGCGTCCGCGATTTTCCGCTTACCTGCGCTGCCGAACCTGGATGCCAGATCGGGATTTTCCAGCATCGTAATCATCGCGGCCGCGAGCATCGGCGGATCCCGTGGTGGTACTAACAGGCCCGAGACGCCGTGTTCCACGATCTCCGGATTGCCACCGACGTTGGTGGCAATGACCGGAACTCCCGCGCTCATGGACTCCAATAGACAATTGGAAAGTCCTTCGCTTAAGGATGGCAGTACAGAAACGCTGATTTCCGCAAGGATTCGTGGAACATCCATGCGAAGTCCCGTGAATACTACTTTCTCAGCCAACCCCAGGCGAATTGCGCGGTCTTGCAACTCGTGACGGATCGCGCCATCTCCGACAATCAGGAAGCGGGTCTGCGGGAGTTTTGCGGCCACGATGCTGGCGGCATCGAGAAAGTATTCAACCCCTTTCATGGGATTGAGCCGGGAGAGCACCATGACCAAAGGGGCCGAGGAAGGCAAGCCCAGCTCGTCCCGAACGCTGGAACGGTTTTCCGGATTCGTCTCTTGTGGCGTGATGCCATTCCGGATGACCGCGATGTTTTCCGGGCGGTATCCTTGCCGGATCAGGGTCTCGCGAATCGCATCCGCATTCACCAGAACGCAATCCGCCAGGCGGCATGTAATCCTCTGAAGCCAACGCTGCCATGGCTTCAAAATGTCACCGCAATCGCGAATCGAGGCGATCACCACGCGCGCGCCGGCTAATCGGGCCACTGGCACCGCAAAGATGTTGGGGTACAGGCCATATGCGTGGACTATCTGAATCGCATTCTTCCGGATGTATCGAGCCAGGTGGTTGGCCTCCACCATCGTGCGAATGCTATAGAGCCGCCCGATGTCAAAAACAGGCCGGGGAATTCGCGCAACCTGGTCAAGATGTTTGCGGAGATCGCCGAGGTTCCGCAAACAGGCCAGATGCAGATCGAAGCAGTCGGGGTCCAACCCCGCCGAAATGTTGAGGACCTGTCTTTCGGTGCCGCCCACATGGAAGCTGGTAAGCATCGTGAGTACTTTGATCTTGCCGGTTTGTGTCATCGAAGTACGGTTCGCCAACGGATTTGGCGTTACTGGGGTGGGCACGTCTCAGTCCGAAGAATGACGGTTCGTGTTCCATAGAGATCAAGGTAAGACCGAAATTGGGCAGGTTTCGCACACACCACGCTGTCCAGCTCGTATGAATGAAGGCGAGGGTAAGCTATCGGAATCGGCCTGATAGGATTTTGCGAGTTTGCGGACAGCGAATCGATTCCTTCGGCCTCAACAGAAATCGTCACCTCGTGTTCACTTTCTATAGACTCGTGGAATGCGATCTTGCCGTTAGCCTTTTTCAACAGCAGCGCGCGAAGCGTAGCCATACAGCTCTTCACCGCGCGGCAATAACGGTCCAGGCCGGAAGGCGATCCAGGCGTGGCGCGGTTTTGGTTAGGGCTTCATCGGAATGGTGGGGCGCACCGACATTCCGCCACAGCGGCTGGATGACAGAGGGTCGCCGAGTGGTCATTCTTCGGGTAATCGCCGGCTCAAATGCGGAAAGTCGCCTTCATAGCCTGTGAAGCCGTTACATGGTAAGCAAAATCTGCATTTAAAGTATAGTATCGGACCAGCCCTTGAGTGTATTCATAATCACGCAGTACGACACCCACGTTCGGTTGTACGGCCAGCAGGTCCTGCCGTTGTACGTTTTCTGCGGAGAGCATAGACACCGAACGGCGTGCTTTTGTTCACCACGAAACCAGGGGAACCCACTCTGGCATTGGTCAACCGGCTTCGGGATTGAGGATGAACTGTCCCGGCCTTACCCCGCCGCGGCCAGGCGCCGCTCCATGGACTGCACAAACAGGTAGATCCCGAAGAGCGGCGTCGGATCGCCCTTGCCCCATCGGTTCACTTGCCATTTCGCGCGCAGGTACTTGACGGTCCCGGGTTCGGAAAGATCGAGCAGAATCTGGTACGTGCCGCAATAGAACTTCTGCGGAAACGAGATCAGCGGCTTAGCGCCCCAATCGGACCCGTCCGCCGAGCCCCAGACCGACATGTCGATGCTTTCCTGTTCGATGATTCGCGTGATTCCCAAGGTGAGGATCAGCGTTTCGCCTTGCTGATCGCCAATGTTGAGATCGGGCCCCGTTCCTGCCTCGCGAACGGTGGTCTCCGCCAATAAGAACTGTGGAAGCATTACCGTCTTTACGCCCGACAAATCAGGTCAGGTCGTTTTAAGCCTCAGTATTTGGTGCCGTGCTTCTTCCAGAGTCTCATATTTTTTGCAGAAACAAAAGCGCACCTGTTGGCGGCCGCGGTCCGGGTGGGCGTAGAAACTGGAGCCCGGTACAGCCGCAACTCTCAATTTTTCAATCAGATACCGGGAAAAAGCCAGGTCGTCGGCGAAACCCAGGCCGGAAATATCGGTCATGACATAATACGCACCGCGTGGAATAAAACACCTTAGTCCCGCCCCTTCGAGGGTCTCCAGGATGTGGTCGCGCTTGGCGGCGTACTGGGAAGCGAGGGCGGTGTAGTAATCATCGCCCATCGCCAGCGCCATGGTGCCCGCCTGTTGCAGCGGCGAAGCGGCCCCCACCGTGAGGAAGTCATGTACCTTCCGGATCGAATCGCTCAGGTCCGGCGGGGCCAGCACCCAGCCTACGCGCCACCCGGTCACCGAATACGTCTTGCTCATGCTGTTGACCAGGATCGAGCGCTCCCGCATTCCCGGCAGCGACAGGATGGGAACGTGCACCGCGCCATCGTAGAGGATGTGCTCGTAGATCTCGTCGGTGATGGCCAACGCGTCGAATTCCTGGCACAGGCCGGCGATGAACTCCAGCTCTTCGCGCGTGAATACCTTGCCGGTGGGATTGTTGGGCGAATTCAGAATGATCGCCTTGGTGCGCGGCGTGAAGGCGCGGCGCAGCTCGTCGCGGTCGAAGTTCCACTCGGGAGCGTGCAGCGTGACGTAGCGCGGCGAGGCCCCGCAGAGCTGCGTATCGGGGTTGTAGTTCTCGTAAAACGGCTCGAAGAGCACCACCTCGTCGCCCGGATTGAACACCGCCAGGCAGGACGCGATCATGCCCTCGGTCGCGCCGCAGCACACCGTGATTTCGCGCTCGGGATCGAAATCCAGCCCGTAGGTGCGCCGGTATTTGGCGGCGATGGCGTCGCGGAAAGGCTTGGCGCCCCAGGTGATGGAGTATTGGTTGACATCCGCCGCGATGGCCTCGGCCGCCGCGCGCTTGAGCGCCTCCGGGGCGGGGAAGTCGGGGAATCCCTGCGCCAGGTTGATGGCGCCGTGCTGGAATGCAAGGCGGGTCATTTCGCGAATCACCGATTCGGTGAAGTTCACGATTCGATCGCTGCGAAAGCGGGTCCGCAAAGCGGGAGCGGTAGACGACATTTTTCGAGATTAGCAGAGAAACGGGGGCGAGAAGTAAAGCGGGCCCGTCCGAATTGTCGCCGACGGCCGGGCCCCCCGTTAGCCTGAAAGGAACGTGACGGATAATTTAGCAGTGCGACCCGCCCCGCACAAGGCAACCTTGGTTAGTGCGCAAATGCTATCCGATCGGAGCCGCGGGCGTAAGTCGCATGGGTGCCTCCTGGGTCCGCTGAGCCGGTTTTTCCTGTTTGGTTTCCGCATTTGCGAAAATGCAGGTAATGCCTCGAACGATTGGCGTATTCCTGCTGGCCCTCTTCCTCGCCTGCTGCGGAGCCCGCCCGCAGCCCAGACGTTATCCCATGCAGGGCGAGATCAAAGCACTCGACACGAATGCCAAGACCGCCACCATTGCCGCCGGCCAGATCGGCGACTGGATGGGACCGATGACCATGGAGTATGCCGTGAAACCCGATGCCGAGTTCCAGAAGCTCCATGTCGGCGACCACATCGAAGCTACCGTAGTGGTCAACGACCTCGCATATTACGTCACCGAGATCAAGGTTGTACCCAAGAGTTAACGGCCGCGGGAACCGTCTGGAACTGTTGTCCCGTTGGTACCCGCCACCGCCAGTCCATCGCCTCTTCCCTCCAGGATCGGCCCGTGACTATCAGCACCACTTAAAAGAGGTTGTCAATGTTCCCGTTCTCTGTTACCGTGAAATCAGAGGAGGGAATCATGTTCCAAACTCTTACCCCACAGGGCCTGTCCACCGGCCATGCCCCCTTTGTCGAAGAGGCCCGCAGCCGCGGAGATCTCTATATATCACAACCTTACGACCTGTATTCTGAAGAAAATCATGAGGTCTGGCGCGCCCTCTACCAGCGCATCCGCCCCCGCTGGGAGCGCTACGCCAACCCCTCGTTCCTGCGCGGAATCGAAGTCCTCGAACTTCCCTCCGACCGCATCCCCCGTCTCTCCGAAATCAACCAACGCCTCCAACCCCTCACCGGCTTTCAAGCCAAACCCGTCAGCGGCTACGTCCCCGGCTTCCTCTTCTTCGACTGCCTTCGCCGCCGCGAATTCCCCACCACCATCACCATCCGCCCCCCCGACCGCATGGACTACCTCCCCGAACCCGACATCTTCCACGACATCGCCGGCCACGTCCCCATGCACACCCAGAAAGCCTTCGCCGATACCCTCGTTCGCTTCGGAGATTGCGCCCACACCGCCGTCGAACTCACCGCCGGAGTCCGCGACCGCCAGGAGCGCGCCCGCCGCCTCACCAACATCGTCAAAGCCATGTCGCGCTTCTTCTGGTTCACCGTCGAATTCGGCCTCATGCGCGGCCCCCGCGGCGCCTGCGCCTACGGCAGCGGCCTCCTCAGCTCCTGCTCCGAGCTCGCGCACGCCATCGATTCCCCCGAAGTCCAGCGCTATCCCCTGCAGATGGAGTGGGTCGTCAATCAGGTCGCCGAGATCGATCGCTACCAGCCATTGCTCTTCATCGTCGATTCTTTCGACCACCTGTTCGGCCTCGTCGATCGCCTGGAACGCTGGATGCGCGAAGGCAAGCTCGACAACGTCGCCCCCGGCCTCCCCGACATCCAGGAGAGCGACCTGCGCAGCTTCATGGACGCCGCCTGAATCGCCGCCATTTACCATTGGGCGCTGCCGCCGAAGGCTTCGACAGCCGCTCGGCCATCTCGGGAGTCCCGTGGTCGCGGCCTCGTTCAGGCTCTTCCTTCTCTGCTTCTCAGGATTGCGGCCATCACGCGCGGACTGCGCCGGCCGTGCATGACCGCGACAACCCACAGGGGCTTCTCATCCGGCGCATAGGCAATCAGATATTCACGTACCAGAATGAAGCGCAAAGGCCGCGAGGTGAGGTCCGGGCGTCTATGACCTTGACCGGGAAACGGAACCAATGCACGAATGCGGCTGAGGATTTCCGCAATCATCCGGTCGGCGGCGTCGAGATTATCCGCGCGAATGAATTCCCAAATCTCGTCCAAATCAAAGCGGGCTTCCGGGTGGAAGTCATATCCAGTCATGAACCGGGCTGCAAACGACGCGCAACGGCGCTCTTTTCGCGGAAGTAGGCCTCAACCTCGTCGCCGGGGATAGGCTTCACCCTGCCGCTTTTCAGGTCGTCGTAACGGCTGTTGAGCATCTCGCGCACGTCCACGAGCTCGTCAAAATATCCGGCGACGACATCCTCAACCAGTTCAGCAGTTGGGCGCCCGGTTTCGGTTGCCAGCTTGTCGAGCTTGGCTTGCAGGTCAGGGTTGAAATGTACTTCCATGACTTCAGCGTAGGGGAAAGCGCCGTGGAAAGCAACGGCGGGCGTGCTCCTGGAGGCGCACTTGCGCAAGCACTTGACCCTTTCCGAGCTTGAGGATCGACTTGCGGACCTCACCAAAGTCCTCTGGCTCTCGCCAACGGTCGTAGCGGTAATATTGAAAAAGGCGCGGGAGGCGAAGCAATGAAACACGAAATTATTGTCGGCACACGATTACCCAAGGGCCTCGTTCGAGATCTGGAACGGATCGAGCGCATCGAACAAAGTGACCGGTCCACTACGGTCCGAAAACTCCTCAGCCACGCCATTGACCAGTGGAAGCTCGAGTATTACGCGAAGCAGTACGGACAGGAGAAGACCAGCATGGCCCGCGCCGCACGGGACGCGGGCGTGAGCATCTGGGAAATGCAATCCTATGTCCGTGCGCATAAAATCCCCGCCCAATACGACCGTGAGGAATTCGAGCACGATCTCAAGACGATCTACGCGCGATTGGGGTGAGCAGGGGGTCAATCTCCGCAGCTTGCTGGACGCCGCCCGACCTTCGTATAAACTGTGGAGGGGGGCTCATTCTTGGCGACCATTCCATCTACCCAGTCAACCTCCAGCCGCTTCGCCGGCCTCGATCCCGAGCAGCTCATCCGGGCCTTCCGCCTCATGCACACCTCCCGCCGCCTCGACGACCGCGAAGTCGCCCTCAAACGCCAGAACCGCATCTTCTTCCAGATCAGCGGCGCCGGCCACGAGGCCATCCAGGTCGCCGCCGGCATGTCCCTCCGCCCCGGCCACGACTGGCTCTACCTCTACTACCGCGACCGCGCCCTCTGCCTCACCCTCGGCGTCACCCCCCACGAGATGTTGCAGCAGGCCGTCGGCGCCGCCGAAGATCCCGCGTCCGGCGGCCGCCAGATGCCCTCCCACTGGGGCAGCCGCGCCCACAACGTCGTCAGCGGTTCCTCGCCCACCGGCACCCAATTCGTGCAGGCCGCCGGCTGCGCCGAAGCCTCCCGCTACCGCGACCCCCACACCGATGAAGTCACCCTCGTCACCGGCGGCGAAGGCGCTACCAGCGAAGGCGAATTCTGGGAGGCCCTCAACGCCGCCTGCCTCCAGCGCCTGCCCCTCGTCTTCCTCATCGAGGACAACGGCTACGCCATCTCCGTCCCCGTCGAATGCCAGACCGCCGGCGCCAGCATCTTCGCCCTCACCGCCGGCTTCCCCGCCCTCTTTCGCCAGGAAGTCGATGGCGCCGATTTCCTAGCCTCTTACATCGCCATGCAGGCCGCCGTCACCTACTGCCGCGAAGGCGGCGGACCCGCCCTGGTCCACGCCCACGTCATCCGCCCCTACTCCCATTCCCTCTCCGACGACGAGCGCCTCTACAAAACCCCCGCCGAGCGCCACGCCGAAGCCGAGCGCGACCCCGTCATCCGCTTCCCGCAATTCCTTCTCGAGGAAGGCGTCATCGATCGCCACATGCTCCAGTCCATCACCCACGAAATCGATCAGGAAGTGCACGTCGCCACCCAGCTCGCCCTCCACGACGAGCCGCCGCCGCCCCAGTCCGCGCTCGCCCATCTCTATTCCGATACCATCGACCCCGCATCCAGCCACTTCGACGCACACACCGAATTCCGCGGCGACCCCATGACCATGGTCGATCTCATCAACGCCACCCTGCGCGAGGAAATGCGCCGCAATCCCGATATCCTCGTTTTCGGTGAGGACGTCGCCGATTGCTCCCGGGAAGAAAACCTCCGCGAGGTCAAGGGCAAGGGCGGCGTCTTCAAGGTCACCGCCGGCCTGCAAATCGAATTCGGCTCGCGCCGCAGCTTCAATACTCCCCTCGCTGAAGCCTCCATCGTGGGACGCGCCATCGGTATGGCCACCCGCGGCCTCAAGCCCGTTCCCGAAATCCAGTTCTTCGATTACATCTGGCCCGCCATGATGCAGATCCGCGACGAAATGGCCACTCTCCGCTGGCGCTCCAATGGCGCCTTCTCCTGCCCCGCCGTCATCCGCGTCGCCATCGGCGGCTACCTCAACGGCGGCGCCGTCTATCACAGCCAGTGCGGCGAAGTCCTGTTCACCCACCTCCCCGGCCTGCGCGTCGTCATGCCCTCCAACGCCCTGGATGCCTGCGGTCTCCTGCGCACCGCCCTGCGCTCCGACGACCCGGTCCTCTTCCTCGAGCACAAACGCCTCTACCGCGAGCCCTACAATCGCTCCCCCCATCCCGGCGAGGATTTCACCATCCCCTTCGGCCGCGCCAAAATCGTCAAGCCCGGCAAGAGCCTCTCCGTCATCACCTACGGCGCGCTGGTGCAGAAAGCCCTGCTCGCCGCCACCCAGGTCGAGCGCCGCACGCCGCACGCCAGCATCGAAATCATCGACCTCCGCACGCTCGCCCCCTACGATTGGGACACCATCCGCGAATCCGTCTCCCGCACCAGCCGCGCCATCGTGGCCCACGAAGACACACTCTCGTTCGGCTACGGCGCCGAAATCGCCGCCCGCATTTCCGATGAATTATTCGACCGCCTGGACGCCCCCGTCCGCCGCGTCGCAGCCCTCGACACCTGGGTCGGCTACCACCCCCAGCTCGAGGCCGCCATCCTCCCCCAAACCGAAACCTTGGCCGCCGCCATCGAAGCTTTGTTGTCTTGGTAACGCCGGCGCCCCCAACCCCCGGCCCCCATAGGCGTTAAAACAAGGCTCCTGCAAAATGACCTCGGAAGCGCGCGATCCAGTGTCCCGTTTGGTTACAACTTCCCAGAAGGCCGTTTGGGGACCACCAGACCGGATTGTTGGTGCAAAGGGCTGATATCGACAGGAATCCGTGCGGGCCAACGACGGCAGTCCTCCCGATGGGCGGACGATGCGCCGGGGTGGTTCGGCGGACGCAAGGGCGTTTATGGGGAGTTATTCGGTATGCCTCAGGGAGAACGAGCCTCATTCACCTACTGGAACTTAATTGTGGATGCGTCCGATATGGAGAGCGCTACTGGGCCGCGAGGTCGATTCGAGTCCGTTGGTGCGGCCATTGAATTTGAAGGAACATGCATGCTCTAATAAATGGGATATGTGGACCCGGTGAACTTGATCTTTCTATTTCTAGAGACGGGCGCGGGTCTCAGGCCCCGACGACACGAGGATAGGGAAGAATATCATGCGGCGCCGGTGCGATCCATGTGGGGGCTGAGGGAAAGTATCTCGATAGCTCTGGTAACGAGCGCACCAAGATCAATGACAACGTCCTAATTGAAATTGGCGCGGCAATTGCTCTATATGGGAAGAAGGTCGTTCTTCTTGTCGAGAAAGGGTGTCGCGCTCCCGTCTAACTTACAGGGACTCTACCGCCCCCGAGACCACCTGAACGTTTCGTGCGAATTTTGAAGGCGACCAGCTAAATTACGAAGCCACCATGAAATTGCTGAAGACATTCAGTCAGTTCCGTTGAGTCTTCGTGGCACCCCTTATCACGTCTTCACGAGATCTCTCCACTATCGTCAGTGTCGGTCCGGAACAGCAGGAGTTCCGCCGGTTGTGGACGGCCGGCAGAGGCGGTTCCACGGCCACGAACCGTCGTTTTGACGGGCGGCACTAGATTCCTGGCGACAAATCCCATGCCACCAGTGATGGGCGTTGAGGATCGAGAAGTCCAGGGGGCGTCTAGGTCTAGGCAGGTGGGTTCCGTCGTTCCACTTCGGCCATGATCTCCTGGATGGTTGCACCTTCCAGCCATTGGTGGCGGTCGCGGGTGTAGTCTCCACCCCCAGATCGATAAAGGCGGAGGAAGCGGGCTAGACCGTCCAGCCCCAGTTCGCGCCGCAGAATCGCGAGGGCATGCCGCTCGAAGTCTTCATCGCTCATCTTTTCGAGAGGGATCATAGTACTGCCTCCAGATACCAGGATACCGGGTTCCCGACGCGAGTGCGGAGTTCCTTGCTGCATCGCCCGGCGCGGCGGATCAGGTCGTCGTCAGTTGTAAGGAACACGTCGGCTTGGCCTTGCTCGGCGCAGGCCAGATGCAGAGCGTCAAATGGGTCGAACCCAAGCTTCTGAAGGAATGCGGCGCGCTCGGCCGAGCGCGATCGCGGGACCACGACTTCCTCTGCGAAGGCTAGTAGAGCGGCAACCTCGTGCCGACGGTCTGCATCCGGGTTGCGATTGATCTCGATCTCCACAACGGTGCTGCTTACCCAGGTCGCCTTCCCCTCGCGTACCAGGCCAAGAATGGCTTCAACCGCCTCGGCTTCCTGGCGAATGCGGGCTTGGCTCTGATCGTCTGTCAGGCGGTTCAAACAACAGGAATCCAGATAGAGTCTCAATCGCAGTCCTTTCTCCGCGTGACTGTGCGCGCCCGAGCCCTCATTTTACTGGAATCTCTACCCGTTACCCGCTGAACCGATTTCTGTCGCGAAATCCCCGTCCCACCACCAAATGCCCCAGATGTCCCCTCTGGTGAAGTTGCAGGCAAACGGGAGCCCGGGACCGGTTCGCGCACAGCCGAGGCCACTCGGGCAACGGGCTCATTCAAATTAAACGCCTATGCCCCCGGCCCCCAACTCCTAACACCCAACCCCCTTTGCCCACCCCCGTCACCTCAGGTCCGGATCCATCCTGACCAGCGCCTGCGGATAACCCGCCCCTATAGCCTTCTCCGCCTGACCTCTGGCAGTCGACGACAGGCCTTCCATGGCAGCC
>Ga0209415_10007031_pt1 | contig 19782 bp, 19 predicted proteins | sample PeaSoiSIISIP2007_FD_187696 | JGI IMG/M metagenome (GOLD analysis project Ga0209415, IMG submission 187696) | Peat soil microbial communities from Weissenstadt, Germany - SII-SIP-2007 (SPAdes) (version 2) | ecosystem: Environmental > Terrestrial > Soil > Wetlands > Peat | place: Germany... | reverse complement strand
TTGAAACGTCGCTCCCGGTAGGAGGGCTGCAGATTCCCGCATAAACGCGGCCACTTCGCGCAATGATCGATCTTCTGCTGCTCCGGCGCGATCCGGAACTCGTCCGCCGCTCGGCCCGGCGCCGTGGGCTCGACCCCTCGTTCGTCGATCGGGTCTTAGGGATCGACGAAAAGGTTCGTGCGGCCCAGACCCTTGTCGAGGCGCGCAAGGCCGAAAAGAACGCGCTCACCGCACTGATTTCGAAAGCAACCGATCGCGCGGCTGAGGCGCAACGGCTGCGAGCGCCAATCGCCGGTGTTGACGAGCAGATCAGCGAGGCTGGGGCACTCCTCCCTGCCCTGGAGGCCGAACGCGACGCGATCTTGGCCGACGTCCCCAACATCCTCGACGACTCGGTCCCCGACGGCGCCGGCGAGGACGCGAACGTCGAGGTGCGCAGCTCCGGCCCCCCGCCGCCGCTCGGTTTTGCGGCCAAGCCTCACTGGGAGATCGGCGAGAAGCTCGGGATCCTCGACTTCGAGCGCGCGGCTCGACTCTCGGGGAGCCGCTTTACGATTTTGCGCGGCGCCGGCGCGCGGCTCTCGCGCGCGCTCGCCGATTTCTTCCTCGCTCGCGCGCACCGCAACGGCTACGTGGAGATCGTCCCACCGTATCTCGTCACCGGCGCCACGATGTGGGCGACCGGGCAACTCACCAAGTTCTCGGATCAGATGTTTCGCGATCCCGATGCCGATTTGTTCATGATCCCGACGGCCGAGGTCCCGTTGACCGCCATGCATCGCGATGAGATTTTGAGCGCAGAGCAGCTCCCGCTGCAGTACACCGCGTATTCGCCATGCTTTCGCAAGGAAGCGGGGGCCGCGGGAAAAGACACGCGTGGCTTGGTTCGTCAGCACCAATTCGAAAAAGTCGAGCTGGTCTGGCTCACCGAGCCCGAGCGCTCGTTCGAAGCGCTCGAGCGGCTGACGTCCGACGCCGAGGCGCTTCTCAGCGAGCTTGGTTTGCCCTATCGCGTTATGCTGTTATGCGCGGGCGACACCGGATTCAACGCGGCGAAAACGTACGATCTCGAAGTCTGGCTGCCGGGGCAAAAGGCGTATCGCGAGATCAGCTCGTGCTCGAACTGCACCGATTTTCAGGCACGCCGTTCGGCGATCCGTTTTCGGCGCGATGCGAAAGCGCGCCCGTCATTCGTCCACACGCTCAACGGCTCCGGGCTCGCCGTTGGGCGCACGTTCCTCGCGATCTTGGAAAATGGTCAGCGAGCCGACGGGAGCGTCGCCATCCCCCAAGCACTGGCCCCGTTCTGCGGTTTCTCGACCGTCTTGCCCGACGGAAGCGTCAGCTAGAAACGGTAATGCCGCGCGCGCGCAACTTGCCCAAGTAGTCGTCCATGAGTTCGAGCTCGCCGGAATCCCGCAAGATCCCGACCTGCTCGCGAGCCCAATCCCGCGGCTGGGAACGCCAGAGCGGGAGCCCCTTGATGCGGCGGTAGACGAGGTAGCTGCAAAGTCCAAGCACGACCCACATCGGGCCGGCGATCCGTCCGATGTCGTGCGTGAGCAGAACGAACGTGAGGATCGCGAAAATGCCGAAGAACCCGAGGATGCCGATGATCGGAATCTCGACGCGCTCGCCGCGGTAGCGCACCGGAATGTTGAGCGGTATCTTGAAGCGGCGGGGCGCGAGCGGCTCCTTGAAGCGCAACGCGATCAGCGCAACGAAGACCAGCGTGTAGCTGAGCGCGGCGCCGAAGGCATAGAGATCGCCCAAAAAGTTGAGCCCGTTGTTCCCTTGCAGGGCCGCGAAGATGTGGACCAAGACGCCTAGGCCGCAAAAGGACGCAATTGCGACCGCCGGCGTGCGAAAGCGAGGATGAACGCGCTCGAAGATGCTTGGCAGCAGATGGGCGCGGCTCATCGCGTATGCGATCCGCGACGCGCCGAAAACGCCCGCGTTGCTCGAGATCAACAGCAGCACCGCACCGAGGATTGGGACGTAAAACGACGCCAAGGCTCCGAAGTACGGTATGTTGGAGGCGAGCACAGCGACGGCCTTGTCGTTGTTCTCGGGACCGCCGAGAAACGCATAGAACGCTTGCGCGTGACCGTGGGCGTCGGGCGGGATCGGATGCCAGGTGTGCATCCCCAGCGCCAAGTTCGAGTAAGCCAGCGCGAAGATCAGAATCGTGAGGATCAAGGAGATCGAAGTGCGCGGGATGATCGATGAGGGACGCTGCGTCTCCTCAGCCGCTTGCGAGATCGACTCGAGGCCGACGAACGAAATGATTGCCAGCGACGTCCCGTTCATGAGTTGCCACGCGGTCGGCCAATCCGCTTGCATCGTGTGGACCAGCAGCCCGGGATCGAACGTGAACAGGAACCCAAAGAACAAAATCGAGGTCTCGCTCAGGACATCGAGCGCGCTCACCCACCCGTTGAAGTTCGTGCTCTCGCGCACGCCGATGATGTTGAGGATCGCGAGACCGACGATGACGATGAGGATCGCGACGAAATGATTGAGCGGGTGTCCGACCGCGGCTAGGGCGGGGACCAGATTGCTCAGGTAGCCGATGCACGCCCACGCGAACAGGACGATGTCGATCGTAAAGTCGAGCAGGACCGCCCAGCCGGCGATGAAGCCGAAGACGTCGCCGATCCCGCGCATGACGAAATACTGGCCGCCGCCCGCGACCGGATAGGTTGCCGCCAGCTCCGTGTAGGCCAAGCCGACGCAGACGTAGACGAGACCCGCAAAGAGGAATGCGACGTTCGATGCGCCCGCCGCGGCGCCGAAGACGAGCCCGAGCGCGACAAAGATGTCGGCTCCGACGTCGGAGTAGCCCCACGAGAACGATCCCCACGGGGTAACCGCTCGGCGCAGAGACGTGTGACCGCCCGCGCCCGTCACAGGAGTCGAAGACACCGGGCTATCCTAGCACGCGCGCGCTAGCGCTGCAACGCAAATTCCGGATCTCCAAACTGCCAGAGCAAGAACGTCCACTCGTCGGCGAGCTCGTCTTGCGCTTGCGCCTTCGTCGTCCCGAATCCGTGCCCGGCTTCGTAGTCCACGCGTAAGAGGATCGGCCTCCCGCTCGATGTTGCAGCTTGCAGACGCGCCGCATATTTTGCCGACTCCCACGGCGCAACGCGGGGATCATTGATCCCGGTCTCGAGCAGCACCGCCGGATAGGGCGTCCCGTCCTTCACGTGCGCGATCGCATCCATCGCGTAAAGGGCTCTGAAACCTTCTTGCGTCTTGACCGTCCCGAATTCGGGAACATTTCCCGGACCATTCGGACTGAACTCCGCGCGCAGGGCGTTGTTCGAACCGACCGCATCGATCGCCGCCGCGATCAGATCGGGGCGCTGATCGATGAAGCCGCCGATCACGATCCCTCCGGCGCTCCCACCCCAGATCCCAAGCTTCGGCGTCGACGTGTACTTGTTTTGGATCAGGTATTGCGCGCACGCGATCATGTCGTCGATCGAGTTCTGCTTCGTGAGCTTCATCCCCGCGCGATGCCAATCTTCGCCATATTCGCCGCCGCCTCGAATGTGGGCATAGGCGAAGATCCCGCCGCGCTCGAGCCAGGCCAAGCGCGTTGCGGAAAAATACGGGTCGACGGTCGTACCGTAGGCGCCGTATCCTTCTAATCGCGCCGGATGTGAACCGTCAAGCGCCATGTTCTTCGGATAGATGATCGAGAGCGGGATGAGTGTCCCGTCTTTGCTTGGCGCTTTGACCTCGACCGACGTGTACGCGGAAAAATCGACCGGTATCGGCGGCTTGAGGCCCGTGTCCACTAGTGCGGCACCGTTGCTCGCAAAGATCAGCGACGGGCGGGTCCAGGCACCGAGCTTCATGACGAAGCCGGGCAGGCGCGGATCGGTGGAGAGCTCCGAGATCGCACCGTCGTACGGCAGCGCGACGTTCGAAGTCACGCCCGTCGCGTACGAGACCTTGCGCATCCGTCCCAATCCCGCGTCGAGGACCTGTACGTAGAGGCCGTCCGCCGCGACGCTGATCCCGGTGATGACGCGCGAGCTCGCTGCGACGACCGCGCGCGCATGGATCGCGTCCGGAGCCGCCAGGCTCGTCGCGACGACTTCGTAGCGCGGCGCACGCTTGTAGGTTTGCAGGTAGATCGTCGATCCGCGGAAGTCGACGTTCTTCACGTCGTCGTCGGGACTCGCCACCTGTTTCCAGCGCGCTTTCGCAGACGTCGCCTGCGATGCAAGGGTCGTGTAGACGCGCACGTTGGGTTGCACGCCGTTGACGATGTAACCGACGGCGTAGGGAGAGCTCGGCGAGACCATCACGTAGGCGGTCTCGTCCGGCTTGAACGCAACCGCCGGACTCGCCCCGTATCCGAAGATAACGGGATCGCGCTCGGCGAAGCGGCCCAGCACGTGCAAGTAGGCGCGAATCCTTTGCCGCGCCGCATTCGGCGAATCGTGCGGGCCGAGCTTGGGCATGCGTGAGTAGTAGAACGAGCGGCCGTCGGGCCGCCAGGCGACGCCGTCGAACGTCATCCGCGTTATGGCGTCGGTGAGCCGCTTTCCGGTCGCGACGTCGATAACGTAGAGCGTGTCGTTCTCCGAGCCGCCCTCGGCGACGCCGAAGGCGACGTATCGCCCGTCGAGCGAGGGCGAATAGTAGTCGACCGAATAGTGTGAGCTCGTCTTACCAAATCTTTCGGGATCGAAGAGGACGCGCTCGGTGCCGCCCTGCCGCGGACGGACGTAGAGCTTCGCGTTATTCGCGCCGCGCGGAATCTTCATATAGAAGTAGGCGCTGGGAAGGCGGACCGCATCGTAGACGGGGATCCCGGCGTCGTCGAGCTCCTTGATCCGCGCCAGCAGCTTCGCTCGCGGGGCGGCGAACTGGCCGAGGACCGCGCGCGCGTAGTCGTTCTGATCGCGGATGTACTTGACGACCTCGGGATCGGAGAGATTCTCCATCCAACGGTACGGATCGGTGACCTTCGTTCCGAAAAACGTCTCGGTGACCGGACGGACGGGCGCAGGCGGAGGGGGCGCCGGCGCGGCAGCCGCGGCGGGCAAAGCAGCCAGCACGAAGAGGAGCGCGCTCCCAGCCAAGACACGCGATTTTGCAGGCGTCATTCTAAGATTCTGAATTTGCACCTCAGAAAGCGGGGAGTCCCGCCCGGCCGGGCAAACTCTCGGCGCATGAAAAGACTGGCGTTCCTCCTAACAACTGCGCTGGTCGCCAGCGCAGCCCCGGCCCTCGCTCAACCATACGGCCCGCCGTCCGCGGCGCCCGCGGCCGCTCCGCCCCCACCGATCCGCGTCCGCGGCACGATCCAATCGGTGAACGGAGACGTCTTGACGTTGCAACCGGCGACCGTCAACGGCGCGCCGGCAACCGGCGCCGTCAAGGTAACACTCGATCCAGCCGCCACCGTCGCGATCACGAAAAAAGCGAACTTCGCCGACATCACGACGGCCTCGTTCGTTGGTGCGACGACGCTCGTCCAGAACGGTCAGGACGTCGCCACGGAGGTGCACATCTTCCCCGGCGGCGCACCGAACCTCAGTTCCGGTCCGTGGGACTCGAAACCGCAAAGCACGATGACGAACGCCAAGGTTTCCGACATTGGGTCGGCGAGCGTCGCAGGCGTGCAGAATCGCACTCTCACGCTGACCTACCCCGGCGGCGAGAAGAAGGTCGTCGTTCCGCCGAGCGCAGCGATCGTCACCGCAGCGCCGGGCACGCGCGCGGATTTGGTCAAGGGCGTGAAGGTCTTCATCCCCCGCGCCGCGTCGGCCGGCGACGGCTACAAGGCTCCGGGCCTCCAAGTCGGAAAAGACGGCGTCGATCCGCCGCAATAGCCGATGAAACGCTCGACTTTTCTGACCGGGGCCGCGTTGCTGTTGGGCGCGGCTCCGGCTCTCGCTCAGACTGCACAGCCGCTGCGGGTCCGCGGCGTGATCGGTGACTTCAAGGACGGCGTACTGACCGTCAGCACGAGCAAGGGGCCCGTCAAGGTGACGCTCGCACCCGACGCGCGTCTTCGTGCTTTGGCAAAATTTAGTCTTGCGGACATCAAGCCCGGGACGTTCCTCGGAACGACCGCGATGCCGCAAAGCGACGGGACGTTGAAGGCCGTTGAAGTCCACGTCTTCCCCCCGGAGCAGGCTGCCCAAAAACCCGGTGAAGGCTTCCGCCCCAACGACTACGCGCCGAACGCGACGATGACCAACGCAACGGTCAGCAACATCGCCGCGGCGACGGTAGAAGGCGTGCAGAACCGCGTCCTAACGCTCACGTACAACGGAGGCGAAAAGAAAGTCGTCGTCTCCGCGACGACGCCCGTGTTCACTTACGTCCCCGCAACCAGGGCCGATCTCGTCGCCGGGACGCGGGTCGCGCTCAACGCGACGCAGGGCACCGACGGCTATACGACCTCCGACGTCACGCTCGACAAGAACGGACTCGACCCGCGCAGCTAGCCTACAGGTCGTAGTCGATGATAACCGGGGCGTGGTCGCTGAAGCGCTCGCCGCGGTAGATCGTCGTGCGCTTGACGCGCCCGGTCAAGCCGGGCGTTACCAATTGATAGTCGATGCGCCAGCCGAGGTTGTTTTCCCAAGCGCCGGGCCAGTTCGCCCACCAGCTGTATTGCTTGGAGTCGCGGTTCACGAGGCGGAACGCGTCGACCCAGCCGATCTGGTCGATCACCGCATCCATCCACTCACGCTCTTCGGGTAAGAAGCCGGTGATCGCTGAGTTGCGCACGGGATCGAACGTGTCGATCTCTTCATGCGCGATGTTGAAATCGCCGCAAATGACGTGTTGCTTACCGGAATTGCGCAACTCCATCAGGACGGTCAGGAAGCGCTCGAGGAAATTCATCTTGACGGCCTGGCGTTGGGGCCCCGTCGTCCCGGAGGGGACGTAAAGCGACGCGACCGTGAACGCACCGAGATCCGCCTGGACGAACCGGCCCTCAGCATCCATGTCGGGCCAGCCCAGGCCGCGCTTGACCGATACCGGCTCTCGCCGCGTGTAGAGCGCTACGCCGCTATACCCTTTGCGCCGTGCATCGACGTAATACGAGGAAAAACCCGAGAGGACCGAGGCTTCCGGGAGCTGGTGCTCCTGCGCCTTGGTCTCTTGCAAGGCGATCACATCGGCATGCTGCGCGGCAACCCAGGTAAAGAAGCCTTTGCGCGCCGCCGCGCGTATACCGTTGGCGTTCAACGTGATCACTCGCATGTCGTCGTCAGGCGCTCCGCGGATCGGCTTTCTTGGGACCGGGATCATGGGCAAGCCGATGGTCCGCAACCTGTTGCGTCACGGTTTCCCCGTCACCGTATGGAACCGCACACCGGAACGCTACGCCGACCTCGTCGCGGAAGGCGCAAGCGCGGCGCAAACGCCGGCGCGCGTCGCGGCGGAGAGCGAGATCGTCATCGCGATGCTGATGGATTGGTCGAGCCTCGTCAACCTGATGGAAGGACCGAGCGGGCTCGCCGCTGCGCTTCGGCCCGCCACCACCTTCGTCGACATGGGGACCGACCCGCCGGCTCGTGCGCGCGAGCTCGCGCGCACGCTCGAAGCGCGCGGCGTCGCCGCGCTCGACGCGCCGGTCAGCGGCGGCGAGCGCGGCGCAATCGACGGAACGCTCTCGATCATGGTCGGTGGCTCGGAGGCCGCGTTTCGCGCTGCGTTCCCCGTCTTCGAAGCGCTCGGTTCGACAATCGTCCACGTCGGGCCGGCAGGCTCGGGTCAAGTCGCAAAAACCTGCAATCAGCTCGTCGTAGCGGTGACGATCGAAGCGGTCGCCGAAGCACTCGCCCTCGCCAAAGCCTTCGGTGCCGACCCGGCAAAGGTGCGCGAAGCGATGCTCGGCGGCTTCGCCGCGAGCCGCGTCCTCGACGAGCACGGCGCGCGCATGCTGGAGCGCAATTGGAAGCCCGGCGCCGCGATCAAAGTCCACCTCAAAGATCGCGCCCATATCTACGAAGCGGCGCAGGCGGCGGGACTCGAGCTGCCGGCGGCGCGCGCGGTCTTCGAGCGAATCAAGGCGTTCGTCGAAAACGGCGGAGGAGGGCTCGATCAGAGCGCGCTCTATACCCTGCTCGATCCCGATCGCGCCGCCGATTCGTAAACCGCCGAGTTGACGATCTGCGGAAGAGGCTTGCCCTGGATGCCCGCGATCAGGTTGCGCGCGGCGTAGAGCGACATTCGCTCGCGCGTTTGATGCGTCGCGCTCCCGATGTGCGGCACGATCAAGGCATTTGGCAGCGACAGTAGCGGATGTTCGGGCGGCAACGGCTCCGGATCGGTCACGTCGAGCGCAGCGCCGGCGATCTGCCGGCCTGCAAGCGCCTCGAAGAGCGCCTCGGTCTGCACGACTTTCCCGCGGGCGACGTTGACGAAATACGCAGACGGTTTCATCAAAGCGAATTGCTCGCGACCGAACATGCCGCGCGTTTCATCCGTGAGCGGCGTCAACACGATGACGCAATCCGCGGTGCGCAACAGCGCCTCGAATGTAAGATGCCGCGCGTCGACCTCGGTCTCGTTGGGGGTGTGGTGCCGATTGCAATAGACGATGCGCATCCCGCTCGCTCGCGCGCGCTTTGCGAGAGCGAGACCGATCGCGCCCATCCCGACGATCCCGAGCGTGCTACCCTCCAGGTCGTCCCCGTAAGGCGCGTCGCCGGAGGGCCATTTCCCATCGCGGACCCAGCCGGCGCCCTCGCCGAAGTGGCGAAAAACGGAGAGAACCAGCAGGTACGCGACGTCGGCAACCGCTTGCGTTAGCGACCCGCGCGAATTCGAGAACGCGATCCCGCGCCGCGTGCATTCGGCGACATCGATGTTGTCATAGCCGACCGAGGCGCTTGCGATGATACGCAGGAGTGGTGCTTGGTCAAGGTACGCCGCGTCGACGCGTGGCTTGTTGCTGTCGCAATAAAGACCCGCGGCTTCTGCGACACGATCCTCTTCTACTACCTCTGCATGCTCGCCGACCAGCGCCCGCGCCGATGGATATTGCCAAGCGCCTTTCGCGAATGCGACGACCGGCCGGCTCACGCGACGGCGCGTCCGTTTATCGTATTGATAAAGCGGATCGGCGCCTTCCCCCTCAGCGCGGCCTCTGCATAACAACCGCTATGTGCGACGCGCACGAGTTTTTCGAGTTTGTCCGGCGGCTCGTCCGATTCGATCGTGAGGCCGATTTCGAAGGAGGCGCTCGTCTCGATCGTCTCACGCAAGACCGATCCCTCGGCGGCGAAGCGTGCGTGGACCATAACGACGATGTCCTTGACCGCGAGCTTTAACATCGACGCGTACCGCGCCGCCTGAGTGTGCAGTCAAAGTGCGATCCCGGCTGAGAAAAACATCAGCGGTGCAGGTGCGCTCCCCTCGCCGCCGATCTGCGGTCCCTCATCGCTGACGATCGTCGAGATCAAGCCGTTGGCGTTGCGGACGATCGCGACTTTCTTCATGTGATCGATCCCGCGCGTTTCCACCGTCATTTCGGGTGAACGTTTGATCTCGAGCTCATTCATGTTGCATTTACTCCCTCCCAGTGCGCGGCCCGTGTCCCGGCTTCATAGCCGCTGCGCAGGAATGCGAGCAGCGTTGCTCGGGGATCCTTGGCCTCGCGCACGGCATCGTAGGGCAGTTGTCCCAAGTGCCCGGCACCCGCAGGATGCCAGCCCGCCTCACTGGGTTGCAGCGCGAAGGACGTCAGCGTTGCCGGCTCGGGCGCGGTATACGTGTAGTAGGTAGGCGCCGGTACGTTCGCGTCGCCGGCCCAGAAGCCGAACGCGATCACTTCGTGCGAGTACGCATCCTGCGCGACCGGATCGGGCTTCGGCGGCCCCGCGGCGGGCCGTCCGGAGAAGCGCGCCAGCGCTAAGTCGAAGCTGTGCCAGAAGAGCTGCGGGACGCTCTGCTTGCCCGCGAACCCTGCGGCGAATTCATCGAAGACCTCGCTCGTCCACATCACGATCTCCCACCACCGGCGGACCATCACGCGATCGTAGGCGCGGTGGTCGTGATCGTGCGCAAACGGCGTCGTCATCGGGACGCCGTAGGGTTTCCCCAGGATCGTGACGTTGATGCCGAATCCGTGAAGCGCGTGAAAGAGGGCCGCATGAAAGTTCGCAACGCTGAGCCCTTGGCGCAGATCGACGTATGCCGGTTCATGCGCTTTGTTGGTTCGCACGATCGTGCGATGATCGATCAGGTCGAGCTCGATGTCGAAAAACGCGTCGCCGGCGAGCATGCGCTCCGCGATAAGGCCGCGCGCCGTCGGACGCAAGGTCACGTTCCACCAGTGATTGCGGTGTTGCGTCGTTGCGAGCCGGATCTTCCCGATGATCTGACACCATAGGTGCAGCGTCGTCTTGGTCGGCTCCCAATCCTGGTACGGTAACGGCGGCAGGTGAACGTCGACGATCAGCTTGCTCCTATGAACGAGATCACACGCTTCGCGGGGCCGCTTACCGTATCTTTTCGCAATCGTCACAGAAGCGAAACAAATCCGGCTCGCCTTTCCGGCGGCGGAGCAGTATGCTCACGAGAAGATGTTTACGTTCGGCTACGGCCGCTCCGATGCCGGTGAAGAAATCGTCCTCGTTTGGGAGGCGAACTCCGCTGACCAGCTGACTTTTGAGACGCCCGAAGAAGCCGAGGCTGCGGCGTTGTATGCACTCGATATCGAGCGCGCTATTGCGAAGGGTCCCCTGGCCTATCTGAACTAGCCGGCGCGGGCGTCGTCGGTGACGCTATTCCGTAGAGGAAGTGCTTGGACGTCGTCTTGATCGTCGCGTTCCAGCCGAGATCGTGGAGCGCTTTGCCAAGCGATTGAGCCTCGTAGAAGACCTTGTAGACGCGCAACTCGCGCCCGTCGTTCATCTTCCGCACCTGCACGTGCGTTTTCGGGTCGACGCTCTCGTAGCGGACGAGCGCCGAGTTCTTGTCGAAGGAATCGACAAAGAAGACGCGCCCGTTCTCTTTGAGAGCGCTGTGCACCAGTTCCCAGAATCGGTCAAACAGATTCGGTGGGACGTGGGTCAGCCAATAGCCGAAAAAAACAACATCGTAGCGGGTGCGCGGCACCCAGTGGAAGATATCCGCGTGGATGTACTCTATCCGAGTGCCGAAGGGCGCGAGACGCGGTTTCAACGTCTCTAGGGTCTTCGCCGAGGAATCGAGGACGGTGCACCGCTCGGCGGACGCGGCAAGGTGTTTCGTCCAGATGCCCGTCCCAACCGCAAGTTCGAGGACGTCGCCGCGTGGCGCGAACTCGGTGAGCGCCCGGACGACTTCCAAAACCTCGGCGAACCACTCGCGGTTGAGCTGCGGACCGCGATCGAACTTGCCGCGACGAAAGAAGCGGTCTTCGTCGTGCGCGCCCCGCTCGTCGTAGTACTTCCGCTGTTCGAGCAGAACCGGATCGTCGGGTTCCGGCGACGCGATTATCGGCTCAGGCATGGCTTGGATTGTACGGCAAGTAGCCGAGGCGCGCTAGTGCCGCGGCCGTTCCCGGGCAGTTTCTGAATAGCGGAAGCCGCGCTCGAGGTATAGCGCGGTATCGACGAGGGCGTCACGCTCCGCAAACGAGCTCATGTTTGCCGAGAAGCCGGCCGTGCTCCCTTCTTCCCGAATGGTTCCTGCAGCCCGTTCCATCGCGCGGATGGCGGCCCGCTGCAAGTCGCTCGGAATGATGACGAGTTGGTACCCAATCTCGCGCAAGCGAGCCGTCGACAGAAGCGGCGTCTTGCCGCCCTCGAACATATTGATGAGTTTCCAGCCGGGTACGCGGCGAGCGATCTCGGCGATCTGGGGTTCGGTCGTCGGTGCCTCCACGAAAAGCATCTCGGCGCCGGCCTCCGCGTACGCACGCGCGCGCTCGAGCGCCGCTTCGAAACCTTCGACGGCGATGGCATCCGTTCGGGCGATGATCACCGGACCCGAGTCGCCCGCAGCTTCACAAGCGGCGCGGACTTTTTCTCCCATCTCTTCCACGGGGATGAGCGACTTGCCGTCCAGGTGGCCGCAGCGCTTGGGAAACGTTTGGTCCTCGAGATGCAGCGCCGCGACTCCGGCGCGCGCAAAGGCGCGAACGGTTCGTTCGACGTTGAGCGCGCCGCCGAAGCCGGTGTCGGCGTCAGCAACGACCGGGACGTCAACCGCATCGACGATCGCTTCTAAGCGAGCGACGACTTCGGCAAGCGAAAGCAGTCCGAGATCCGGAACACCGGTGCTTCGCGCGATCGCGCCGCCGCTTGCATAAACCGCCCCGAACCCTGCTCGCTCGACGATGCGAGCGGAAAGCCCATCGAAGACGCCGGGCGCGACGATGGTTTCTCCTCGTGCAAAGGCAGAACGAAGTACGCCGGCGCCGTTCACTCGCGTATCTGCGCGGATTTGAGCGCCCACTCGCCGTCGCGAAGCCGCGTCAAGGTGCCCTCTTCGTGCAAGGCGGCAAGCTCGAGCGCGAGTTCCCGGCCGTCGTCGCTGCCGAGGGACTCCGCGAGCGCCATGAAGTACATCGGTCCCGATTCGAGCGCTTCGCGGACGCTCGCGAAGCGGCGCGCGCGCGTCATGCGCGGCGGGCGCGAGCGGCGCCGCTCTATGGTATCGGGGACGCCGTACGGGGCCGTCGCATCGAAGCCGATCTTCCCGATCATCTTGTCGTCGTCCATCGTCGGATCCATATAGAATCCGGGATAGCGCTCGCCGACGACGACGTCCTGGTCCGCGCGGAAGCGCGTGGAGAGCGCCCATTCGATCTCCTCGTCGGAGAAAACATCGACATCGTCGTCGACGACGACGATGTGTTTGACGCGCTGGATTGCGAAGAGCGCCGCGATCGCGAGCCGCGCCTGCCCGGGCATCCCGCGCCGCAACGCGACACGCGCATGCTGGCGGCCGTTCGCAGCCGCGACCGCGTTGACCGCCGCCGGTTCGATATTCGCTGCCCGGAGTGCTCGCCACATCCCGACCTCGGCGTTGATCCCGCCGAGATTCGCCGACTCGTTCCAGCTGAGCAGTTTCGCGCTGTGGCGGACCGTCTGGTGCAGCACGTCCTTGCGCATCGTGATCGCGGTGACGTGGTAAACGGGATCGAGGTGCACTCCGCCATAGAAGCCGTAGAACTCTCCGTAGGGGCCTTCGGACTCGCGATAGCCGAGCTCGTCGAAATAGCCTTCGATGATCATCTCGGTGTCGGCCGGCGCGAGCACGCCGTTGGTGATGCCGCGAACCATCGGGACGGGCTCGCCGCGCATCGTTGCAACCAAGGTGAACTCGTCGACGGGAATCCTCACACCGGCAGCGACGAAGTCCAGCGGATGCGACCCGATCGCGAAGCTGACCGGCAAACGCTCACGCCGCTGCGCGCAGCCCATGTAGATCCTCTTGAGATCGGACGGCTGCGTCAAATTGGCTCGAAGCGTCGTTCGGTCGCGGAACATGAGGCGCCGGCAGCCGACGTTCGTCCTCCCCGTGGCCGGATCGACGGCGTAGTCGATCGCCGACGAGATATACGGAGCGCCGTCGAATTCGTGCTGCAGGTGGAACGGCAAGCTCATGAGGTCGATCGCTTCGCCGCTGTGAACCACTTGATGGACGGGCGCGTCTTCCGAGGCGATCTCGACGATCGGCTGCGGATTGCTCGTCCGCCGCATGAATTCGTGGGCGAGCTCCTGCGGATCGACGCCGAAAGCAGCGGCAAGCCGGCGCCGGCTCCCTGCAACCGACGCAATCATCTCGAAGCGCTCCTTGCCGACGTTCTTGAACCACGTCGCCTTGGGCGTCGACTCGATCACGGCGCTCAGATCGGCGAGCGCTACGGGCTCGTCGTGGATCTCGACTTCGCCCAACTCGAGGAGCCGGTCGACAAACCGGCGCAAGCGGAACTTCTCAAAATCGGTGGCGCGAGACGCCGCCGGCTGCACCTTCATGATCTGCGCATCTCGCTTGAAGAATTGATGGTCGCGTGCAAGTTCCGAGCGAAATCCACCGCACCTGCAGTGCCCATGTCAAACGCCGAGCGCGCGTACTCCTTGACCGCGCACAGGGCCGGCTTCGGCGTCTTCGCGAGCCGCCCGCGCAGCGTTGCGACGGCGCCTTCTAGTGCGCTCGGCGTGACGACGTCACTAACGATTCCGAAGGTCAAGGCACGCTCGGCCGAGATGACGGCCGTCGAATAGACGAGGTACGTCAGCGCTTTGAGCGGCACGCGATCGACGAGCGCCGACATCACCATCGTCGGGAACGTGTTATGGCTCATCTCCGGTATCGCGAAGGTTGCATCTTCCGAGGCAAGCGTGACGTCGCAGAGCGCGGCGAGGGCGCAGCCGAATCCCAAAGCTCGTCCTTGAACGACGCCGACGATCGGGACCGCGGAGCGCCGAAAGGCGCCGTAGCAGTCGAAGATCACCTCGGTACTGCGCCGTCGTGCCAGCGCCTCCGGCGGCGCTCCGTCGCGTGGCCGTCCCATCGTCGCACGGCCGATGCAAAAATCCGCCCCCGCGCCGCGCAAGACGATTGCGTCGGTGCCGTCATCCGTGTTCAACAGGAGCCGCGTGAGCTCGGCGGCCGCGTCATCGGACATCGCGTTCCCATCGTCAGGCCTGTTCAAGGTGATTTCCAAGATCGCGCCGTCGCGTTTGACCAGGACATCGCTCAACGCAGCCAGCCGATCGCAGCCAACAACGGCTCGTCCGTAACGCGGAAGAGGACGGAGGGTTCCTGGCATTGGTGACGGTGCTCTCGCCACGCCGGTGCGACAAAGACGTCGCCTCGTTCCCACGCAAACGTGCGTTCGTCGATCATCGACGTCCCGCGTCCGCTCACGACGCTATAGACGTTGTTTGCCGTGGTCTTCAGGGGCGCCGACGTTTCGCCGGCTTCGAAGACGCACATGTGCAAACCCAACGTCGGCATGTGCGAATCAAGCGCGATCTGCCGCCCGAAGCGCCCGCTCGGCTCGCGCGGCGCTTCGGCAAGCCACTTCTTTATCTCGGCCCACCGGTAAAGCAGCGGACTCGTCTTACCCTCGGAGACGATCGGCTCGTACTCATCCGGATGCCATTCGAGGAACATTGGTTCGAGCAGATGCGTGAGCGGCGCGTCCAGATAGTCGATCCAATAGGCGGGCGCGTGGCCCTCGTTCCCGTGACCGTGCCACATCCACGACGGGGTCAGCACGACGTCGCCCGTCTCCATCGGGACCTTGGTGCCGTCGACGGTCGAATATGTCCCCGGTTCCGAATCGATGATCAAGCGTAGGGCGTTGGGCGTATGGCGATGCGACCGCGCACGTTCTCCCGGCAGAATCATCTGGTACGCGGTAATGATCGTGCGCGCGGTCGCATACGCGTTTCCTTCGACGGGATTGAAGAGGATGAGATTACGGCGTTCTGCGAGCGAGGTATCGATGAGGCGGCCGGCTGCGTCGAGGGCGGCCTTCCCCTCACGATAGGCCCAGTGCATCGGAATATAGGTCTTGCGGGGCTCCGGCCACAGCGACGGCTCCGGCTTGTGCCAGCCCGCCGTAATCGAGCGCGGGCCGAGCGCCGCGTAGAGCTCGTCGAGCGACGCAACGCCGGTGAAAGCTTCAAACGGTTCGGTAACGGCCACGGTCAGCGTCCTCCCAATGCGATGAGTTCCGTCGACGGGAACGACCTCGGTATCACCTTGTACTCCGCCAAGATGTCGATGACCGGCTGAATCCATGCGGGCGCCGCCGCATCCGCGTAGAGCACCCTGTTTTCGGTCATGATCACGTCGCGCGAGACCTTCGAATACTTTTCTAAGATCGCGGCCGTCTCTTTCGGGTGGGTGTTCGCCCATGCGGTCGTCTTGCGCATAACCGCGGCGAATTTTTGCTCGGTCGCGGGATTACGCGCGATCCAATCGATCGTCGAGAACCAGTTGGTAATCAAGAACTTGTTCGCGATCGCCTCTTGCGGCTTGCCGATCATCCGAACCGCGCCCTTGTTTTGAGAAAGGATCGGCTCAAGCAGCACGGCCGCCGCGATTCGCCCCGTCGAGAGCGCGACGGGCATCTCGGTCACCGGGAGCTCGACGAACGAGACGCTTTTGGCGTCGACACCTTGCTGGTCGATCCACTTCTCGCACGCGAATTGCTGCATGTCGCTGATCGTCGTCACTGCGATCGACTTCCCGGAGAGGTCTTTGACGGAGTGGATCGGGGAGTTCTTTGCGGTCACGAGCAGGACCGACGGCGCGGCGCTGTTGTAAAGCGCGCCCGCCGCGATGATCGCGACCGGGAGCCCGCGGGCATGCGCGATCGCGAGCGAGCCCGTGTTCGTCCCGCCGACGTCAAGCGCGCCGGAAAGGACGGCGGCCGTGATCGCACCGCCGCTGGTAAAATTGGTGATCTGCACGTCGAGCCCGGCTTGCTCGAAGAAACCCATGTCCTTCGCGAAGTACAGCTGTCCGTACGAGTCGATCGGCACCGCGCCGACGCGGATCGGCGGCCCCGATGTTTGCGCGACCGACGGCATCGTTTGGAAAAGGCAGAGCGCAAGGGCGACGACGCCGAGTGCGAGCTTCACTTCGCAGTAACCGCGGGGACTGCCGATGCGAAAGACGGCATCACTTCACGAGCAAAGAGCGCGACGGATTTCTGCGCCTCCTCCGGGGGGAGGTTGCCGAACGCGAATTGGCCCACGAAGTAGTCGGCACCCGACGCTTCGAGCTCGGACTGGACAAACGCCCTGACCGCCGCCGGTGTCCCGGCGACCGCTTTACCTTGCATGGCCATCGTATCGAAGTCCGCTGGACGTGGATGGGTGTTGACATAGCCATGCCTGCGCGACGTATACGTAAAGCTGTCGTACCACTGCTCATAAGCCCGGCGCGCCGCCGCGAGCGCCGCGTCGCCGTCCTCGGAGACGACGACGAACCGGCTGATCCCGAGCCTGCGCATCAGTTGGTCTCCGTTGCCTGAACGCCACGTCTCACGATAACGATCGGTGAACGCGCGAGTCTCGGCTGCGGTGTCGAGACTGATCATGCCGAGCGCTCGGCGCGCCGCCCGTTCAGCGCTGGCAACGGAATGGACGCCGTACCAGATCGGCGGGTGCGGCTTCTGAAAGGGTGCGAGTTGCAGCGGCATGTGTTGATAGCTCTCGGGATAGCCCGGCACCGAAAACTCGTTCTTCGTGAGCGCATCGATGATCAGCTCGAGTGACTCGTTGTAGGCCTTTTCCGCCGTCTCGAAGGCTTGGCCGAAATACTGATTCTCTGCGGCCGACGAGCCGCGTCCGAAGCCCAGCTCGAGCCGGCCGTGGCTCATTTGATCGAGTAGGCATATCTCTTCGAGGAGCCGCAGCGGATGATAGAGCGGCAAGACGTAGACGAGTGGGCCGAAGCGCAACCGCTTTGTCCGCTGCGCGACGGCGGCGAGAAAGACACTGGGCGACGGGACCATCCCAATAGGCGCGAGGTGATGCTCGGCGCAATGATACGCGTAAAAGCCGGCACGGTCGTACGCTTCGATCAGCTTGAGCCGCTCCTCGTAATATTGCGGCGGTGAGAGGTCGCTGCGATCGACGTGATCGAAGACGCCGAAGGCGACGCTGGTCGTTTCGCGCATTCTTCCATCTTATAACAGAACGAGGCTCGGCGTTCAAGCAATGCAGTTCATCGGTCGATCGATTCCGCGGCTCGAGGACCGGCGCTTCATTTTAGGGCAGGGCCGGTACACCGACGACTTCGTCGTCCCGGATGCGTTGCACGCGTCAATCGTCCGCTCTTCGTATCATGCGCACGCGCGGATCATCTCGATTGCGCCCGAGCGGGCACGCTCCGCGCCCGGCGTCGTCGCCGTCCTGACGGCGGTCGATTATCTCGCTGATGGTGGGCGCGATATCCCCCACGGGCCGGGAGTTGCCGACGCCGTCGACCCGCGCAGGCCTGCGTTCGACCCCGCGTCCGGTGCGACCGTCATTGAGATTCCACAGCAAACGATCGCACACGAGCGCGTTTGCTATTTGGGCGAGCCCGTAGCCGTCGTGATCGCGCGGTCCGCACGCGCGGCGCGCGACGCCGCAGATCTCGTCGATGTCGAGTACGAGCCGTTGCCCGCCGTCCTCTCGGCGAGCGACGCCATGCTGCCTGATGCACCGCAACTCTGGCCGCAAGCCCCGCGCAACATCTGTTTGGATGCACGATTCGGCGACGAAGAGCAGACCACGCGCGCCTTTGCGCTGGCGCATCTCGTCGTCGAGCAGGAGTTCGTCAATCAGCGCGTCTCCGCGGCGCCGATGGAACCGCGGGCTGCGATCGGGCTTTACGACGCGGAAAACGACATCGTTACGGTGATCTCCGGCGGGCAAGGGGCGTTGCGCGATCAATCGCTCCTGGCGAGCTCCTTAGGCATTGCGCGCGACCACCTCGAGGTGATCAGCCCCGACACGGGCGGCTCATTCGGGTCGCGCAGTCACATCAATCCCGAGGCGGTGATCGTGGCGTGGCTCGCGCGCCGCCTGCGTCGCCCGGTTCGCTGGACGGCCGATCGCAGCGAAGCGTTCCTTTCGGATTTTCAGGGGCGCGATTTCGTCGTCCGTGCGGCGCTGGCGTTCGCCGCCGACGGAGCGATCCTGGGGATGCGCACGACCGCGATCAGCAACAGCGGCGCGTACACGGTCAACTACTCCTCGCCGCAGAACTACGTCCGCATCGCGCCGACCGTCTACCACGTTCCGGCCGCGACGATGCGGATGTGCGCGGTCTTGACGCACACCGTCCCCACGAACTCGTACCGTGGCGCCGGACGGCCCGAAGCGACGTACACGATGGAACGGCTCCTCGACATCGCCGCCAAGCGGCTCGGGATCGACCGCATCGACCTGCGCCGCCGCAACCTGATCGAGCGGACAGCCCTTCCTTATACAACGGTCGCAGGGCTCACGTACGACTCGGGAGATTTCGGCGGGAATATGGAGCGGGCGCTCGAGGATTCGGACTGGTCCGGCTTCGCCGCGCGGCGACGGGAGAGCGCGCAGCGCGGTCTCCTGCGCGGGATCGGTCTATCGAACTACGTGGAATCGCCAATCGGGAACCCGCGTGAAAAAGTCGTGCTGCGGGTCTTGGCCGAAGGCGTCGTCGAGGTGGTCGTCGGGACGCAATCGAGCGGTCAGGGGCACGAGACGACGTTTGCGCAAGTCGTCGCCGACTATCTGCGGGTCGGAATCGAATCGGTCCGGATCGTCTCGGGCGACACGCAACAAGTCAAGGTTGGCGGCGGGACGCAGTCGGATCGCTCGATGCGCCTAGTCGGGAGCCTCTTGATTCAAGCTTGCGCCGAAATTCTCGAGAAATGCAAGACGGCGGGCGGTGATCCCGACGTCTTTGCCGCTGCAGCGAGGGGCGAGCTCACCGCGTCGGCGGAGCTCAACGGCCGCATCCCGGCGTTTCCGACCGGCTGCGCCGTCTGCGAGCTCGAGATCGATCCGGCGACCGGCGTCACGGAGATCGTGCGGTACACGCAAGTCGATGACGTCGGCCAAGCGATCAATCCGCTCATCGTTCACGGGCAAGCGCACGGTGGAATTGCGCAGGGCGTCGGTCAGGCGCTTTCGGAATTTCTGGCGGTCGATAAGGAAGCAGGTCAGGTGTTCGGCGCGTCTTTCATGACGTACGCCGTTCCCCGCGCCGCCGATCTGCCGCACTTCGACGTCGTCCTCGTCGAAGATCCGACGTCGGGCAATTCGTTACGCGTGAAAGGCGGAGGTGAGGGGGGGACGACGCCCGCGC
>Ga0209415_10007030_pt1 | contig 19785 bp, 13 predicted proteins | sample PeaSoiSIISIP2007_FD_187696 | JGI IMG/M metagenome (GOLD analysis project Ga0209415, IMG submission 187696) | Peat soil microbial communities from Weissenstadt, Germany - SII-SIP-2007 (SPAdes) (version 2) | ecosystem: Environmental > Terrestrial > Soil > Wetlands > Peat | place: Germany... | reverse complement strand
CGGTGGAACTCTGGGAGTTGGCGAAGTTGACTTCGTCCCCGGGGGCGATGATGATCGCTGGCGTCGAGACGGTCAAGGTCGTGCCGTTGTAGAGGAAGGTGATGGGCCAAACTGCTTCGGTTCTTGGAATGTGACGCGCTGCGGCCATGGCTGGCTCCTTATTTTTCGAATTGAAATTTGCTTACTTTCCGCTGGGCCGAAAACTGGGATCCGAAATCAGGCCTTGCAGGGCCGGAATGCTCTTCAAGTCCCCAAGGGCATAGCCCTTTTGCAAGCTCTTCTCGATGTACTGCAAGGCCTGGGCGCGATCCCCCAGGTCTTCGTAGGCTTCGCCGGCGTTCTCCAGGATGTTGGGGTCGTCCGGCGAAAGCGCGAGCGATGATTGTATGCGCGAAATCGCCTTTTCGCGTAATTTTTTCTTGGCGTAGAGCAGTCCCAGGTCCGATTGCACCTTGGCGTCGCGTGGGGCATCCTGTGCCGCCTGTTCGAGCAGGACCATTTCGCGGTCTTGCGCTTTGCCCGCTTTTTCCTGGTCTTTGAGGCATTCGTAGGCAAACTCCAGGTTGCCCCATGTCACGTAGTCCCTGTCGTTGAGTTGCAGGGCTTTCTCCACTGAGTCCGCAGCTTCGGCGTACTTCTGTTCCTGGATATAGAGAGATCCAAGATTGTTGTAGGCGGGGTAGCTGGGCTCAAGGGCAAGCGATTTCCGCAGCAACTGCTCGGCCTCGGGGTAGTGCTTGTCGCCCATCTCGCTATAGACGCTGCCTAAATTCAGATAGAGCGCCGCGTTGTCGGGAGTGAGCTCGATGGCATGACGATACTGCGCAATGGCTTCGTCGTAGCGTTGGTGCGCATCCAAAAAAATTCCGAGGAAATTGTAGCCGATCCACGAATCGGGGCGAAGCGCGATGGCCTTCCTATAGGCAGCCTCGGCATCGGCCGTGCGTCCCGCGCTGTCATAGGACTCAGCCAAGCCGATGACCGCGTCCGCGTTGCGCGGATCAAGCTGCAGCGCGCGCTGGTACTCCTGCAGGGCGAGATCGTATTTTCCCGTATCGTGGTGGATGTTCCCCAGTGTTACGTAGACCACCGGGAGGCGATCATCCAGTTGCTGCGCTTTTTGGCAATTTGCCAGAGCTTCATCGATCCATTTGGAGTCCTTGTCCAGGCGGTATTTCAGGCGGTAGGCTTCGCCGAGTTGGGCAAATCCCAGGGCGAAGCGCGGGTCCGCCTTCACCGCATTGTTGAGCGCCGCAATGGCTAGATCGAGATTCCCGGCCTTGTCAAAGCGCTGGGTGTAGCCGAGCGCCTTCAGATACAGTTCATAGGCGCCGGCATTGACGGCGCCGCCGGTAGCTCGCAGCATCTCGGGCGTCATCTCGATGCGCATCAACTTGGCCAGGCGCGCCACCGCCTCATCTTCGAGCGACGAGAAGTCTCCGGCGCGGTCTTCCAACGGCACCGAGCCGATCTGGCGCATGGTTTTCGTGTTCACCAGGTTGACCGTCAAATGGATCGTCTGCCCGTCGCGCTGCAGGCTTCCTTCGACTACCACGGTTGCTCCCAGTTCGCGCAGCGCCGATGCGGGATCGGTAATCTTGCGCCGCCGCACTTCGCTCGCAGGCACCACCCAGAGCGACTCCTTGCCGGTGCCCACATCGAGGTTGGATAGCTTGCTCGACAAACTGTCCATCAATCCCGCGGAAACCTCTTCGGTCGCCGGATCATTGCCCACATTCTCAAACGGCAGCACGGCAATGTGATCGACCTCATGGCCAAACCATCCTGCTACGCGGTCGCGCACCGGCGGCAGAAACGAGAGCACGGCCAGCAACACCACGGCCACGCCCGCTCCAAACGCCCAGCGGTGCCATGTCGGCGCGGGGGCGCCAACCGGGCTCCATACCGGACGCGAAGCCTGTTCAATCTGCTTTCTGAGTTCCGACGCGCTCAGATTCGAGGCCCGGGAGGATGAACGAGATGATAGGCGAGAAGACGGACGCGACGTCCCAGATGGCGGCCGGCCCCCGGTTTCTGGCGACGTCGCCATGGGATCGAGATGGGTGCGCACCTCTTTCAGGTCGGCCACCATTTCGCGGCAACTCTGATAGCGCGTGGCCGGTTCTTTCGACAATGCGCGATACATCACCCGCAGCAGATCGATGGGGATGATCTCGTCCATCGGCGGCGGCGCGTCGTTCAGGATCGCAAAGATCGTTGCCGCCGGTGTATCGCGCGAAAACGGATTTTTCCCGGTCACCATTTCCGTCAGGACGATGCCCAGCGACCATATATCAGTGCGCTGGTCGACGAGTTTGCCGACCGTCTGTTCCGGCGACATGTAGCCGACGGTTCCGGCCGTGCTGATGCTCTGCGTGCTGGTGCCCGACGATGCCAGCCGCGCCAGGCCGAAATCGACGATCTTCGCCACTCCAGTTTGCGTCAGGATGACATTCGAAGGCTTGATGTCGCGGTGCACCACGGCTCCGGCATGCGCGGCGGCCAGGCCCTCCCCGATCTGAATGGCAATGTCGACCGCTTCGGCCATGGGGAGGGGACCGCGGCGCATCTTCCGCGAGAGCGGTTCGCCGGCGTAATACGCCATCACGATGAAGGTGCGGCCGTCACCAGTTTCTTCGAGGCCGTGGATCACGCCGATGTTGGGATGATCGAGCGAAGAGGCCGTGCGCGCTTCGCGCAGGAACCGCTCTTTGTCTTCGTTGCTGGAAACCACATGCTCGGGAAGGAACTTCAGAGCGACCGTGCGCTCCAGTTTCACGTCGAGCGCGCGATACACTACGCCCATCCCTCCGGCTCCGGCCAGGCCGAGGATTTTGTAATTGCCGACGACATCTCCGGCAGACAAAGTAGCTTTTGCTTCAGACACCGAGCGTCCCCCAATGGGGATCAACCCCCAGGCCCACACCGATTGCCGGTATCAGGATGCGATGAATGCGCTTCCGCACCACGATGATACGCTACCGCATTTTCAGCCGGTAAGAAAGTGGTCAGAACTGATCAACATATCCATGCCCATGCGGTGCGGACTCTGAGGTGGAAGTCTCTCAACGTGGAATGAATCTCCACCGATCAGGGCCGCAGTGTGCGTGAGAACTGCTCTTTCGCCCCGGTGGGGCTTGTCTCGTTCCCACTTTTCCCACGGCTTGCGCCGTGGGCTGCATTCTTGCGCCGCCCCGCGGCTAGGGAACTGACGTTGTCGTGCCACAGCGAGGCAAAATTTCCAGATCTCACGCACACACTGCAGCGCGAGACATCTTTCGTGCTTAGAGTCCGAGGTAGGCCCGCCGCACTTCATCCATTCTTGCGACCTCATCCGAGTTGCCACGAATGCTGATTCGACCCTCGGCAAACACATAGGTGTAGTCGCTGATCGCTAGTGCGAGGTGAACATTCTGTTCTACCAGGACGACCGTGAGGCCCTCTTTCCGAAGGCTGCCCAAAGTCAGGAAGAGTTGTTGCGCGGCCACCGGGGCCAAGCCGAGCGAGAGTTCATCGATCATCAGCACGTCTGGTTCCTGCATCAAGCCGCGGCCCATGGCCAGCATCTGCTGCTCTCCGCCGGAGAGCGTGGAAGACTTCTGCTGGCGGCGTTCTTGCAGGCGCGGGAACAAGGTATAGACGCGTTCCAGGTTCTGTTTCCGTCGCTTGCGCGCGCGCTTCGAGTATCCGCCCATCTCCAGGTTCTCTTCGACCGACATGTCCGGGAAAAGCTGGCGGCCCTCCGGCACCAGCACCAGACCGCGATCGGCCTTGGCATGCGGTGAAAGCTGGGTGATGTCTTCTCCGTGCAACAGTACGCGCCCTTTCCATGCACGCAGACTGCCCATGATGGTGCGCAGGGTGGTGGTTTTGCCGGCGCCATTGGTACCGAGGATGGCGGTAAAACTTCCCCGCTCCACCTCGAACGAAATGCCCCACAGGACCTGAACTTCACCGTATCCAGACTCGACGTTCTCCAGTTGAAGGACCGAATCCATCACTTCCTCCAGGACAATTTGCCCGCCAGAGTCAACTTGTGAACCGCATCGGGAAAGCCCAGGTAGCATTCCACCACCGCCGGATTGTGTACCACCTCATCCGGTCGGCCTTCTGCCAGCTTGCAGCCCAGGTTCAGCACCACGATCCGATCCGAAAGGCTCATAATCGCCTGCATCAGGTGCTCAATCATGAGCACCGCGATGCCGCTATCGCGGATTTTTCGAACCAGTTCGATCATGGTCGTAACTTCGGTCGGGTTCAACCCCGCCAGCACTTCGTCGAGCAACAGCAGCTTGGGTTTCGCCGCCAGCGCCCGCGCTACTTCCAAACGCTTCTTGGCGGCGATGGTCAGCGAGCGCGCAACCATGTCGACGCGGTCTCCCAATCCCACTTGCTGCAGCACCTCGGAAGCAACTTTGCGCGCAGCGGCCATATCGAGATATTCACGACCGAAGCAGGCGCCCACCGTGACGTTGTCCAGCACCGTGAGGTCGTTCAATGGCTTCACGATCTGGTGGGTGCGCGCCAAGCCGAGGTGGACGACCTGGTCGGGCGAGCAGCGGGTGATGTCCTTCCCCGCAAAGGTGATGGTTCCCTGGTCGGCCTTGTAGACGCCATTCACGACATTGAATAAGGTTGTCTTCCCAGCGCCGTTGGGACCGATCAAGCCCAGAATCTCACCCTCAGCGATGCTGAAACTGACGTCGGAAACCGCCACCAGCCCGCCGAAACGCTTGCTGACTCCGCGCACTTCCAGAAGGTTGCTCATTCGAGCACCTTGCGCGCACGCGGCATCAGGCGATAGAGCCAGCCAATCAGGCCTCCCGGCGCGAACAGCACCACCAGGAGCAGCAGTGCGCCGGCGATCACCAGGTGAAAGTTAGAAAGGACAGGGGAAGTCAGCAGGTAGGAGCGAAGTTTCTCGTAAAGGGCACCGCCCAGAGCCGCGCCGATGACCGAGCCCTGGCCACCGAGCATCAGCATGACGATGCCTTCCAGCGACAGCATGTACTCGAAGGCGATCGAGGGATCGATCATGCCATTCTTGAAGAACATCAGCGCGCCCGCGACCGCTGGCAGAAATGCGGACACGCTATAGATGATCGCCTTGTATATGGTCGCGTTCACGCCCAACACCACGGCGGCATCCTCGTCCTCGCGGATGGCGAACAGGCCCAGCCCGAACTTTGAGTTCTTGATGGTCAGGCTCACGATCATTGAGAGGGCCATGACGGCAACGATCAGGTAGTAGGTGATCCAGAGAGCGTGCCGGGCGCCGCCCAGCGGCCGATAGGATTCGAACGAGAGGTACATACCGGTCGATCGGCCCCAGGGATCGAAGTTGGAGACGAACGCCTGCACGGCTTGAAGAATACCAATGGTGGCCAGGGCGAAATAGGCCCCACGCAAGCGCAGGATGGCCAATCCGAACAAGAACGCGCAGAAACTGACCACGACGCCAGCCACCAGCGCCGACAGCACCAGGTTCCAGCCGCGGACTGTCGTCAGGTAAAGTCCCACGTAACCGCCCAGCCCGTAAAACACGATGTGCCCGAAGTTCACGTAGCCGGTGTAGCCGATCATCAGGTTGAGGTTGCTGGCAAGGATGATGGCGATGGCGATGAGGATCAGGTCTTCGCGCAAAGAAACGTTGTTGCTGTGTAGCGGGGCGTAGATGAAGCCGGCGGCGACGAGCAGAATGATCCAGAAGAAGGGCCGCCGCAGTATCATGCCGTCGCCCTCTTGCCGAAGATACCCTGTGGGAACGCGACCAGCACCACCACAAACAGTCCGAACTCGATCAGCGGAATCCAACTGACGGCAATGAAGGGCGTGATCACTCCCTCCAGCAATCCGAGGAGCACTCCGGCAACCAAAGCTCCGAAGGGCTTGCCCAACCCCGCCAGAATGGTGACCACGAAACTCTTCAACTGGTACACCGCGCCGGAAAGAATCGTGAAAGGAAACAAGGTGGAGACCAGCGCCCCCGAGGTGCAAGCCAGAGCGATGCCGATAGCAAAGGCGATACTCAACACTGCCGTCGAGGAGATGCCCATCAACTCGGCGGCATCGCGGTTATCGGCGACGGCCCGGATGGCTTTACCTGTACGTGTGCGATAGAGGAAGAACTGGAGCGCCAGGGCGATGACCACGGCAGAAATGGCGGCAGCGATGTGGTTCCCGGTGAAAGTGTAGGCTCCGAGGGTGATGCCGGGCAGGACGAAGTTGACGTTATACGGGCTGGTGCTCCAAATCGCCGTGCCAATGCCGATGACCATCATGTTCACGGCAAACGTGGAGAGCAGGCTCATCAGCATGGAGCGGCCCACCACCCAGTGCACCGCCATCCAGTAAACGACAATTCCAATGACCAAGCCGAAGCCGATGGTGGGCAGCAACAACACGTACGCGTTGATGTGGGTGGCGGCGAACAGCAGATACATGCAGAACATGCCGAGCGCGATCATGGCACCGTGAGTGAGATTGATGACATCCATCACTCCCCAGATCAGACTCAAGCCCATCGCCGCGAGTCCGTACACGGCTCCGACGAGTACGCCGTCGATCATGGAAGCCAGGACACCCGACATATCTCACCCTCCGCGATTTTGCTGCTTCGCTTCGGACAACACTCTACTACGGGCCAGCACGCTGCGGAAAAAAGTCGATGTTCGAGCCCAGCCCCTAAAGGGGCGTCTGATTTCGAGGAATTTTCGGTATCGCTAAAGCGATACCCTGATACGAAACCCGAGTTTTTCCGTAGCCTATTCGGGAACTCGCCCTCAGTGCATCGGATAGTTCAGGGTGGCGCTCTTGCCTGCCAGGGGCCACACAACTTCTTTTACGAGCTTGCCGGACTTGTCCTTCTGCCATTGCGCCAGAACCATGGAATGGCCCGCCTGCAGGCCGTGTTCGCTAGCGACGGTCGAGAATTTGGTCCGCCCGTAGAAGGTCGTGATATCGGTGGCGTTCAGCGCCTGCGCCACTTTGGCCGAGTCGATCCCGCCCGCCTGTTCGATGGCGCGCTGCAGAATCAGCCCGCATCCGTAGCCACCGGCGGACTCATAGCTGGGAGCCGCATTGTATTTCGCGGTATAGGTTTTGGCGAAATCGGCTCCGCTCGGCCCATACTGCGCCTTAAACGCCGACTGCGGTTCCCACTGCGACGGTACCATGACACCCAGCGCCGCATCGCCCAGTTCGACCCACTGCGAACTGTCGGGCGCCACCAGCAACGTCAGCATCTTCAGAGGAACCTTGTGGCCGTAAAGCTGTCGGGCCAGCGTCGAACCGTCGGCGTAGTGGCCGCCGCCGAGGAGCACGGTCGCCTTGGACGCAATCACCTTGTCGATGATGGCGCTGAAATCGGTGGTGTTGGGCGCATAGGCTTCGGTAAACACCACGTTGAACCCGAGTTGCTGCGCATAAATCTTGGCCGGGGTTACCACTGCTACCGGGAATGCGGAGTCCTCATAGACGAAGGCGACCGCGGCTTTGGGATCCTTGGTCTTCAGCGCGTCGAGCGCGACCTTTAGATATTCGGGAGCGGGCGCGAACATCTGGAACAAGTTCTGGTTGCCCAGAGTGTAGGTTTTGGGTTCGGCCGCGCCAGTGGTGAGCATGATCTTCTCATACTGCTCCGTCACTACGGCCGCGGTCGCGGTAAGCGGGGACGAGTAGGGACTAAACAGGAAATCCGCCTTGTCCTCAAGAATCATGCGGCTGTAAAGCTGCTGTACGCGCTTGGAGTTGGATTCGTCGTCATAGCTGGCAAACTGTACCTTGTAACTCTTGCCGCCGGCCTTGATGCCGCCGGCCGCGTTGACCTGGTCACGCCACAGTTCAAAGCCGCGATATTGCTCCAGGGAATCGACGTTCAGGGCCCCGGTCTTGGAGACAGTGAATCCGATGGTGATCGGTGGTTGAGCAAATGCCGGGATGATCAGAACAACCAGAACAACTGCGAGCAGGGCCAGTTGCTCCACAATCCACCTTGCCGACAAGACATTTTCAGAGCGCATCGTCATCGTTACCGGGAACAACAGGGAAGATCGCTTCATATCAAGCTCCTTGAGAGGGGCCGCGCAGCCGCTACCGAACAGCTACCATTGTTTCCGTGAAGCGAATCGCGCTGCCACGTTCGACAGTCCTCAGCCAACTATAACTACACCGAGAAGAGTACGCTCGCTGGTGATCGCTGTCACACTCCTCGGTGACCGATACCTCAATTTGGCATTCCTGCCGGGCCAACTATTCGGACTAGGGAGGCCTTGCAGCGATTTGACCTGCAGGTGCATGGCAATTACCCTTCCGTACGAAACTGAAAACTCTCTCGCTGGACCGTCCCGGTTGATGGCGGCGTCAGAGCAACTTCCCTGTTCGAAGGAGTCCAGTCCGGTGAAGCGATGGATGCTGTGTGCAGTTCTCACGCTCGTAACCGCTAGCTTAGTCGGCGCCCAAGCGTCGAACCAAGGCCCCGAAACGACGGATCCGTATCAACCAACGTTACATCGCCTGGAGTCGCTGACCAATTTGCCACTGTCCGATTGGCGATTTCACGCTGACATATCACATCCGGAAGATTCGTCCGTGAATGATTCGGCATGGGAAACCATCAAAGTTGGGGATAAGTGGTCGACCGGGTCTCGCGTGCTGCGGCGTTGGGTTGAGATTCCGGAAAAGATCAACGGTTATGCCGTGCAGGGCGGCCGCGCCAAGTTGGACCTCGAGTTCGACTTCATGTGGAACAACAAAGGCCCGGTCATGATTTCCGTATTTTCGAACGGCTCGCTCGTGTCGCGTGGAGACGACGACATGCAGCAACCGATTCCGCTGACGGAGAACGCGCAGCCGGGGCAGAAATTTCTGATTGCCGTGCGCATCGATGCTCCCGAAGTCGAGACGCTGTTTCAGCACGCAAAGTTGAGTATTGAACCCGCTGTAGACCGACCCAATCCGGCGATGGCGCGGACGGAGATTCTGGCGGCGCGTCCGATGATTACAGCGTACGAGGAGGGTCGAGCAGAACGCCAGCAGCAACTCGATGCGGCGGTGAGCGCCATCGATTTTTCGCCTCTCGAGAGGGACGACCAGGCCGGCTTCGACGCTTCGCTGCGCCAAGCGCAGAGCAAACTGCAAGCGCTGAATCCATGGTTGAAGCAGTTCACCGTTCGAGCCATCGGCAACTCGCATATCGATATGGCGTGGTTGTGGCCGTGGACAGAAACGGTCGAAGTCGTGCGCAACACTTTTCAAAGCGTTCTCGATTTGATGCGCGAGTATCCGGATTTGAAGTTCACTATGTCGTCGGCGCGAACCTATGAATGGATGCAGGAAAAATATCCGGCCATGTTCGAGCAGATCAAACAGCGAGTGAAAGAGGGCCGCTGGGAGGTCATTGGCGGCATGTGGGTTGAGCCCGACCTGAATATGCCGGACGGCGAGTCGCTGGTGCGCCAGATTCTTGTCGGCAAAGGATATTTTCAGAAGAACTTTGGCGCCGATATCAAGATTGGGTGGAACCCTGATTCTTTTGGATACAACTGGCAGCTTCCGCAAATCTACAAAAAGTCTGGCATCGATTATTTTGTGACCAGCAAGTTGCTCTGGGCAACCGACTACACAAAATTCCCTTACCGGCTGTTCTGGTGGGAAGCACCCGATGGCAGCCGTCTTCTAACCTATTTCCCCCACGAATACGCCAATGATTTCGATGCGCAGCAGATCACGCGGGACCTGTCGTTCTATGCGCCTTCAATCTACGGCAGGAAAATCGGTGAAAACAAGGAGTCGCCGCAGATGCTTTATCTGTACGGAATCGGCGACCATGGCGGGGGACCGACGCGAACCATGCTTGATGAGGCAAATCGACTGCGCGATCCAAACACTGTTTTTCCGAAGATTGAGTTCAGCACCGCGAAAGAATTTTTCGCGGACCTGGCGCACGAACTTCCAAATCTTAAAGTTCCCACCTGGAAAGACGAACTCTATTTCGAATATCACCGCGGCGTCTACACGTCGCAAGCGGACACCAAACAGCGCATTCGCCGCGATGAGGAACTGATGCTCGATGCGGAGAAGTACGCGTCGCTGGCTTCGCTCTTCGGCCGCCCCTACGCGCAGGATCAATTCGAGCTCGCCTGGAAAAACCTGCTCTTCGATCATTTCCACGACGTCATGCCTGGTTCCGGAATCGGGGTGAACTATCTCGACGCCAAGCGAAATCTGGAAGACGTTGCCCGCTCCGCGAACGAGATCACCGATGGCGCGCTCGACGAGCTACTGGCTCACGTCAACACCCAGGCTCAGGGCGTACCAGGCGATGCTGTGCCCCTGGTGGTTTTCAATTCTCTTTCCTGGCCGCGAACGGAAGTGATTGAGGCCGAGGTACAACTTCCTGGCGCGGCGCAACGGGTCGAGGTAGTCGATGCAGAAGGGCATCAAGTTGAGCACCAACTGCTCTCGGTGGAGTCCACGACGAATCGAGCGCGCCTGCTAATCGCGGCGGATACACCGGCACTCGGCTACAGAACATATTTTGTGCGTTCCACGGCGAGGCCAGCCAACTCCGCGCCGCGCCCGGCGCATTTTGTCACTGCCAACGAAAATACGATGGAGAACGGCTCCGTTCGTGTCGTGGTCGATTCGCAAACCGGCTGCATCACCAGCCTTTTCGATTTGCGAAATCGGACGGAAGCGCTGGCTCCCTCCGAAACCGACAGCGGCGGCCCCACGACGCACGTTTGCGGCAATCTCCTGCAGGCTTTCGCCGACAAGCCCAAACGCTGGGACGCCTGGAACATCGATTCCGATTTCGAAAAACAACATTGGGATCTGGATAAAGCTGACGAGGTGAAGTTGATTGAGAGTGGCCCCCTGCGAGCGGTGATCCGCGTCAAGAAGCATTTTCAGAATTCCACCTTCGTGCAGGACATCACCATGTACGCCGGAGTGCCGCGGGTCGATGTCAAGATGCAGGTCGACTGGCACGAGAAACACATCCTGCTGAAAGTGGCCTTCCCGTTGAGCGCGCACAGCGACAAGGCGACGTTTGAAATTCCCTACGGTTCGATCGAACGTCCCACCACGCGCAACACGCCAGCCGAGCAGGCGAAGTTCGAGGTTCCGGCGCAGCGCTGGGCTGATCTTTCTGATAGCAAGCACGGCTTCAGCCTGCTGAACGACAGCAAGTATGGATACGATGTGAAGGGAAATGTGCTGCGCTTGTCGCTGCTGCGTTCACCCGAATGGCCCGATCCGCATGCCGACGAAGGCCATCACGAATTCACCTACTCGATGTATCCGCATACCGGAACCTGGCGGGAGGCGCAGACCATGCGCCGCGGCTACGAACTGAATTACCAACTCATCGCCCGGCAGGCACAGAAACACTCGGGGGTGCTTCCGGGCGAAAACTCCTTCGTGCGCGTTGAAGCGGATAACGTGGTCGTCACCGCGCTCAAGAAATCGGAGGACGATGACTCTCTCGTTCTTCGTTTTTATGAGTGGGCAGGAAAAGACGGCGATGTACAAATCCAGCTTCCCGCTGGAGCGCAGTCGGCGTCAGAAACCGATCTGATGGAGAAATCGATTGCCGATCTTGCCGTGCACGGTAATGCAATCACGGTGCATGCCAAGCCCTATGAGATCAAGACGGTGAAAGTGAGATATGCTTCGCACGAGCCCGCGCCAGGAGTTCCATAGCGGAACGTGGCAAGAATCGATTCGCTGCCTCCAGCGCCTGAAGGCGCTTCGTGACACGGCCTTTGCGGCACGCCTGAAGGCGTGCCCTGATACGCGGCTAGACTGGCTGCTCCTCCCACTGACCCGTTGTCAGGTACTCGTCGATGCCCTTGGCGGCTCTTCGCCCTGCGCCCATCGCCAGGATCACGGTCGCGGCGCCAGTAACAATGTCGCCGCCGGCAAACACTCCCTTGCGCGATGTCCTCTGGGTCGTCTCACTGGCCTGGATATAGCCCCACTTATTGGTTTTGAGCCCGGGTGTCGTGCTCTGAATAATCGGATTCGCTGAGGTTCCGATTGCCATAATGGCCACCGCAAGCGGCACAACATATTCCGATCCCTTGATCGGCACTGGACGCCGTCTTCCCGAAGCGTCCGGTTCGCCCAGTTCCATCTTGATGCAGCGCGCTCCCGTGAGCCAGCCCTTATCGTCCGACAGGAACTCGACCGGCGCAGCCAACACCTGAAACTCGATGCCTTCCTCCTTGGCGTGCTTCACTTCCTCGATACGCGCTGGCATTTCCGTCTCACTGCGACGATACAGGACGTAGGCCTTCCCGGCGCCGAGGCGCAACGCCGAGCGGATGGCATCGAGCGCCGTGTTTCCACCGCCGATTACCGCCACGTTCTTACCACGGAAATCGAGCAGCGGCTCGTCATATTTGGGGAATTCGTAGGCATGCATCAGGTTGATGCGAGTCAAAAACTCGTTGGCCGAGTACACTCCGTTCAAATGCTCGCCCGGAATGCCCATGAACTGGGGCGCACCGGCGCCGGTACCGATGAACACCGCATCGTAACCTTCCTCTTCGAGCAGTTCATCGATCGTGACTGTCCGTCCAACCACGACGTCGGTTTCGAAGACCACGCCCATGGCGCGCATATAGTCGACTTGCTGGCGAATGATTCTCTTTGGCAGCCGGAATTCCGGAATGCCATACACCAGCACCCCGCCGATTTCGTGCAGCGCCTCGAAAACGTGTACCGCGTGGCCTTTCGTCACCAGGTCGCCGGCCGCGGTTAGCCCGGAAGGACCACTGCCCACGATTGCCACCTTCTTTCCCGTCGGTGGCGCTTTCACGATCGTGCTGAGATCGAAGTGTTGCTGCTCATAGTCGGCGACGAAGCGCTCCAGATACCCGATGCCGAGCGACTCACCCTTCTTTTTCAGCAGACACCCAGCTTCACAGTGGTCTTCTTGCGGGCAGACACGTCCGGTGATGGCGGGCAGCACGTTGTCTTCGCGGATTTTTGCCGCCGCCTCCATGTACTTGCCTTCCACGATCAACTGCACAAAGTCCTTTACCTTCACGCCCACGGGGCAATCGTTCACGCAAGTGGGCTTGGCGCACTCCAGGCAGCGGATCGCCTCCTGCCGCGCCAACTCCTCCGGATATCCGAGGTTTACTTCAGTGAATTGTTTCGCCCGTAGCACTGGCAGTTGCTCAGGCATATGCTGCCGTGGCATCTTGATGCGGTCGCGATTGGGCACCGGATTTTTTGACTTCGTCTTCACCTTCTCAACCGTCTTTTCCGTCGTCATTTACTTCGCCTCCAGTGCGCAGCCCGCCGTCACTACTTCGGTCGGAGCTTGCTTCGCTTCCGGTTTCTTGGCTTCAACCTGCTGCCGGTACTCGTCCATCGACCGTTTTTCCGCATCGCGGTACATGGCGTTGCGCTGCACCAGGACGGCAAAGTCCACGCGATGAGCGTCGAACTCCGGCCCATCGACGCAGGCGAATTCGCTCTTGCCTTCCACCAGGACGCGGCAGCCACCGCACATGCCGGTGCCGTCGATCATGATGGGATTTAAGCTGACGAAGGTACGAATGTTCTCCTTGCGCGTCATGTCCGCGACCGCCCTCATCATCGGAATCGGACCCACGGCCAGCACCAGATCGATGCGGGTTCCGTTTTCGATCAACTGCCGCAGCTTATCGGTGACGAGTCCTTTGTCGGCGTAACTGCCGTCGTCAGTCGTAACGAAAACCGTGTCGCTCACTTCCTTCATCTCGTCTTCCAGGATCACCAGGTCTTTGTTTCGCCCTCCGATAATGGAGATCACCTTATTGCCGGCGCGCTTCATGGCCGCGGCGGTGGGATAGGCCATGGCCGTTCCGACGCCTCCGCCGATTGCCACCACCGTGCCGTAACTTGCGATTTCCGAAGGCTTGCCCAGCGGTCCGACGATATCGAGAATGCTGTCTCCGGCTTCGAGAGAATTGAGCAGGTGGGTGGTCTTGCCGATGGATTGCACCACGATGTTGACGGTGCCGTGTTCTGGGTCCGATTTCTCGATGGTCAACGGAATGCGCTCGCCTTGCTCGCAGATCCGCAGGATGACGAACTGACCGGGCTGCTGCTTACGAGCGATCCGAGGCGCCTCGATGACAAAGCGCTTGATTCCAGGAGCGATGAATTGGGCGTGAATGATTTTGAACACTGGGCCTCCCGACGAATTCCGCTTCCTATTGTCACGGTCTTACCTTCGGACAGGCTGTGACCGAGATCACAGGCAGATGTGTCGGACACCCCGCCTTTTTGATCGGGTCATCGGGTGAATCAGGTTGGCCGCTCGCCAATTCGAGGCTCTCGCACAAGAGATCGAATCCCTGGTGCCGCTTTCCGCCAAATTGTCGGCCCAATTAAAATAGTTTCCATGCAGAACGCAACCCCTGCGGCGCTTGCCGTGCTCGTGCTGGAACTCGCGCCGGCAGCCGTGTTTGGCTTTGCCGGGGAGCGAGTGGGCCAGGCATGCGCCAGGTTGCCATCCGCGATGCGAACCGCTTTACCCGTACTCTGCGCTCTGCCATACGTCTTGATCTCCTATTCGCACCAGATGTTTTCCTGGAAATGGTGCGCTCTCTACGCGATTCTTCCGTTGGTGATCGCCTGGCTGCTGACGCAGGCCGCTAGCGCCGATCCCGAGCAACGCGGCAATTGGCGCGACGCCGTCATTCTCCTGACGCTGGGGCTGGCAGTTGATCTGCGCTGGTTCGAGCGAGCGTGGCCGAATGGACTTGAGGGCTGGGGAAAACTGCTTCTCGTCGATGCGGGGTTGTATGGATTCGTAGCGATCCGGCAACTCAGCGGCACCGGCTTTGACTTTCATTTCCGCTGGAGCGATTGGAAAACCGGGCTGCGGGAACTGGTTTTCTTTGCGCCGCTAGTTCTGGGGCTCGGGTTGGCGCTGGGATTTCTCCATCCGCATGGTCAAGCGCTGCGGTTCTCGATGATTCCGACTTGGATCTACATTTTCATTTTCATTGCCGTTCCAGAGGAACTTTTTTTTCGCGCGTGGGTGCAGAATCTGCTCGAGCGGCGCGTCGGACGGCGATGGGCGCTGGGGATTACGACGGTGTTGTTTGGCCTCTCCCATTTCAACAAACGATCGGCGCACTTCAACTGGCGCTACGTCATACTGGCGAGCATCGCTGGAATTTTTTATGGGCGAGCCTGGCGTGAGCAACGCCGCGTGCCAGCCTCGGCGATCACGCATGCCAGCGTCGACGCTATCTGGTCGTTCTGGTTTTAGGGTGTTCGCGTAGGGACAGACGCACTCGTCTGTCCAGTGGAGCGCACCGTGGCGCCGGTCAGACCCGGTGTCGGCTTGACGAAGTGGAGAAGCTCGGCACTTGCCTGCGAATGGGAAGACAACCATGGGAAGATATATCCATGAGTGAAATGGCGGTTGAGTCGACAACCTATCCCGCAGTCGCGACTGCCTTCCGCCGGTACTTCGTTTGGGCCCAGATCGTCGTCGTGTTTCTGTTCCTAGAGGTTGCGATCTGGGCGTCGACGGTCGAGATCCGGAACCGCTGGGCCGCCATCTCGGGAATCACAATTCTGATTCTGGTCCTGACAGACTTGTTGATGGACCGGTCACGGTCGTCTTGGGCGTCGTTTTATCGCCTCGGCATCGGGTTGCCGAAAGCGGCTGACGCCGGCGTGGTGCTGGGAATCGGTTTTGCCACGCTTCTCTTCATGATGATTTTTGTCCGCTCCTTGGGTGGCCAGATTCCTGCCAATCCGACTCTGTTTCCGAATTTGCAGTCGGCATCGGGATACGTGATCTGGGCGTTGATTCAGGAGTTCATCCTGCAATCGTTTTTCTTCAACCGCTTTGAAGAGCTGTATGGAAGCGCGTCCGCGGTTTGGATCGCCGCCACGCTCTTTGCCGCCGTCCACTTGCCCAATCCCATCCTCACCACGGCCACGCTGATCGGCGCTCTTTTTTTTTGCGAAGCGTTCCGCCGCTACCGCAGCATTTATCCCCTGGCGATGGTGCACGCCATGCTGGGACTGACGATTGCCCTCACAGTGCCCAACAGTCTGCTGCACCACATGCGCGTGGGGATTGGATATCTGCGGTATTAGCGATTGCGCCCGAATGGAACCCTGCGGCCGCCGTATGCGTATATGAAGAGTGGAGAGTATGGAGAAGTCGGCTTCATCCATCCGTCCTGGAACCTGCGTAGCCGCTTACTTCGCGCTGTGGGCAGCGGTTGTCATCTTTTTGCGAGAGTTTGAGGGGTTTGCAGCAGGGGAAGCGCTTGCCGCACTGGTGATTCTCGGTGTGATCTTTCCGGCCCTGGCCCTGCTATGGACTCGTCGAGTGTCCGCCCTGCCGAACGTTGTACGCAAACCGACGATTGAAACCGCAGTATTGGTGTTGTATCTGGGAGCGGGCGCGTGGGTGCTGGTGTCGGGATTCAGTCGCGTCGCGCGCATTGTGACGGAGCCTTTGCACTCGGTCGTACTACTGAGCGTAAAGCTGCTGGCATTTGTTGCCCTTCCTGCCGCGATTGCCATCGGATTGGGCCATTACCGGATCGCTGAGCTCATGCCGATTTCGCTGCGGTGGCGCGATCTCCGTCCGGCGCTGTGGATGTCGCTGGCTGCTCTCCTCATGCAATCCTTGCTGGGGCGGGGACTACACGACATTCGGGAAGCGCATCTGCCGCTGTGGGTACTGGCTGTCGCTACTCCGCTTAGCCTTGTGTGGTTGATGATAGAGGTTGGAGTGGTCGAGGAATTTTTCTTCCGGGTTCTGCTACAGGAGCGACTTGCGGCGGTATTGCGGTCATCCTGGGGCGGGCTGGTCGTGGGAGCGATCCTTTTTGGGTTGGTACATGCGCCTGGTTTCTACTTGCGTCCGGAGGCCACGCAAGAATCTCTTGGTACCCATCCGTCGCTATTCATGGCGGTTGGCTATTCGATCGTAATGACCTCGCTTGCCGGTCTCTTCCTCGGGGTGTTGTGGATGCGAACGAAGAATTTCGCTGTTTTGGTGATAGCGCACGCTGCCGGTGACTTCTTGCCCAACCTGGTGCCTTGGGTCAAGGCGTTTCATCTCACGAGGTAGGGCTCAGACATCGGCACATGCCTAACTAACCGCCTTGCCGTGGAACTGGCGCAGCCCGACAACCAGAAACAGCGCGTCAAACGCCGTCAACACCACCACCACGGCCGCCACCGGCAGATGCGGAAACTGTGGGACGAGTGTTCCACGCAGGCCTTCGCTGGCGTAAACGAGAGGATTGATCAGGACGACTTTCTGCAGGATGGGAAAGTGTCCCAGAGCGCTCCACGGATAGTAGGTGCAGCCAAAGAAGATCATTGGAGTCAAAACCATGCTGAACATCAAACCGATGTGCGTCTGGCTGACGCTGCAGCCAAGCGCCAGGCCGCCGCAGGCGGAGAAAAGCGCCACCAGCACCGTGATGCAAGCAAAGCCGAGGGGAGAACGCAGGTTGAACTCCACTCCCGGACGCAGCAACAGCCACGCCATCGGAATCACCGCCAGCCCGGAGACCAGCGCCTGCATCGTGCCGAAAAATACTTTCTCGATGGCCAGCCAGTGCATTTCGATGGGCGCCAGCAGGCGGTCTTCGATCTCGCGCGTAAATTGAAACTCGGCGATTAAAGGCATCGCGACTGCCCAAACGCCTGTGAATACCATGCTAATCGCCATGATCCCGGGCAAGAGCAGGCTCTTGTAAGCGGGAGGCATGTAGCCGCTCGACACCATGACGCGTCCGAAGATAAACACGAACATCATGGGCTGCAGAAAAGTCTGCAACAGCATGGGAACCGCGGTGCGGCGGGCGACATGGGCGTCGCGCCCGAGCAGGGCTAAAAAAGTGGTCCAGTTCAATCGCGCAAGCTCCTTCCCGTGTGATGCAGAAAAAGATTTTCCAGGCTGGGCTCCGAGATATGCACATCGCACAATTCGACCGAAGCGCTGGAGGCAAGATTGGCAATCTCGGAAACCAGCGGGCCTCCGCGATCGGCGTACACGTCGGCGGAGCTGTCGTGATTCGCGTCATTGTTGTTCGCGCGCACTTCTCGCACTCCCGCCAGGGCCTGCAAGCGCTGCAGCAATTCCGGCGAGTTCCGTCCGAAGCGCAAGCGCAGCAGATAGCCGCCGGGAACCGAAGCTTTCAACTCCGCGGGAGTGCCCAAGGCGATATTTTTTCCATGGTCAATGATGGCCAAGCGCTGGCACAAAGCGTCCGCCTCTTCCATGTTGTGCGTGGTCAGAAGGATAGTCTTGCCGCTCTGGTTGTACTCGCGGATGATTTCCCAAAGCAGCAACCGGGTCTGCGGATCGAGTCCGGCGCTGGGCTCGTCCAGAAAAAGCACTTGCGGGTCGTGCATCATGGCGCGCGCGATGGAAAGACGCTGCATCATGCCGCCGGAAAATCCGCGGACCATCTGGTCGGCGCGGTCGGTGAGTTTGAAGCGATCGAGCAATTCTTCTGCGCGCTTGGCGCGCTCGCGGGACTCGATGCCAAAATAAGCGCCATGGAAAAGCAGAATTTCGCGCGCGGTCAAAGAAAAATCGAGGTTCGGGCGCTGCTGCACCACGCCGATCAGGCGTTTGACCGCGACTTGTTCCGCCCAGACGTCATGCTCGCCAATCCACGCCTGGCCGCTGGTCGGACGCACGCGCGTGGTGAGAACTCCCACGGTCGTCGACTTGCCCGCGCCGTTTGGTCCGAGCAGACCGAAAATTTCTCCGGGGGCAATTTCCAGAGAGATGCCATCGAGAGCCACGATCTCCGCTTTCGGCTGCTTCTTCCCCTTGCCGCGGACCGCGCCGAAGCCAAAGCCGCCACCAGAGGCAAGCGGAGGAGGTGACGTATAGATTTTGCGCAAGTCGCGAGTTCGAATGCCAGACAACATGGGAGATCGGTGTGCGGCGGAATCTTATACGCCAGAAAAATTCCAATTAGCATATCAAACCGGGCAGCCAAACCAGTAGAGACGGGGCTTGCCCCGTCTTGTTCGCAGCAAACAGACGTGGCGTCAGGCAGCAGGTCTCGCAAGGAAGGGACCGCGCTCGCCTGTTAAGCTCATTCCGGCGTGAATCACAACTACGACGTCCTCATTCTCGGAGCCGGAGCGTCCGGTTTGATGTGTGCCATTGAAGCGGGCAAGCGCGGACGGCGCGTCCTGGTGCTCGAACGCGCGGATCGAATTGGCAAGAAGATCCTGATCTCCGGCGGAGGCCGCTGCAATTTCACCAACCTGCACACTAGCCCGGAGAACTTTCTCTCGGCCAATCGACACTTCGCCAAATCGGCGCTCGCTCGCTATAGTCCTGCCGACTTTGTGCGGCTTGTTGAATCGCATCGCATTCCCTACCACGAGAAAAAGCTCGGCCAGTTGTTTTGCGATCGGGCGGCGAGCGATATCACGGCGATGCTCGAAGAGGAATGCCGCGACGCCGGAGTAGAAATCCTCTGCAACACAAAAGTAAACGAGGTGCACAAGGACGACATCCAGAAGGCCGGCCAGTTCACCGTGCAAGCCGAAGACGCGACTCTTGCCGCGCCCCGCCTGGTCGTCGCCACGGGAGGTTTGTCCATCGCGAAAATCGGCGCCACTTCATTCGGTTACGACCTGGCCCGACAATTTGGCCTGAAGATCCAACCGCCGCGCGCCGCCCTGGTTCCTCTCGTCTTCAGCGAACCGGACCGCAAGCGGTGGTGCGAACTCGCGGGAGTCTCCACCGAAGTGGTTGCTTCCACTGGCCCG
>Ga0209415_10007029_pt1 | contig 19787 bp, 19 predicted proteins | sample PeaSoiSIISIP2007_FD_187696 | JGI IMG/M metagenome (GOLD analysis project Ga0209415, IMG submission 187696) | Peat soil microbial communities from Weissenstadt, Germany - SII-SIP-2007 (SPAdes) (version 2) | ecosystem: Environmental > Terrestrial > Soil > Wetlands > Peat | place: Germany... | reverse complement strand
TTCCCGACGCGATCGCGAGCACCGACAGCGACGTGCGCATCGAATTCGGCGCGCATACGCTGACCGCTCACGGTCTGCTCGCCAATTTGAAAGAGCGCACCGTGCGCCTAGAATCGAAGGTCAATGGCCGCTTCCAGCCTTAAAAGCTTGGTTTTGATCGCCCTCGCGGCGCAAGGTGGCCATCCGGCGGCCGCCGCGCCGCCGGCCCAGCAAACCATCACCTTGGACGCGCAATCCTCCGAACTCGATCTGCGCAGCAACAACGTGGTATTTCGCAAGGTGCGGATCTCGCAAGGTACCATGTCGGTTTCCGCGGATCAGGGACAAGCCACGCGGCAGGCCTCGGGCCTTGATTTCGACAACAGTCTCTGGGTATTTCGCGGCAATGTGAAAATCACCATGGATCAAGGGCAACTGACCGCCGATGACGCGCAAATCAACTTCACCAAGAAGCTGCTGGCCAAGGCGGTGGCCAACGGCAGCCCGGCCGAATTCCAACAGCGCATCGCGAAGACCGGCAAGATCGCCCGAGGGCATGCCGACACCATCGATTATGACGCAACCAAGGGTATCGTGCGCTTGTTGAAGAATGCCTGGCTCAGCGACGAGCAAAACGAGATCCGCGGCGAGTCGCTCAAGTACAACGTGGTCGCGCAAAGCATCACCGCGGAGGCGTCGGAGCAGGGATCGCAGCGCGTGCACATCATCATGACGCCGCCGCCCGCCAAGCCATGAGCGTACTGCGGGCGTTGAATCTCGCCAAAAGCTATAAATCCAGGCAGGTACTGAAGGATTTGTCGCTCGAGGTCGCAAGCGGCGAGGTGGTGGGCCTGCTCGGGCCGAACGGAGCCGGCAAAACCACCGCCTTTTACATGATCGTCGGTCTTACCCGCTGCGAGCACGGCGAGATATTCCTCGACAATCGCGATATCGGGCGTTTGCCCATGCATCGGCGGGCTCAACTCGGGCTCGGGTATCTACCGCAAGAACCTTCGGTTTTTCGCCGCTTGTCGGTGTCGAACAACATCATGGCCATCCTCGAGACACGTCCGGCTTTGAGCGAAGAGCAGCGCACCGCCCGCCTCGAAGAGCTGCTGGGAGAGTTGCATATCGAACACGTCGGCGATAGTTTGGGGATAAGTCTTTCGGGCGGTGAACGGCGCCGCGTGGAAATTGCCCGCGCCTTGGCCGCCGATCCCAGTTTCATCCTGCTGGATGAGCCATTTGCCGGAGTCGACCCCCTGTCGGTCGCCGATATTCAAAGAATAATCAAACACTTATCGGACAAGGGGATCGGGGTCCTGATTACCGATCATAATGTGCGCGAGACGCTGGGCATTTGCCAGCGGGCGTACATCGTCAACCAAGGTTCGGTGCTGGCGGCAGGATCTGCGGACCAGATTCTTGCCAACCCGCTGGTTCGTGAGGTGTACTTGGGCCAGGATTTCAAACTGTAGGCTTGGACCTTAAAGAACTATGTTGAAGCCAAGTCTGCAGCTTCGCATCGGCCAGCAGCTCACGATGACGCCGCAGCTGCAGCAGGCCATTCGGCTGCTGCAGTTACCCTCTCTCGATTTGCAGGCCCACGTCAGGGAAGCCCTCGAAACCAACGTGATGCTCGAGGCGGACGACGAGGTCGCCTTGGACGCGCCTGCGGACGCGCTGCGCGAGCCCGGCCGCGAACCGGAGGATGAGTCGGGCCTTGAACAGCATTATTCGGAACTCGACGGCAACAGCACCCCGGTAGAGCAACGCGAAGAGCCCGAAGTGGAAATTACCGATGAGCCCTGGACGGAACGATCCGGCGGAGCTGCGGACACCTCGTGGTCGGACGATGACGACCGCAGCAGCGATTTCAGCGACCGGCACGGGCAGACGCTGCAGGAGCAGCTCGTTGAACAGTTGGAACTCGCCAAGCTCTCGGCCATCGATCTGGCGATCGCGCGCGTCATTGCCGACGCCATCGGCGATGATGGCTATTTGCAAGACGATTTGGACGCGATTCGCCTGAGCCTCAAGCCGGAGATTGAGGCCACCGCCGCCGATATGGAACGAGTGCTCGCGGCCGTGCAGGCGCTCGAGCCCGCCGGAGTCGGTGCACGCAATTTGGCCGAATGCATCGTCCTACAGCTGCGGCAACTGCATCCCGATACCCCGGGGCGCGACACCGCCATCTGCGTGGCACTCGCGCATCTGGATCTGGTGGCGAGCCACGAACATGCATTGCTGCGCCGCCAGCTGCGATGCAGCGAGCCCGAATTGGAGACGGCGCTCGCGCTGGTGCGCTCCTGTCATCCGCGGCCCGGCGCCGCCGTCAATCCCGCCCAAGCCGAATACGTCATTCCCGACGTGTTCGTACGGCACACGGATCGCGGCTGGGTCGTCGAAATCAACCAAGCGACGGTGCCCAGGGTGCGCGTCAACCAGAGCTACGCGAACCTGATTTCACGTGCGCCCGACCATGCCATGCTGCGCACCCAACTGCAGGAGGCGCGATGGCTGATGCGCAGCCTGGAAATTCGCAACGAAACCTTGATCAAGGTGGCGCGCTGCATCGTGCAGCGCCAAACCGACTTCTTTGAGCACGGCGAGGAGGCGATGGTGCCGTTGATTCTCAAGGACGTGGCCGAAGCGGTTGAAATGCACGAGTCGACGATTTCCCGAGTGACCACCGCCAAATACATGCACACGCCGCGCGGTGTGTTCGAATTCCGTTACTTTTTTTCGAGTCACGTCGATGCCGCCGACGGCACTGGACTGTCCTCCACCGCCATCCGCGCCAAGATACGCAAATTGATTTCCCAGGAAAGTCCGGAAAATCCGTGGAGCGACAGCAAGCTCGCGGAGATCCTGTCGCTAGAAGGCATACCGGTCGCCAGACGGACGGTTGCCAAATATCGCGAGGGCATGCAGATCGGTCCGTCCAATGAACGGAAACGCGCCGCTGCCCGCGCGTCGTAGAAACGTGTCTTTAGTCTAGGAGGAACCTCATGCAGCTCGATCTCAGCGGTCATCATGTGGAAGTCACGCCCGCCCTTCGCGGCTATGTCCAAAAAAAATTCGAAAGAATCTCCAGACATTTCGAGCAATTAATCGACGTTCACTGCGTGCTCACGGTGGAGAAGTTGCGTCATAAGGCCGAGGCCACGCTGATGCTGCGAGGGAACAAGATTTATGCGGACGCGACCGACGCCGACATGTATGCGGCCATCGACGCGCTCACCGACAAGCTGGACCGCTGCGTCAAGAAACACAAGGAAAAAGCCTCCGACCATCACGCCGAGGAAGTGATCAAGGCCCGCTCTTCGTCGTGAGGGGCTTTGATGCGCCTGATCATCGTTAGCGGGCTATCCGGCTCCGGCAAGAGCGTGGCTTTGCACCTTCTGGAAGACATCGACTTTTACTGCGTCGACAACATTCCGGCGGCGCTGCTCAAGCCCTTCATATCCCACACGATTCGCGGTACCGATGATACCTATCCGCGGACCGCTGTCGGACTGGATGCCCGCAATCGACCCAACGAGATAGAAACCCTCCCGGCGCTGGTCGGTGAGCTGCGCCGCAGCGGCATCAGCTGCGAAGTGCTGTATTTGCACGCGAGCGAGGAGGTGCTGCTGAAGCGTTATGCGGAGACCCGCCGCAAGCATCCGCTGGTGTCCGAGACGGTGAGTTTGCGCGAGGCGATAGCGTCCGAGCGCAAGCTGCTCGAGCCGATAACGATCGCGGCGGATCTGGTGATCGACACGTCGAATATGGGCGTGCACGCGCTGCGCGAGAACATTCGCGCACGCGTCGAGCGCAGACTCGAGGGGCGGCTCGCATTGATGTTCGAGTCCTTCGGCTACAAACACGGCATTCCGGGCGATGCGGATTTCGTCTTCGACGTCCGCAGTTTGCCGAATCCTTATTGGGTTCAGGCATTGCGCCCGCTCACCGGCCGCGACCGGCCGGTGATCGAATACCTGGCCGGCCAGGACAGCGTGCGCACGATGATCGCGGCGCTCGCGGAATTTCTCACGCCGCGCATCGCGGAGTTCGCACAGGCGAGCCGAAGTTATTTGACCATCGCGGTCGGCTGCACCGGCGGTCAGCACCGTTCCGTGTACATCGCCGAACGGTTGGCCGAACACTTCCGGGAGAGCTACCCGCAAGTCCTCACACGGCACGACTCGCTGCGCAAGGCCTGACCTTGTCGGTGCGCGAGGAATGTGCGGATTTCCTCGGCACGGGCGCGGGCGTCGCGAACGCCGAGCGCGATGAGCTCGCGGGTATAGCCGCGCTCGAACAACAGGTAGCTCAGCAATTGAGTTCCCGCACTGTTGTTGGCGCCCATGGTACGCAGCAGCGCACGCAGGCTGCGGGGCAATTCCAGGCGGTGCCGGCGCGCGATTTCGCTCAGATCCTGCGACGGAGCGATCACCAGACAATCGATGCGGCGCGCCTTGGGATCTTGGTTGTAGTTATTGATGTGCTCCAGATCCGAACGCAATTGGTCCATGAACAGCGAATCGAGCATGAATCCGAACATCTGCCCGAATGTCGGCTCGGCGTTCGGATTGCGCATGCCGAGTCCCGACACCGAGGGGTCGTCCACGCGGATGACCAAGAGGCGGTTGGCGCCCAAGTGGATGGCGGGACTCAAGGGTGAGGTCTGCCGCATGGTTCCGTCGCCATAATACTGTTCGCGCAGCGCGATGGGGCGGAACAGGAAAGGAAGCGCCAGGCTGGCCATCACATGCTCCAGACACAGCTGGACGCGCGCGCCTTTGCGCCACGCCTTGGCCCAAGGCTCGATCGGCGATGCGCAGGCATAAAATGTGACGGAATCCGCATCCGAATAGCTGGTTGCGCAAATGCCGACGGCCTGCAGGCGCTTCTTGTACAAATTTCGAGGAATTCCGTCGAAATTCAGGTTCTTCCGCAGCAGCTCCCACAGCGGGGTGTTGTCGAACAGCGAACGCGGCGGGTGAACCAGCCAGCCCCCCGTGAGCAGCGCCAGCACCCAGTGCAATCCGGATTTCAGTACGCTGGCCGCATCCGTCCGGATCACCTGGTGTACCCGGAAGTCGCGCCACACCCGCTCAATGGCGTATACGGCCTGCCTGAAATGCGCAGGATCGGAGGCGAGAGCGACGGCGCTGACCGCGCCGGCGGAAGTGCCGGTAACGATATGAAACGGGCAGCCGGAACCGCGCCGCACAAGTTCGGCGATGCCCTTGAGCACGCCCACCTGATATGCGGCGCGCGCCCCGCCGCCGGTCAGTACCAACCCCAACTGGTTTGCCTCGTCATCCATGATTTTGAGTATGCCAAAGGGCCGCGGCGCATTTGTGGCCCTGCGTCACGCCGCGGAGAAAGTCGCCCTAGCCGAGCGCGTCGATGGCCTCATCCAATCCCGCCAGCGTGAGCGGATACATGCGCCCCGCCAACATGTCGCGGATAAGCGCGATGGACGCGGTCTGGCGCCAGCGGGCCTGCGGTTGCGGATTGATCCAAACGAATTTCGAATAGGCTCTCATCAGGCGCTCGAGCCACACGCTTCCCGGTTCAGGATTCCAATGCTCGACGCTGCCGCCCGCGTAAGTGACCTCATAGGGGCTCATGGTCGCATCCCCCACCATGATTAGCTTGTAATCGCGCGAGTAGGTGCGCATCAGCTGGGCGGTGTCGATGTGCTCGTTGAAGCGCCGACGATTGTCGCGCCACAGCGATTCATAGATGAAATTGTGAAAATAAAAATGTTCAAGATGTTTGAATTCGCTGCGGGCGGCGGAGAAGAGCTCCTCGCACGTCTTGACGTGATCGTCCATCGAGCCGCCGACATCGAGCAATAGCAGTACTTTCGCCACATTGTGCCGCTCGGGCACCATCTTGATGTCCAGCCATCCGCCCGAGCGTGCGGTCGCGTCAATGGTATCGCTCAAGGCGAATTCGGTGGGTGCGCCGCGCCTGGCGAAGCGCCGCAGGCGCCGCAGCGCCACTTTCATGTTGCGCGTGCCGAGTTCGACCGTGTCGTCCAGGTTGGCGAACTCGCGCTTGTCCCATACTTTGACCGCGCTGCGGTTGCGGGACTTATCCTGTCCAACCCGCACCCCTTCGGGATTGTAACCATAGGCGCCGAACGGCGAGGTACCGGCCATTCCAATCCACTTGTTGCCGCCCTGGTGCCGGTCTTGCTGCTGTTCGAGCCGCTTGCGGAGCGTCTCCATCAGCTTCTCCCAACCGCCCAACGCCTCGACTTGCGCCTTCTCGGCGTCGCTGAGCTCCCGCACCGCCATTTGCTCGAGCCAATCGGCCGGCAATTCGCGCGCCAGCGTCGCGAACACATCCACGGCGCCCTTGAAATGCGCCGCGAACACGCGATCGAATCGATCGTAATAGCGCTCGTCCTTGACCAGGCAGGCGCGCGCCAAATAGTAAAACCTTTCGGCGCTCGCGTCGCTCAAACCGCAGCGCAAGGCATCGAGCAACGTCAATAATTCCGTGATGGACACCGGCACGCCGGCGCCGCGCAGCAAAAAGAAAAACCTAACGAGCATTCCGGCGGTTGAGAAACAGCAGCTGTTCGAACAGGTGCACGTCCTGCTCGTTCTTGAGCAGCGCGCCGTGCAGCGGCGGAATCAGCTTCTTCGCGTCGTCGCCGCGCAACGCCTCGGGCGATATGTCCTCGGCCACCAGCAGCTTGATCCAATCCAGCAACTCGGACGTGGTCGGCTTCTTTTTCAATCCCGGCGTCTCGCGAATATTGAAGAACGTGGCGAGCGCCTCGCGCAGCAGCTCGCGCTTCAGATTCGGAAAGTGCACATCGACGATCCGCGTCATCGTGTGTTCGTCGGGAAACCGGATATAGTGAAAAAAGCAGCGCCGCAAGAACGCGTCCGGCAGTTCCTTCTCGTTGTTGCTGGTGATTACGATGACCGGCCGGTGTTTTGCATGCACCGTCTCGCGGGTTTCGCATACGTAGAACTCCATTCGATCCAACTCGCGCAACAGATCGTTGGGAAATTCGATATCCGCCTTGTCTATCTCGTCGATCAAGAGAACCGGCTGCACCTCGCAGTCGAAGGCCTCCCACAGATTCCCCTTGACGATGTAGTTGCGGATATCCTTGACGCGCGGATCTCCGAGCTGCGAATCGCGCAGGCGCGAGACGGCGTCGTATTCATACAGCCCCTGCTGCGCCTTGGTCGTGGACTTGATGTGCCACTCGTACAGAGGCTTCGACAGCGCCCTGGCGATTTCGGCCGCGAGCAGCGTCTTGCCGGTACCGGGCTCGCCCTTGATCAGGAGCGGGCGCGACAGCGCCATCGCGGCATTCACGGCCGCCATCAATTCTTCGGTGGCGACGTACCGATCGGTTCCGCGAAACTCCGGTTGCATGCAGGGTCGATCCTACTGGCGCACAACCCGCAGGATTTGCATGGAATTGGTGCCGCCGGCCACACCGCTCGCTTCGCCCTTCGTGAGAATGATCAGATCCCCCTCGATGACCAGCTTCAAATCCAACATTAATCCGAAAATCGAGGAATAGAACACTTCGCGGTCCTTGTCCGTGACGTCGTAGGCAACGGGGTAGACGCCGCGGTACAGCGTCACGCGGCAGCGCGCGATCTCCTGGCGCGTAAAGGCGTAAATCGGAATATCCGAACGCACCCGCGACATCCACAGCGCGGTTTCGCCGGACTCCGTGAGCGCGACGATGGCCTTCACGTGCAGGTGATTCGCGGTATACATCACCGCGGCCGCGATAGCCTCGTTGGTGTGGTCGAAGTAACCGGTCCTGCGCTGGCGGATGCGCACGTGCGCACCTTGGTACTTTTCCGCACCCACGATGATCTGCGCCATCGCTTCGACCACTTTGGCCGGATGCTTTCCCGCCGCGGTTTCCGCCGACAGCATCACCGCGTCGCTTCCCTCCATCACCGCGTTCGCGACATCCGACACCTCGGCGCGGGTCGGCACGGTGTTGACGATCATCGATTCCATCATTTGCGTCGCCGTGATGACCACCTTATTTTGGTGGCGCGCCTCCAAGTTGATCTGCTTTTGCAGTCCGGCCAGTTCCGCAAAGCCCATCTCGACGCCGAGGTCGCCGCGGGCCACCATCACGGCATCGCTCGCCCTCACCACCTCGACCAAATTCTTGATCGCCTCCGCGCGTTCGATCTTGGCGATGAGCAGCGCGTGGCCGCCGGCGCTTCGCAATAGCGCGCGCGCCTCGTTCATGTCGGCGGCATCGCGCGGGAAGGACACCGCCAGATAATCGACTTTGAGCCGCGCCGCGATCTGAATGTCCTCACGGTCCTTGTCCGTGAGCGCGCCGGCCGACAATCCTCCGCCTTGGCGGTTGATGCCCTTGTTGTTGCCGAGTTCGCCGCCGACCAGCACCCGGGTCTTGATGCGCGGACCGGAAACCTCGAGGACTTGCAGGCTGATCTTGCCGTCGTCGAGCAGCAGCACGTCGCCGGCGAAAACGTCCGAGGGCAATTTCTTATACGCGATTCCCACGGCATGATCGGTGCCCGCATCCACGGCGAGCTCCGCATCCAGCGTGAATTCGTCGTCGTCGGCAAGGTTCACTTTGCCTGCCGCGAACCGATCGATGCGGATCTTCGGACCTTGCAGGTCGCCGAGCACGCCCACATAGCCGCCCGCCATCTTGGCGGCTTGCCGGGCGAGTTCGAGACGCCGCGCGTGATCGGTGGTGTCGCCGTGCGAGAAATTGAGGCGCACCACGTCGAGGCCGGCGCGCACCATGTCGGCCAACACCTTCGGATCGTCAGTCGCCGGCCCCAAGGTTGCGACGATCTTGGTGCGGCGCTGAATAAAGCTCATGCAGCGCGTTGCTCGAGCACGTCGACCGCGGGAAGCTTCTTTCCTTCGACGAACTCCAAGAACGCGCCGCCGCCCGTCGATATGTACGAAATGCTGTCCTCGATGCCGTATTTCTCGATGGCCGCGAGCGTATCGCCGCCCCCGGCGAGCGAAAAAGCCTTGCTGCGCGCAATGGCGTTGGCGAGCGTGCGGGTACCCTCCCCAAATTGATCGAACTCGAATACGCCGACCGGACCATTCCACAGCACCGTGCCGGCCGCAGCTATGAGCGTGCTCATGTGCTCAGCCGAGTCAGGACCGATATCGAGAATCATTTCATTGTCGGCTACGCCGTCCACCCGCTTGACGTCCGCCTCCGCCTTGGCCGAGAACTCCGTGGCCACCACCACGTCGGTCGGCATCGGAATGACGATGCCGCGTTTCTTTGATTGCTCGATCAGCCGTTTGCAAATATCCAGCATCTCCGGTTCGTGCAGCGATTTGCCGACTTTGTAGCCGAGCGCCGCCAGAAAGGTGTTGACAATGCCACCGCCCACGATCAATTGATCGACCTTGCCGAGCAGCGACTCGAGCACGGTGAGCTTGGTCGACACCTTGGAGCCGCCGACGATCGCCAGCAGCGGCCGTGCCGGCTTTTCGAGAGCCGTTTCCAAGGCCGCCAATTCGCTGACAAGCAAGGGTCCTGCGCACGCGACCGGCGCGTATTTCGCCACGCCATGAGTGCTCGCCTCGGCGCGGTGCGCGGTGCCGAACGCATCCATAACGTAGACGTCGCAGAGCGCCGCCATTTTCTTCGCGAGATCATCGGCATTCTTTTTCTCGCCCTTGTTGAAGCGCACGTTTTCCAGCAGGACCACTTCTCCCGGCGCCACATCGACGCCGTTCAGCCAGTCCTGCTTGAGCGTCGCCGGCACGCCCAAAAGCTGGGTCAGTCGCTTCGCCACCGGCGCGAGCGAGAACTCCTCGGCGTAATGCCCTTCTTCGGGACGCCCCAAATGAGACATCAGCATGACTCTCGCGTTCGCCTTCAGGGCGGCCTGTATGGTCGGCAACGCCGCACGTATCCGCGCGTCGCTGGTGACCGCACCATCCTTGATGGGCACGTTCAAATCCTCCCGTATCAGCACCCGTTTGCCGGAGAGGTCCAGGCTCGTCATTTTTTTGACTTTCATGTGTTTACTCCGTCGAAGTGGCCAGCCGGCGCGCCCGCGCCGGCTGCGCTGCAACCGATTAGGTGGCTTTCGACCATGCAAGGGTGGTGTCGAGCATGCGATTCGAGAATCCCCACTCATTATCGTACCAAGCGCACACTTTCACCAGCGTACCAGCCATGACCTTGGTAAGCGTCGCATCGTAGGTCGACGAGGCCGGATCATGATTGAAATCCACTATTGTCATTGCCTTGCCTCTGTGTCGCGAATCCAAGGCGTCAGCGCCCTATCGATCGCCTGCGTGACATGTTCGGGCGTGAATCCATAATGCTTGAACAACTCCTGCGCCGGCGCCGATGCGCCGAAATGATCGATGCCGACGATCTGCCCTTGCAGACCCACGTAGCGCCACCATGGTTCGCGAGCGCCCGCCTCCACCGCCACGCGGCGCGTGACCGATGCAGGGAGCACGCTCTGCTTGTAGGCGTCGTCCTGGCGCTCGAAGGTCGTGCTGCTCGGCATGGAGACCAAGCGCACTCGGCGCCCCTTGGCCGACATGCTCCGGACCGCAGCGGCGGCGATGCCGACTTCGGAACCGCTGGCGATGACGATGGTTTCGGGCGGTCCCTCGCAGTCGATCAGCACATAGGCGCCCCGCGCGATCGCCGCGACCTGATGAGCTTCGCGCGACTGATGCGCCACCGACTGGCGGGTCAGCACCAGGCAGGTGGGCCGCTCGCGATTCTCGATGGCGGCGCGCCAGGCGGCCGTGGTTTCGACCGCATCGCACGGACGCCACACCTCCATGTTCGGAATCGCGCGCAGGCTCGCCAGATGTTCGATCGGCTGATGCGTCGGGCCGTCCTCGCCGAGCCCGATTGAATCGTGGGTATAGACGAAGACCACGCGCAATCGCATGAGGGCCGCCATGCGCAAGGCATTGCGCGCATAGTCGGAAAAAACCAGGAACGTGCCGCCATAGGGAATGAAGCCGCCATGCCCTGAGATTCCGTTGATGATCGCCGACATTCCGAATTCGCGCACCCCGAAATGCACATAATTTCCGGCGGGCGACTCAGGCGTCAGCGTCAGCGAGTCCTTGCGCATCGTGCCGTTCGAAGGCGTGAGATCCGCGGAGCCGCCCAGAAGTTCGGGCAGCGCGGGTCCGAAGGAGTTCAGGGCGGCTTGGGATGATTGGCGGGTGGCGAGCGCCTTGCCTTCGGACTGCGCACGATCGATTGAGGCCTGCGCGAGTCCGTCGAAGCCACTAGGTAGATCTCCTGCCATGCGCCGCTCGAATTCGGCTGCCAAGGCGGGAAACTCGGCCTGGTAGGCCGCAAATTGCGCGCGCCACTCCCGCTCGGCCCGCGCCCCTTTTTCGCGCATATCCCATCCCGCACGGATCTCTGCGGGAATTTCGAACGGCGGGGAGGTCCAACCCAAGCGCGCGCGCGCTGCAGCAATTTCGTCATTTCCCATCGGCTCGCCATGCATGGATGCGCTGCCCTGCTTGTTGGGCGCGCCCCAGCCGATCACGGTCCTGGCGCAAATAAGCGACGGCCGATCGGTGACCGCGCGGGCCGCCGCCAGTGCGGCCGCAATCGAATCGCTGTCGTGGCCATCGACCTGGGGCAGAACATGCCATCCATAAGCCTCGAAGCGCCGGGCCGTGTCGTCGGTGAACCATCCCTGAACCTTGCCGTCGATGGAAATACCGTTGTCATCGTAGACCATGATCAGCTTGCCAAGCCGCTGTGTGCCGGCGAACGAGCCCACTTCGTGGGAAATGCCTTCCATCAAGCAGCCGTCGCCCAGGAACACGTACGTGTAATGATCGACAATCGTGTGGCCCGGTCGATTGAACGTCGCAGCGAGCGAGCGTTCCGCGAGCGCCATGCCCACCGCATTGGCAATACCTTGCCCGAGCGGCCCGGTCGTGGTCTCGATGCCCAGGTGCAATTCGCGTTCCGGATGGCCGGGCGTCAATGAGCCGAACTGCCGGAATTTCATCAACTCGTCCATGGGCAATGGGTAACCCGTGAGATGCAGCACCGAATACAGCAACATGGAGGCATGACCGTTCGACAATACGAAACGGTCGCGATCCCACCATAAGGGATTACTCGGATTGAACTTAAGTACGTCGCGCCAGAGCACTTCCGCGATGTCCGCCATGCCCATCGGAGCGCCCGGATGGCCCGAATTGGCTTTCTGTACGGCGTCCATCGCCAGGGCGCGAATGGCGTTGGCAAACTCGCGACGGGTCGGCATCGGGGGTGTCCTGGTCATGAAGAGGCCGACATTCTCCCCGATGCGCTCCTCGCCAGCAACGACCCGTTGGAATGCGGCGTGCATGCACAAACCGGGACTTGAGTCGCGCTTTCTAATGGAACGCGTTCACATATTCGCAGTTTAATTATGTATCAGGCTAAACCGGCGCGCCCATGACCCAGTTCACCGTCGCGCGCCGGTGGCTTTGCTAGGATTTCCAAATATGCAAATTCTACACATCACCGATCCGCATTTGTACGGCAACGCAGACGGCAGGCTGCGCGGCGTGGCAACCGACGCGAGTTTGCGCAGGGTGCTCGAGGACGCATTTGTACAAGTTCCGGACTATGCGGCGCTGCTCGTGACCGGTGATATCGTCCAGGATGATCCTTCCGGCTATCTACGCTTTCGCAGCATCCTCGGCGATCTGCAAAAGCCGGTGCTATGCATTCCGGGAAATCACGACGAGCCCGACGCCATGCGCCGGGAACTCGCACAAGCGCCGTTTCAGATTTGCGGCACGCACCTGCAGGGCGGCTGGCAGTTTATAATGCTGGACAGTTATGACCCGGGCCAGGTCGGCGGGCGCCTGACGCCGCAGGAGCTCGAACGGCTCGACAGGGCATTGGCCGATACGTCCGCACCCGCCATGGTATGTCTGCATCATCACCCGATTGGCATGAACAGCCGCTGGCTCGACGGCATCGGCCTCGCCGATGCCGATGAATTCTGGCGTATCGTCGATTCGCACCGCCATATTCGGGCGGTCGCTTGGGGTCACGTGCATCAGGTTTACGACGGCCAGCGCGGTGAGGTGCGCCTGTTCGCCACCCCATCGACCGGAGCGCAGTTTATGCCGAACAGCGAACGCTACGCCGTCGACTCGCGGCCGCCGGCGTATCGGCGGTTCAAGTTGCATCCCGACGGCAGTATCGACACCGAAGTCCGCTGGATTGAATCGCTGTCCATGCCGATGATGGCAGCCGCGCGCTAACCCTTGCACCGCTCGCACCCAAGCTGGCGCCCGCTTGCATTGACGCTTTGCTGGGCACTGTGCTTTTTGGCGCTCGGCGCCGCCGCTCGCGCGGATTCCGCGCTCCATTCGCTCTGGGAGCTGCATGGCAAGCACAACACCGTGTACCTGTTAGGCTCCATCCATGTGCTGCGCCCAAGCGATTACCCGCTCCCTGCCGTGGTGCAGGACGCCTACCGCAATGCCGCGTCGCTGGTGATGGAAATCAATCTCGCCGACATCGATTCCGAGCAAATGCAAGCGCAGATGCTGGCGAGCGCGCTGTTGCCGGAAGGCAAGAGTTTGCCCCAGGTCATGGGACAAAGCCGCTACGCGCGCGCGCAAAGCTTGACCCGGGATCTGGGGATCGAATTGTCGACCTTCGATCTATTCGCGCCATGGTTCGCCGCCGAAGCGATCTCCCAATTGCAGCTCGCACAGATCGGGTTCGAAGCGCAATCGGGCGTGGAAATGCACTTCTTGGAGCTGGCGCGCGCCGACGGCAAAGCCGTCGCCGGTCTCGAGACCGTGCACGATCAAATCGCGCTGTTCGAAAGCATGTCGATGGACGCCCAAGTGCAGTACCTGATGTCGAGCCTCGAGCAGGCTCGCGATCTGCCCAAGGAGGTGGACGGTATGGTGCATGCATGGCAGCGCGGCGACACGACTTGGTTCGAGACCCAAATGAAATCCGAATTAGGTAACGATCCCGCCGTGTATCAATCGCTCGTGGTCGCACGCAATCGCAAGTGGATCGCGCGAATCGAGGCGATGCTCGCCGATGACACGAATTACCTCGTCATCGTCGGTACCGCTCATCTCGTCGGTCGCGACAGTGTCATCGATCTGCTCAAACGGGACGGCATCGGCGCCATCCAACGTTAATCGCCGCAGCGCTAAGCGCGCCTCAATCCGCGGGCGGCTGCGGATGTTGGGCCTTCCAGTTGTCCATTCTGGATTCACGCGCGGCCTGGGCAGCGGCGACGATGCCCGGGATCTGCTGCTGCTGCTCCTTGGTCAGCACGCTCTCGTAGATCTGCTTCCAGGTCTGTTGCTCGAGCGTGATGCGCGTCGCGGCGTTGTGCTGCGCCGTCTCGACCAGCGCGGCATAACCCGGGTCCGTCGTCGGCGTCGTGGCGAGCGCCTGCCGATTGGACTTGGCGCTTTGGCGCAGCGCCTCCAACTGGCTCTTCTCGCTGGCGAATATGGACTTGACCTGGGCCTTCTGATCCGCCCCTAAGTTCAATTGATGCAGCACCATGCCCATTTGGCCTGGGCCGCCGCCATGCCCGCAATGCCCGTGGTGCCATTGAGGGGCGCCGCCGGACCCGGTTGCCGGGGCAGTGTCATCGGCCGTGGCCGTGTAGACGGCCAAACCGGACAGGGCGGTCGCGAGGCAGAGGGAGGGAACGATGCGTCGTAAGTTGATCATGGCAATTCTAGCTCCTGGGGCTGTACGCTGACGGGTAGCTTACGGCGATGCGGCCGCGCGCAATATGGGGAAGCGGCAATTTTTCGTGGGCATCATGCAAAGAAGTGTCAATTCGCCGACCGAGGCTGTCGCTCGCCGGAAACTCTGCCAAAGTATGCAAATGGGCTCGGTCACGCTCAACCAACCCCCTTCGGATCCGGCGCGGCCGCGCGAGACACGCGTGCTGCTCGTGGACGACGACCGGGAACTGTGCCAAATGCTCACCGAATATTTGGTGGCCGAGAATTTCAAGGTCAAGAGTGTGCACGACGGCGCCGATGCGCTCGCCGATCTTCAACACAGCGATTATGAAATCCTGATTTTGGACGTCATGCTGCCGAGCGTGGGCGGGTTCGACGTTTTGCGCAAGCTCGGCACCTCGAACGACACGCCGATCCTCATGCTCACGGCACGCGGCGACGACGTGGATCGCATCGTCGGCCTGGAACTCGGTGCCGACGACTATCTGAGCAAGCCGTTCAATCCACGCGAACTGGTGGCGCGCATTCGCGCCATCCTGCGCCGCGCAGGCAATCGCGCGGCGCGCGATGCAAGCCAGGATGAGCTCACCGTCGGCCCGATCGTCCTCAATCCGGGCATGCGCCAGGTGCGCGTCGCGGATCGGCCGGTTGCCCTCACCGGCGCCGAATTCCGCGTGCTCGAACTGCTCATGCGATCGGCCGGACAAGTGATCTCGCGCGAGGCGATGACCGAACAGGCTTTAGGTCGCAAGCTCGTCCCCTACGATCGCGCCATCGATACCCATATCAGCAATCTGCGCCGCAAACTCGAACTTGAAACCGGCGCCAATCCGGAAATCAAGAACGTCCGCGGCTCGGGCTACACTCTCACCTTGGCACCCGCATCGAATGCATAGTCTGTTCCTGCGGATCTTCCTGCTGTTTTGGATCGCCATGGCGCTCATCGTCGGTGGCAGCATTGCGATTACGTTCACGATTGCCGCCCGCGAATATGGAGCGCCGGAATTGCAGCGCCGGCCGAGCGTGGCGATTCAGGCGTCCGAAGTGCTGGCGACCGGCGGAATCTCGGCGTTGAAGAAATGGCTCGCGGCAAACGAGCATTCCATTCCCGATCGAGATCTCTTCATCATCGGGCCGGACGGTGCGGACATCCTCGGGCGCCGCCTCTCCGAGGGCGCGGCGCGGCGCTTGGAGTTCTTCAACCGCGAGGCCATGAGCGGATTCGAGCCTCCCGGCGCCGGCCCGCCCGATGCCGGCCCGCCCGATGCCGGCGCACCCGCGGCGGGACCACGGCACTTCGGGCAATCTCCCCCGGGTAACTTTCGCCCTCAGCGCGCCGCGCCGCAGATCGTCGGCCCCGACGGTTCTATGTATACGGTGCTGCTGGTGCCGCGCCGACCGAGTATCTTCGGCGCGTTGACCCTGCCCGGAATATCACTGACCATTCTCGGCATCGCATTGGCGGTCAGCGCTTTCGCCAGCTGGTGGCTTGCCCAGCATTTGAGCGCACCCATCCGCCGCATACAGGCGGGTGCGCGCGCGCTGGCCACGGAGAACCTGGAGGTGCGCGTGAGCGCCGGTCTCGAAGGCCGCAAAGACGAACTGGCGGTGCTCGCCAGAGACTTCGACGCCATGGCCGACCAACTGCGATCCAACCGCAGCGCCATCACGCGGCTGCTGCGCGACATTTCGCACGAGTTGCGCTCGCCGCTCGCGAGAATGCGGGTTGCGCTCGGTCTGGCGCGCCAATCGCCCACCGATTTGCCGCGGCAGATCGACCGATTGGAGGGGGAAATCGAGCGTCTCGACGGATTAATCAGCCAGGTATTGAAGCTCGCGAGATTGCACGGCAGCGAAGCGCCGTTCGCGCGAGATGACTTCGACATCGACGAGGTGCTCGAGGAGGTCGTGCGAGATGCGAACTTCGAAGGCGCCGTCAAGAATTGCAAGGTCAGGCAATCGGGTGCTGCAAAATGCATAATGCACGGCAATCGCGAACTCCTGCGAAGCGCGATCGAGAACGTATTGCGCAATGCGGTGCGCTATAGTCCGGCCGGCGGGCTTGTGGACGTGACCGTCGAGCGCAGCGGCGGCGGACTCTCGATCTTGGTCAGAGATCGCGGGCCGGGGGTGCCCGAGAGCAATTTGGGGCGTATATTCGAGCCGTTCTACCGTGTGGCGGAATCGCGCGATCGCGACACCGGCGGCGAAGGCATTGGCCTCGCCATCACATCCCAGGTCATGATCGCGCACGGCGGTTCGGCCACGGCCAGCAATCACACCGGCGGCGGCCTCGAGGTGCTTCTGCGCCTGCCGCCCGCAGCAATGACCTGAGGAGCGGCATGTTGAGCCTGTATCAAGAGGCCTGTAAGTATATTCCCGGGGGCGTCAATTCGCCGGTGCGCGCGTTTCGCGGCGTCGGCGGAGAACCCATCTTCTTCAAGAAGGCGGCCGGCTCGCGCACCATCGCCGCGGATGGGCGGCAATTCATCGATTACGTCGGCTCATGGGGCCCGATGATTTTGGGTCATGCGCATCCGCAGGTAATCGCGGCGGTGCAGCGCGTGGCGGCGGACGGCCTGAGCTTCGGCGCGCCAACCGAGCTCGAAACGGAGCTCGCGCGGCGCGCCACCGAACTGATGCCGTCGATCGAGCTGGTTCGCTTCGTGAGTTCGGGCACCGAGGCGACCATGAGCGCGATCCGCCTGGCGCGCGGCTTCACCGGGCGCGATACCATCGTGAAATTCGAGGGTTGTTACCACGGCCACTCCGATTCGTTGTTAATCAAGGCCGGTTCCGGCGCCCTCACTTTCGGCGTGCCCACCTCGCCCGGTGTGCCGAAGGCGCTCGCGGCCCACACCGTGACCCTCGACTACAACGACGCGGATCAGGTGCGCGAAGCGTTCCGGCAGATCGGCGGACAAATCGCCTGCATCATCGTGGAGCCAGTCGCCGGCAACATGAACTGCGTACCGCCAGTCCCCGGCTTTCTCGAGACACTTCGCACCGAGTGCGACAAGAGCGGCGCGTTGTTGATCTTCGATGAAGTCATGACCGGCTTTCGCGTCGCCCTCGGCGGCGCGCAGGCGTTATACGGCGTGCGCCCGGACCTCACCACGCTCGGCAAGATCATCGGCGGCGGGATGCCGGTAGGCGCTTTCGGCGGCCGCCGCGACATCATGGAACGGCTCGCACCGCTCGGCCCGATTTACCAAGCAGGCACCTTGTCCGGAAACCCGGTCGCGATGGCCGCGGGAATCGCCACGCTGAACTTGGTCTCGGTTCCCGGCTTTCACCAGCGGCTGAACACGATGACGGATGTATTGATGCGGCGCCTTGCCGGCGAGGCCGCGAGTGCGGACATCGCGCTCGCCACCAACCAGGTCTGCGGCATGTTCGGGTTCTTTTTCACCGCGGAACGCGCCGTCGACAGCTTCGCCAAGGTGATGGCCTGCGATACCGAGCGGTTCAAGCGGTTCTTTCACCGCATGCTCGAGGAAGGAGTGTATTTCGCACCGTCGGCGTTCGAAGCGGGCTTCCTATCGGCAGCACATTCGGAGGCCGATATCGATATGACGATCGCCGCGGCGAGCAAGGCGCTCGCCAGTTTGAATTCCGTGTAACGGATCCTTAAGGATGCGGGCGTTCACCTGGCTGTTGGGCTCGCTGCTCTTGGCGGGACTCATCGGCGCGATCATTGCCTTCCCCGCCTTTGAGCTGGCGTCGCACCTTGGGCCGTGGCCGTTTCACCGAGTGGCGGGCCGCGTTACCATGCTGGTGTTGGCGCTCGAGCTCGCCTGGCTGTGCCGGCATCTCGGTATCCGCGCCAAAGCGGACTTCGGCTACGGCTTGCCGTGGCGCAGATTCTTGAAAGTATCCGTGTGGTGGGGCGCGGCAGGCGTCGCCACCGGCGGCATCGGCGCCGCTTTTCTGATGGCGACTCAATTGCGTCTCTTGACCGACCCGTCGCAACTCGCGTCGGTGGCGGGCATGTCGCGCCTGTTGCTCTCCGGTTTGGCATCGGGAGTCAGTGTCGCGCTGATCGAAGAGACGGTGTTTCGCGGCGCCATGCACACCGCGATAGGGCGCGAATCGGGACCCCTCGCTGCGGCGCTGCTGACGGCGCCGTTATTCGCGATTCTGCATTTTTTCGCCAAGGCGAGCATTGCGCCCGAGCAGTTGCATTGGGGCAGCGGTTTCGATCTCTTGGTGCGTTCGTTCGCGCCATTGAGCCGTCCGACCCTGGTAATCGACTCATTTTTAGCGTGGTTGGCGGTCGGACTCGTCTTGAGCTTTACCCGGGTGCTGACCGGCAACATCGCGGTGGCAATCGGACTGCACGCCGGCTGGGTGGTGGTGCTGCGAATGCTTCAGCTCTGCACGGTGCGCGGCGGCGGAGCGCCGTATGCCGCGTGGGTCGGCCGGTTCGACGGTTTAGTGGGTTATTGGTTGCTGCCTTGGGCCGCCGCTCTGGGTCTGGCGCTCTGGCACTGGCGCAGCGCATGGGTGCCCTATGCGAGCGGCGTCAGCGGCGCCAACCTGTCCAAGCGGTGAATGGGGTCGTCGATCTCCAGAAAGAGTTGTTTGTCGGCGAGCGGTATCGGCAATATTTCAGCCAGTCGATGACCCACCCAAGCGGCATCGTCGAGCCGCATCGGAATATTCGTGTACACCTCCCCCAGTTGGGGCAGCACGGTGCGCAGCAATTCGGCCAATCGCGCATGCCGCGGCGGTACGGGCTGCACCGGTTCGGCATCGAGCCATTGCACCTCGCCGAGATGCAGGCCGTCGCTTTGGCGACCTTGACTGACTATGCGAAATTTTTGCCGACCCACGCAAGAAAGCCCCAGCAAGCCGTCCTGCAACTGATGGAAGTCGATGATCTCGGCCATGGTGCCGACGGCGTGGATTTCGGTATCGCCGCCGCCGACTTCGCGGCCTTCGCGAATCAAGACGACGCCAAAGCCTTGGCCCTCGCGCATACAGCGTCGCACCATATCGAGGTAACGTGTTTCAAAGATCCGCAGCGGCAGCGCACCCTCGGGGAACAGCACGATGTTGAGCGG
>Ga0209415_10007028_pt1 | contig 19789 bp, 13 predicted proteins | sample PeaSoiSIISIP2007_FD_187696 | JGI IMG/M metagenome (GOLD analysis project Ga0209415, IMG submission 187696) | Peat soil microbial communities from Weissenstadt, Germany - SII-SIP-2007 (SPAdes) (version 2) | ecosystem: Environmental > Terrestrial > Soil > Wetlands > Peat | place: Germany... | reverse complement strand
CCCGCCCCCCCCGCGCCGCCCGGCGCGGCCCCGCCGCTCGAGCCGTTGGCCATCTGGATGACCCGGTCGGTCAGGTCGAGGTCGCTGCGCGCGAACGCGACGGTGTTGCGATCGACGATGAGGTCGTAACCGTCCGAGCCCGCGACGCGCTTGATGACGCCGATGACGCGCTCGAAGATCGGATCGGTGAGCTCCTTCTGCTTCTTCTCGAGCTCCTTATTGTATTCGACGAACGTCGACTGGAGCTCCACCATCTGCTTCTGCCAGTCGTCGACCTTCTTCTGCAGCGCGGTCTGCGAGAGGACGTGCGACTGCTTGTCGATCTCCTCCTTCTGCTTCTGCATGTCCGTCTGCTTCTTGTTGAGCTCCTGCTGGCGGCTGTCGAAGAGCTTCTTCAGCGTCGCCTGCGCCCGCAGACCGTCCTCGGTCTGCATGACGGCGCGCTGGACGTCGACGACGGCCATCTTCGTCTGCGCGGAGGCCGCCTTGCCGAAGAGGGGAACGAAGGTTGCCAGTGCGGCGGCGAGCAAGAATCGGGCGGGCTTGCGCATGGACGGCGGGCGTAGCCTTTGGCACGGGGTCGGTCAAGGAGAACGCGTTTCCCGGAGCGAACGGTCCGTTGTTCCGCCCGTCAGGAGGTAAGCCAGCAGCTTGGCCAGGGCAGTGGATGTCCGCGCTCGGCTCGCGCGGGGCGAACCGAGCACGAGATTCGCGGTACGTGCTCGGGCAGGAGGACGAGGACGAGCACGGCGGGCCAAGCACGTGGACGAGCGCGAGGAGGCAACGGCCGGGGAACGAGTCAAGACATCGTTTACACTTCGCCTACTACTCGGTTTCCAGGTTGAGCCCCTCCGGCAGTGCAGTCATGCGGCAGCCTCGCTGCTCCGATTGTTATTCTTCTTGATCCTTTCGGAGGTCATCTTGGTGGGCTGGGAGGCCGCCTGGTCAAACCACTGCGGCAGCAGTTCCATGGTCCCGAGGTCCATGTCGCGGAAAGAAAGCCCTCGGGAGGACGCCTCAACCCCTTGGGGCGTCGAGACAAGCCCTTGTGGACAATGCCTCAACCCCTTGGGACGTCGAGACAAGCCCTCGGGACGACGCCTCAAGCCCTTGGGGCGTCGAGACAAGCCCTTGCGGACGACGCCTCAACCCCTTGAGACGTCGAGACAGGCCCTTGGGACGACGCCTCGACCCCTTGGGATATCGAGACGAGCGCTTCACTCGGCGAACCGAGGGCTCCACTCGAGGACAGGAGCCCTCGCTCCCCCGAGTGGACCGGCTCACGCGTCCGGCCACCCTCGTGAGCGCACGACGCGACCTCTCCTCTCCGCGTCGCGAAGTCTCCACTCGGAGTCCCACCCCGTCGGGACGGCGAGCGAAGCGCTTCCCTTCGCCGACAACGCGCTCCGGTCGACGCCCGGAGCGTGCGAATGCGGCGCCCGTCGCGGACGAATCGCGCCGCTACTGCACGTCTCCCACGTGCTCGACCTGCACCGTCACGTACTCGGCCTCGAGCAGCCCCCGGATGTGCTCCGACAGCTTCTGCCCGAAGGCCGCGTCGCGCGAGGCCGTCCGCACGTGCACCGTGATGGCGTCATGCCCCGCGCCGAGCGTCCAGACGTGCAGATCGTGCACCGCCACGACGCCGGGGAATCCGGCGATGGCTTCCCGGATCGTCGCGACCGGCATGTGCGGCGGCGCGGACTCCAGCAAGACCAGCGTCGCGTCCCGAAGCAGCCGGAGCGACCCGAAGAGCAGGATCGCCGCCACCAGGAAGCTCGCGATCGGGTCGGCCGCCGGATGCCCTCCGTACCGGATGACCAGCGCCGCCACGAGCGCCGCGAGCGCCCCGAGCGTGTCGCCGAGCAGGTGCAGCCATGCTCCCCGCAGGTTCAGCGCGTGGCCGTGCGCGTGCCCGTGCGCGTCCTCGATCGCGTCGTGCAGGAGCCAGGCGCTCAGGCCGTTAACGAGCAGCGCCATCACCGCGACCACCAGCATGACGCCCGCCCGCGGGGCCGCGTGGCCCTTCAGCGCCCCGATCGCCTCGACGACGATGAACCCAGTCGTCGCGAGGACGAGCAGCGAGCTGAAGACCGCCGCGACCGGCTCCGCGCGGCGAAGGCCGTAGGTGAACCGCGGCGTGGGCCGGCGCACGGCGATCCGCATCGCCACCGAGCTCACGCCGAGCGCGAGCACGTCGGTGAGCAGGTGGAGCGCGTCCGCCTGCAGGACGACGCTGTCCGCGAGGATCGCCCCCCCCAGCTCGACGAGGAAGAACGTGCTCACGAGCAGCAGGACCGTCTGCAGCCGGCGGGCCTGGCGCGCCTCGCCGACCGTGAAGCGCCCGTGACTGTGTCCGTGTCCGTGACCGTCCGGGGCGTGCGGGGGAGGCATCGACAGCGCGTCTAGAGGAGCACGTAGTCGTCCGCCACCGCGGCCGGCGCCGAGTCGAGCGCGAGCATCGTCTCGTCGTCCCGCCTCACCGCCGTCATGTAGAGGCCGTGCAGGATCGCCGGATGGTCCTGCACCAGCGCCAGGAAGTGCTCCTTCGGCAAGAACAGCGTCACCGTCGGATGGACGGCGATGACGTCGGCGTTCGCCTTGCGGCGCAAGAGGAGCGCCACCTCACCCACCGTCTCTCCGGCCGGGAGCGTCGCCAGCACCGTCGTCTCCTGGTCCGCCCCCTCGCGCGCGACCACGGAGACGGCCCCGGAGGCGACCACGTGAAGGCCCTGGGCTTCGTCGCCCTGCGTGACCAGACGCTCTCCCTTCTCGAAGATCCGCGTCTCGAAGCGCTCGACGAGCGTCGCGCGATCCTCGCTGGGCACGGCGATCATGAGCGGGGAGGTGCGCGCCAGGTTCGCCACCATGCGACGGCGGCAGTGCGCCGCGAGCTCGACGGCCACCTCCGGGCGCTTCTCGGCGGCGGCCTCGAGGGCGTCTCGCTTGGCGACGAGCAGGATGGACGGGCGGGTCGTCACGACGCTCGCCGCCCGCGGCGCACGCGACAGGAGGGCCATCTCGCCGAAGAGCGCCCCGCTGACGAGGCGCGCGAGGACGATCGGCCGCGCGCCGCTCTCCTCCGCCGGTTCGCGCGACACCTCGAGCTCGCCGCGCGCCACGATGTACGCCTCGGCCCCTTCCTCGCCCTCCGCGATGACCACGTGCCCGGCCGGCACCGTGACCATCTGGAAGGCCTCGACGAGCGCGCGCAGCGCCTCGCTCGGCAGCGCGCTGAAGAGCGGCAGCGGCGCGACGAGCGGCAGCTCCGACCCGGCCGCCTCGTCGTACTCGCGCGTCGTCGCGTGGATGATCTGCGTCGCCTTCGAGGTGAGCGCGGGGCCGGTGAGAAAGGAGCTGAGCGGCTGGACCCCTCCGAGGTGCGGCAGAGGGGGAGGCGGGGTCGCGGTCTCCTGCAGCCGGGGGGAGCCCAGACAGAACGCGCCCGCGACCTGGTCGAGGTAATCGCCGACGTCCACCCCGATCGCGCGCAGATCGGCGATCGCCGCGACCGCCAGCGGCAGGTTGCCGGCGTCGATCGCGCGACGCACCGCGAGGGCGAACCCTTCCACCGCCGCCTCGGTCCGGCCCAGGCGCTCGAGCAGCCGGCAGGTGATGACGAGAGCGCTCGGGATGGACGGATCGGTCTCGACGACCGCGGCGCTCCACCGCAAGGCAGCCTCGGTCTCGTCGGCGAGCAGGAGCGATAGCGCCCGGTCGATCGGCGAGTCGGTCGTCTGGGCGCCGGGCAGGTCCGGCGGGGCGGCACGCATCGGGCGGACGCTAGCTTACCACCGCTCGTCCGGATCTTTCTTTCCACCCTCCGAGCGCTCGATGAATTCGCTCATCGCGTCCGCCGTGGCCGCGACGAGCGGCAGGACGCGCGGGTAGTCCATCCGCGTCGGACCGATGACGGCCACGGAGCCGGCGGCCTGCCCGTGGGCCGAGTACGCCGCTCCGACGATGGCGAGCTCGCCTCCCCCGAGGTCCAGGACCTCGTCGCCCATGGCGACGTGGCCCCCCTTCGCCTGCATCACGAGATCCAGAAGCTTGATGAGCTTCTCCCGGGCGTCGAGCGCCGTGACGACGCGGCGCACGTGCCCGGCGTCGTCGAACTCCGGCCGGTCGAAGAGCCGCTCCTGCCCCTCGATGACGAGCGTCGTCTCCCCGCCCACCGGCTCCTCCACCGCCGCTCCGCCGAGCTCGAACGCGCGGCGCCGCAGCTCGTCGTGCTGCACGCGCTCGCTCTGCAGACGGCGCTCGAAGAGCTCGCGCAGGTCGCCCAGCGAACGCCCCTCGACGACGTCGTCGAGCAGGTTGTGGATGCGCTGCAGATCGGCCTCGGTCGCGGCGAACGGCAAGAAGCGATTGAGGACGGTGCCGTTCTTCATGACGAGCACGGCGAGGACGACGTCCGGAGACGTGCGCAAGAACCGCAGCTGCTTGAGGACGAGCATCTCCGCGCGGGGCGCGAGCACGACCGCGGCCGTCCCCGTCAGCTCCGAGAGGAGCTTGCCGGTCTCGCGCATCACGTTCTGCCCCGGCTCGAGCGACGCGAAGCGGTCCCGGATGGCCGCCTCTTCTTCCGTCGTCAGCGCGCGCATGTGCATGAGCGCGTCGATGAAGAGGCGGAACGCGCGATCGGTCGGCACCCGCCCGGCGCTCGTGTGCGGCTGGCGCAGGTAGCCCATCTCCTCGAGATCGGCCAGGACGTTGCGGATGCTCGCGGGGGACAGGTCGAGCGACGATTTCTTCGACAGGGTCCGCGAGCCGACGGGCTCGCCCGTGGCGACGTACTCGGTGACGCAGTGGTAGAGGATCTGCCGCGCGCGGGCGCTGAGCTCGAGCATCTCTCCCCTTCTTTCTAGCACCTCCTTATAACGTCGGCGGCACGCTGGAGGATTTGGCCACCCGGGCCCGTCCGGCTAGGCTTCCGGGCATGGGCGGAAGGCTGGCCCGCGCAGGGCTCGGGGGGCTCATCGGGCTGGCGGTCGCGTGCGCGGCGCCAATGTCCCATGCGGGCTTCGGGGTGCCGTTTGCCACGCAGCCTGCTGCCGTCGATGAGCCCGCCGAGCGCTACGGGCAGCTCGAGCGGACGGCGTGCGAGACCGAGCTCGAGCGCCGGGGGATTCCCTTCTCGCGGGTCGACGAGGCGCGCGGCGTCCTCGCGCCGGTCCGCCTCGCAGGGCCGCTCCACGGCGTGACGTACCGCACGGCGCTGCCGGCAACCGAGCGCACGTCGAGCCCTTGGGAGATCGTCGACTGCCGGCTCGCCCTGGCGCTGGACGACTTCGCCGCGCAGCTGGCGGACCACGACGTCGTCGAGGTGATTCACTACTCGGCGTACCGGCCGCCTTCTCGCCGGTGGCCTGCGGGCAAGATCGCGTCGCGCCATCCTGGGGCCCTCGCGATCGACGCGGCGACGTTCGTGAAGAAGGACGGGCAGACGCTCGCGGTCGAGCGCGACTTCCACGGGCGCATCGGCGCGCCGACGTGCGGCTCCGCGGGAGCGGCGCCCCGCCCGGCGACGGCGGAGGCGATGGAGCTACGGCAGATCGTGTGCGACGCGGCGGACGCGAAGCTCTTCAACGTGGAGCTGACCCCGGATTACAACCGGGCGCACTATAACCATTTTCACCTCGAGGTGACCGCGGGCGTCAGCTGGTTCGTGGTGCACTGACGTCGACGCGCCTCCGCCCGCTCGGCGGCAGATCGGCCGGCCTGGCCCGCGAACAACTGACTATGGCGCCCAGGCTGCTTTTTGCCCTATCTTCGCCGTCGCCAAATCCCATGGGGGCGTGCCGGTTCCGATTTCCGAACGAGTCCCGGTCCTTTCGGGCGGCGAGCCTGCTGGGGCTCGTCGTCGCGCTGGGCGGCTGCGGTAGCAACAGCAAGGCTGCTTCCCCGTCGACGGATGCCGGAGCCGGGGAGGCGAGCGCCCTGCCGGTGTTTCCCGGCGGCAATCTCGACTGCGGTGCCGCCTCCCCCGACTGGCCGATGTACGGTCAGAACATCTGCAACACCCTCTCGCAAGCGACGGGCGGCGGGATATCGAAGGACACCGTCAGGAACAACCTCACGGTGAAGTGGGTCTACAACGCGGCCGGCGACGTATCGGCGACGCCGGCCGTCGTCGGCGGGGACCTCTACTTCACCGACTGGGGCGGGATGGTGAGCCGCCTCGACGCCGCCACGGGGACGAAGGTCTGGTCGCAGAGCGTGAGCGATCTGGTCCAGCCCGGCGCCGGCGACGGGGGCCTCACCGGTTTCATGTCGCGTGGCACCCCGGTGGTCACGGCGGACGCCATCATCTTCGGGACGGGCCGTACGATTCCGGACATCGTCAAGAACCAGGGCCTCGGCGCGTTTGTCGTCGCCCTCGACAAGGATACCGGCGCGCTCAAGTGGAAGACTCCGGTCCACGAAGGACACCCTGCCGCAGCCATAACGAGCTCCCCGGTCATCAACGGAAGCGTGGTGTACATCGGGGTGTCGTCGCAGGAGGAGGGGTTCGGGCTGTCAGGGAATTACACGCACACCTTCCGGGGCAGCGTGGTCGCCCTGGACGTGGCGACCGGCAACGTCATCTGGCAAACGCACACGATCAGCGACGACGTCTACTACGGCCCTGGAGGCCCCGACGGAGGCAAGCGGTCCGGGTACGCGGGCAACGCCGTGTGGAGCAGCGCGCCGGCCGTCGACCGCAAGCGCAATCAAATTTACGTCACGACGGGGAACAACTACGCCACGGCGTCGGGAAAGCCGGACTCCGTCCCCGGCAACTACGTCGAAACAGTGCTCGCCCTCGACATGGCCACCGGCAAAGTGAACTGGGCGAGCGAGGCCACGCCGGCGGGCGACATCTGGACGTTCTCGAACCTGAGCGGTCCGGACTCGGACTTCGGCGCCGGCGCCAACCTGTTCACGGCGACCGTCAACGGCGTCGTCAGGGACCTCGTCGGCGCCGGGCAGAAGAGCGGCGTGTACTGGGCGCTCGACGCCGACACGGGCGCGCGCGTCTGGCATACCAGCGTGGGCCCGGGCGGCCATCTCGGCGGCATTCAATGGGGCACCGCCACGGATGGCACACGCATCTACGTCGGCGTGAACAACGAGTCGGGGGCGTCGTTCGCGCTCGGCGGGAGCGGCCCGCAAGCGGGGACGCCGATCACCACCGGGGCGTGGGGCGCGCTCGACCCGGCGACCGGCGAGATCCTCTGGCAGATAGCCAACCCGGCGATGACGATGCCGGTCCTGGGGGCGTCGGTCAACGGACCCGTGACCGTGGTCAACGGCGTCGTCTTCGTGGGATCGATGGATCCCATGATGGGAACGATGTTCGCGTTCGACGCGGCCACGGGCGAGATGCTCTGGTCCTTTGCGAGCGGCGGAACCGTGTACGGCGGCCCGGCGGTGGCCGGCGGGGCCGTGTACTGGGGGTCCGGCTATCCGGCCACCCGGCTGAATTTCGGCTCGTCGAGCCAGAAGCTGTACGCGTTCGCGATCGGCCAGGGTGCGACCGACGGAGGCGCCGCGGATGTCGGCTCCCCGGACGCTACGGCCGAGTAGACCCCCTCCGCCGCCGACCGCGCTACAACCGCCGCCGTGCGGCGCCACCTCGCTCCTCCCTGGTGGGCCCTGCTCACCCTGCCCTTCGGGCTGACCGTCGGCTTCGCGACCGTCGCCGTCCCGTTCGTCCTGCGGGTGCGCGGCATCGAGATGACGCTCATCGCCACCGTGTCGCAGGTCGCGCAGCTCCCGCACATCGTCAAGCTCCTCTGGGCCCCCGTCCTCGACTCGGGACCCCGACGCCGCAGCTGGTACTTCGGGTCGATCGCGGTGACCGCGCTCGCCCTCGCGGCGACGGCGCTCGTCCCGCCGAGCACCACCGAGCGGTTCGGGCCCGTTCCCCTGCTCTGGATCTTCACGGGGGCGCTCTTCGTCGCGCAGGCCGCCGTCGCGACGAGCTCCTCGGCGGTGCTCGCGCTGATGGCGCTGACTGTGCCCCCGGAGCAGCGGGGGGCGGCGTCGGGCTGGCAGACGGCCGGCAACCTCGCCGGCACGGCCGCCGGAGGGGCGCTCGTCGCGTGGATGCTCCGTCACCTGCCCGCGACGGCCACGGCGGTGTCCCTCGCCGCCCTCTGCGCCGCCTGCGCGGCGCCTGCCGCCTTCGTCGACGAGACGCCGCCGCCTCGGCGCGGCGCGATGCGCCTCGTGGTCGCGCTGCTCGGCGAGCTGTGGCGCACGCTGCGGTCGCGCGAGGGCTGGACGGGGCTCATCATCTGCCTGTCGCCCGTGGGCGCCGGGGCGCTCACCAACCTCTTCAGCGCCCTCGCGACGGACTACGCCCGCGACGACGCGTCCGCCGAGCGCCTGGTCGTGGTCGTCACCGGGGTGCTCGGCGGCATCGTCAACGCGGCCGGGGCGCTCCTCGGCGGCTACGTGGCCGACCGGATGAACCGGCGCCTGGCCTATGCGCTGTGCGGCGCCATCACGGCGCTCTGCGCCGTCGGGATGATGCTCGGCCCCGCCAGCGCGACCGCGTTCACCATCGGGTGCCTCGCTTACCAGCTCGCCAACGGCCTCTGCTACGCGGCCTTCTACGCGTTCGTGCTCGATCTGGTAGGCAAGCGCGACGGCGTGACCACCCAGCTTGCCCTCTTTGCAGGCGCGGGCAACCTCGCCACGTCCTACGTCACGTGGCTCGACGGCTGGAGCTACGACCGCGCGAAGGCGTGGCTTCCGGGGCGATCCTACGCCGGGCGCGGGGGGATGCTCGGCATGGACGCGCTCTCGACGTTCGTGGGCATCGCCGTCCTGATCGCGATGATGGCCTACGTCCGCCGCGCCAGGGCCGCGCCGCCGTCAGCGGCCGTCACGTAGACGCGCGAGGACCTCGCGCATGTCGTCGGGCATCGGTTGTTCCCACCGCATCTCGCGTTCGGTCGCGGGGTGCACGAAGCCGAGCTCCGCCGCGTGCAGCATCAGGCGCGGAGCCTCCAGGAGCGGACCGGCGAAGCGTCGCACGTAGACCCTCTCGCCGACGACGGGGTGACCGGCCTCGCTCAGGTGGATCCGGATTTGGTGCGTGCGCCCCGTCTCGAGGCGACACGCGACGAGGGTCGCTCCGCGCAAGGCCTCGAGGCGCTCGACGTGGGTCACCGCCTCGCGCGCGTCCGGCGCGCCGGCCGGGGCTCGCGTGACGATCTTCCCGCGCGCGCCTCTCGCCGACCCTCGCAGCCCGTCGCCTCGATCGCCCACCAGCACGCTGCGCAGGACGCCCGAGCGGACGTCACCGTGCGCGATGGCGAGGTAGCGCCGGTGGACCGCGTGCTTGCGAAACTGCGCCGAGAGGCTCTGCTTGGCGAGCCAGGTGCGCGTGAAGACGAGCAGCCCCGTGGTCTCCTTGTCCAGCCTGTGGACGACGCCGAGGGTGGGGCGACTCCCCCGCGGCGCCTGCCCCTGCGCGGCGAGCCAGCCGCGCACGCGGCGGTCGAGGGTGTCGGTCTCCCCCTCGTCGTAAGGCACCGTGCTCACCCCGGCGGGCTTGGCGACGACGATGACCTGCGCGTCAGCGAAGACGATCTGTTCGCGGGAGAGCCCGACGGCGCGCGGCCTCGGCGCGCGTTCGTCCAGCGCGATCGGCACCCCCGCCCTCACGCGCGCGGTCGCGTCCAGGACGACCGCAGCCCCCACCCGCACCTTTCCTCCTGCGATCCAGGCGCGCGCCTTGCCCCAGCTCACCCCGAAAAGGGCGCGGACCGCCCGGTCGAGCGGGCCCTCGAGCTCCGGTGGAACGACGTGGCCTGGCGCGGGAGGCATCGGTGGGGCCGACTATATAAGCCGGCCCCCGGCGCTTTCGCGCGCACGTTGCTTGACACCCCCCGCCGCCCGTCCGCACAATCGTGCAAATCGCCGCGATTCTGCGGACGGAGAAAGCTCGTGCCCAAGACCCTCCTGGCCGTCGACGACAGCACCACGATGCGCAAGGTTCTCGAGATCACCTTCGCCGGGGAGGACTTCCGCGTCGTGGCGGCCGAGAACGCGTCCGGCGCGCTCGCGCTGATGCGCGAGGAGCCCGTCGCGGTCCTCATCGACACGGCGCTCGGCGCCGACGACGGCTACGCGCTCGCCAAGGCGGTGCGCTCGCGCGACGCGCGCGTCGCCATCGTCCTGATGTCCAGCCGCTTCAACCCGTACGACGCGGGACGGGGCAAGGATTCTGGGGCCGACGACTTCGTCGACAAGCCGTTCGACACCCAGGGGCTCCTCGACAAGGTCAAGAAGGCGATCCTGGGCCGGGAGAGCGCGAGGAGCGCCGGGCCGTCCCCCGCGGCCTACGCCCCTGCCGCCGCGGCTCCCCCGCCGACGCAGGTGCCCGCTGTGTCCGCGTACGTCCGGTCTCCCGCGCTGGGCATGGCCCCTTCGCCCGCGCCACCTTCGGTCAAGCCGGTCTGGCCGGCCCAGCGAACCAATACCCTGTCGTTCGAGGGAGGCGTCCCCGCGCCGGCGGCGGCTTCCGCCTCGCGCGGACCATCTCCGAGCGGTCTGCCCGTCGTGACGCGCGGTCCCGTCCCACCGCAGGCGCCGGCCGCGCGACCCGAGCCCGCGCAGCATGCCGCGCACGCGGCGGCGACGACGCCGGCGCGCGCGGCCGACATCGCCGTCCCGCCTGCAGCCAACGGCCAGCTGGCGCAGAAGCTGGGTGACCTCGGGCTCAATCCGCAGCAGGTCGAGGCCGTCCTGGCGCTCTCGCGCGAGGTCGTCGAGCGCGTGGTCTGGGAAGTCGTGCCGCAGCTCGCCGAGGCGATCATCAAGGAAGAGATCACGCGGCTCACCAAGGAGGGCTGAGCTCCGGGGGGGGGCGCGCGGGCGCGCCGCATGTGAGACTGACCGGGACGGCCCCATGCCCGCTGACGAAGTCGCCCTGAAAGCGCTCGCGCGCGCGATCACGCGACTGGAGGAGCTCCTCGATCGGCTCCCGCTCGAGGTCTCCAGGGATCTCCGCGGACGGATAGCGACGCTGCGCACCGTGCTGCTCGAGAAGCGCCCGCCGGCGCTCGTGCTGGTGGGGCGGCGCGGAGCGGGGAAATCGTCGCTGGTCAACTCCCTCTTCGGCGCGAAGGTGGCGGAGCTCGGCCACGTCACCGCGCAGACGGGGCGGGGCCGCTGGTACGACTACGAGCGCGACGGCGGCGCGATGTCCATCCTGGACACGCGCGGCGTCCAGGAAGGATCGACCCCGGCCGAGGCGGACGAGGCGAGGAGCGCGCTCGAATCGATCGCGCTCGAGCTCCGCGCGAAGGCCCCCGACGTGGTCGTGTTCGTGGCCAAGGCGAGCGAGGTGGACGCCGCCGTCGACCCGGACCTCGACGCGCTCGAGAGGGTCTACGAAGAGGTTCGGCGGTCGCATCGCACCGAGCCGCCGCTCGTGGCGGTGGTCACCCACTGTGATCTTCTCGAGCCGAAGGGAGCGAGCCTGCACCGTCCCGGCGGCGCGCAGCGCGACGACCTCGCCGAGAAGCTCCGCCACGTCGCGGCGACCGAGCGCGTCATCGGCACGAAGATCGTGGCGCGCGAGCGCCTGCGCGACCGCCTCGTCGCGACCATCGGCGTGTCGGCCTACATGTCGTGGCGCGAGGACGGCACGCTGCGGGCCGACGAGCGCTGGCGCGTGGACGACCTGGCGGTCACGCTGTTCCGTCACTTGCCGGACGCCGGGCGCGCCGAGCTCGCGCGCGCGACGCGGGCGCGCGCGGTGCAAGAGGAGCTGGCGACGACGTTGACCCGGGCCACCTCGGCGCTGTGCGCCGGCATCGCAGCAGCGCCCATCCCCGTCGCGGACATCGTGCCGCTGACGACGCTGCAGGCGGGGCTCGTCGCGGGGATCGCATGGATCGGGGGGCGCTCGCTGGACAGGCGAGGCGCGGTCGAGTTTCTGGCCGGCCTGGGGGCGAACGTCGGCATCGCGTTCGTCCTGCGCGAGGCCGTGCGAGCGATCTTGAAGGTGGTGGCTCCCGGCGGAGGGACGGTCGTGTCGGCGGGCGTCGCGTTCAGCGGGACGATGGCCATAGGTTCTGCGGCGCAGGCGTACTTCATTCGCGGAGTGTCGCTGGACAAGGCGAGGAAGGTCTTCCGGCGCGACCGCGAGTAGCGCGGCGACACGTGCTAATCAGAGGTGTGCGATGACGGAGCGCCCCGCCCTCGACCAGCCCTACGATCCCTCCCTCGTCGAGCCCCGCTGGTACGAGTTCTGGGAGAAGCACGGCGTGTTCGCGGCGAGCGACGCACCCGAGGATCCGCGGCCGGTCTACGTCGTTCCCATGCCACCGCCCAACGTCACGGGCAGCCTGCACATGGGGCACGCGCAGCGCTGCACGCTCGAGGACGCGCTGACCCGCTGGCACCGCATGCGCGGGTTCAACACGCTGTGGCAGCCCGGGATGGACCACGCCGGCATCGCGACCCAGCTCGTGGTCGAGCGCCAGGTCGCGCGCGAGGGGACGTCGCGCCAGGCGCTCGGGCGCGAGGCGTTCGTCGAGCGCGTGTGGAAGTGGAAGGCGGAGAGCGGCGGCCGCATCGCTCTCCAGCAGCGGGTTCTCGGCGCGTCGCCGGACTGGTCGCGCTCGCGGTTCACGATGGACCCGCAGATGAATCGCGCCGTCGTCGAGGCCTTCGTACGCCTCTACGAGCAGGGTCTCATGTACCGCGCCACGAGGCTCATCAACTGGTGCCCGGAGTGCAGGAGCGCGCTCAGCGACCTCGAGGTGGACAGCGAGGAGGGCGCGAACGGCGAGCTCTTCGAGTTCGCCTACGAGGTCGAAGGCGGCGGCGAGGTCGTCGTCGCGACGACGCGCCCGGAGACGATGCTCGGCGACACCGCCGTCGCGGTGCACCCGGACGACCCTCGCCACAAGGCGCTGCACGGCAAGCGCGTGAAGCACCCGTTCGCCGGCCGAACGCTGCCCGTCATCACGGACAGCATCCTCGTCGATCCGAAGTTCGGCACCGGCGCGGTGAAGGTCACCCCGGCGCACGACTTCAACGACTTCGCGACGGGCAAGCGCCACGGCCTCGAGGAGATCAACATCCTCAACGTCGACGGAACGCTCAACGCCAACGGGGGCCCGTTCGCGGGCATGGACCGGAAGGACGCGCGGCGCGCGGTCAAGCGCGCGCTCGAGGAGAAGGGACTGGCGCGCGGCAGCAAACCGCACACGCTGACCTTGCCCCGCTGCCAGCGATCCGGGGGCGTCGTCGAGCCGATGATCTCGACGCAGTGGTTTCTCAGGATGCAGTCGATGGCGGAGAAGGCCATCGAGGCCGCGAGCTCCGGCAAGACCGTCATCATCCCCGCAGAGTGGAAGAAGACGTACGACCACTTCCTCGAGAACATCCAGGACTGGTGCGTGTCGCGGCAGCTCTGGTGGGGGCACCAGATTCCGGCGTGGCACGGGCCCGACGGAGCGATCAGGGTGGCCCGCGAGCGCCCCGCGGAGTGCGGCGAAGGGTGGACGCAGGACCCGGACGTGCTCGACACATGGTTCTCGAGCGCCCTCTGGCCCTTCTCGACGCTCGGCTGGCCCGAGGAGACGCCGGCGCTCGCGAAGTTCTACCCCGCGAGCGATCTCGAGACGGGCTACGACATCCTCTTCTTCTGGGTGGCCCGCATGATGATGATGGGGCTTCACCTGATGGGGCAGGTGCCGTTCCGGCGCATCCTCCTGTCGGGGCTCATCGTCGACGAGACCGGCGAGAAGATGAGCAAGGTGAAGGGCAACGTCATCGACCCCCTCGACCTTGTCAGCGGGACGACGTTCGCGGAGATGGTCAAGAAGACGCTGCCCGGCGCGCCCGAGTCCGAGGCGCTCGCGAAGTTCAAGAAGGCTTACCCGTCGGCGGCGGCGATGGGCGGCGGCTTCCCGGCCTTCGGCGCGGACGCCGTGCGCTTCACGCTCGCGACCTACCCGCCGAGCAACAAGCGCATCGCCCTGGCCCCGAAGCGCATCGAGGGCAACCGCCATTTCCTCAACAAGATATGGAACGCGACGCGCCTCGCGCTCGACCTGCTGGGCGACTTCGAGTGGCAGGACACGCTGTCGCCCCCCCTTTTCTTCTACAACCGGTGGATCCGGTCGCGCTTCGCGGCGGCGTGCGCGGTCGCGCAGGTGGGCATGGACGGGTTTCGCATCGACGAAGCGGCGCTTGCGGCGTACCGCTTCGTCTGGAACGACCTCTGCGACTGGTACCTCGAGATCGTCAAGCCCGTCCTGCGCAGGCAGGCGGACGGCTCGTTCTTGCGGCCGGAGGTCGTCGCCGAGACGCGGGCGACGCTCGCGTACGTGCTCGAGGGGGCGCTGCGGCTCCTGCATCCGCTGATGCCTTTCATCACCGAGGAGCTCTGGCAACGCGCGCCCAGGCCGCGGTCGCGCGAGGCCAGCATCGCGTTCGGTCCGTACCCGACGGCGGAGGCGGAGAGCGCGGCGCGCGACGAAGAGATCGACCGGCAGATGGAGACGCTGCAGGCAGTCGTCTCGGCGGCGCGCACCGACCGCAGCGAGTACGACGTCGACAAGAAGGCCGACGTGCGGATGCTCGTGAGATCGGGGGACGCGGCCGTCCTGGATCTCTTGCGCGGGCACGCCGAGGCCATCCGGTTCCTCGTGAAGACCAGGGGCGACCCCGAGTTCGGCATGGCGGGAGATCGCCCCGCCGGCTTCGTGCGCCGGAGCGTCGCCACGTCGCACGGCGCCATCGACGTCGCCACCGGGCTCGCCGGCCTGGTGACGGCCGAGCAGCTGGAGGCGCGGATCGACCTCGACAAGCGGCGGCTGCGAGGCGTAGAGGGGGAGGTCGCCGCCCTGGAGAAGAAGCTCGAGTCGCGCGGCTTCGTCGAGCGCGCGAAGCCCGAGGTCGTCAAGGAAGCCAGGGAGACGCTTCGAACGCAGCTGCTGGTGCGCGACCAGTGCAAGGAGGACGCTCAGATGGCCCTCGCGCTGATGCGCGAGCTCGGCCTGGAGGGGAGGACGAAGTAAGAATGCCCTCCCCTCCCGACGCCGCCCTCCGCGCGACGCTCGACTGGCTCCGCAAGCAGCCTTCCCTTCGCTACGCCGAGGTCCGCTTCGTCGACACCCGCGGCGAGCGCCTTCGGGTACGCGACGGCCGCCCCGAGCAGGTGACCGCCGAAGCCTCGCGCGGCGTCGGGATCCGCGTGCTCGGGGCGAAGGCCTGGGGGTTCGCCTGCAGCCCCGACACGAGCGAAGGAGCGCTTCTTGCCGCCGCAAACCGCGCCGTCGCCATCGCGCGAGCGTCGGACGCCGTCTCGCGCGCGCCCGTCGTCTTCCCGGGGCAGGCCGCCGCGCGCGGGCGCTACGAGACGAAGCTTGCGATCGACCCGTTCACGGTCCCGCTCGAGGACAAGCTCGGCGCGCTCGACGCGCCCGTCCGCGCGCTTCGCGCGGGCGACGCGCGCCTCGCGTCGGCCGAGGCGTGGATGGACTGGACAAGGCAGGACAAGCGGCTCCTCTCCACGGAGGGCACGGACGTCACGCAGTCGTTCACCTTCGGTGCATGCGGCATGCACGTCTTCGCGCGCGGGGACGACGGCGAGTCTCAGCGCCGCAGCTACCCGACGTGGCAGGGAGGCGATGGCTTCCAGGGGGGCTGGGAGCGCATCCATGCCCTCGACCTCGGCGCGCACGCCGACCGGGTCAAGGACGAGGCGCTCGCGTTGCTCGTTGCCCCGCCATGCCCTTCCGGCCAGCGGACGCTGCTGCTCGAGTCGAGCCAGGTGGCGCTGCAGATCCACGAGTCGTGCGGCCACCCGACGGAGCTCGACCGCGTGTTCGGCTCGGAGATATCGCTGGCCGGAGGCTCGTTCCTGCAGCCGCACCTGCTCGGCAACCTGCGCTACGGCTCGCCCCTCGTCACGCTCGTGGCCGACTCCACCAGGCCCGGAGGCCACGGCACCTTCGGCTGGGACGACGAGGGCGTACCCGCGGGCACCCGTCCGCTCGTCGACCGCGGGCTGTTCGTGGACTACCTCTCGAGCCGCGAGACGGCCGTCCGCGTCGGCCGAGCGTCGACCGGAACGATGCGCGCCGACGGCTGGAACCGACCGCCCATCATCCGGATGATCAACGTCTCGCTCGACCCCGGCGAGGCGGGCACGCTCGAGGACCTGGTGGCCGACACCGACGACGGCGTGCTCGTCGCCACCGACAAGAGCTGGAGCATCGACGACCTGCGCCTCAACTTCCAGTTCTCTTGCGAGATCGCGTGGGAGATAAAGCACGGCAAGCGCACGCGCCTCCTGCGCAACCCGTTTTACACGGGCATCACGCCGCGCTTCTGGGGCTCGTGCGACGCCGTCTGCGGGGCGGACGACTGGCGCCTCTGGGGCGTCTCGACGTGCGGCAAGGGGGACCCCATCCAGTCGATGCACGTGGGCCACGGCGCCGCGCCGGCGCGCTTTCGCGACGTCACGATGGGGAGCGCGTCGTGAGCGATCTGCTGTCGCTCGCAAGGGACGTGCTCTCCGAGGCGGGCGAGGCCGAAGCGGAGATATACCTCTGCGTCGCCGAGCGCGGCTGCGCGCGGTTCGCCGGGGGAGAGCTCGGGCAGCACATGCAGCTCTCGGAGCCGCAGGCCGTCGTGCGCGTCGCGCACGGCCGTCGCGTGGCGGAGGCCGTGACCAGCCGGATCGATCGGGAGGCCCTCGTGCTCGCGGTGCACGAGACCGCACGCGCCGCCCGGCTCGTGCCGGAGGTGGAGGGCTTCCCGGGCTTCGCCGGAGCCGGCGGGGCGACCGGCGAGACGCCCCCTCGCTATGCCGAGTCGACCGCGACCGCGACGCCGGAGGATCGCGTCGAAAGGCTCGTCCCGGCCCTGGACGCGATCCGCGCCGCGGGGCTGGTGAGCGCGGGGATGCTCGAGACGTCGCGGTCCTCGCACGCGATCGCGACGACCCACGGCTGCGCGCGCTCCCACGACGCGACGATCGCGAGCTTCCGCGTGTGGGCCCTGGAGACCCCCGGCGCGGGCGGCGCCGCAGGCTACGGGGGCCACCTGCACCGGGACGTGAGGGCCCTGCGCGTCCAGGAGGAAGCCGAGCGGGCCGTGCGCATCTGCAAGGACTCGATCGGCCCCGTCTCGCTGGACGAAGGGACCTACGACGTGGTGATGGAGCCGGAGGCGGTGACCGAGCTCTGCGAGTGGCTCGCCGCGATCGCGTTCGGCGCGCCGGAGGTCGAGCAGGGCACGAGCCCCATGGCAGGACGCCTCGGAGAGCGCATCACCGGCGACACCGTCGATCTCGTGGAAGACCCCTGCGACGCCTCGGAGCTCGGGTTCGGCGCGCCGTTCGACCGCGAGGGCACCCGCAAGAGCAGGGTGCCCCTCATCGAGAAGGGGGTCGCCCGCGCCGTGCTCTACGACCGCACCTACGCGGCGCGCCTGGGCGCCGCCTCCACGGGCAGCGCGCTCGTCCCGGGGGGTATCGGCCCGACGTCGCTCGCGATGGGCGCGGGGGCCGCGGAAAGCGTCGACGACCTTCTGTCGGGGGTCGATCGGGGCCTTTACGTCTGCCGCCTTCACTACGTCAACGGCTTCCTCGAGCCGCGTCGGGCCGTGATGACGGGCCTCACGCGCGACGGGTGCTTCCTCGTGGAGAAGGGGAAAATCACCCGTCCCGTCGGCAACATGCGCTTCACCGACAGCCTCCTCGAGGGCCTGGCCCGCTGCGACGGGATGACGCGCGGCCGCAAGGCCATCCCCACCTGGTGGAGCGACGTCGGGGCCTTCGTCGCCCCGGCGGTGCGCATCCGGGCGCTGCGCTTCAACGGACGGAGCCAGGAGGGCTGGCGGTAGAGGCCGGGAGCCTACGGAACAAGTAGTCCGTGGACCCCAAAGTTGCTAGGTGTCTGGCGCGGAAACGGCGGGACCCTCGGGCCCGGTCCTACTTTTCGCAGCGTGCCCATGACTGAGACGAAGCCGGCCCCCCGTCACGCCACAGCGGCCAAGCCCGCGGCCTTCCCGCTCGCCCCCACGCGGCGCGGCCTCGCGATTGGCGGGACGGCGCTCGCCGCCGGCAACGTCGCCCTCGGCCTCGCGGGCAACAGCCTCGGGGGAATGGTGTCGGCCCTGATCTGGGCGGCCGCCGCCGGGTGCTTCCTCGGGGCATTCATCATCTTCATGATGGAACCTGCGCCACCGGCGGAGCCCGCAAAGCCCGCGGAGAAGCCGGCGCCCGCAGCGCCGCGCGAAGATCACGCCGCGAAGGACGCGCCCTCTCCCGCGAGCGACGCACCCGAGACCGGCGGTCCGGACAGCAAGGAGCCCGAGAAGAAGCCGGAGGCAGCGCCGCTGCTCCGGAAAGGCAACCCGCTCCGCGTCGTGCGCGGGGGGCTGACGGCGGCCGCGGGCTCGATCCTTGCCATCCTCGTCATGGCGCACGCCGCCCAGCTGCGCCTGGGAGTTCCTCTGGGGGCGCTCTTCGTCGCCATCGCGGCGTGGGGCGTCATGGATCTCGTCGGCACGTTCGACGACCCCGACGACCGCGTCGCGGCGTCGACGACGCTGGCCGCCATCGGACGGCCGCTCGCGATCTGCGCGGGCGCTTCCCTGGCGTTCGTCCTGTCGCTGGCGTTCGCCACGGCGGGCCGCGGGCTGCCCCAGGCGGCGTGGGGAGGGATCGTCACGATCGCGTTCGTGGGCGCCGTCGCGGCTCTGTTCGGCCTCGGGCGCGCTTTGGGGGCGTGGGCCGACGACGATCTCCCGCTCCTTAAGCGGCACGGCTTCTGGGTCGTCGTCGCCGCCGCGGCCCTCTACCTCCCGCTCATGGGGACCTCGTCGCTCTGGGATCCCTGGGAGACCCACTACGGCGAGGTGGCCCGCGAGATGCTCGCCCGCAACGACTGGATCAGCCTGTGGTGGGCGCAGGACGGCTGGTTCTGGAGCAAGCCGGTCCTCGACATGTGGATGCAGGCCATCGCGATGGCCACGCTCGGCGTCCACTACCAGCCCGACAGGATGCTCATCGGCGACGGGGTCAAGCCGGTGATGCACCCCGAGTGGGCCGTGCGCGCGCCCGTGGTGCTGCTCACCATCCTGGCCCTGTACATCCTCTACAAGGGCGTATCGAAGACGTTCGGCCGCCGCGCATCGATGATCGGCGCGCTGGTGCTGGCGACGATGCCCGACTTTTACTTCATCGCGCACCAGACGATGACCGACATGCCGTTCGTCGCCGCGATGACCGCGTCGATCGGGCTCGTGATGCTCGGCCTGCGCACCGACGAGCGGCTCGAGGCCCGGGCGTACGAGGTGAAGGTGGGGGCGCGGCGCTGGCGCCTGACCGGCTGGCACCTCGTCTTCGGGGCGATCCTGGTCTGCGCGCTTCCCCAGGTCTTCTACCTCTTCACGCGCAACTTCGAGTTTCTCTGGCGTCCGGGCGCGCACGGCTTCCGGCCGCACTGGGACGAGTTTCGCAGCGGATCGGGCGGCGGCAACTGCGGGCTGCCGGGCAACGAGGAATGCCGCCCGACCGAACCGGCCAGCATACCGAAATCCGTCGGCGCGAACCCCGCGTCGTTCGCCGGCGCGGCGTGGCGTGCGGTCGGCGGCTTCGAGCCGGCAATCCAGGCGGCCGTCTGGATCGTCGTCCTCGGGGTGGCGCTATACGTGAGCTGGGGCGAGCGCCGCGTACGGCGCCTCTACTACCTGGCCGGCTGGTTTTTCGCGGGCATCTCGACGCTCGGCAAGGGGCCCGCGGGCGTCGCGCTCCCGGTAC
>Ga0209415_10007026_pt1 | contig 19792 bp, 15 predicted proteins | sample PeaSoiSIISIP2007_FD_187696 | JGI IMG/M metagenome (GOLD analysis project Ga0209415, IMG submission 187696) | Peat soil microbial communities from Weissenstadt, Germany - SII-SIP-2007 (SPAdes) (version 2) | ecosystem: Environmental > Terrestrial > Soil > Wetlands > Peat | place: Germany... | reverse complement strand
TCGCCCATGAACAGCAGCGGGATCAGCACCGCGATCAGCGAAACGGTCAGCGAAATGATGGTGAAGCCGATCTGCTCGGCGCCTTTCAGCGCCGCCTGGAACGGACCCTCGCCGGCCTCGATGTAGCGCGAGATGTTCTCGATCATGACGATGGCGTCGTCGACGACGAAGCCGGTCGCGATGGTCAGCGACATCAGGGTCAGATTGTTGAGCGAGTAGCCCAGTAGGTACATCACCCCGAACGTGCCGACGATCGAGAGCGGGGCGGCGACGCCGGCGATGAAGGTGGCGGGCAGCGAGTGCAGGAACAGGAAGATCACCGCCACCACCAGCACGATGGCCAGCACCAGCTCGAACTCGACGTCGTTCACCGAAGCGCGGATGCCGGTGGTGCGGTCGGTGACCACGGTCACGTCGAGGCCGGCCGGCAGGCCGGAGGTCAGCTGCGGCAGCTCGGCCTTGATCTTGTCGACGGTGGTGATGACGTTGGCGCCCGGCTGGCGCTGGATGTTGAGGATGATGCCGGGCTCGAGCGCGGCGGGCGCACTCTTGGTGGCGCCCAGGTCGTAGTAGGCGCCAAGCCGACTGTTCTCGGCTGCCTGGACGATGGTGGCGACGTCCTTCAGTCGCACCGCATCGCCGTTCTTGTAGGCGATGATCTGGTTCGCATAGTCGTCGTCGGTGAGCAGCTGGTCGTTGCCGTTGATGGCGTAGGCGCGGGTCGGACCGTCGAACGAACCCTTGGCGGCGTTGGCGTTGGCCGCGGCGATGGTCGAGCGCAGGCTCTCCAGCGTCATGCCGTACGAGGCCAGCGCACGGGTGTTGACCTGAATCCGCACCGCCGGCCGCTCGCCGCCAGCGATGGTGACGAGGCCGACCCCGGCGATCTGCGAGATCTTCTGGCCCAGCTGTGTCTCGGCCAAGCTCTGGATCTGCGTGAGCGGCAGCGACTTCGAGGTCAACGCCAAGGTGACGATCGGCGCGTCGGCGGGATTGACCTTGGCGTAGACGGGCGGCGCTGGCAGGTCGATCGGCAGCAGGTTGCCGGCTGCGTTGATCGCCGCCTGCACCTCCTGCTCGGCGACGTCGAGGGAGAGGTCGAGGTTGAACTGCAGCGTGATCACCGACGAGCCGCCGGAGGAGACCGACGACATGCGGTTGAGGTCGGCCATCTGGCCGAACTGCCGCTCCAGAGGCGCCGTGACGGTCTGGGCCATCACCTCCGGGCTGCCGCCGGGATAGGAGGTCTGCACCTGGATGGTGGGGTAGTCGACCTCGGGCAGGGCCGATAGCGACAGGAAGTGGAACGCCAGGAGGCCGGCCAGCAGAATCGCGGTCATCAGCAGCGAGGTCGCCACCGGACGCTGGATGAAGGGGCGCGAGGGGTTCATGGACGACGGGGCGCGCGGCGACCTCGGTCTGGGGTGCGGAACATCAGGCGCCGACCCCGCCAAATCCGGCCGCGCCGGCGCCACTTTGGCTGGCGGCGCCCGGCGAGGCGCCTTTGCCGCCACCCTTGCCACCGTGGTGGGCATGGCCGCCGGCGCCGCCAGCGCCCGGCGCAGCGCCGCGGGGCAGGGTGACGCTGGCGCCGTCGCGCAGTCGGTCGCCGCCATCGGTGACCACGGTCTGGCCGGCGGTGAGGCCGGATACGATCGAGGTGGTCTCGCCGGTCCCCGGTCCCGTCGTAACGGGCGCGGACTTCACCGTGTTGTCCGCCTGCAGCACCCAGACGAAGTCGCCGTTCGGGCCGTGCCGCACCGCCGTGGTGGGCACGATCACCTGGTTCTTCAAGGTGTCGACCAGCACCGTGATGTTGACGAACTGATTTGGGAAGAGGGCGGCGTTCGGGTTGCCGAACCTGGCCTTGCCCTTGACTGTGCCGGTGGTGGTGTCGACCACATTGTCGATCGTGGCCAGGCTCCCGGCGCCGATCGGGGCGCCGCCGGTGCGGTCGTAGGCGGTGACGGGCAGGCCGGCGCCGAAGTTGGTATGGCGCACGATCGAGGGGATGGCGTCCTCCGGCACCGCGAAGATCACGTCGATCGGGTCAATCTGGGTCACGACCGCGATCGGCGTCGAGCTGTTGGCGGAGATCTGGTTGCCGGCGTCGATCTGGCGGATGCCGACCCGTCCCGCCACGGGCGAGACGATGCGGCTCCACTGCAGGTTCAGCCGCGCGGTGTCGACCGCGCCCTTGTCGGAGGCGACCAGGCCTTCGTCCTGCTTCACCAGCGCGGCCTGGGTGTCACGGGTCTGGCCTGCCACGGAGTTCTGGCCAAGGAGGGTGTTGTAGCGTTGCAGGTCGAGTTTGGCGTTGGCGAGGGACGCGGCGTCGCGCGCCAGCGAGCCCTGCGCCTGGGTCAGCGCCGCCTGGAACGGCGCCGGATCGACCTGGGCGAGCAGGTCGCCGCGCCTCACCATCTGGCCCTCGGTGAAGCGCACCTGTTGCAACTGCCCGGTGACGCGCGAGGTCACCGAGACGGTCGCCTCTGGCGTCACGGTGCCCAGCGCCGTGACCGTGATCGGCACGTCGCCCAGAGTCGCCTGGGCGATGCCGACAGTGACGGTCGGCCGGCCGCCACGGCCGAACGGGTTGGCCGCCTGGCTGCCTGCGGCGCACTTCGACAACAGGAAGCCAACGCCGATGGCGACGGCGATGACCAGGATCACGGCGAGCAGCGTGCGCCAGGTGCGGCGACGCGGGGGGCGAGACGCCGGGCCAGCGGTGGGCTGGATGGTTTGGCTCATCCGTTCTCCGAGAACAGCGGTCTAGGGTCCAGCTGGTGGGACGCCCGATGCGAACTGCAGCTTCACTTTGAAGTTCCAATCGAACCGCAAAATGACAAAGCGCTTCGGCCTCGCAACACGTGGGCATTGAAACGAAACGAATGCGGGCCGCAAAGGTCCTAGCCATCTATCCTTAGCGGCTGAATTTGTGAATTCCGGCGCGTCGCCTTCGAGCGAGCCAGGGATCCATGCAGCGATCCTCGGCGCGCTCTCGGCGCGACATCGCGAGGCGCCTATTGCCCCCACGGAAGGCTCGAACGAGGCGACCAACGGGGCATAAAGGCTGGCCTTGGCAGGTCAACGGGCCTAGAACCTGGACTCAATAGTCCCTGTGACGATGGCCGGCGCGGGCCGCCGCCGCGGCGTCGTGCGGGAGACTTCGGAGGGGAGTTCAGGAAAGGATTCGAGGTTGGAGCCTACGGATACCGAGGCGCCAGAGTACTTCCACAAGGTCGTCGATTGTCAGTGGGCCTGCCCGGCGCATACGCCGGTGCCAGAGTACATCCGGTTGATCGCCGAGGGGCGGTACGCCGACGCCTACATGATCAATTGGAAGTCCAACGTCTTCCCGGGAATACTCGGGCGGACTTGCGACCGTCCCTGCGAGCCCGCCTGCCGGCGGGGCCGCGTGGAAGCCGAGCCGGTGGCGATCTGCCGGCTCAAGCGCGTGGCGGCGGACAACAAGTCGGACATCACCGGGCGCCTGCCGCCCGAGACCACGGTGCGCAACGGCAAGCGCGTCGTGCTCGTGGGCGCCGGGCCGGCGTCCCTGACGGTGGCGCGCGATCTGGCGCCGCTCGGCTACGAGCTGACGCTGATCGACTCCGACCCGCTGCCCGGCGGCATGATCCGCAGCCAGATCCCCCGCTTCCGGCTGCCCGAGAGCGTGATCGACGAGGAAGTCGGCTACATCACCGGCCTCGGCATGACGCTGCGCCAGGGCGAGCGGGTCGACAGCCTCAAGGCGCTGATGGCCGAGGACTACGACGCCATCTTCGTCGGCTCCGGCGCGCCGCGCGGGCGCGAGCTCGACATCCCCGGCCGCCAGGAAGCCAAGGCCAACATCCACATCGGCATCGACTGGCTCTCGAGCGTCTCGTTCGGCCACGTCGACAAGATCGGCAAGCGCGTGATCGTGCTGGGCGGCGGCAACACCGCGATGGACTGCTGCCGCACCTCGCGCCGGCTTGGCGGCGAGGACGTCAAGGTGATCGTCCGCTCCGGCTTCGAGGAAATGAAGGCGTCTCCGTGGGAGAAGGAAGACGCCATGCATGAGGACATCCCGATCCTCAACTTCCTGGTCCCGAAGGAGTTCACTCACGTCGGCGGCAAGCTGACCGGCGTGCTGTTCGAGCCGGTGGCCGCCAGCTACGACGACAAGGGCCGGCGCCAACTGCTGCCGACTGGCGAGCCGGACCAGCACTTCGAGTGCGACGACGTGCTGGTGGCGGTCGGCCAGGAGAACGCCTTCCCCTGGATCGAGCGCGACATCGGCCTCGAGTTCGACAAGTGGGACATGCCGGTGATCAACGCCGCGACGATGGGCTCGACCCATCCGAAGGTGTTCTTCGGCGGCGACTCCGCCTTCGGCCCGAAGAACATCATCTGGGCGGTCGCGCACGGCCACGAAGCCGCGGTGTCGATCCATAAGCTGCTGAGTGGCGAAGACCCCGCCGACCGACCGGCCCCCGGCGTGACACTGGTCTCGCAGAAGATGGGCATCCACGAGTGGAGCTACGATAACGACGTCTCCAACGACCTGCGCTTCCGTGTGCCGCTGCGGGACAAGGCCGAGGCGCTGTCGAACGTGCGGCTGGAGGTGGAACTCGGGTTCGACCGCGAGCTCGGCTACCAGGAGGCGCAGCGCTGCCTCAACTGCGACGCCCAGACCGTGTTCACCACCCCGCTGTGCATAGAGTGCGACGCCTGCGTCGACATCTGCCCGGTCGACTGCATCACCTTCACCGAGAACGGCGAGGAAGCGGACCTGCGCCAACGGCTGAAGGCGCCGGCGCTGACCCTCACCCAGGAACTGTATGTCTCCTCGATCCTTCCGACGGGCCGGGTGATGGTCAAGGACGAGGACGTCTGCCTGCACTGCGGCCTGTGCGCCGAGCGTTGCCCGACCGGCGCGTGGGACATGCGCAAGTTCCTGCTGGAGATCACCCAGGCCGAAGGCGTGCCGCCGCCCGTCGAACGGATCGCCGCCGAATGAGTCTCTCCGCCGTCAACGACTTCGTCGTCAAGTTCGCTAACGTGAACGGGTCGGGGTCGGCCAGCGCCAATGGCATGTTCGCCAAGTCGATCCTGCGCATGGGCGTGCCGGTCGCCGCGCGCAACATCTTCCCCTCCAACATCCAGGGCCTGCCGACCTGGTACGAGGTGCGGATCAGCGAGACCAGCAAGCTCGGCCGCCGTGGCGGCGTCGACCTGATGGTGGCGATGAACCCGCAGACCTGGGATCAGGACGTCGCCTCGATCGAGCCGGGCGGCTACCTGTTCTACGACTCGACCAAGCCGCTGCCGCCCTCGAAGTTCCGCCACGATATCGAGGTGATCGGCCTGCCGCTGACGGCGATCTGCAACGCGGCCTACACCGACCCGCGCCAGCGCCAGCTGTTCAAGAACATCATCTACGTCGGCGCGCTGGCCTACTTGATCAACATCGAGACCGAAGTGCTCGAGACGCTGGTGCGCGAGGAGTTCGGCTCGAAGCCCAAGCTGATCGACGCCAACCTGCACGCGCTCGGCCTCGGCCGGGAGGCGGCGGCGCAGATGTTGGGCGATCCGATCGGCCTGCAGATGCGCCGCTCCGACAAGGTAGGCGATCGCATCTACGTCGAGGGTAACACCGCCGCGGCCCTGGGCGCGGTCTATGGCGGCGCGACGGTCTGCGCCTGGTATCCGATCACGCCGTCGACCTCACTGGCCGAGGCGTTCACCGCCCACTGCCAGGACCTGCGCGTCGACAAGACGACCGGCGAGGCCAAGTTCGCGATCATCCAGGCGGAAGACGAGATCGCCTCGATCGGCATCGTCATCGGCGCCGGCTGGAACGGCGCGCGCGCCTTCACCTGCACCTCGGGGCCTGGCATCTCGCTGATGCAGGAGTTCGTCGGCCTGTCCTACTTCGCCGAGATCCCGGCGGTGATCTTCGACGTGCAGCGCGGCGGGCCGTCGACCGGCATGCCGACGCGGACCCAGCAGTCGGACATCCTGCTGGCGGCCTACGCCTCCCACGGCGACACCAAGCACCCGCTGCTGTTCCCCGAGGACCCGGCCGAATGCTTCGAGTTCGGCGCCCTGGCGTTCGACCTGTCGGACCGGCTGCAGACCACCATTTTCGTCATGCTCGACCTCGACATCGGCATGAACGAGTGGCTGTGCCGGCCCTTCAAGTGGGACGACAGCCGTGCGCTCGATCGCGGCAAGGTGATGACCTACGAGGAGCTCGAGGCCGGCAAGGACTTCGGCCGTTACCTCGACGTCGACGGCGACGGCATCGCCTATCGCACCCTGCCCGGCGTGCACCCGGACCGCGGCGCCTACTTCACCCGCGGCACCTCCCGCGATCCCTACGCGCGCTACAGCGAGGAGGGCTCGGTCTATGTCGGCAACATGGAACGTCTGCTGGAGAAGTTCGAGACCGCCAAGCGCCTGATTCCGGCCCCGGTCGCGCGGCCGGCCAAGCGGCGCACGCCGCACGGCGCGATTTACTTCGGTTCGACCACGCCGGCGATGCACGAGGCGCTCGAGCAGCTGGAAGACCAGGGCGTGCTGGTGGACGGATTGCGCGTGCGCGGCTTCCCGTTCAACGACGACGTGCTCGACTTCATCGCCGCGCATGAGACGGTGTTCGTGGTCGAGCAGAACCGCGACGCCCAGCTGCGCACGCTGCTGATGGTCGAAGGCGGCGTCGATCCGGCGAAGCTGATGCCGGTGTTGGGCTACGACGGATCGCCGATCACCGCCCGTTTCATCACCGACGAGATCTCCAACCGCCTGCGCGGCCTGACCCGCACGCCGACGCCTCTGGTGGCCGAATGACCTACATTACCAAGCCTCGCCTGCATCACCCGCTGCTGCAGCCCAACGGCCTCGGCTTCACCCGCCGCGACTACGAGGGCAAGGTCTCGACTCTGTGCGCCGGCTGCGGACACGACTCGATCTCGGCGGCGATCATCCAGGCGGCCTACGAGCTCGACCTGCCGCCGCACCGGCTGGCCAAGCTTTCCGGCATCGGCTGTTCGTCGAAGACGCCCGACTACTTCCTTGGCAACTCGCACGGGTTCAATTCGGTACACGGACGGATGCCCTCGGTGCTGACCGGGGCCAACGTCGCCAATCGCGACCTGATCTATCTGGGCGTTTCCGGCGACGGCGATTCCGCGTCGATCGGCCTTGGTCAGTTCGCTCACTCGATCCGGCGCGGCGTCAACATGACCTACATCGTCGAGAACAACGGGGTGTACGGGCTGACCAAGGGCCAGTTCTCCGCCACCTCCGATCCGGGCTCGAAGTCGAAGCGCGGCGTGGTCAACCACGACCAGTCGATCGACCTGGTTGGGCTGTCCCTGCAGCTGGGCGCCAGCTTCGTCGCCCGCAGTTTCTCGGGCGACAAGGACCAGTTGGTCCCCTTGGTGAAGGCGGCGCTGGCGCACAAAGGCGCGGCGTTCATCGACGTGATCAGCCCCTGCGTGCAGTTCAACAATCACGTCGGCTCGACCAAGAGCTTCGACTACGTCCGCGAGCACAACGCGGCGATGAACCGGCTCGATTTCATCGAGCCGCGCGCCGAGATCACCGCCGACTACCGTCCGGGCGAGGTGGAGCTGGTGGTCCAGCACGACGGCTCGGTGCTCAGGCTGCGGAAGATCGCGCCTGACTACGAGCCGACCGACCGCATCTCCGCGATGGGCCACCTACAGATGCACCAGGCGCGCGGCGAAATCGTCACGGGACTGCTGTTCGTCGACCCCGAGGCCGGCGACCTGCACGACCACCTTCACACCGTTCACAAGCCGCTGAATCAGCTTACTGACCAGGAGTTGGTCCCCGGTTCAGCGGCGCTTGCTGCAATAAACAACTCGCTGCGATAGCAAAAAGCCAGCCTGGGAACGGGGCTTGCAGAGCCCAGCTTCCTAAGCTTCAAGGCGTAACGATAAGGGTGTGGCGATGCAGAGCGTACGCGACGTGGTGAAGTCGAATTCGATTCCGGGCCTGCATCCGGCGCCGACCGACCACCGCCGGCTGGTCGCATGGGTCGAGGAGATCGCCGCGCTCACCAAGCCCGACCGTGTGGTCTGGTGCGATGGTTCCGAAGATGAGTGGGAGCGCCTGACGGGAGAACTGGTCGCCGCAGGCACGCTGAAACGGCTGAATCCGGAAACACGCCCGAACTCGTTCTACGCCGCCTCAGATCCCAAGGACGTCGCCCGCGTCGAGAGCCGCACCTTCATCTGTTCGAAGGACCCCGCCGACGCCGGCCCGACCAACAACTGGCTCGACCCGGATGAGATGCGCGCCGACCTGATGGGTCTGTTCGACGGCGCCATGCGTGGCCGCGCCATGTACGTCGTGCCCTTCAGCATGGGTCCAATCGGTTCGCCGATCAGCGCGCTCGGGGTCGAGATCACCGACAGTCCCTACGTCGTTGTCTCGATGAAGATCATGACGCGCATGGGCAAGGCGGCGCTGGACGAGCTGGGCGACGACGGCTTCTTCGTGCCGGCCGTGCACTCGGTTGGCAAGCCGCTGGCGCCCGGCGAGCCGGACGTCGCCTGGCCGTGCAACGACATCAAGTACATCGTGCACTTCCCGGAAGACCGGGAGATCTGGTCCTACGGCTCCGGCTACGGCGGCAACGCCCTCTTGGGGAAGAAGTGCTACGCCCTGCGCATCGCCTCGGTGATGGCCAGGGACGGCGGCTGGCTCGCCGAGCACATGCTGATCCTCAAACTGACCTCGCCGCAGGGCAAGGCGCACTACATCGCCGCGGCCTTCCCCAGCGCCTGCGGCAAGACCAACCTGGCCATGCTGCAGCCGACGCTGCCGGGCTGGATGGCCGAGACCATCGGCGACGACATCTGCTGGATGCGCTACGGCGACGACGGCCGGCTCTATGCGATCAACCCGGAGGCCGGTTTCTTCGGCGTTGCGCCGGGCACCGGGCTGAAGACCAACGCCAACGCCATCGCCGCGCTTTCCAAGAACACCATCTTCACCAACGTGGCGCTGACGACCGACGGCGACGTCTGGTGGGAGGGCCTGACCGACGCTCCGCCGGAAGGATTGACCGACTGGCAGGGTCGGCCGTGGTCGCCCACGAGCGGCCAGCCCGCCGCCCATCCCAACGCCCGCTTCACCGCGCCGGCGTGCCAGTGCCCGGTGATCGCGCCGGAGTGGGAAGACCCGACAGGTGTGCCGATCTCGGCGATCCTGTTCGGCGGCCGTCGCGCCAGCGCCGTGCCGCTGGTGACCGAGGCGTTCGACTGGGCGCACGGCGTGTTCATGGCCGCCAACGTCGCCTCGGAAGGCACGGCGGCGGCGGAGACCAAGGTCGGCGAGCTGCGGCGCGACCCGTTCGCCATGCTGCCGTTCTGCGGCTACAACATGGGCGACTATTTCGAACACTGGCTGCAGGTTGGCGCCGCCGCGGCCGACGCCGCCAAGCTGCCACGCATTTACGCCGTCAACTGGTTCCGCAAGGACGCCGCCGGCAAGTTCGTCTGGCCCGGCTACGGCGAGAACTCACGGGTGTTGAAGTGGATCGTCGAGCGCCTCGAGGGCTCGGCGGACGCCGAGGACACCGCCATCGGCCGGGTGCCGGCCGCCGGCGCCCTTGACCTCACAGGTCTGACGCTCTCGACGGACGCCATGAGTCTGCTGCGCTGCGTCGACGCGGCGGTGTGGCGCGAGGAAGCGGCGCTGATCCCGGCCTTCTACCAGCGCTTCGGCGATCGTCTGCCCAAGGCGCTGTGGGATGAGTACGAGGCGCTGCTCGGCCGGCTCGACGCCGCCGACGGGGCTCTGACCCCGGCGCCGATCGCCTTGACGGCCTAGCCGCCTCTCGGCAAGCAGCCAACGCATTTTTCAATCTCGCCTTTGGCGCCGGATTGCGGGGGAGTTTTCGTGCGTACGACGATCAGTGTGGCTGCGCAGTTTCGCGGGCCGCCCAACTCGGTCAACGGTGGCTACGCCTGCGGCGTGATGGGACGGCTGATCGACGGGCCGTTTACCGCCGTCCTGCGCGCGCCGCCGCCGCTCGACACGCCGATGCTGCTGGTCCGGGACGATGACGGCGTGCGGCTTGAGAGCCAGACCGGCGATATGATCGGCCAGGCCCGGCGCGCCGAGATCACGGCGATCCCCAAGGCGCCGCCGGCGCCAAGCCTCGCTGCAGCGATCGCCGCAAGTCCCGGCTTTCCAGGGTTGCACAGCCCGTTCCACCCGATCTGCTTCTGTTGCGGCGACCAGGTGGAGGAGGGCGTCGGCCTGCGCGTGTTCACTGGGCAGCTGGCCGGCGCGCCGGCGGGCGTCGTGGCCGGGCCGTGGACGCCAAATCCGGTCTTCGCCGACGTCGAGGGTCTTACGCCCGCCGAGGTGATCTGGGCCGCGCTCGACTGTCCAGGCTCGGTCTCCTGGGTCGTGTCCGGCGGCGGTGGCGGGTTGCTGGGCACCATGACCGGCGAGTTGATCCGTCGGCCTGCCGCCGGCGAGACCTGCATCGTCCTGGCCTGGCCGATCGAGCGCAGCGGCCGCAAGATGACCTCGGGCGCGGCGCTTTTCACCGCCGGCGGCGAGCTGCTGGCCAGGAGCCATCAGGTCTGGATCGGCCGCGCGCCGGTCGCCGAAGCGGCCTGATCTGAGGGCTGTTTCGCGAGTCGCTTTTCGCGCGCGGCGGGTTTAAGGATTTCAGGCAATTCATTCGAACGCTTGTTTGGGAGGATCACGTAAATGCGTGAAGCTGTCGTCGTTTCCTACGCCCGGACCGGGCTGGCCAAGGCCGGTCGCGGCGGGTTCAACATCACCCCGACGGTCAGTATGGCCGCCCATGCCGTGAAGCATGCGGTCGCCAAGGCGGGCATCGAGAAAGAAGCCGTCGAAGACTGTTTCATGGGCAATGTGGCGCACGGCGCCCAGAACCTGGGCCGCAACGCCGCGCTGCTGGCTGGCCTGCCGATCACCACCGGCGGCGTCACCATCAACCGCTTCTGCTCGTCCGGCCTGCAGTCGATCGCTATGGCTTCGCGCTATGTCATGGATGACGGCGCCGATGTGGTCGTGGCCGGCGGCGTCGAGTCGATCAGCTTCCCCGGCGGCGGCGGCGCGCGCGAGAACAACGACCCCGAACTGCTGCGCATCGCACCGGCGATCCACATGGCGATGATCGACACTGCCGACATCGTCGCCAAACGCTACAAGGTCTCTCGCGAGTACCAGGATGAGTATTCGCTGGAATCGCAGCGCCGCATGGCGGCCGCGCAGCAAGCCGGCAAGTTCAAGGACGAGATCGTCCCGATGAAGACCAAGATGAAGGCGGTCAACAAGGAGACGAAGGAAGAGAGCATCGTCGATTACGTGGTCGATCGTGACGAGTGCAATCGGCCGGACACTACGGCGGAGGGCCTCGCCAAGCTCGAGCCGGTCAAGGGGCCGGGCAATTTCATCACCGCCGGCAACGCCTCCCAGCTCTCCGACGGCGCCGCCGCCGTGGTGCTGATGGAAGCCAAGGAAGCCGAGCGCCGCGGCCTCAAGCCGTTGGGCCGGTTCATGGGCTGGGCCGTCGCCGGTTGCGAGCCCGACGAGATGGGCATCGGTCCGGTGTTCGCCGTGCCGCGCCTGCTCGAGCGTCATGGGCTCAAGGTCGACGACATCGACCTGTGGGAACTGAATGAAGCCTTCGCCTCGCAGTGCCTCTACGCCCGCGACACCCTGGGCATCGATCCGGAGAAGTACAACGTCAACGGCGGCTCGATCGCCATTGGCCACCCGTTCGGCATGACCGGCGCGCGCTGCACCGGCCATATCCTCCAGGAGGGCCGGCGTCGCGGCAACGTACGCTACGGCGTGGTGACCATGTGCATCGGCGGCGGCCAGGGCGGCGCCGGCCTGTTCGAGGTCTACAACTGATCCGAGGCGCGTATGCGCTGACGATGGAAAGGGGTCGCTGCGGCGGCCCCTTTTCTTTGGCCCTGACTACATCTCCTCCGGATCCAGCGCTTCGCGGCCACCCTCGAGCCACGCCCGCAGCGCGGGTTCGGCCCGTTTCGACGCCAGTTCCTGGTAGAGCGTCTGGTTGGCGGGGCTGAGCACGTCACGCCAGGCATCCAGCCGCGCGCTGGCGAAGAAGGCCGCGTTGCTGGACCAATCGCCGAGGTGGGCGCCGGGCGCGGTCTCGTCGGCGCGCGCCTTCATCCTGGCGAAGCTGGCGGCCTCGATCAGCGCCGGCCATTCCGCCGGTCCAACGGCGATATCGAGGAAACGCGCGAGCCGGCGCATCTCGTCTTCCAGGTCCAGCCGCAAGTCGCGGTAGTGAACGAGGTGCAGGTTGGCGAGGCCCCGGTGCGCCCACGCCAAGCGGGCGGCGTGGAACACCGAGCCGGTCGGAAATCCGTCCTCCATCCACGCATGGATCGGCGTGGTCATCCAGACCGGGAAACAGGTGTTCGGATCGGTGGGGAACCACGACTCCGGCGGCAGGCCGGCGCGCTCGCGCACCGCGCTCTTGAACGCGTCCGAGGCGTTATGCATGTGGTCCATCATCGAGAGGAACGCGTCCCGCGGATCTCGCCCGCAGTGGACGTAGGCGACGTTCTCGAAATAGGGCAGGCCGTCGAGCGGTGTGTGGGTCTTGATCACCCGCCGCCAAGGCTGGACATCGAGTTCGCACATGAGCGTCTCCACCGGCGTCCACGGACGGTCGAACTCAGGCGACAGCAGGGTGAGCGGGGCCGGCAGCCGCGGTCCGTGCACGAGGAGCGCGCAAAGCATCTGGGTCCAGGTGGTCCCGCACTTGGGTGCGGTGGTGACGATGATGTCGCCGTCGCGGGGGCGGTAGGCGTCCCAGCGGATGCTGTCGGCGGCGGCGGTCACGTAGCGACGAGTCCGCTCGGGCAGCGCCGGCCGCTCGTACGCCGCGGCGAGGGAGGAACTGGGTGTCACGCTTCGACAACCACCGCCGTGCCGTAGGCCAGCACCTCGGTGATGCCCTCCATGATCTCGTTGGCGTCGTAGCGCATGCCGATGATGGCGTTGGCGCCCATCTCGGTCGCGTGCTGGCACAGGTGTTCGAACGCCTCCTGCCGTGAGGTTTCGGCCAGGCTGACGAACACCGTCAGCTTGCCGCCGAACAGGGATTGGATGCCGCCGGCGAAGTTCCCGAGCGCGCTCCGGGAACGGACGGTGATGCCGCGGACGATGCCGATGTGGCGCACCACGGTGTGGCCCGGAATGTCGTTCGTGGTCGAGACCAGCATGATTCCCCCATTTCAGGCACGAAACACGAAGATAGACCAGCTTTTGGGCTGGGCGGAAGCGGGCGCTGCGTGGGCCTGCGCCGTTTTGCTAGGCAGCCGTGATTGTCAGCCGGCGAGACTCTGCTACGACGACCCGCTGATCACCGATCATGAGACGAGGGCCCGTTGGACGAGGGCCCTGGGGCCAAGCGGCCCGCGAAGGATTTGCGCTGCGTGGATACGGCCGAGACGATCGAGGGGGTAGAGGCGCAGCTTGCGCCGGAGACGAGTCTCGAGGCGCAAGAGGCCGACTACGAGCGCTTCGTCGAGGACAACCTGCCGCGCAACTTCGCCGGCCACTTCGTGCACGGCATGCTGGGCATGACCGGCTTCCGCATCTTCAACTCGCCGACCTTCCTGCCGGCCTATCTGCACATCATCACCGCCGCGATGCCCGGCTCAGATTTCCTGGTGGGGCTGGGACAGTCGGTGCAGCAGCTGGGCAGCGTGATCTCGCCGGTGATCGGCGCGGCCCAGATCGAGCACCGCAAGCGCGTGCTGCCGGTCTCGATGCTGATGGGCACGCTGATGCGGGTGCAGATCGCGGCGATCGCGCTCTGCGCCTGGTTCCTGCAAGGCCCGGTGCTGGTGTTCGCGGTGATGTTCTTCCTGATGCTGCTGGGGCTGTTCCAGGGCGCGCAGGGCGTGGCGTTCCAGCTGCTGCTGGCCAAGGTGATCCCGATCCGGCTGCGCGGGCGGCTGCAGGCGCTGCGCAATCTCGCCGGCGGCCAGGTCTCGGCTGGAATGGCTTATCTGGCAGGACGCTATCTGATCGGCGGCAAGTTCCTCGGCAACGGCTACGCCGCCACCTTCGCCCTGTCGGCGATCCTCACCACCATCGGCCTCAGCCTGCTGGCGATACTGATGCGCGAGCCGGAGCCGCCGACGGTGCGGCCCAAGGCGCGCACCTGGGACCGGATGCGCGAGTTCCCGGCGCTGCTCGCCGCCGACCGCGGCTACATGTTCTTCATGATCGCCCAGACCTGCGCCACGGCCGGGCGGATCGGGGTGCCGTTCTACATCCTGTTCGCGCGCCACATCATGCCGCTGACGGGCGCCGAGGGCGGCAAGAACATCGGCCTGCTCAGCCTGGTGCTGTTCGAGGGCGACAGCCTGTCCAACATGCTCTGGGGAACCATCGGCGACCGGCTCGGCTTTCGCGCCTCGTTCGTCGGCTCGATGGCGCTGTGGATCGCGTCAACCGTGGTGCTGCTGGTGGCGCAGAACCCGGCGATGATGCTGGTGGCGTTCGGCGGGCTCGGCGCGGCGCAGTCCGGCTTCCAGATGAGTTCGCAGACCATGGTGCTGGAGTTCGGCGCGCGGCAGGACATGCCGATGCGCCTTGGCCTTTCCCAGACCGCCCAAGGCTTCATGAATACGATCGGCCCGCTGATCGGCGGCCTGATCGCCATCACCGTCGGCTACCGCCCCCTGTTCATCGTCTCGATCGTGTTCGAGGCGATCGCGCTGGGCCTGCTGCTGTGGGTGGTCGACGAGCCGAGATATCGGCATCGCCCGGCCTGAGCGTCGTTCGCCGCTGGCTAGATCGCCCGCCCGGCCCAGTACTTGTCCTTCAACAGGCGCTTGTAGAGCTTGCCGGTGGGCAGGCGCGGCATTTCCTCGATGAAGTCGACCGAGCGCGGGGTCATGTAGTGGGCCAGCCGCTCGCGCGCGAAGCCGATCAGTTCGGCGCCCAGCTCGTCGGTCGGCTCGATGCCGGGCGCCGGCTCGATCACCGCCTTGACCGCCTCGCCCATCTCCTCGTCCGGCACGCCGAACACGGCGACGTCGCCGACCTTGGGATGCAGGATCAGGGCGTCCTCGATCGCCTGCGGATAGATGTTCACCCCGCCGGAGATGATCATGAAGGCCTTGCGGTCGGTGAGGTAGAGATAGCCTTCCGCATCGACGTAGCCGACGTCGCCCAGGCTCATCCAGTTGTCGTGCGCCGGGTGCTGAGCCGCGCGGGTCTTGGCCGGATCGTTGTGGTAGGCGAACATCATCTGGTCGCGCTCGAAGTAGATCAGCCCGCTCTCGCCGATGGGCAGCTCGGTCCCATCTTCGTCGCAGATGTGCAGGATGCCGAGCGCGGGCTTGCCGACCGAGCCGGGGTGCGCCAGCCACTCGGCGCTGTCGATGATGGTCGCGCCCGTGCCCTCGGTGCCGGCGTAGTATTCGTGGATGATCGGGCCCCACCACTCGATCATCTGCCGCTTCACGTCGACCGGGCAGGGCGCGGCGGCGTGGATGGCCACTAGGTGCGAAGAAAGGTCGTGCGGGCTGCGAGCCTCAGGCGACAGTTTCAGCATGCGCACGAACATGGTCGGCACCCACTGGCTGTGGGTGACTTGGTATTGCTCGATGTAGCGCAGCGCGGCCTCGGGGTCGAAGCGCTCCATCATGATCACCGTGCCGCCGTAGCCCAGCACCATGGTTACGTAGCCCAGCGGCGCGGCGTGATAGAGCGGCGCTGGCGAGAGGTAGACCGTGTCCCGCGAGAAGCCGTAGCGGTTGACCGACTGGCGCAGGTCGAACCCTTCGGCGACGGTCATGTCGGGCAGTGGCCGCAGGATGCCCTTCGGCCGGCCGGTGGTGCCGGAGGAGTACAGCATCGAGTCGCCCATCGGCTCCTCGGCCAGCGGTTCGGCCGGGAAGCCGGCGATGGCGTCCTCATAGCTCGCCCAGCCGTCGATGGTCCCATCGACCATCAACCGGATCGGACAGTCGGGGATCAGCGCGGCGACCGGCGCCACCACCTCGCGGCGGTCGAACGAGCTGACGATGACCTTCGCCATGCAGTCGTTCGCGATGTAGGCGGTGTCGTCCGGCGGCAGGTAGCGGTTGACCGCGGTGAGATAGAGCCCCGAGCGGAACGCCGCCCACACCACCTCGGCGTAGCGCAGGTTGTTCTCCATCAGGATGGCGACGTGGTCGCCGCGGCGCAGGCCCTGGGCGTACAGGAACTGGGCGAGCTGGTTGGAGCGGTCGTTCACTTCGCGATAGGTGACTTGCGCCCCGCTGGCGGCGGCGATCATCGCCGGCTTGTCGGGCGTGTCTCGGGCGTGATCGGCAACGTACATCGATGGCGTCTCGGGCAATGGCTTGGGGCTTATGCGATCAAGCCCGTCCTAGCTCGCGCTGCGTCCGTCAAGCCCTGAACACCGAGCGCGTCGCAGGCGCACTAAGGAATTAACCGCGGAGATCGCGGAGATACGCGGAGCTACAGCGGTTTCTCCGCGTATCTCCGCGATTCATTTTTTTGGGACGCCTGCGGCGCCATCGGTCTCGGCGGTAAAGCTGCTACGCCGCGCCGTGGATCGGGGGTTTGAACAGGTCGGCGGGGGAGGCGGTGAAGATCTCGACGCCGGTCTCGGTGACGCCCACCGAGTGCTCGCATTGGGCCGAGAGCGACTTGTCGCGGGTCACCGCGGTCCAGCCGTCGGCCAGCAGCTTCACCTGGTACTTGCCTAGGTTCACCATCGGCTCGACGGTGAAGAACATGCCGGGCTTCAGCAGCGGTCCTGTGCCCCGCTCGCCGTAATGCAGCACGTTCGGCGCATCATGGAACACGCGGCCGACGCCGTGGCCACAGAAGTCGCGCACCACGCTGCAGCGCATCGCCTCGACGTAGGACTGGATCGCGTGGCCGACGTCGCCCAGCCGATTGCCCGGCTTCACCTGCGCCAGGCCGCGCATCATGCCCTCGTAGGTGACGTCCACCAGCCGCCGCGCGCGGGGCGGCACGTCGCCGACGCCGAACATGCGCGAAGTGTCGCCGTGCCAGCCGTCGACGATCACCGTCACGTCGATGTTGGCGATGTCGCCGTCGCGCAGCGGCCGCTCGCTGGGGATGCCGTGGCAGACCACGTGGTTGGGCGAGATGCAGACGGTGTGGCTGTAGCCCTTGTAGAACAGGCAGGCCGGCAGGGCCCCATGGTCGAGGATGAACTCGCGCGCCAGGGTGTCCAGCTTCTCGGTGGCGACGCCCGGCACGACGTGCGGGACCAGCATGTCCAGGCATTCGGCGGCGATGCGGCCGGCGCGGCGCATGCCCTCGAAGTCGGCCGGATCGGCGTGGATCTTGATCTCGCCGGTGCGCGTCTCGGCTTCCAGCACGTCGTCGACGAAGGCCATGTCTTTTTAGCTCCGGGCCGCGACGCGGCCTCACCCGGCATATGTCGCAACACTAGCACAGAACTTCAACCGCGGGGTTCGGCGCAGAGAGTGTTGCGTCTTCGGCGTTTCGGTGGTTCCTATTTTGTTCTTGACGTTGGGCGGGACTTGTTGGTCCACGTCCCGCCTGGGACAGCGGGCAACGCTACCGCATATGATGAGTTTATCGAGGTGAAAGTGAACAGCGGTCGATACTCAGCTCTGCAGCAAGCGAAAGATGCTCTTATCGGAACATTTGGCGGAATCATGATTCGGTCAGTCGGCGACTACAGTGCGGGCTCCAAGATTGTTCTTGCGACAGGCCTGGAGAACGTGACGATTACTTATGACCGTGAATAAGTCGAGGCGCCGCTTCGCGTGGTCCGCGCTCGCGCGAACCTTCGCCGCGCATGCAAGCTTTCACGTGGTCGGCTCGTCGCGCTGGGGCGAGGACTTCAGCCTTCCCGGCGATGTGGCGCCTTGGGTGCAGGTGTCTTTTCAGCGCGTCACGAACCGGGAGACGGCGCCGGACGTACGCCTGGGCGTTTGGCTAGCTGATTTCGAGCGAGATTGGCGCGCCCGCCTTAAGCACACCGCGGTCTCGGAGATCGGTGAGTTTCCGCCGCTCGGGCTGTACTTCATGAACATCGCGTCGCTGATGCCGAGACCCTGGGCGCCGAACCCGCCGGCGGACGAGGATATCGCTGCGGTACGCGAGTGGTTTGATCGCGTGTTCGACTATGCGAAACGACGACTGCCATCGAGTGTGGCCGCCCTGGCCGCGGCGGTTGAGGCGAACAAGATCGCTGACCACAATGTGGAGGCCTATCTTCGCCACCCGGTCAAAGTGCGGGGACTCGTGGGATGGCTGCGGCGCACCCACGGAATCGACATCAGCGAACGGGTGCTGCCGCTCCTTGGCGACCGGACGGAACCCTACGACGTGAGTGTCATGCTGGGACCACCGCCTACCTGAGCCTGTTCTGACCGTCTGGAAAGGTATTCTATCTCGTAGGAATCACCGGCAGTCCCCGGGGGTGTGTATGAGAAGTCCACTTGTCGCACTGGTCGGAACGATGGCCCTGGCCGCAGCAAGCGCAGCCGAGGCGTCGCCGAGCGTCACTGTCATCGGCGGCGATATCGTCTTCGTCGACGCCGGCGGCGCGCGCCATCCGCTGACGACTGGCGGCGGCTACAAGGAGCCGGCGCTGGCGCCGAACGGGCATACGGTCGCGTTCATCCACGTCGATGGCCCGCCGCAAAGCGCCGACGAGAACGCCCCGACCTCGCTCTGGATCGCCGACGGCGTGATCGGCGGCGCCCACAAGCTGATCGGCCACCACGACGCCAGCGACGTGAAGGAGGCGTTCGTCTCCTACGGCGGTCCGGTGTTCTCGCTCGACGGCGGCTTCGTCTACGTCACCGCCCAGGCCTGGGCGACCAGCGGCGCGGTGCACCAGGTCAACCTCGCCACCGGCCAAGAGCGCTTCGTCATCGACGGCGGCTGCAATGCGGTGATCCGCACCGGCCCCTGGCGCGGCTACCTGCTGGTGCAGCGACACATGTACTACCCCGCCCCAAAGTACGGCTCGTACGATCCCACCTATGTCGTCCGCCCCGACGCCAAGCAGAGCTTCATCGTCCCGGGCACGGACAAGGACGACGACGTCGACCACGTGACGCCGTGGCTGAAGCAGAACGGCTGGGTGGCGTGGTGAGGGGGCGAAGCTAGACTAGCCCAAGCGTACCCACGGTAGCCGCCGCTCGATCGTCACCGCCTCGGGGCTCATGGCGCAGGCGTAGACCAGCACCTCCACCCCGGCGTCAGCCGCCGCCTCCAGGCCTGCGGCGAAGGTCGGGTCGAGGTCGGCGCAGGCGCTGAAGGCGTCGCAGTCGGTGCGCTGGACCACGATCAGTGCGACGGCGCGGTTTCCGGCGGCGACCATCGCGGTGAGCTCGCGCAGGTGCTTGGTCGAACGCGCCGCCACGCAGTCCGGGAACTCGGCCAGCGTTCCGGCGCGGCGCAAGTGGCAGTTCTTCACTTCGAGATAGCAGGGCGCCCGGTCCGGGTGCTCGAGCAGGAAGTCGACGCGGCTGGCCTCGCCGAACTTCACCTCGCGCCGGTGGGTGGCGTAGCCGGTGAGCTCGAGCATCGCGTCCGCCGCCAGCGCCTCGGCGACCAGCTTGTTGGGGTTCATGGTGTTGACGCCGGCGAGCGCGGCGCCGTCCTCGACCAGTTCCAGCGTCCAGGCCAGCTTGCGCTTTGGCGCGTCCGATTTCGAGATCCAGACGCCGAGCCCCGGCGTGTTCAGGCCCAGCATCGCGCCGGGGTT
>Ga0209415_10007025_pt1 | contig 19792 bp, 17 predicted proteins | sample PeaSoiSIISIP2007_FD_187696 | JGI IMG/M metagenome (GOLD analysis project Ga0209415, IMG submission 187696) | Peat soil microbial communities from Weissenstadt, Germany - SII-SIP-2007 (SPAdes) (version 2) | ecosystem: Environmental > Terrestrial > Soil > Wetlands > Peat | place: Germany... | reverse complement strand
TTCGAGGTCCGCGTCCTCAGTACGCGAAATCAATCTCGACCATCGGTGTGCCTCTCCCTGAATACGACGAGTAGCTGGGCGGGCGGGTGGCTCAGGCTTTGAAGTGAGGGTGGCGGGCGGCACAGCCTTTGAATCTCCGGGTGGCCAATCCTTTGTCCGCTGCGGCGGACAAAGGATTGGGCTTTTGTCGGTGTCATCACTTCCTCGTAGGCGCTCGCGCGCGCATTCTATTCGAATAGTAACCTATAAATACGTATTGACAATAGTTAACTCGTGTGCTATCAGATGGTGTGAAGCCGCAAGAACACTTCGAACACTCGCGTCCGGCGAAGGACGCGAGCCCTGAGCGAGCACCGAACGTCAGTCGAGGGGCGAGTCGCACGGGCCCCTACCTGTTCCGCCCCTCGCTCCGGCCTGTCCCGGCTGCCCTGTGCGCGCCTTCCCGAACCACTTGGATTGCACCATTTTTGTGCAAGACCCCAAAGTCACACAGACTAAACGACTTACGCCAAACCCTAAGCCCTGCAGAATCAACACTTAGCTCACCTCTCGCAACTCATTCAAAACGCGCGACTTTAAACCCATTAGAATCAACACTTACGTATTTTTTCGCTGCAACCCCTTTAGATTCAGCACTTACACGAAAACACGGGGGAGGGGGGTGCAAGAACAGAAGATGGCGACCCGAGGGTCGCCGCTACATTTCACGCAAAGGCGACAGAGAAATGCACACAGTCAGGAGTTACTGTGCTACTGGGCCAGCGATCAGGCTTCGATGCCGACGATGGTTGAATCTTGCGGATTTTCCCACGGGCGATCTCGGCCGACCGTGGAATGGAGGACTTTGGCGCGAGCGAGGGCGCTCTCCACGTTCTGGCAGATGTTGTCCGCGCCGACGTGCTGCTCAAATTCGGCCTGGCGCATCAGACGAGCGGGTTGTTCGCGCGCGCCGCAGAGAACCAGGCTGCGGCCGGAACCGTGGACGACGTCCGCAAGTTTCTGCAGCGCCTGCAAGCCTGTGGCGTCGATGGCGGTCATATTGCGCAGGCGAAGAATCAGGATGGGCGGCAACTCTGAAATTTTCGAGGTGATTTGCTCGATCTTGTCGGTGGCGCCGAAAAGGAATGGGCCGTGAATCCGGAAGATCGTCACGTAAGCGGGAATTTCCTTGTGTTGCAAAATGTGAGCTTGCCCATCGCGCAGATATTCTTCAGTGACTTGATGGACGGTGGTGGTCTCCGTCACCTTGGTGATGAAAACGAGCGCAGCGAGAATCATGCCGAATTCGACTGCAACGGTGAGATCGGCAAAAACCGTCAGGAGAAACGTGGCCAGCCACGTGCCGATTTCCAATTTCGAGAGCTTGAGGAGTTCGGGAATTTCCTTCCACTCGCCCATGTTGTAGGAGACGACGAAGAGAATCGCCGCCAAAGCCGAAAGCGGAACGAAGCGCGCCCACGGCGCGGCGAACATGACGATGGCGAGAAGCGTCAGGGCATGGACCATGCCGGCCACTGGCGTCTTGGCGCCGGAGCGGACGTTCGTGGCCGTGCGAGCGATGGCGCCGGTGGCGGGGAGTCCGCCGAACAGAGGCGTGAAAATGTTGGCCACGCCTTGGCCCACCAGCTCGACGTTGGGATTGTGCTTATCGCCGCTCATGCGATCGGAGACGACGGCGGACATAAGCGATTCGATTGCTCCGAGCATGGCGACGGTGATCGCCGGCGCAATCAGCGGGCGCAGCAAGTCCACGCGAAACTGGGGAATGTGCATCTTCGGGAAGCCCGAGGGGATGCCGCCGAAGCGCGTGCCGATCGTCTCGACGTGGAGATGGAAAATCACCACCAGCGCCGTGCCGACGAAAAGCGCAACGATGTAGCCCGGCACTTTTTTTACGTAGCGCGCGAACACGAGAATGAGGGCGAGAACCAAGACGCCGAGGCCCGTCTCGACCGGCGACAACGTGCGGAAATTGCGAACCTCCACGACCATGCGCGACCAAAAGTCGCCGGGAACTTTGTCAATTTGCAGGCCGAAGAAATCCTTAATTTGCGTGCTGGCGATGATGACGGCGATGCCGTTGGTGAAGCCCACGACGACCGGACGAGGAATATATTTCACCGCCGAGCCGAGGCCCGTCACGCCGAGGATGACGAGCAGGACGCCGCCCATGAGCGTGCACATGAACAGGCCGTCGAGGCCGTAGCGGGCGACGATGCCGAAGACGACCACGACGAACGCGCCGGTGGGGCCGCCGATTTGGGTGGTCGAGCCGCCGAGCGCGGAAATGATGAAGCCGGCGATGATGGCGGTGTAAATGCCGGCCTGGGGCGCGACGCCGGACGCTATTGCGAACGCCATCGCCAGTGGAAGCGCGACAAGGCCGACCGTGATTCCGGCGACGAGGTCCGAGGAAAATTTGTGCCGATCGTAATCTCTAAGGCTTAGGACCGACTTGGGAAGCCAATCATTGGGCGCCATTTCGTCTTCGCTGAAGGCTGAGGCCTAAGGAATATTATACGGGAGCGAACCGCACTGCGGGCGGGAAGCGCGAACGTTGTTTCCGATTTTGAACATCGATTAAGGCGATGGCTGGCTTCGCACACGCCCCGACCTGGGAGACGGAGAAGGCAAACTCTCCGAGAAAGCCTTCCTACGACGTCTTACTGGTGAGGTGCCATGCGCTGCAGTAGAGGCACTTGTAGGTGCGGAGTTGTGGCGCGGCGGATTCTTTATCGGCCATGCGATGCGCAGCTGTGTCGGCCGCTTCGCGTTCGCTGGCGTACATGCGTTTGCCGGAGACGGAGCACATGCGCGGCGTCTCCCGCGCAGGCCCGGCGGTCTGCCAATTGGGATTTAATTTTCGATTTCGCGCGGCCATCGCCGAACCTCGCCGGCCTCGGATCCGATTCGCCGGCCGATTATTCGCCCGCGGCGCTTTGGGCCGCTTCACCGGCGCTCGCGACGTGAACGGCTTTCAGTTCCAGGCCGTTCTTGTTCATGTCGAAGCGCTGCTTGCGATCGAGGCCCTTCACGAATTCGCGCGTGGCTTTGGCGACGGCGCCGGGTAGGCTGGAGGCATCGATCTTCACTGAGGATGCCACGACGCCAGTCTTGCGATCTTGATAGCTGAATGAGACTTCAAACGTTTTCATGTGTTCTCCGTGTGGGCCACAAAGTTTGGGCGCGAATAGTGTAGCGTATTCTCGGGGCGATGCGGGAGCGGGGGAGCAAGGATGGCCAGTGGCAGCGCGAACTAATTCATGATTCTGTGCTGGAATGAACTGTATTGACATGGGAAATGTGGGAGCATTGTGCCATGTCTAAGAAGATGACCAGGAAGGAGTCCAGCGTGGCGATCCTATCGCGCGTGCGGAAGGAAATGGCCGGGCCGCGCGTTGCCAACTCCGCGCGAAAGCGGACGGGGAAACGAAGCGGTTGGCCGGATCGCGCGGGAGTGGTGAGTGTATGAGACTCTCGAAGCGCTGGAAGATTCTTCTTGGAAGTGTGAGTGGGGCGCTGCTCGCGTTTTGCCTGGTGTTTGCGCTTGGGCTGGAGTGGGCTTCGCGGCACGTTCGCGAAATCGTGATGAAGTCGTTGCAGGAACAATTCAGCGGTCAGGTGAGACTCGATTCGATTGAAATCAAGACGTTTCCATTTATCGAGGTGAGCGGGACCGGCGGGACGCTGCAGTTCGAGGGGCGCGCGGATTTGCAGCCGCTGATTGCCGTGAAGAGCTTTACGGCGCGGGCGAGCTGGATCGGATTGATGCGTCTGCCGCACCACATTTCGCAAGTGACGCTCGACGGTTTGCAAATCACCATCCCGACAGGACTGCAGGCCAGCGCAGACGAGCGCGCGAAACTCAAGGAGTCGCTGGGGCGTTTTCACGCCGTCATCGTGGATGATGTGCACTCGGAGAACGCAACGCTGACGATTATTCCCAAACAGCCGGGGAAGGAGCCGCAGGTCTTCGACATCGCGACTCTCGAAATGCATCCGGCACCGCAAGCGGGCGCGATGACGTTTCAGACCACGCTGCGAATTCCAACGCCTCCGGGCGACATTCATTCGAGCGGCACATTTGGCCCGTGGGAGCCGGAGGCGCCGGGGCTCACGCCCGTTTCCGGGACGTACACCTACGCGAACGCGGACCTCGGCCACTTCAGAGGGATCGCAGGGATACTGTCTTCCGCGGGGAGCTACAGCGGCGCGATCCAGGAAATCACGGTGGATGGGACGACCGACACGCCGAACTTCACGGTCACTTCCGGTGGTCACCCGGTAGATCTTTCGACGACGTTCCACGCGGTCGTGGACGGCTCGAACGGAGATACTTCGCTTGAGCCAGTGGACGCGCATTTCGGAAAGAGCGCGATCCACACCACAGGAAACATCGCCGGCACTCCCTGGACCAAGGGCAAGACGCTCGACCTACAGGTGAGCGCCACTCAAGCGCGCATCGAGGATTTTTTGCTGCTGACGGTGGAGGATGCTCAGCCCGCCATGACCGGAGAGATTCGCCTCGCGGCGCGAATGATTCTGTCTCCCGGACCCAAGAGGGAGATTCCGGATCGGCTTTTCCTCCAGGGAACCTTCAACATCGACAAGATGTATTTCACCAACGCCGGAATCAATACGAAAGTGGACACGCTCAGTATGAGGAGCCGCGGGCAGACCGCCGACGTGCAGCCGGACGATTCGATCGCGTCCGATCTGAAAGGCGCATTCCAGCTGGAAGGCGGCGTGATTACGTTTTCGTCCCTGGGCTTTCGCGTGCCCGGGGCGAGCGTGCAAATGACCGGCACGTTTGGCCTCGAGGACCAGGCGCTCGATATGCACGGCACGTTGACGATGCAGGCCTCGCTTTCGCAGGCGACGACCGGCGCAAAATCATTTTTCTTGAAGGCCGTCGATCCACTCTTCGCGAAACCCGGCGGCGGCGGCACGCTCGTGCACTTCACAATTACCGGCACCGAGCAGCATCCGATTTACGGCTTCGATCTGCACCGCAAGGGACCGGAGGCACAGAAGAAGAAGGAGCTGAGCGCGGGCGCGTCGAACCGGCAGCCGTGAACCAGTTTGGTCGGCCTTTTCTTGCCGTGCCATGCTGCCAGGCTTGGCGCGCTAGCTTCCGAACAGCTTTTCGACCTGGCCGATTTTCTTTTGGACTTTGCCGCCTAACTTTTCCGATTTGCCTTCGGCTTGCATGCGGGGATTATTTGTGGCACGTCCGAGTTTTTCTTTGACGGCGCCCTTTACCTCGTGGAATTCTCCTTTTGCTTTGTCGTTCGTGCTCGACCTCATGTTTGTTCCCCTTGCGCGATTCCATCCTGGAATCGCGCTGATTGCTTTCAATTCTCACCGCACCTAGCGATGCTTCCTCTTCGCTTCCAAGCGGTGCTTAAGGCCCAAGCCCATCCCGCCGAGGAACCACATGGAAAAAACACCGGCCAGGATCTCGCCGAAAATCTGGATATTGCTGCCACCGCCGAACAACTGAAGCAGGAACATATGCAGGATCAACATCGAGTACACCCTTTCGCATCCGAACCAGGACTATTACCGCGAGGATTCCGGATGCACGGCAGATAGGTAGCTATTCACTTTCATACCCTTGCGGATTGCGGTCCGCCGGGGTTTGGAGAACGCGTTAATTAGAACCTTCTGCCATCGCTTGACCGTGACGCTCGAGGTCCTAAACGCGCATACCGAGAAACCACACCAGCAACAGGACGATCAGCACCACGCCGACTACCCCGATGCCGCCGTTTCGGCCCCACCTGGCATGTCCGTAGTAACCCCCACCGCCGCCAAACACGAGAAGCAGAACAATCAGCAGAATCAGCATCGGAGTTTTCCTTTCGACGCGCGAACCGGAAATACGAGCGCCCCGAGTTTGACTTCGCGGTGAGGAAATAGCTTTCCACATTTGTACAGAGGTTGGATTGCGGTTCGCGGCGAGGCTACGAGAGAGCGTTGATCACGTGGGCGATGGCGTGATCGAAGTCCACTTTGCCTTCGAGATAGGGCTGCCAGTAGAGCACGAGAATGTGTACGAAATCGCTCCAGCCTTGATCGTAGAGCCCGAAGCGATAGGCGTAGGGCGTGTAGTGGGCGCTCGCGCCTTCTTCGGCGAAGGTGCGGCGGATCACTTCGCCGGTGGTGTAGAAGATCAGGGCATTCGAGAGGTCGCGTGGAATGAGCATTCCGCGGCGCCTGCACTCCTGCTGAATTGCAAAGTTCACGCCATTCGCCAATGTGTGCGACGCTTCGAGGAATAAAACTTCAAGACTGTACAAGGCTTGATTACGCGGATCGTGGCTGGCGATGGTGAGGTGCGCGGGATTGATTGTCGCGTAGGCGCCGAGCGGGCCGGCGTACCAGACGATGTCCACGCGAATTTTCGGCGCGGGCCACTTTTCCTGAAAAACGTTGACGAGCTGATCGGCAATCTCTTCGCCCATTTGGCGCACCAGAGGAGCGACGTTTCCGATCCATGCGCGGTTGGCGCGGTCTTGTTCGCGCCACCAGTGGGCGCGATAGATCGGCGCCGCGGACTCGAGCGCCGCGACGAGTTGGGGCTCCTGGAGGAGTTGGCACAGGGAGCCGTCCGGGCCGTTAATGTGCGGGCAGCCTTCGCGCGCGCTCAGTTCGGCGCTGACTTCCGATTGCTCGTCATCGGTCTGGAGATCGTCGTGGCTAATGGTGGCGGCGTAGTAGTCGACGGCAGATTGCCACGCGGCGCGCGCGGCGGGTGTGAGTGAAGAAAGATCCGCAAGCGATTCGGACTGCGTCGGATCCTTCGCGCCCCCGCCCGCGAGCGGGAGTTTCGCCGTGAGGCGGCCTTGCTCGTAGAGAAAGTGTTGCAAGTTGACCCAGAATCCACTGTGAAATTCAAAGATAGGCAGTGTCGCGAAGGTGCTATCGGAGTCGGGCGGCGTCGGAAAATCCATTTGCGCGCGCGTCACGGCCGGCGCGCAGAGCATGAGAATTGCAACGGAGAGCAGCACGAATCGGCCGGGGCGTGGCATCGGAAGGAGGTGATGTTACCACGCGGGCGGACTTGCGCAGTGGATGAGGGTTAAGGCTGTGTGGACGGCAGCGGCGAATCCACGCGCGGATCGTCCGAGGAGGCAACCTCGCCGTGTCTATCGGCGCCGCGCAGAACGCCGCTGGAATCGAGAAAGAAGGAGCGCTTGCCCGTCTTGCCGTAATCGTAGGGAGTGGCCGCTACTTCGTATTGCGCTTTCTTGTTGGCGTCTTCGGGCGTTTCGGCGCCTGCGGCAGGGACGATGCGGTAGCGAAACGTGTAGCCGTCTTTCGAGCCGGCAGCCAGTTCGGCGTCCACGAGGTTGGCAGCGTCCGGCGAGATGCCCCCTCTCGGGGCCGGGCCGAGTTGCGAAAGCGAATCGGGGAGCGCGCCGAAGGCGTTGCGGTACGTGTCAAGCGCGCGCGCCAGGTCGCGAAGATCGTCAATGGCGGTTTCTTCCTTCGCTTCGAGGTCCGATTTGTTCCACTGCTCCTCGAGAGCGGGAATATCGAGGAGCAACAAGCCGACCGAAAGGAGTTTCCAATCGCCGGCTTCACGGACCATCCCGAAGCGAATCGAGCGGACGCCTTCGCCGGGAGAAGGAATATCAATGGGAATAAACGCGAGATTCTCGCGGAGCTGGGTCGCGCCGAACCGCATTTCGATGGTGATGACCGGGGTGCCGCAGCGGAGGATGAGATTGCCATCCGTGGATGAGGAAAGGAGCGGCTTGCCTGGGGCTTCGAGCTGGACGATGCGCTGCATCAGAGCGTTACGCTGCTCAGCGGGGAGAGCGCGAAACGCCAGCGCGCTATCGGCGGTCAGGCGGGCGGCAAAGTCGGTTGAATCTTCGCGGCAGGCGGCGCTGAGAAGGGAGGCGAGGGAATTGGCGGCGTCGCCGGCCTGCGCCGGGGGCGCGGGGCCCGCGGGTGCTTGTGCGCGGACGCGCGGAGTTGTGAGCGAGAGGACGAGCAAGACGATCGCGGAAGCGATGCGCAATCGTCGAGCGTCCGAGGTGTGGTGTCGAGTGGAGAGGCTCATTGGCCCTTTGCGTCGCGCAGGATGCGCGGCAATTCCATCGTGAATTTTGAGCGGGGCATCACTTCGTCGCAGCCCGCGGCGCGGGCTTGCTCGGCGAGTTCGGTTTGCACGTGGGAGAGAAAAGCGATCACGCGGCGGGCGGGCGCGGCGGAGTGGTTGCGCAGGGCGGCGAGCGCGTCCAAGGGCTTCCCCCGCGCGTTCAAATCGAGTAACAGGGTCGCGGCGGGATTTTCCGCAGCCGCGAGAATCAAGGCGTCGTTGGAGTTTGTCATTTTCAATTCGACGCCTGCGAGGCGCGCCGTTTCGGCGAGCTTCGATTGGAAGAACAGATCGTCCACCAGTGCGATGACGTCAGCCATTTAATTTTCACTGCCCCGCTGGGCCATGTGCAGGTTTGTGTCGCCCCTCCGGGGCTGAGCGAGAGCCTGAGAAAGCGCGGCGATCTTGCTTCGCCCCTTTTCACATACTAACTCGACGCTAGTGCCAGAGCACGTCGCAATGCCAAATTGGTCTTTTGCTTCTGGCGCGAGCGGCGAGGGCAGGCTTTCGGCCGGGAGGCGGCTGCGATATAAACTGATGCACACCTTTCGCGGGAGGCACGCCATGGCCAAAGAACCGCTTTCGCACCCGACGCTCACGGTACTCGAACAGACGCCTATCATCATCGAGAAACTTCTCCTGGATGTGCCTGTCTCGACGCTGACGTGGAAACCGTCGGCGCAGCGCTGGTCCATCGGCGAAGTGCTCAGCCACATGGCGGGCGTCGAGCGCGTGTTCCGGGAGCGCTCGCGGCGCATCGTCGAAGAAAATTCGCCCGCACTGCCGAACTACGATCAAAACGCCGCATTCGCCGCCGGCGAATATCCCAACGGCGGACGCGAGCTGTTGCGTGAATTCTGCCATGAGCGCGACCGCACCGTTACATGGATGCGCTATTTGCCCGCGGAGTCGCTTGGGCGGACGGGCCAGCACGGCGAGCTGGGGAAAATCACGCTGAGCGATTTGTGGCACGAGTGGGCGTTCCACGATCTCGGCCATATCCGGCAAATTTCGGAGCTTTACCGCTCGGCGGCGTTTTATCCGCGGATGGGCGGCTTCCAGCGCTACTACACGATCAAACCGTGACGGCCCACGGCCCATACGCGCACGCCGAAGACCAGCGGCTGGCCGCCGCAGGGCCGCGCGACGTCACGCTTTATACGCGCAGCGGCTGCCACTTGTGCGAGGAAGCGAAGCGGGCGATTGCGCCCTTGCTCGCCGAATTCGGCGCGCGTCTGCTGGAAGTGGATATTGACGCCGACCCGATTCTCCGCGAGCGATACACCGACGATGTGCCGGTGATTTTTCTCGGCGCGCGCAAAGCCGCGAAGCACCGCGTCGATCTCAAACAATTTCGCCGACAACTTGCCGGCTCCACTCGCGGCTGACCCTCTGCCGTTGGGGCGTGAACGCGCGCCAACGAGGAGGGGACGCCGTCACGAGCCACGTCTTTTATCCGCTCCTGCGGCCAACGGATGGGTCGTCTCCAGACAAATGCTCTGTCGCCCGTTCAAAGGAAGTTATTGCATCTCAATGAATTTACGATAGACTTTATGCGGATAGGTCCATCACGACGGGGCGCGTCGGGTCCGGCCGAGTCCGAGGTTCTCTGGCCCGTTGCTGAAATTCCTCCCAACGCGCGTCATCGAAATCGCAGGAACTTTTAAACTCAATCGAACCAGCCAAGCTCGAGCGAAGGCGCACGTCTCCGCTCCAATAGGAGATTGCCTATGATGTCGAATGCAACATGCTCGTGGCTTAAAGGGTCGTTTTTTGTTATGGCTTTGCTCGCGGGGGCCGTTTGCGGCGTGCCGGCCCAGGGCCAGGACGCACCGGCGATTGGCGTTGGCGGAGTCGAGATCACGGGCATCCCGGAGGATTGGAGTCATCGCTATGTGGTCTTCTCTAACCCCGGCACGGAGCAGGAGGCGATTCAGAACGACCATTACGTGCAGTGGCAGAAGATAGTCAACGAGCCTCGCTACGTCATTCAACAGCTCAAAAGGAATGCCCTGGTACGGGGTCCTGCAGCCTTCGACGCGGAAAACAGATCACGGTGGATCTCCGAGGCCGATGGCATTCGCGCCCGTTTCGCGACGCCGGACGATGATGCGCTGACGTTGCGTATGCGGCCACGTCCCTGGCCGCCGATCTCTTGGCGATTCAACCCGCTCCCGAGCATCAACACAGATTGGAGCGAGGCGCTGGGCGGACCAGGCCTTGCGGCGGGGCACTATCCCGCGAAGTATTCCTTCGCAGTCACGACCGCGAGCTGCAGCGACTTTGTCGTGTTTCCCACAGGCGCCGCAGGGTCCGGCACTCAGGCTACCGTCATTGCTTTCAACAACATCTACGTCGGTACCGGGGGATGCGAAGCCAGCAATCCCACGGTGTATTGGGCTTTCAACACACCTCCCGGGGGGACTGCAGCCGATTCTGCCACCGCGAACCTCTCGCCCGTTCTCTCGATTGACGGCAAGCAGATTGCGTTTGTCGAAACCTACAGCGGCACCGCCTACCTCGTGATTCTTAGGATGGCCGCTGAGCCGGCCAGCGCGTATAACGATCCCTCAAGCGCGCTCGTCTATGAGGCGCCCGCCAGCTACAACGGCTGTACCGCCCCGTGCTACACCACGCTTTCGTTGAGCACCAGCGACACCAGCTCCGCGCCGTTCTACGTTTACGGCGGCGCTGACACGCTCTTTGTCGGCGACAATAGCGGCAAGGTGCACGAGGTTACCGGCGCTTTCAACGGAACGCCGGCAATAGATGCGAACACTGGTTGGCCGGTGACAGCGAGCACGGAGACATCGCACGCGCTCAACTCGCCCATTTTCGATTCCACATCGGGTAACGTGTTTGTAGGCGACTCCGGCGGCTATCTCCACCAGTTCGCCACGAGCTCACCACCCGGAACTGTGAATGCCTCGAACCGATTGGAGAACAACACGGCCGCAGTGTTCGATCCTCCCCTTGTCGACTCCACGAGCGAGGAAGTTTACGCGTTTGTCGGGTACAGTGGCGACGCCACTGCTCCTAGTCACTCCAGTTACTTGAACCGGTTCGCCGCGGGGTCCTCCATCGCCGGATCATTCGGCACCGCCCTGGACTTCAAAAACGGGGGAGCCGGCAATCCCACTACCTCGATTATGCGGGCCGGCACTTTTGACGACCAGTACTATGCGAGCTCCGAGTCCTCGGGGAACCTCTACGTTTGCGAAAATGGCGTAGTGTACCAAGTCCCCATGCCCGCCTTTTCTGCTGTCAATACCTTCAACACCCTCGTCAGTGCGGTCGGCAGCGCCTCGACTTGCTCTCCCGTCACGGAATTCCTGGGCGTGACGGCAAGTGCGACGATCAATGAGACCGGCGGCATCACCGCGGCGGCAACATCCGTAACCGTCACCTCGGGGAGTGGGGTCGCGAACAACGACTACATTCAGATCGATTCTGAAATCATGCAGGTGACTGCCGGCGGCGGCACAACAAGCTTGACCATATCACGGGGGAAAGTGGGGACCACAGCAGCAACTCACGCCAATGGCGCCACAGTTCAAGATATTAAGGACTGGCTTTTCATGAGTGTGGTTGCCAACGGGAACGCTGCCCCGTGCACAGGAGCTTGTCTCTACAACTTCAACGTGATCGGCGCCGGTACTACCGGCACGCCCATCGCCGGGCTGGCGGCGAGCGGCGGTTCGAGCGGGATCATCGTCGATAACCAGTCGACGACGCAGGTGGGTGGCGAGCAGATTTATTACAATACGCTTACCGGAGACAATGCCGTGCAGGCGTCGCAGTCTAATCCGTAATTAGTCCCATTTCGGGGCCACTCTACGCTTCTTTTTGTGTTCGATGAGCACACGCAGAACAAAGGGCGGAACATGAAATGTTCTGCCAGAAGCTCTTCATGTCTAGGAGCAGAATGCAGTTTCATTCGACAAGGCGCTGACGACCCTTGGAGCGATCTCGACCCGCAGCGGCTGCTACCTGTGCGAAGAAGCAAAACGCGCGATTGCGCGAGGTGGACATTGACGCCGACCCGATTCTTCGCGAGCGATACACCAATGATGTCCCGCTGATTTTTCTCGGCGCGCGCAAAGCCGCGAAGCACCGCGTCGATCTCAAGCAATTTCGCCGCCAACTTGAAGCCGCGTCTCGCGAGTGACGCGTTGAGATAGGGCGCGCGCTGCCGAGGCCGGAAGACTTTCTATCCCAGTCGCAGCCACTCGTTCACCGCCTCGACCGAGGCGGAATCTAGCGGGAGTTTGCGGGCTTTTCCAGTCTTGTCGGCGGCCTCAATCGGCGGGACGACCTTCTTTCCTTTGGCATTAAGCGTTCCGCTGCTGAATCTCTTGCCTCGGAGAGACGCCCTCTCGATCTCGAAATATTGTCCGAATCCATTTTCGAGGCAGAATGCGCGATCGGGGAGCAGCCACATCGTAAAGTGTTCCGTCTTTTGCGAGCCGAAGGGAATTCCCTGCGAGGTCGTGAGTATGAATTTCAGCCGCCCGGATTCGGGGCGGGCGGAGGCCTTGAGCGCGAGAGAAAGTTTTGCCCGCGCCGCTTTCTTTTCATCCCGCGCGATGCCCACCGGCTTGGGGCCCAGCGTACTGAAGCGATAAATCTCTTTTACTCCCCAGCCGATTTGCGCGATTCCCAGGATGTACCAGATGGGGCTGGTATCGCCGACGCTGTAGCCATACGGCTGCACAGCGTTGTTGAGCATTGCGTCGTGCGTGAGATTCCAAATCCCCAGACCGATCAGAGCAATGCCGTTGAGCCAGCCCACCAGGCGATTCCGGAGAGCCATGCCGAGCAAGCCGAACAAAAGCATCACGCCGCCGATTACCAATCCCCCATAAATGAAAATATCAAACGTGCCGGGCGGCGCGGACGCCTGGAGCTCCCGGAGCGTCGAATTTTGGCTATCCGAAAGGAAATACCACGCGCCGAGATTGATCACGCCCCAAGCAAACAGCGACGCGACCGCTCCCCAGATCGCTTTGTCGATCACGATCGAGCGAAGCAGATTGTCGTCCGGAATGTCCTGCAGGTTGCGCGCATAATCCACGCTGCTGGCGAATGGCAGCTCCGCCTTCTCGAGTAATGCCGCGGTGGCCCGCTCGATTTCTGGGTGCAACAATTCCTCAGGATTGCTGTGGCCTCTGAGCGTTTCGGGACCGGCCTTCGCATGTTTTGCGAGAAGAAAGCGCACCATATCCGCCCGGTCATTGAGAGCAGCCAGGTCGAGGGGAGTTGCGCCTCCTGGTGCTGCCGCATCGATATCCGCGTGATTCAGAATGAGCAGCTCCGCCATGTCTATGTAGCCTTTGGCAGCGGCGGTGTGCAGGGGTGTTCCGCCGCCATTGCTGCGAGCTTCGATCTCGGCGTTTGCGGAAAGCAGTTCGGCCGCCGCATCAGGGCGGTCTCCATAGGCGGCCGCGTGCAGAGGGGTCATTCCTTCGTTGTCTTTGGCATTGACGTCGGCGCCGCGTTCCAGCAGAAATTTCACGACTTCGGTGTGGCCGTACAACGCTGCCGCATTCAGGGGAGTTTTACCATTGTTCGCGCGGACGTTGATCTCGGCGCCGTTCTGAAGCAGAAACTCGGCCATCTCTCTCTGGCCCCACTGTGCTGCCTCGTACAATGGTGTGATGCCGTTGACATCTGCGCTCGAGAGGAGCGCGCGATTTTCCGCGAGCAGCTTCTTCGCTTTTCTCAGCGCGCCGTCGCGGGCCGCTTTGTGCAGAGGGGGAATGCTGTCCATGATTCCTCCGGTCAGCCGAAAGCCAGCGGCGGGCACGAGCCCACATCATGGTGTGCCGTGCGCCACCGCATTCAAACTGGAAATTATTGCAATTTCTCGCGCCGATTTCGCTTGCGCCCTTGTGCGTCCCCGGAAAGTTGCCTAATCTCCCACAGATGAACCAATCCGCGCAACCTGTTCGAGCCGGAAATCGGGCGCAGTCTTTGCGCGCGCTCGGATTCCTGCTGATTGCCGCGGGTCTGCTGACGATTGCGGCTATCGCGCTCCTTACGTTGCGCGCGCGCAGATCCGCTGTTGCCGAGGCGGAAGAGTCCGCGAAGGTGCCCGACCGGCCCGAAGACATCGCGATTGGTCTCGAAAAAGGCGAAACGGAGTGGCGCGTTTTCGTGTCTTCTGATAACGACCGCGATATTGGGCCGGACGAGCAGCTAACCTACCTGTTCGACGACGGGACAATCGTTCGCGTGCGCGGGCACATGGTGATCGCTTTTCTTTCCCGTGGTTATTGGAAAGATCTCGCAACGGGCTCTCGCCGCGTGTGGGGTATTGTCGCTCTCGTCGTACTGACTGTAGGGGTTGGCCTCGTGTTTCGCCGACCGGTGGGCGCGCCGAATCCTCCGCCGGACAGCGGCGCTCCAGCTGATCGGGCACTCGGGACCTGATGCGCCGTCCTATTGGCTTGAACTAATGTGATGCGGCGGCTTCGCGACGGGCCTTATCGGCGTCTTCCTTCTCTTTCTTCCGGCGGGCTATCTCGGCGACGCGCAGCTGATCTAGGACTATTGCCGCTTGCGGGGAATAGTTATGCGCGGCCCAATGCGGTTCGAGCCAAACGGGATCGGCAGTGACGGCTTCTGCGAATGCATACTGCGCATCCTCGTGTTGCGAGGCGCGCCATTCGATCATGGCGAGCACGGCTTCCCCCTCAGCCTGATTTTGGGGCGCGAGTTTGGCAAGATCCAGGGCGTCGGCTTGACGTCCCATGTCGCTGAGAATCCATGTGCGTTCGGCCTGGACCTGATCTTCCATCGGGAAACTCTGGTGCAAGTCCTCCAATTGCTGCTCGGCATCCTGAAGTTTTCCTGCGCGATACAGCCACCAGGCCAGGCGTTCGCGATTGTCTTTGCTAAGGGCGTTCGACGAGGAATCGGCGAGCTGCTTGAAATCGACGAAAGCCTTGTCGCCATCGGCGCCGAGCAGGCGGAGTCCAAGAGATTCGACTGTGATGTCCATCGTGGTGCCATCGGGGTAATGGGTCATCTCCACCCCAAGGGCGTTTGCCGCGTCTCGCGGATCTTGCGCGGCCAGCGCATCGGCGAGCAATTGCCAGACAGCGATGGAGCGCGAGCCGCCAGCTAGGGCGTCCTTCGCGGTCTGCACCGTAGCGGCGGCGTCACCAGAGCGCCAGGTGGCCTGCGTGAGGCCGAGAAGAGCAGCGGCAGAAGAGGGATTGGCAGAGATGGCTCTCTTGTAGAGCGCGATTGATTTGGCGAAGTCGCCCTGCTGATCCAATTCTTGCGCGCGCGCGGCGAGGAAAATATCGAGGACGCCTAGCGGGCGCTGCGACTTGGTCGCGTCCCAACCCTGCTCGGCGATTTCTTTTTGCAGCGCGGCGACGCGTTCGGCGGCGGGCGGATGCGAGCGGAAATATTCCTCGAGCGCTTGCGCGGGGACTTGCGCCAATTCTTCCTCGGGAGAATTCGCGGGCGTGGGCTGCCCCTCGAGTTCCGCGAGACGCTTCATCGCGTCCACGCCGCCTTGCGGCGAGTATCCGGCAGCGACGGCCAATTCCAGACCGCCGCGATCGGCTTCGAGTTCCTGCTCTTTGGTGTACCCCGCTTCGAAGAGACGCAGGCCGGGTTCGCCGAGCGCATAGAGGTCTTCGAGGCCGAGCTTGCGGCTTTGTAATTCGATTTGCACACGTTCGATGGAGTGGCGGCGGTCGACGTGCGTGATTTCGTGGCCGAGGATGGAGGCCAGCTCGTCTTCGGTGTCGAGGAGGCGAAGCAAGCCGCGGCCGATCACGATTTGTCCGCCGGGCAGAGCTTCGGCGTTCACGAAGCCGTCTTCGGGAATGTAATAAAAGTGGTAGGGAATCGCTTTGCGCTGCGCGTTTTGCGCGACGCGCAAGCCGACCTGGTTTACGTAGACAGAGATGCGGCGGTCATCGTCGTTCTCATACTGAAGGGATGTCAGCCCGTAGCCTTCCGCCATTTCCTGGCCGACTTTGATTTCCTCGCTATCGCTGACGCGCGTGACCGCGAGCGGGATGCGCTCGGCCTCCTGTTCGGTGTCCGCGATGAGATAGAGGACCGGACGCGGACTGATTTCCGCAGGGACGCCGCGGCGCTCGAGCGCGCGCACTGCAACGCAGCCGGCGACGAACAGGACCAACGCGACGATGCGCTGCGCTCTCATAGATACCGGCTCAGGAACTCCTTGTGCCGCGCGTACAGGTAGCTCACCAGCAGCAGCGCCGCGCCCAGTCCGAGGAACGAAACGATGCGGCCTAAAGCGTCGAGAGTCCAGACGTCCACCGAAACGATCCGGCCGACACTCAGCAGAAGAAGACACAGGCTGAACCAGCGGAATGCGCGGACGCCGAGGCGGAGGGTCGCGACGAAGACCACAACGGCTTCCAGTCCCCACGAGGCAGTGAGGTATCCGCTGCGCGTCTCGATGGTGATGAGGACCGTGAGCAGGAGCGTCGGCACTAAGAAGAAGAGATGGATGGCGTTGGCGTCGAGCCAATTCGCCGTGCGTCGCGTCCAGTGCGAGTGTGCGAGAGGACCGCCGGGCGGGGCCACGCCCTCGCTCGCACCGCTCTTGCGGATGGCGACGCCGAGCAGAATGTAGAGGGGCAGCGAAACGGCGACGACGCTGGCGATGCGCAAAGTGGTGAAGTGCCAAGGCTCCGTCAGATAAAAATTCTCAAAAGCGCAGCGAGCAGCAAGCAGCAGCGTGAGCAGATAGGCTTGCTCGCGTAGGGCGATTCGCGCGGCCCAGCGTCCGGCGAGGAAAAGAATTACGGTGAAAACAGCCCAACCGAGCGCAATCCACGGCAACGGCAATTCAAATCGCATCAGCGCGACGAGCGAGCCCCAGCCGAACCAGAGGCAGGCGCTGCTCTTGCGCGGCTCGGTGGATTTCGCGGCCCAAGCCACGTAGTAGTAGATCGCGGCGAGCAGCGAGACGGTAACCAATTTGGCGGAGACGCGGCCGAACGTTTGTGTGGAGTTCAGATCGGCGAGGAAGATGCGGATAAAACTCAACGCGAGCAATGCGGTGCTTTGCTGGCCGATCGCGCGCTCCTTGAGGAGTCGCGAAAGTTCGAAAATCGCGAGGCCGAGGAGTCCCCAGGCGAGCCCGACGACGCCATTCGAGAGTTCGTTCCAGGCGAGGAGCGTGATGAGGAGAACAGCAGTCCACGTGTACGCGCCGCGCACGCCGCCGATGAACCGCAAGCACAGCGCGGCGAAATCTTCGCCTTCAGCGGGCTCGGCAACCGGAGAGAGACGGCGTGAGATTAATCCGAGCAGCAGGGCCGACCCGTCCACGGTGAGAAGAACCAATCGAGGATGCGCGACCGCGTACGGCAGGTCATTGAAGAGGAGGCGAATCACGCCGAGCGCGGCGGCGAAATGGCCACACACGCGGAGCGGGCGGTCGTCCGCGCGGCGAACGGCAAATGTCATGGCGACGCCGATAGCGGTCCAGGCTGCGCCGACGGTGAGAAAGGGGAGTCCCATCCAGGCCGCGGCGAGGAGAAACGTAGTGGCGACGCCGTGGGAGGCAGCGGCTGCGACGGTGTCCAGCGTGCGGGCTTTATCGGCGAGCAGGCGCGGCGCGAGGCGAGCGTTCAGGAAGAAGACGACGCCGAGCGTCAACATCATGATGCCGTCAGACGTGCTTGGCGGGCGCCAATGGCCATAACGAGGCCAGAGGTCGAAGCAGACGACATAGATCGTGAGCGCCGCCGCAATGGCCCAGCCCAAGCGGCGCAATTGCACTTCGGCAATACGCCAGCCCGCGATGAGGAAGGCTTCCGCTTCAAGCAGCCACAAAATTTCCAGGCGCCCGCCGGAATAGCGATAGGGAATCGCCGCTGCGAGCATGGCTGCGCCGACCGTCGTCGTGAGAATGAAGCCACTACGACGGGCGCGACGGGAAGCTACGAACGCCAGCAGGAGGTAAGCGGCTCCCGCACCCAGCAGGAACCAGAACCGCAGGAGCGGATAAAACGATTGTTCGTGCAAGACGGCGAGATAGCCCGCGGCGTTCAGAAGGAAGGAAAGCGTGAGGAGAAGGTTTTGGTTCGAGTCGCCTTCGGGGCGAAGAAAATAAGAGACGACCCAAATCGCCCAGTAGATCGTGAGCAGCGCGATGCTGGCGCGAAATTCGGGGAATAATTTGTGGCCGCCGATAGCGGTGAAGATTTGTTGTAGCCAGAGCCAGTGGATCAGGTAGGTGGCGGCAATCGCGGCGGGCTCGATGCCGTACCAATTTCTTTTGCGTTCGACGATAACGAGCGAAGCCGCGAGAATCGCGCTGGCGACGAGAGTGGCTTCGCTAATCTGATTGACGCCAACGCTGGCGAAAGCGAGCAGATAGGCGAATCCGGTGGTCACCTGCGAGTGGTAGCGCAAGGAATGCGCGACCATCGCGGCCGCGACCGCGAACAGCAACGCGAATCCCAACTCTGGACTTGGCACCAGCCGCACGGCGGCGATGCTATGTATCGCGTAGGTCGCAAAGTAAATGACCGCCCAGCCGCCGCCTAGCACGGAGCGCGCAGCGATGCGATAGCGCTCGCGGCGCTCGCCGATAATTCCGAGGGCGATCAGGGTGAGGCCGGCGGCGTAGCCCATCGCGATTTTTCCAGCTGGTCCGAGATGGCGAATCGTGTAGCTGAGAAACAGCGCGATGCCGATGACAAAGACGGCTGTGCCGATTTTGTTCAGCCAATTCGCTCCGAGCCGCTCTTCGAGATTTGCCCAGCGCTCCCGGGACTCCGCGCTGGACTCGCCGCTCGCGACGGATTCGCCGAACGGACTGCGCCCTGCGCGAACAAGGCGCGGTTCCTGCTGCTGTGGCGCGGGCCATTCGGTCTGCGGTGCCGATGGCGGAGCGACAGGAGGTGGCGCAGGGGCGGCGTAGGACGGAGTTGGTGGGGCGGGCCAAACAGGTTGAACGAGGGGCGGCGGAATTGAAATTACTGGCGGCGGAGCGGCGCGTGGCGGAACGGGCTGCTGCGCGACGACCGGTTCCGGAGCCGTGGCTGCGGCGGGCGATCCCTGGAGTTGCGCTTCGAGGTCGCGTGTTCTACGATCCAGAAACTCAACCTGCTTCTTGAGCCGCTCCAGTTCTTCGCGGTTTGCGCTGCGGCGATTCAGACGGCTGATGCGCACGAGCGCAACAATCGGCGCGATGAGGATAAAACCTACGATGCATATGATCAGTCCAAAAGTGGAGAGGTCGTCCACGGCACGCCAATGGCCGTGATTCTATCAGAGGAGTCAAGTCACAAGGGGCCAACAGGGGCGGGCGGGGGGAATCTCAATGCCATGATTGCGGCAGCCGGACAGAAAGTGCCGGCACTTTTCCGAAGTTGTGTTGGCCTCGGCATTGATTTATCCTGCCGAGCTGCATCCCCTCCCAGGGGGCGCGCAAAATCCAGCCGGACGAGAAATTCAGTTTGTTGTAATCCAAAGTCACCAGGGTCACGTACAGTCAAGTGGAGCAGTACCATTCCGAAAACTCAATCGAGGGGGTAGACCGTAAATGACGAAGTCAAAGATGGCGTTAGTAGCAGGTGCGGCGCTCGCGGGCTTGCTCGCGGGAGCCGGCACCACGGTCCACGCGTCCAACCTTCTCCCAAACTCAGGAACCAGGACCTTGATCGGCACGCT
>Ga0209415_10007024_pt1 | contig 19793 bp, 14 predicted proteins | sample PeaSoiSIISIP2007_FD_187696 | JGI IMG/M metagenome (GOLD analysis project Ga0209415, IMG submission 187696) | Peat soil microbial communities from Weissenstadt, Germany - SII-SIP-2007 (SPAdes) (version 2) | ecosystem: Environmental > Terrestrial > Soil > Wetlands > Peat | place: Germany... | reverse complement strand
GGCAGGCAACCGAGAGCCGGCTTCTTTGGGACCACCCGGACTCTCGGCTGCAGAGGTGGCCACGGTGGCACCCACCGTGGCCAGGAGGGATTGAGAAAGAAATTCGCGGCGGTTGAGTGTTTGGTTCATAGCTTCAGTATTTCGAGATTGCGAGCAGGAGTTGGTCTCAGAGTCATCGCGGCCGAACGGGGGGGTTGACCCAATTCATGTGCCACGTAAAGTTCCACAGCTTCTCGAGCGGGACCAGGGAAACGTGGGCATCGCAGAAAGAGACATTGATGGCGGCAGGCAAGGGCTTCCCCTGCGGCCAGTTGGCGAACTGGGCCAGGGGCCCCACCCCATGCCGCGCGATGGTGATGGTCGAAATGGCTACCACCGGGCCGCCCTCCAACAAGTTCCGGGCCGGCGCATCGAATTCCTGGGGCCACACATCCACCCAATACCCCTCGGAGAAAACTGGGGTTAGCGAGGGATAATGAATGTCTGCTTCCTTAATGTAGGCGTTCGCGCTGGAAGGCCGGTTGGCCTGGGAAAAATCCCCCTGGTACAGCCACCCGTTAAACGTATAACTCCCGGACCATAGCGGTATTTGGCTGGTCGGGTCAGAGGGCGAGCCCGACCACACCCAGGCGGTGGTGGCCGAACCATTAGGATTCTTTGGGCTATAAGGCGCCACCGGGCAAAACCGCGCTTTGCTCACCGTGGAATTATAATTGATCAAGCTCTCCATCCACAGATCGTTGTTGATGTTGTACGGTACGGTATTGCCGTTGTCGTTCACGTACATAAAGTTGGCCAGCGCCATTTGCCTCATATTGCTGGCGCACTGGGTAGTCTTGGCCTTGCTCTTGGCGCGCGACAGAGCCGGCAGCAACAGGGCCGCCAGAATGGCGATGATGGCAATGACGACCAGCAATTCAATCAGGGTGAAGGCCCCGGCGCCAACCGCGCCAGCAATCAACGCCGGGGCGGCGCTATCACCACCGGAGCGGCGAGACACCACTGCGTGATTTGGTTTCGGGGTGGATCGTTGTGGTCTCATAATTGGATCTTTGCCGGTGGTTACCCGGCCCTCCGTGACAATGTCGTTTCGCCCACTCACGGCGACGTTCCGAAGAGCTTGAAGACATTCGTTACGCCGGCGGGTATCGGAGCCACGGTGTAGTTGCCCGACGTGTACATGAAGCCCGTGTAGTTCACGAAGGGGCCGGCGGCAGTGGGCGCGGTCTGAAGCACAAAACCCGGCGGCAGGTTCGGCCAGGAGAGGATGGTCGCCCGCTCGACGGCCAGCGGCGGCGCGGGGGGCACCGCGGTGCGGAAATGCGTGCGGATTTGCGCGGGGCTCAACGCGGTGTTGTAAACGGCCGCTTGGGCTATGAGACCCGGGAAGGCGGTGGTGCCGTTCCGCGAGGCCCCAATCATGTCGAGTTGGCCGCCCGGGCCGAGCCCGGCGAATCCGGCGGTCGTCACCACGGGGCCTTGCACCCCGTCCACAAAAACGGTATTGATGCCGGCAACAGGATCGAACACACCGGCAAAGTGATGCCACTGGCCGGGCGTCGCCTGAAATGAGGTGATTGCCGGGGCCTGCGCGGCGGACGAGTTCCACGCCGTAAATTGCGCCGCGTAGCCCGGGGAATAGTCGAGGATCCAAGCGCCGGTCGTGGTAGTGTTGACGCGGCCCAGGACGTCGTACCACGTCGTGCTCGACGCGGTCGTATCGAGGTTAACCCACGCCTCAGCCGTAAAGCCGTTCGTGCTGGGGTCCCAAGTGCCGATGTCCACGTAGGTCCCGGTCTTGCCGTCGAACAGAGCACAGGTGCTGAAGCCGCGGATAGACGGCTCGCCGCTAGGTTGGTCGAGCGTGACGCCACCGTTGTAAGTGCCGGGGGACGGCTGCGAGCCCAGGTCGGCGGCCGTCGTGCCGCTGGTGTCGTCGAGGGGGTAATAATGGAGCGGCTTGTCGGCCAGGACGGCCGCCTGATAGGTCGCGTAGATCGGCGCCGGCGTGACGGTCAGGACCGCGACTGTGCTGGTCACGGTGCCGACCGGGTTCCCGACCAGGACGGTGTAATTACCAGCGTTAATGGGCCTGACATCGTTGATCGAGAAGCTGCGAGCCATAGCCCCTGAAATCGGCGTGCCGTTCAGGAGCCACTGGTAGGTCTCAGCCCAGGCGTTGCCGACGACGCTTACGGCGAAGTCGTCTCCCTCAATAAGGCTGCCGCCGACGGGCTGGGTGAGAATGATCGGCGCTGAGGCGGCCCCGACGTTGGTCACGGCTATAAAGTCGAGCGCCCCGCTGAAATTATTGTCGTTGGGTATCAGGGTGCTGACCTGAAGCTCGACCGGACCAGTGCCATCCCCCACATAGTTGAAGGCGTAGTTGGTAAATGACATGTTTCCCGTCCACGGCCCCGGGTGACATACGTTTGAGACGAGCACCGTGCCATTGGTCCGAAGCACAGAAATCACCAGGGCGTCCGCTGCCGTCGTGTCCTGGGATGGGTCGGCATATACGGCCGCGCTGGCCCCGAAAGAGACCTGGTACCCCGTCCCCTTGACGTTCGCCACAATCCCGGTGGACATGGTGAGGACGCAGTTCATCCAGAACATGGTTGCATATTCGTACTGCCCGTTCAGATTCACCGCATACACCATGCCCGGCCCAGTGCCAACCCATCCGGGCAGCTCGCCAGTGCAGCAGGAGAGCGGCAACCCGCTATTGGCTTGATCGGCGTTTTGGTTGCCGTTGAAGTAGTTGGTGAAATTATCGAAGTAAACCAACGTTTGCGCCGGAGCCGGCGAGCAAAGCGTGAGCAGGGTCGCGGCCGCCAGAGGCGCCAGGAGTTTGCGAAGTGTTAGTGTCTTCATGCTACATCCGTGGTTTTAAGAGGTTGTCGGATAGATTTTTGATGGATTGTGGTTTGGGTTTTCCCAATTCGTTTTGCCAACTCACGGCGCCTGCCCGGACATCTTGAAGAAGGTATTCGTTGTGCCGATGGTCAGCGGGGCCATGAAGTAGTTGCCCCCCGTCTCGATTTCGCCCGTGAAGTCCGCCCACGGGCCGGCGAGGCTGCCCGCGGTCTGGAGCATGAAACCGGGCGGCAAGTTCGGCCAGGAGACGATGACCCCGGGCCGGCTGATGAGCGGCGGCACGGCGGGCACCGCGTTGCGGAAATGGGTGCGGATTTGCGCGGGGCTCAACGGCGTGTTGTACACGGCCGCTTGGGCGATGAGGCCCGGGAAGGCGGTGGTGCCGCCCCGCGAGGCCCCAATCATGTCGGGTTGACCGCCCGAGCCCAGGCCCGCGAATCCGACGCTGGTCACCCTCGGGCCCTGCACCCCGTCCACATAGACGGTATTGATGCCGGCAGCACCATCGAACACACCGGCGAGGTAATGCCATTGGCCGGGCCTGGCCGGAAAGGGGGTGATCGCCGGGGCCTGCGCGGCGGACGAGTTCCACGCCGTGAATTGCGCCTCGTAGCCGGGCACATAGTCGAGGACCCAGGCGCCGGTCGTACTGCCGTTGACGCGGCCCAGGACGTCGTAATACGACGAGCTCGACGCGGTCGTATCGAGGTTAACCCACACCTCAGCCGTAAAGCCATTAGTGCTAGGGTCCCAAGTGCCGATGTTCACGAAGGTCCCGGTGTTGCCGTCGAACAGAGCACAAGTGCTGAAGCCCAGAGACGGCTCGCCGGTAGGCTGGTTGAGCGTGATGCCGCCCATGTAAGTGCCGGGGACGGGCTGCGAACCCAGGTCGGCGGCCACGGTGCCGCTGGTGTCGTTGAGCGGGTAGTAATGGATCGGCTTGTCCGCCAGGACGGCAGCCTGATAGGTCGCATAGACCGACGCCGTCGTGACGGTCAAGGTCGCGACCGTGCTGGTCACACTGCCGACCGGATTTCCGACGATGACGGTATAATTACCGGAGGCACTGGGCGCCACATCGATGAGCGTGTAGCCGGGTGCCGTCGCGCCTGAAATCGGCGCGCCGTTTAGAGTCCACTGGTACGTAAGAGCGTAGGGGTTGCCCACTACGCTGAGGGTGAAGTCGCTTCCTTGGAGGACGGTGCCGCCGACGGGCTGCGTGACAATCGCCGGGGGGTTCGTAACCGAGACGGGGGCCACCCCTACATCGTTGATCGCCCCCGAGAAAAAACCGTCGCCCGAGGTCCCTGGCAAACCGGTGATTTGAATCTGGATCGGGCCGCTGCCATCCCCTACATAGGTGAAGGAGCCATTGGTTAGTGTCTCGCTCTGCGCCCACGCCCCCACCAGGTTTGTGTACGCGGCGAGCGTGCTGCCATCGGTGCGAAGCACGCTAATCAAAAGGCCATGATCGGCCGGCGTCGCTTGAGCGCAGTTGGCATAAACGGCCGGACCGGACATGAAACTGACCTTGTACGCCACGTTCGAGGCGTTGGCCACAATCCCGGTGGAGGTGATCTGGTTCTCGGTGCCGCCGTCCCAGATCATGGCTGCATACTGGCTGACCCCGTTCAAATTCACGGCATGAATGGCGTTCGCCCCGGCGACGGTCCATCCGTGCAACTCCCCACCGCAGCAAGAGAGAAGCAGCCCGGTGTCGCATTGGGTCGCGTTTTGGTTGCCGTTGTAATAGTCGCTGAAATCATCGTAGTAAATGTATTGCGCCCCAGCAGGCGGACAGAAGGTGAGCAGGATTCCGGCTGCAAACGGCAGCAACAGGTTGCGTGTTATTATTGCTTTTGTTGTGCTCATAGATGTCTATCACGTTCACTGATGAATCTTTGTTTGGGCTTTGCATGTGCCAATCACCTGGCTGCCCATCATGCTGCCATCCTCCTGCCCGGACAAGGGGTAAAAGTGACCCATTCTCGCCTCAGTTCACTCCAGGGAAGCGTGTTTTTGATACTTAAGTATCAATCTGGCGCGCACCGGACGCCCTGCGCCGAACAGGCCTACTGCGGGGGTTCCCCCCCGAGGAACCTGACCACGGCCTCCGTCCGGGACCTGACGTGCAGTTTTTCGTAGATTCTCCGCAAGTGGCTCCGGACTGTCAGGGCGCTGATGGAGAGCAGCTCGGCGATTTCCTTGTAACGATAGCCCCGGGCCAAATGACGGAGGACCTCCAGCTCGCGTTTTGAGAGGTTATCCGTCCCTTCAGCGACTGGGCCCATTTTTTGGAAGTACTGGATCACCTTGCGGGCAACATGGCAAGACATCGGCGAGCCGCCGCGATGCACGTCCTCAATGGCCTCGAGCAGGTCGGCAAACGGGGTTTCTTTCATCAAGTACCCACTGGCTCCCGCCTTGAGCGACTCAAAGATTTCTTCGTCCTCTTCGTACACGGTGAGCATCAGGATGTCCAGGCGAGGATTGAGTTTCTTAAGCCTGGCGACGCATTCGATGCCAGACATTTTCGGGAGCTTGACATCCATCAGCACGACCTCCGGCCAACTGCGAGGCAACCCGTCCAAAGCGGCTTCGGCGCTGGGGTAAGCGCCTGCACACTGGAAACCGCTGGCGCCATCAAGCAGGATTGCCAGGCTTTTCCGAACCGCCGTCTGGTCTTCGACGATGGCAACTTTGATAGGCATAGTTTGCATTGGTGCAACTCGGCCTTCAGGTTCACCGAGCCCCGGCCGAGTTGGCGGCATTTGGGCTGGGCGCCTGCCTAACTCAGGTCCACGGCGTCCGGAACCCGGTGCTCCGGCCGCCGGTCCTCAGGCGCTCCGAGTGCTCTTCGATTCTCATCCTGAGGTGGATCTCCGTCCCGTGGCCAGGCCGGCTCACCACCCCAAAAACCCCGCCCAGGTCCCGCATCCGTTTTTCCATGTTCTGGAGCCCGTTTCGGTGGCCGTTAATCCCGGGGACAAACCCCTTCCCATTGTCTTCAATGGTGATCAAGAGAGTCGGCCTCTCAAACCCGACCCGCACCCAGACTTTGGATGCCTCCGAGTGTTTGATGACATTATTCAAAGCTTCTCGAACGATCAAAAAAAGGCCGTGCCGCACTTGAGAGTTGACCCGCCACGGAGGCATTTCGTCGGGCGCCTCCAGGAGGCAGCGCATCGAGGTCATGCCTAGTTGCTTTTGCGCGTATTGAAGAATATAAGCCGTCAGGTTGTCCAGAGAATCGTTCCTCGGGTTGACTGCCCAAACGATAGCGTCGAGGCTACGGATGATTTCCCGTACCGCTTGGGACATTGCTTTGACATGGGTTTCGACCTGCTCGGGGCTGATCCTGAGACGTTCCACCATCGCCGCCAACAGCAACACCTCGGTCAGTCTGCCGCCGACGTCGTCGTGGATGTCGCGCGAGATGCGTAAGCGCTCCTGGTGGAGTGCGAGCTGGGATTCCAAGGATCGAAATCGCCGCCGCGTACGGCGGTGGAAAGTCAGCAGGATTGCGCCGCCAGAAGCTCCCGCTGCCAGCAGGCCGGCGGAGAGGCGGAACCAGGCGGTCTGCCAGAAGAAAGGCAGCACCGCCACCTGGAGAAAGGCGCCCTGCTCGTTCCAAGTGCCATTCTTGTTCGAAGCCACCACCTCGAATACATAGCCGCCAGGCGGGATATCCTGATAAAGCGCGCTCCGCCGCGAACCGGCCTCGACCCAGTAGCGGTCCAGGCCGCGCAGTCGGTACCTGTATCTGACCTGTTCCGGGGCCGACAAGTTGATTCCGGTGTAATGAAAAGCAAAACGCCTCTTCCCTGGGCCGGCCCGGAGGGACCCAGGGTGGGAGAAATCCTCGCCGTCAATGGACACTTGCTCGAGAAAGACGGGCGTGGATTGAGTCTCCTCTCTCAGCGCCCCGAGTTTCAGGACCGCGACGCCCGCGCGGGTCGGGAACCAAAGCTTGCCGTCAGCGGTCATGCAACCGGCAGGCTGCGAACCGCCACTGCAGTGCGCATTGGCCAGACCGTCGCCCTTCCCATACGACGTGCAAGCCAACCACGCGGGTTGGCCGCTTTCCAAATCAGCAAAGGAACTCATGCTGACCTGGAAGACTCCCTTGTCCGAAGTCATCCAGAGGTGGCCCCTCCTGTCGTCGATCACCTGGAAGATCACATCGTCGAGCAAGCCCTGCTTGGTCGTGTAGTTAGTGAATCGCCCGTTGCGGTACCGGCTCAAGCCGCCGCCATAAGTGCCAATCCACACGATCCCATCGTCCCCGGCGCAAATCGAGGAAACATGGTCGTGAGCCAAGCCATCCCGAGACCGATACTGCCGATGCCGCCGGCCTTCCAGATGATGAATGCCACCACCACTCGTGCCCACCCAAAGGGAGCCCTCGGCATCCTGCGCGATGGCGCGAACCGGGCTGTTGGTCAAACCGATAAGCTGACCATAGTTGCTCAGTTCGCCTTTGAGCAACCGAAACAGGCCGCGGTCCCGCGTGCCGATCCAGAGCGCTCCGCGGCGGTCGGCACACATCACGGTAATCGATGCCGCGACAAGGCCCCTGGGGACGGGATGCGGAAGGAATCTGTTCCGTTCGAAACCAAACAGCCCGAAACCGTCCGTGCCGACCCAGAAGCGGCCTCTTTCGTCCTGCCCCATCGAGGTAATGGCGCCGTTGGGCAAGCCCTGGTCCAACCCGTATACGCTGACCGACGTTCCACGCAAACAACTGACCTCTCCCCCGCTCGAGCCAACCCAAACCGCCGCGTCCCGATCCTCGTACACCGACAAGGCACTGGACTCCGGCAAGCCCTCGCGCATACCGTACACCTCGAAGAGCCTGGTCTTAATCCGTTTGAGCCCCTGTCCGTTTGTGCCGAGCCACAACCCTCCTTCCCGGTCCCGGCAAAGGCAGGTGACATGGACTCGTCCGGGATTGCCATTGATGACCGACACGTACTCCGGCTTCTCGCCGCCACGCCGGACCACGTTCATTCGGTCCGGCCCCAAGTGGAAGTCCCCGTTCCCAACCCCTCCGATCCCTGGCATCTCTCCCCTGTCCGATTCCGAAAACTTGGGCCCAGGCGAGAGCTGTCCGTCTCGGAGCTTCATGACACGCTCGTCCCCCAGGACGACATAAAGCGCCTCTTCGTTCCTGGCCGGAAACAGATGGGAGACGGAACCGTACTCCAGCTCGAAGGGCCTGAACCCCTGGCCATCGAGCAGCCACAACCCCTCCGCCGTTCCAGCCCAGACCTGTCCCCGCCGATCAATTTCGACGGCCGTGACCCGGTTGCTCGGCAATCCCTCTCGGATGGGGTAGGCCCTAAGCTGTCCACGCTCCCACCGGTGCATCCCAGTCGAGGCGCCGATCCATAATGCGCCCTGCCGATCTTGGCGGATGCCCGTGACGGCAGCCTTCTCTAGCAGGCACGGCAGGAAGTGGTTTGTTTCATAACATGTGAGACCGCCTTCCGTTCCGATCCAAAGCCGCCCTTCCCGGTCCTCGAAGAGGGTCAGGACCCGGCCGCTTTTCAACTCGGGCGTGTTGAGAGCGTCAAAGACGTTGAACTGGAGCCCATCAAACCTCGCCAATCCCCCGCCGGTCCCAACCCAAAGAAAGCCGTCGCGCGTTTGAACGATGACATTGACGTTGTCGTCCGGCAGCCCCTGGTCGGTCTGCCAAACATCCAGAAGATAGGATGACGAGAAAGAACCGGAACCGCCGCAACTGATGGCCACGACCGGTTGGGCTTGCTGCAGTACTTCGATGCCATTGACAATCGGCTGGAAGACCGGCCCATAGAAAATGATTTTGATTTTCCCGTCGGAGTCGGCTTGGGCCGCAAAGGCCTGCACCGTGGCGATGTTCCTTCCGCCCGCTGCCGCAATGATGTCGAAGTTGGTCAGCACCTGGGTCCCGCCAATCGCCACGTTGAACTTGCGTTTTCCAACCGAAGCGAAATACGGCTCGCTGAAATGCAGGCGGACGGTGTAGCGCCCGTCGGGAACGAGATCAGGGATCACATACGCGAAGCCCAATCCGTATCGGAAGCTCTGGTAAACCGGAAGCGGCGCCGCTGCCGGAATTCCGGCGCGCGCGACTGCGGCGTCCGTGCTGGCGACGCCGCCGCCCTCGAAATACCGATCGGCCAGCCACAGAACGCCGGCTTCGGCGAGTGGGTGCTTCATCAGCACCAACGCCCACAAACCGATGACTGCCAGCCGATATCTTGAGGACCCCATATATGCAACTCCCACCAGGTATTGTTGGGATTTCGCTTTGTATGGTTGTTCGGCCGCCCGGTTGATTCACTCCTGATCCGAACCAGGCTCGTAATCCACGATCAATTGAGGGGCGTCTGGGCCGTCCTGGACGAAGATCCCGCGGTTGTCAGCGCCGGCAGGATCTGCGCGCAGGAGGAAGCCCTCGTTGCGGCCGGAGCACCAGTCGTCCAGGAGTGGTTTGGCCAGCGTTCCCGGGATCACCAGCTCGCACACGGTTCCCGCGGCCGCAGCCCCGTTGCGCCGGTTGCTGTACCCGCCCCTCGCCAGGAGATTGGTCACATAGTCAACCCCCGGATTTAGCGCGCCCGAGGCCCCTCCGGCCCAGGCATTGGTGCCGTCAATTGTGCCGAAGGTGGCCTGGTCATTCCACGCCGCGTTGGCCGCACTCACGCGATAGAGCTCCAGCCTGCCGCCAATTAGTTTGGCGAGCCAAGCATACCACCAATGCGGCCGAACCCCGTGGTAGCCCAGAGTCAGACGCAACCTGGCTGAGTTAATCGCCCGGTAGCGGCCGTGAAGCCCACTCACGTCGAAGCGCAATTGAGTCGATGTGGGCCCGAACCACTCGCCGACCGCCAGGTGGCTTTCCTGGTTGGGATTGGAGAACGCCTTATCCCAGGAAACGCCTGAGGCCCGGTTGCAGGTCGGGAAGACTGCCTTGGCGGTCCTCACGAAAGTGGCCGCGGACCCCGAGACCACCTGGTTGGCCGCCGCGGTGGTGTCCCGCAGCCCCCTAACCCTCAACGCCGAGGTACCATGGGGTATGGGCCCCGTCGTCAACAATACCGTGGTTCCATCGGTACCCAATTCGGCCGCCAGGACCTTGACGTCCCCGCTAATCTCGTAATTACCCGTTACGCGGGCGGTGTTGGCCGACAGCGGTTTCGAGAACCTCGCCAACACGCGGTTGTCAGCGATATTCGTCGCTGCGAGCAGTGCTGGCGGCTCGGTGTTTGGCAGCACGGCCAGAACTGCTGCCCTGCTGGCCCCGGCATTATTGGCGGCATCGACAACTTGCACCGAAAAATGCGACCCATGGTCGCTCAATTGCACCGAGCCCAGAGTGTACTCGCGATTGGTGGCTGCCGCAACTGCAACGCCGTCCCGCAGCCAGCAATAGCGCAGCGGAGGCGCGCCGGTGGCCGTTACGGCAAACCGGGCCGATCCATGCTCAACGACCGTAGTGCTCGTCGGTTCCTGGGTGATGCTCAAAGCGACCGCAGGATTGGGCGTATAGTCCACGATCAGTTGCGGCCCGTGGAGGCCGTCGCAATGGAAGAGAATCCGATTGTCTCCGTCCGGCGAGCCATCTGCATAGAGAAGAAAGCCTTCGTTGACTCCACCGCTCGCCCATTGACTGATGAATTGAGCGGCAATACTCCCGGGGACGACCAGATCATACATCGTGCCTTCGCCACTCGTTGTTAGCTGGAACGGCGCGCTGGCCAGCAAGGTCGGCTTGTAATCAATGGCCGGGATCCTCGCCCCGGAAACGCCCCCCGCCCACGGATTGCTGATCGTGCCGTCCAGATAACCCCAGGTGGCCTCGCCATTCCACCGAGCGTTGGCCGGGGACAAGCGGAATAGTTTCAACGTGCCGGGGCCGACTCCAGCCCAGAAGTTCGTGTGCTGCGTCAACCTGATTGTGGCAGAGTTTATCGTCACATAATATCCACTGAGCGCCCTCACATCAAAGCGCAGTTGCGTCGAAGTATCCTCAGTCCCCGATAACGGATCCATCGACCGCATGCCCGCAATCAGGCACTGGGGGTCCGGTACCAAAACCTGATTGGGGTTCGACCACTCCCAGTTCCACGAAACTCCGGAGGCCCTGTCCTGAGCGGGAAAAGTCACCTGGGCGCCCAAGGCAATCGACGCCAGCGCCACGTTGAGCACCAAGGCTAGCAGCGAACCATGCACTGTCGTCACGCCAGTCGCCCTATGCGGTTTCCTAGCGCGCTTGGCAACGGCCTCATCCGCCCCACCGCCACGGCCGAACCGCCCCTGCCGGTACGCCTTGGCCGAGAACTGCAACGCCACGGCCATTTCACTCGAGCCAATCACAAGGGTGAGCTTTCGAAAGTATGAGGTGGATGTCAAGATCTTGATAAGCTCGAAACGACCACTTGATCGGCGGCCGTGGGGTTGGTTGGCATGGTTGGCAAAGTTAAGAGGAGATGCGCCTTGACAGTGCGCGTGACGAGGGGCTAAGAACGGGAGGCTCACGTATGCCCAACAAATCCAAAAAAGGCCTGGCCGCCAATTCCCGACTGTTTGAATTGAGCGAGGCGTTTTTTTCGGATTTTTGTTTGTTCGGCTTGAGCGTTGCTGTCATGGCCGCGTTTTTTGGCCGATCCGCGTCCGCTCAAGACCGGTCTCCGCCTAATCAGGCATACTGGGCGGTCGAAGATGCCGAGGCGCGCGCGAAGCTGCCGCTTTACCAAGTCATTCCCGCGGCCAAACCGGAGGAACTGACCCCCGCCAACGGCTTTCCCGGAGGGAGAACCTTCTTGACCTGGGAGCGGTCGCATGGGGACAACGGGGGGATGCGTTACTCCGCGCTGCGGCAAATCAACCGCGGGAACGTGACCCATCTCGAGGTGGCCTGGACCTATCATTCGCACGACCGCGGCAGTGCCCTGGAATGTAATCCGGTCGTTGCCCGTGACCTGATGTTCACCCCAACGCCGGGAAACTCCGTCGTGGCCGTCAACGCGGCGACCGGCGCCGAGGTGTGGCGCTTCAAGCCCGGTGGCCGCCCGGCCTTTCGTGGGTTGATTTATTGGCCCGGGGCGGGCGAGGCAAGCGAGCGGGTGATGTTTTGCTCCGGCAAATACCTCTACGCGCTCGACCCGAAAAGCGGCCAGCCCATCGCCGATTTCGGCCAAGGGGGCAAGGCGCTGCTGCCGGGCGGGGAGGCGACGGCCGCCCCGGCCATCTTCCAGCAGACTGTCATTGTGCCCGGGTTCGAGAAGGATGTCTGGGGTTTTGAGGTCACGAGCGGGCGGTTGCTCTGGACGTTCCACACCGTGCCGCAGCCAGGAGAATTTGGCTCTGAAACCTGGGACCAGCCCGAATCCTACGCCGCCAATGCCTGGGCCGGGATGGCGCTGGACGAAGAGCGCGGGATCGCTTTCATCACCACCGGTTCAGCCAAGCCCAACTTCAACGGCGTGCGGCATCGCGGCCAGAATCTCTTTGCCAATTGCGTCATCGCCCTGGACGCCCGGACCGGCAAGCGCCTGTGGCATTTCCAGGAAATCCGGCACGACATCTGGGACCTCGATATTCCGTCCCCGCCGAGCCTGGCGACGATTACGCGCGACGGTCGGCGCATTGACGTGGTGGCGGCGACGACAAAAATCGGGAACACCCTCTTGCTGGACCGCACGAGCGGCAAACCGATCTTTCCCTTCCGCTTGCGGCGCGCGCCCACCAGCGACGTTCCCGGGGAACAGACCTGGCCCTATCAGCCCGACCCGGAGTTACCCGAGAATTTCTCGAAGCTCGAGTTCACCGCGGCCGACCTGACCACGCGCACGGAGGAGGCGGCCGAATACGCGCGGACGCTTTTCAAGAGCATGCGCACCGGTTGGTTCTTGCCGTGCGCCGAGGGGCGGGCGACGCTGTACTTTGACATCGATGGCGGGGCGGAATGGACGGGGGCGTGCGTGGATGCGGAGACGGGCCGGCTCTATGTGACGGCCAATCACATCGGCTGGGCCATCAGTCTGTTTCGGGACGACGATCCGCCCGATGACGCCGGAGCGCCCAAGACGCGCGGCCAAGAAATCTTCGAGACCGCGTGCGCTTCCTGCCACGGCGCCAATCGTTTGGGCATCGGCCTCTATCCACCGTTGCGCGGGTTGCGGCATTGGATGAACGAGGACGCCATCACTCAACAAATCCGCGACGGAAAGGGCGCCATGCCGGCCTTCCCGCAATTGAGCGCGCGAGACGTGAAGGCGCTCGTGGATTTCCTTCTCCTGCGCGACCGCCCCGGGCCGGTGGCGGCGGCTAAAACCGAACGCCCGCTCTATAGCTTCGCCGGCTATCCGCGCTTTTACGACCAGGAGGGCTACCCTGCCAACCAGCCGCCGTGGGGGACCATCAATTGTATTGACCTGAACACGGGCAAACTCGAGTGGAAAAAGCCGCTCGGCGAATACCCGCAACTGGCGGCCAAAGGAGTGCCCGCCACGGGGACGGAGAATTACGGTGGCGCCATCGTCACGGCCGGCGGACTGCTTTTTTGTTCCGGCACCCGTGACAACAAGATTCGCGCCTTTGACAAAACGAGCGGCCAGGAATTGTGGGCGGCGACGCTGCCCTGGGCCGGCAGCGCTGCCCCCGCGACGTATCAAATTCACGGACGCCAATACGTTGTCGTTCCTGCCACCGGCGTGCAGCACCTGGGCACGCCCAGCGGTGACGCCTGGGTGGCCTTTGCGCTGCCGGAGGACCCGGGCCGGCGCGGTCAGCCTCAAAAATAAAATGGACATGAGCGTCGGTAACCTGCTATAGTAACGATGTTCAAACACTATGAGACAACATTTCAGGCCTCTCGCGAACCCCCTGAGCCGGCGTCGTCTCCCAAGCCCATTTCGCAGGCGGCGCTGGGGTTTTACGCTGATCGAATTGCTCGTGGTGATCGCGATCATCGCCATCCTGGCAGCACTGCTGCTGCCGGCGCTCTCCAGAGCCAAGCTCAAGGCCAAACAGACTCAATGCCTCAGCAATCTCAAGCAACTGGTCTTGGCCGCAACGATGTACCAGATCGATTACGGGAAGGGCCTTGAATACGCCGCAGACGGGTCGATTTGGCTCGCCGTTTTAACCTCATACGCTGTCTCCGTCAACGGGGTGAGGCTCTGTCCTGCGGCCAACGTGTCCAACCCTCCAAATCCTGCCATCGGAAACACCCTCGCGGGCACCGCCGCCAATTCCTGGGCCTGGTGGCTGCCCTCCAACGTGCTCGCTGACGGGAGCTACGCCCTCAACGGTTGGTTCTACAGCGACTCCCATTTCGACACCAACGGCGAGGCTATGAATTACTACAAAAGAGACACGGCAGTGCAGCATCCCGCGCAAACGCCCTTCTTTTCTGATTCGATGTGGGTGGACCTGTGGCCCTACAACAATGATTTCCCGGTGAGCGATCTGTACCATGGAGCCCTTAACGGCACCCCTTCCGGCGATGATGGGCCGCTCACGCGGGTCGTCATCGCGCGGCATGGCGGCAAAGCTCCCGGCGACGCGCCGAGGAACGCCTCAATTAGCGCCCCCTTTCCGGGCGGCATCGATGTCGGCTTCACCGACAATCACGTCGAATTCGTGAAGCTGGACAAGCTCTGGCAATTGTACTGGAACGCCACCTGGCAGCCGGTGAAGCGTCCCGGCCTGAAATAGAACCGGGGTTGGAGGACCTAGCCGGGTGAACGGGTCCGGGAGACCCCAACCCGAGTGCTTTGCTTCATCCCGATCCAAGCAACGCAGGAATAGCGCGGCGGGACCCGTGCGCATTGACCTTGCGGCCAGCCTTTTGTAGGGTGCAGCAGAATGAAGAACTTGCCAGGAACTCGGGACCGGCCAGTCGTTCAAGACTCGGCCGTGAGCGCCGTTCCGCTTTCATCCACAAGCGGCCGCAGGTTGCGTGCGAACGCAGAGCCGCCTCCGAAAATGGCTCAAATCGTTGGCTACTGCCGTTTGGTAGCCAGGGCATTCCGTCCCCGGAAGATCATTCTTTTTGGGTCCTATGCCTATGGCCGGCCGACGCGGGACTCGGACGTAGATCTCCTCGTGATTATGCCGCACCGGAGCGGGCCGGTGCGCCAGTCCGTAGCCATTCGGCAGCGCTGTGCGGCACCCTTTGCCTTGGACCTCCTGGTCTGGACGCCTGCCTATGCTCGGAAGCGCCAGTCCTGGAACGACAGCTTTACCCGGGAGGTCTTTGAGGAGGGTAGAGTTATTTATGAAGCCGGCAACCCGTGAGTGGGTCAGAAAGGCGGAGAACGACCTCGAAACGGCGGTGGCCCTCATGCGTCGCAAGAAAGTGCTGGCTGACTCCATCTGCTTTCACTGCCAACAATGCGCAGAGAAGTACCTCAAGGCTCGTCTGGAAGAGGCCGGCCGGCGTGTACCCCGAACGCATGACTGCGAGGCCTTGCTCAACGACCTCCTGTCGTTGGAGCCGCTCTGGGCACCTTGGAAAAACACACTCGCGCGACTTTCGGATTACGCGGTGCGCTTGCGCTATCCGGGCATCACCGCCACCAAGGCCGAGGCAAAGCGAGCGGTGAGGGACTGCACAGCGGTTCGCACGGAGGTTCGCCTCAGCCTCGGACTTCATTGAGGACTTCATCGTGCCAAGGCGCAGATACCGCGGCAGGGGGCCGGCCTGCGGATCACGCCTGCCCAACCCCGGCCCGGCCGGCGGCGGGCGGGGAAGAGTTTCTCGCAGTGGTTGCGGCGCAGCGTTTGGAGCCCCAGGTGGGATCGCTGCAAACAGGGCCCGGGCGCCAAATGGGCACGTTCCGCACGGCCGTTTTAGGCGGTAGGGCTTGCCTCGGCTCGTGAAATCAAACTCTGGTCAAGCCAGGGGGGGTCTGCTAGGTTGCGCCCGCCGATGAATTTACTGGGCAACAAATGGATCGCAGAATGGCTCGAGGGCCTGGGTCAACTCACCCTCCTGACCCGAGAGGCCGTGCTGTCCCTGCTGACCTTCAAGGTGGCCTGGCGCGACCTGGTTTACCAGGTCTATTTCATCGGCGTGAAGTCCCAGTCGGTGGTGCTGGTCACCGGGGCGTTCACCGGCATGGTCCTGAGCGCCCAGGCCTACCTCCAATTCCATAAAGTGAAGATGGATACCGCCACCCTGGCGGTCGTGAGCATCGGTATGTGCAGCGAGTTGGGGCCGGTTTTGACCGGATTGATGGTGGCTGGGCGGGTGGGGGCGGCCATCGCGGCCGAGTTGGGCACGATGCGCGTGACCGAACAGATCGATGCCTTGCGCACCCTGGCCACCCACCCCGTTGATTACCTGGTCGTCCCGCGCGTGCTGGCCCTGCACCTGGTCCTGCCCCTGCTGACCGTCGAGGCCATCGTCGTCGGCATTGGCGCCGGCTACCTGGTGGGGGTTTACCTGATGGGCATCGAGCCCACTTATTTGTGGGGCAACGCGCAAAGGTACACCACCTTGGCCGATGTGAGCATCGGGCTCATCAAAGCGGTTATTTTCGGGGGCATCGTGGGGATCATAGGCTGTTACAAAGGAATGTCTTGCGGGGAAGGCGCCCAGGGCGTCGGGCGCGCCACGACCGAGGCGGTGGTCTATTCCTCGATTACCATTCTCATCGCCAATTTCTTTTTGACGCTGACGCTCGGCCAGGCGTTGCATGCGCTATGATTGAAGTCCGCGACCTGCGAAAGAGCTTCGGCGGCCAGCCGGTCCTGGAGGGCGTTAGTTTTCGCATCCAGAAGGGTGAGTCGGTGGTCATTATCGGCCGGAGCGGCGGCGGCAAGAGTGTGTTGCTCAAGCACCTGATCGGCTTGCTCAAGCCCGAGAGCGGCGAGGTCCTGATCGAGAACCAGAACATTGTGCCGATGAACGAACGGGAACTCCTGCCGGTCCGCCGCAAGTTCGGCATGCTCTTCCAAAGCGCGGCCCTGTTCGATTCGATGACGGTCGCCGAGAATGTGGCCTTCGCCTTCCGCCGGGACCCCTCGCTCTCGGAGCCGGAGATCGCCCGCCGCGTCGCCCAGATGCTCGAGATGGTCGATTTGCCCGGCATCGAATCCAAGAACCCCTCCGAGCTCTCCGGGGGCATGCGCAAACGCGTCGGCCTGGCCCGCGCCATCATCTACCAGCCGGAGATTGTCCTCTATGATGAACCCACCACCGGCCTGGACCCAATCGTGTCCGACAGCATCGACCACCTCATCCAGCGGGTGCGGGACCAACTGGCGGTCACCACGGTCATCGTGACGCATGACATGCGGACGGCCCGGCGGTTGGGCCAGCGCATCCTGATGCTGCACGCCCGGAAAATCTACGCCGCCGGCACCGCCGACGAGATCTTTGCATCCAAGGACCGGGTCGTGCGTCAATTCATCGACGGGGTTTCAGACGAAAGGGCAACGACTATGGAGCCTCAGAGCTTATGACCAAACCATCATTGGCATGGAAAGTGGGATTATTTGTCTTTATCGGTTTGGTGCTGTTGGCGGCGCTGCTGCTCGAGTTCAGCAAGGGCATGAGCATCCTCCAGCGCACCACCACCATCTATTTGCACGCCCCCGACGTGGTCGGCGTCAAGAACCGCGCGGACGTCATGATGTCCGGCGTCAAGGTGGGCAGCGTCTCCGAAATCAGCCTCGAGGCCGACGGCAAACACGCCACCCTGGCGCTCAAGATCTACAGCCGCTACGAAATCCGCGCCGACGCCCGTTTTGTGATTCAGCCCTCCGGGCTGTTGGGCGATGAATACGTCGCCATCATCCCCACTGAAAACAAAGGGCCCGTCTTGCAGGACGGTGCGAGCGCCAAGGCGGAGGCGCCGTTCAATCTCGATGAGTTCGAGCGCTCTGCCGGCGGGCTGATTCAGCGCCTGGACAAAACCGTCGAAGACCTTGGCGGCATGATTCGCGACGTCCGCAAACACCTGCTCAACGAGCAAACCCTCACCAACTTCTCGGCCGTCGCCGGCAACCTGCGCGGCGCCTCCGAGCGGGCCTTGGCCACGATGAATGACCTGAGTGGCCTGGTCTCCTCGAACGGCCCGGCCCTCTCCCAGTCGGGCAGCAACCTGGTGGCCTTCTCCGAGCGCATGGACGAGTTCGCCGCGACGCTCGACGGGGTGGTCTCGAGCAATCGAGCCGCCATTGGAACGGCCGTCAAAAACCTCGAGGACTCGACCGGCATCCTCAAGGGCTTGCTGGGCGATGTCCAGGCCGGCAAGGGCCTGGCTGGGACCCTGCTCAAGAACGAACCACTCGCCGCCAACGTGTCGCTCGTGGCTTCGAACCTGAGCGTCACGACCAGCAACCTCAACCGCCTCGGGCTTTGGGGCGTGATGTGGCGGCATAAGCCGTCCAAGGCGTCCCGCGCTTCGCCCCCTCGCCCGCTTTCTTCGCCCAAGGACTCCTTTCCATCGGAATAATTTATGGCGCTCTGGGTCATTCGCATACTGTTTCTGCTCCTGTGCATCACCGGCGGTTACGCCGTCAGCCAGGTGCGGCCGGAGTTTGTCAGCCTCTCGCACAGCGGGTTGCTGGGCATCATGGTTGGCTTTGGGTTCGGCGGGCTGATGATCGCCGTGGACGAAATGCTCAAGGGCTTCTCCTTGCGCGCCTTTTCCGCGACCACCTTCGGCCTGCTCCTGGGCACTGTCGTCGCCCTGCTCATCGACCGATCCGGCCTGTTCGAGAACGTCGAGGAGAAGCCCACGCGCTGGATCATCCGCCTGAGCCTCTTCCTGAGCTTCAGTTACATCGGCATCATCCTGGCCATGCGCAGCAACAAGGAGGATTTTTCGCTCATTATCCCCTACGTGCGGTTCGCGCCGCAGAACAAACCCGAGAATCTGCTGTTGCTGGACACCAGCGTCATCATTGACGGCCGGATCGCCGACCTGATCGAGGCGAACTTCCTCGAAGGGCTGATTGTGGTCCCGCGGTTCGTGCTGAAGGAATTGCAGCAAGTGGCCGACGCCAGCGACCCGATCAAGCGCGCGCGCGGCCGCCACGGCCTCGAGGTGCTCAATCGCATCCGGCGCAATCCCCGCAACGAAGTCAGAATTCATGACGGCGATTTCCCGGACGAGAAAGACGTGGACGGCAAGCTCATCCGGCTGGCGCGCAACCTGAGCGCTAAACTTTTCACCAACGATTACAATCTGGGCAAGATCGCCGAGTTGCAGTCGGTCAACTGCGTGAACGTCCACGAGGTTGCCAAGTCGCTCCGCATAGTCCTGCTGCCGGGAGAATCTCTGGCCTTGCGCCTGGTGCGCGAAGGCAAAGACAAAGGGCAGGCCGTAGGCTACACCCCCGATGGGACCATGGTGGTGGTCAACAATGCCCAGAACCTCATCGGCCGCCACGTCGAGGTCCAGGTACAGAGCATCCTCCAAACCGGCGCCGGCGTCATCGTCTTCGCTGAGTTGCATCAACCCATCCCCTCAAGCGAGCCCCCACCTCCCGGCTTCGTCGCCTCTTGAAACCCAAAAGGCCTCATTGGAATCAGCCCTCACCCAGGCCCGAAGTCCGCCGGCAGACCGATTGAAAGCTCCCCGTCAAATCCTGGCCCGTTTGAAACGGCTCCTGCCTCCCGGCGAAATCAGCTTCGCCAAGCCGGTGCTCGAGGCCCACGCCGGCGACAAGTGGTTCGCCACGCACGAACCCGACGTGGTCGCCCTCCCGCGCTGCGCCGCCTCCGTAGCCGCGCTGCTGCGCTTCGCCCACCGGCACCGCATCCCGGTGACCGCTCGCGGCGCCGGCCAGGGCTACGTCGGCGGTTGCGTGCCCGTCCGGGGAGGCATCGCCCTCTCCCTGGCGCGCATGAATCGCATCCGCGAGATTAACTCCGCCGATTTTGTCGCCGTCGTCGAACCCGGAGT
>Ga0209415_10007022_pt1 | contig 19795 bp, 13 predicted proteins | sample PeaSoiSIISIP2007_FD_187696 | JGI IMG/M metagenome (GOLD analysis project Ga0209415, IMG submission 187696) | Peat soil microbial communities from Weissenstadt, Germany - SII-SIP-2007 (SPAdes) (version 2) | ecosystem: Environmental > Terrestrial > Soil > Wetlands > Peat | place: Germany... | reverse complement strand
GAGCTCTCGCTCGGGGGGATGCACTGCGGTGCCTGTGCGGCGCGGATCGAAGGTGCCCTGGCGCAGCAGGAGGGCGTGGTCAGCGCGTCGGTGAACCTGGCGACGACACGGGCCTTCGTCGCCTACGACCCGACCAGGGTGGGGGTCGAGGAGCTGTGCGGTGCCGTGGACGGAGCCGGGTACACCGCCGCCGCCGTCGCCGGGGACGACGGTGCCGCCGGGGGCGAGCGCTCCGACCACTGGGGACTGCGGGCCCTCGTCTCGTGGCCGCTGGCCCTGGCCGCCTTCGTCATCGCCCTGGCCGCTCCCGAGGGGGGAAGCGCGGTCGACGGGTGGATCGTCCTCGTCCTGGCCGCCGGGGTCGAGGTGGCGGGCGGGTGGCCGTTCCTGAGGACGACGGCCCGGCTGTTGCGGAGGGGTGCGACCAGCATGGACACCCTCATCGCACTGGGGACCCTCGCCGCCCTGTCGGTGAGCGCGGTGGAGGCCATCGCGCTGCACGGACAGCACTATCACCTGGGCGGCGGCGGAGAGTTCGCCGCCCGCCTGCACGGGGTCATGGCCCCCCTCATCGTGGCCATCCTCGTCAGCGGCCGGGCCATCGAGGCCAGGGCGCGTCAGCGTGCCGCGCGGGCCATGCACTCGCTGCTCGGGCTGCGTCCCCCGACGGCGCGGGTGGTGTCGGGGCCGGGCGACGACCGCGGGGAGCTCGTCGCCCCCGAGAGCATCCCTGTGGGAGCGATGATCCGGGTCCGCGCCGGGGAGACCGTGCCCCTCGACGGGGTGGTGGTGAGCGGATGGTCAGCGGTCGACGAGTCGATGCTCACGGGCGAGCCCCTGCCTGTCGAGCACGGGCCCGGCGGTCAGGTGACGGGGGGCACCCGCAACGGCGGCGGGGTCCTGGTCGTCCGGGTCACCGTGGTGGCCGCCGAATCGGTCCTGACCCGGTTGCAGAGACTGGTGGAGGAGGCCCAGCGCGACAAGGCGCCACTGCAGAGGATCGCCGACCGGATCAGCGGCGTCTTCGTCCCCGTCATCCTCGCCGCGTCGCTCGTGACTTTCCTGGCGTGGTGGTTGGCGGCCGGTGACTTCGGCCGAGCGGTGCTCAGCGCGGTGGCGTTGTTGCTGGTGGCGTGCCCGTGTGCCATGGGCCTGGCCACGCCGGTGGCGATGATGGTCGGTTGTGGTCGCGCCTCGGCCCTCGGCATCCTCATCCGCAGCGGGGAGGGGCTCGAGCGGCTGGCCAAGGTGGACACCGTCGTGTTCGACAAGACAGGGACGTTGACCGAGCGTTTCGCCAAGGTGACAGAGGTGATGGTGGGCGCCGGGACGAGCAGCGACGAGGTGATGGCGATGGCGGCCGCCGTGGAGGCCGAGAGCGATCACCCCATCGCCCGGGCCGTGCGCGACGCCTGTACGCCGCGCCACCGGGCCGAGGACGCCGTCGTTCTCCCCGGTGTCGGGGTGGAGGGGACGGTTGACGGCCACCGGGTGCGGGTCGTCCGGGCGGCCGGGTCGGCGCTGGCGCCGGAGATGGCGACGGCCGTCGCCGCGCGCGAGGCGCGTGGTGAAACCGTGGTCGCCGTCGAGTGCGACGACGTCGTGGTGGGGGCCATCGCCGTCACCACCCCGTTGCGCCCCGAGGCGGCCGGGGCCGTCGCCCAGCTCCGTTCGATGGGTCTGGCGACGAGCATCCTGAGCGGCGACAGCGAGCCGGCCGTCCACACGGTGGCATCGGTGCTGGGTGTCGACAGCCAGTACGCCGCCCTCAGCCCGGCGTCGAAGGTCGAACGGCTGAAGGCTCTCCAGGCCGGCTCGGGTGGCGTGCTCATGGTGGGCGACGGGATCAACGACGCACCGGCGCTGGCCACCGCCGATGTCGGATGCGCCATCGGCAGCGGGACCGAGGCCGCGCTGGCCAACAGTGAGATCGCCCTGCTCGGCGACGACCTCCACGGCGTCCCCGCCGCCATCGCCATGGCACGGTCGACCCTGGCCGTGATCGTGCAGAACTTCGGATGGGCCATGGGGTACAACATCTCGGCCATCCCCCTGGCCGCCGTCGGCCTCCTCGATCCCCTCGTGGCCGCCTTCGCCATGGGACTGTCGAGCCTGATCGTCGTGTTGAACAGCCTCCGTCTCATGCGTCTGGGACGGGCGGGTCTCGACCAGGTGCAGGCCCCGCGGGTGATGCGTGGCGCCCGGGGCTTCGCCTTGTGGGTGGCGCTGCCCGTCGTCCTGTTCGCCGGGGCCACCGTGATCGGTCAGGTGGTCTCGCCGGCCCGTGGCCAGTCGCTCCTGCCGGGCTTCAACGTCCCGATCTCGAACATCTCCCTGGCCGGGGGCGGGAGCGCCGAGGTCTATCTCTATCCCGGGCACCCGGGCGTGAACCAGCTCCACGTGATCCTCGACGGCCTGAGCCCGGGCCGCGACGCCGCCAGCTCGGTGCGGGTCACGGCGTCGGTGGCCGGAGGTGCCCCCCGGGCGCTGCCGCAGGTGCGGCTCAGTGCCGGTCACTTCGTGGCCTATCCCACCCTGGGCGCGGGGACCTGGCGGTTCGCGATGACGGCGACCATCGGGGACCGGTCGGTGCCGTTCAGCACGAGCCGTCTGGTCAGGTGACCCGGTCTCCCGGGTTCTAGAGCATCAGGACCAGCATGTAGCCCATGGTGATGCACAGCACGATGTGACAGGCCGTCTCCAGGCGGGGGGTGAGCCAGCGTGACGGCACGGCCGGGTCGGCGTCCGGTGGGGCGTGACCGTCCGTCCCGGCGCCGCCGGCGGCAGACAGGAGAGCGTTGTCGGACGGGACCGGCGCGCCGGCGCCGACCAGCGCGCGTCGCGTCGTGGTGAACCTGGTGAGACTGTCGGCGTGCCAGACGGCCGATGCGAAGAGGACGAGGACGAGGAGCAGGGTGAGGGCCCCCAGGTTCGAACTCCTGCCCGTGGCACCGCCCATGGCCGACATCGCCCCCGCCGTGGTGGTGGAGCCGGACGCGGCCGGTGAGGCCTCGACGAACATGTAGAGCATGGCCCCGGCCATGACGAGGTGGGAGAGATAGTGGGACAGGTTGTAGGCGTGGTCACCACCGGCGCTCCCGATCCCGTGACGGACGACGAAACGCGCGCCGCGCACGGCGAACCAGACGGTGAGGCCGGCGAAGACGACTTCCCAGGCACCGTCGGGGAGGACCCGGAGGGAGGCGACCAGCATCCCGGCCATGGCCACGCCGTCGGCCGTGTGGGCGACGCTCGTGTCGCGGTGCGATTCGCGTCTCCAGACCCGGGCCACCACCAGTCGGATGAGGCAGTAGGTCGACGTGGCGACCATGACGCCGGCCAGGGTGTCGACGAGCCAGGTGGGCTGGAGCATCACGAGGTGCCGCTCAGGACGAACGAGGGTGTCGTCTCCGGCACCGGCGTCTCCACCCGGCGGGGCCAGAAGGCGGCGGCCATCAGGATGAGAAGCGGTCCCGTGTTGGGATCGGTACCCGAACCCGAGAAGACGTTGCCGAAGCCCTCGCCCACCACCCAGATGACCGTGGCCAGGGCCGCCGCCATCACGATGGTGGCGCGACCGGCGGCGGCGGGGAGGAAGGCCCCGACGGCGATGACGGCGCAGACGGCGGCCAGGACGATCGAGACCCCGAGACCCCTGTGGGCCACCAGCCGCGCCACCGTGTCGTCGAGGGACGAGAGCCAGTGGGGTTGTCCGGCGGCCATGGCGCGCAACACGTCGTGCAGACCCTGCGGTGAGCGGTTGACGGCCTGGAGCGCGTAGTAGGACTCGCTGCCCCAGAGCACGAGCCACAGCGTCCGGGCCGCCCCCGCCCCCAGGGATCGGGCGGCCACGAAGGGGGCGGTGGCGGCGCCGCGGTCCGTCGGCCACAGGAGAACGGCCAGCAGCGCGTAGACGATGACGGCACCCGGGGCACCGGTGATCGGGCTCTCGGTCCCGGTGAGGACACCTCCGAGACCCTCGCCGATCCACCAGACGAACAGGGCCCAGGCCACCGAACCGGCCAGGGCGATCTTGACCGTCGGCCGCCAGGCGATTCCGAGCGCGATGAGCATCTGCACGAGAACGAAGACGGCGTTGCTGACCATGGCGTGGTGTCCGATGACGCGCCCGGCCGACGTGATCTGGTGGGCGAGCCCGGCGGGATTGCCGACGGACATCCCCTCGATCATCCGGGTCCCGAAGGCATTGGTGAACATGTAGGGCTGCATCTGGAGAACCGCGTCCAGCAGCCAGATGGTGGCTAGGACCAGCTGGAGCATCCGCCGCCGGTCGGGGGCCCGCCAGTCGGGGGCCCGCCAGTCGGTGGTGAGGACGCCCTCCCGTCCCCCGGTGGCGCCGATGGTCCCCATCGCTTCCGTCGTCGTCGCCATGACCCCACTGCTCCGGGTGGAATGCACCTCCCCCGTGGGTGGTGCCGCTGACGCTGGCATTTCAGACTACCGGCGCGCCGTGGAGTTTCCCATGGCGGGGTGGGGCTCCGGGCCACTGCGCCGGGGGCGGAAACCCGCTACCGTTTTCCCATGGGGAATGGTCGTTCCGCGCGCCTCGGCGCGGCCTGGGTGGTTGCCGTGCTCGTGATCATCGTGGGGGGACTGGTGGCCGTGGCCACCTCGGCCACCGCCGTGTCTCCCAAGACCACCACCATCCGGTTGCAGGGCGCGCACCCGTACAAGCCGGTCGCTCCCCCCGGGGCGACCGATGACTACCACTGCACGTTGGTCAATCCCCATGTCCGGACCAATTCATTCATCGTCGCCAGCCACTTCTACCCCGAAGGTATCGACGTCCACCACGCCATCTTGTTCCTGGTGCCCCCCGACTACGCGGCCGCGGCGCGCGCCGCCGACCACAACGGCAAGGGGTGGACGTGCTTCGGGGAGTCGGCTCTCCCCGGTACGAGCCTGGCCCAGATCTCGGACACGCCGTGGCTCTCGGCGTGGGCGCCGGGACACGGTCGGGACGTGGTGCCCCCGGGGACGGGTGTCTACTTCCCGAAGGGCAGCATGGTGGTGATGCAGGTCCACTACAACCTGCTGCGGGGGGACGCACCCGTGCGGGTCAAGCTGGTGCTCACCACGGTGCCCGCCTCGACACCGTTGAAGCCCCTGCACCTGAGCCTCCTGCCCGCCCCGCCGGACATTCCGTGCCCGGCGGGGGTCACCGGCCCCCTGTGCAACCGGGCTGCGTCCCTGGCCAACCTGGGCCAGCGCTTCGGCCAGGGCCAGGTGGGTTTCGTGGACTTCCTCGAGAACTTCTGCGGGCGCAGCGCGACCGATCCGCCCAGCGGCGACACCACCACGTGCACGTGGGGCGTCGGGTCGGGCCACATCGTCCGGGTCACCGCGCACATGCACCTGCTCGGCCAGGGCATGAAGATCGTGCTGAACCCCGGGACCCCGCAGGCGGAGACCCTGCTCGACGTCACCAATTACAACTTCGACTACCAGCGGTCGTACAACCTGGCCAAGCCGGTGGTCACCAGGCCCGGGGACAAGGTGCAGGTCACGTGCACCTACGACGCCACCCTGCGCCAGAAGCTGCCGCAGCTGAGGAACCTCCCGCCCCGCTTCGTCACCTGGGGCGACGGATCGTCCGACGAGATGTGTCTCGGCATCCTGCAGTCCACCGCCTGAGCGTCTTTGCCACGTCAGTCGCCCGCCCAGCACCCGAGGATGACGTCCGAGACCGTGTCGGCCACGTCGGCCTTGCTGGTGGTGGGGACACCGAACTGGGCGGGTAGACCCGAGATGTCGACCAGGAGGACCTTCCAGTCCTTGCGGACGACGACGGAGCCGTCGCCGGTGGTGAAGGCGCCCTGCCCGAGGTTGCCGAGGGGACCGATGTTGCCCAGTTGGTTCCCGAGCATGGCGTAGTAGCCCTTGGTCTGTGGCCAGCTCGAGAGCTCCTTTATCGACAGGACCATCGTCCCGTCGGGGTACTGGTACCGACAGGTGTAGAGGTGGTCGACCCAGGTCGGTGTGGCCACCACCGCCTTCACACCGAGGACCTCGGCCAGTTCACCCTGCGCCTTCGGCTGGCAGACCATCTTGGAGATCTCCGACGGGAGCCGTCCGGCCGGCAGCGGGGCCGTGGTTCTCGTCGGCGCCGCGGTGGGCGTCCCGGCACACGACGCGGTGCCCAGTGCGGCGATGGCGACGACGACGAAGAGGAGGCACCGGCGCACTTTTCGAGAGTAACAGAGGGCTTTCGCGGTCCCCGGTCGGGGGATGACGACGCGGCACTCGGCGCGGGGCCAGATGGTGGGTGCGGTCCTCGTCTATCTGGCGCTGTCCGTCGTCGTGTGGTGGCACGTCTGGGTCACCGGTGACCCGGCGTCGTCCATCACGTGCGGATGCGGCGACACGGCACAGGGAGTGTGGTGGATGGAATGGGTGCCGTGGGCCCTGCGGCACGGCCACAACCTCTTCCTGAGCCACCAGCTCTTCTCGCGCCGCGGCGGAGTGAACGCGTTGGCCAACACGTCGGCGCTGCTGCTCTCGCTCCTGCTGTCGCCGCTGACGATGATCGCGGGTCCGGTGGCGTCGTTCAACGTGGCCGACCTCCTCGCTCCCGTCATCTCCGGCCTGGCCGTGTTCCTGGCCGCGGGCACGGTGACGCGGCTGTTCCCGGCCCGCGTCATGGCCGGGGTGCTGTACGCCTTCAGCCCGTTCATGCTGCGCAACACGGTGATCGGACACCTGCAGCTGACGTGGGCCTTCTATCCACCCCTCGTGTTCCTGTTGCTCGTCACGCTGGTGCGCGACCGCGGGGTGTCGCCGACGCGCATCGGGGTGGAACTCGGGGTGCTGACCATCCTCCAGTTCTTCGTCGGGCTCGAGACGATCGCTCTGACGGGGATCGCCGTCGCCGTGGCCGCGCTGGTGGCTCTGGTCGCGGCACCCCGCCGCGGGTGGAGGTGTGCGCCACCGGTGGCTCGGGCGCTCGCCACGGCGGCGGGCGTGGCCGCCATCGTGCTGGCCTATCCGCTGTGGTTCTTCCTGGCCGGTCCCCAACACGTGGCCGGTCCCCTCTTCACCGGGACGGGTGCACCGGCGGGCGCCATCGTCAACCCGGGAGCGCATGTGCACCAGGGCAACGCCCTCGAGCGCGTCGCCGGCTACCTGGGGGCGGGTGGCCCCGGCGTCGAATACCTGGGCGTCGCCCTGCTCGTCTTCCTGGCTCTGTCGGCGCCGGTCTGGCGACACCGCCGGCTGGGGCTGGTCCTCGGGGGCTCGGCCCTCGTGCTGTGGTTGCTCTCCGTGCGCGAGACCGGGTTCTGGCCCCTGGTCGAACGCTGGCCACTGCTCTCGAGCATCGTGCCCGTCCGGTTCACCATGGTCATCGACATGATCGCCGGGCTCCTCCTGGCCTGCTCCATCGACGGGTGGTGGGCGCTGGCCCGACGAGGCGCGGCGCGTACGGGACGTCGACGGATGGTGCGGCGACTGGCGGCGGGGTCGCTGGCCGCCGTGGTGCTGGCCGTCGTGACGCCGATCGCCGTGACCTACACGCTGCCCCTGGCCGTCGGGACCCCGTCGGTGCCGTCGTGGTTCCTCTCCGACGCGCCGGGGCAGGTCCCGGGGTCGACGGTGCTGGCCGTCCCCTTCTCCGACGGCCCCTCCTCCGTCGCCATGTTCTGGCAGGCGAAGGCCGGGTTCTCGTACTCGTTGATCGCCGGGTGGGAGTTCGTGCCCGGTGGCGACCACCGTCACGAGCAATTGGTGTCACCCATCGGGGGCGCCTTCTCGATCCTGCGGTCACTGTCTTCCCCCGGGGCGAAGTCGACCCCGGACCTGACGTCGGGTGCCGTTCATGTCCTTCGCCGCGCGATGACCCGGTGGCTTCCGCTCGACGTCGCCGTCGCGCGTGACGTCCCGGGAGCCACGGTGGCGGTCGGGTACCTGACGGTGGCCATCGGGACGCTGCCCACCTTCGGCGCCGGAGTGTGGTCGTGGCGACTGCGGGCCCTCGGTCCCACCCCCGTCGTCTCCGATGCCGTGTTCCGACGTTGCCTCCTGCGGTCTGAGGGCTCCGGCCCCCTGGCCGTGCCGCGCTGCGTCTTGCACCGCTGAGCGCCGGAACACGGACCGGTCGGCGCCGGACGGAGGCATAGGCTCGGCCCATGGAGGTCCCATCCGGTGCCCGTTGAGCGCAGTCGGCGGGGTCGTGTCCTCGTCGTCACGTTGCAGCGCGAGGAGAAGCGCAACGCCATCGACGAGGACACCGCGCTCGGTATCGACGGCGCTCTCAACGAACTCGAGGACGACGACGAGCTGTGGGTCGGGATCGTCACCGGTGGGACGAGTGTGTTCTCGGCGGGTACGGACCTGCGTGTCGGCTCGGGGCCGGGAACCGAGCGGGGCGGCCCGTACGGGATCATCCGGCGTCGCCGGTCCAAGCCGCTCATCGCGGCCGTGGAAGGTGCCGCCCTCGGTGGGGGCATGGAGATCGTGCTGGCCTGCGACCTGGTGGTGGCGTCCACCACGGCGTCGTTCGGACTGCCGGAGGTGCGTCGGGGTCTGCTGGCGCTCTACGGCGGTGTCTTTCGCTCCGCCCGGTCGCTGCCGCTCAACGTGGCCCGGGAGATCGTGCTCACCGGTGACCCCATCGACGCCCGGCGGGCCGAACGTCACGGACTCGTCAATGCGGTGACCGAACCTGGTCACGCCCTCGACGGCGCGCTCGAGCTGGCCGAACGGATCTGCGCCAACGCCCCGGTGGCGGTGCGGCAGAGCCTGCAGCTGATCGATGCGTGTGCCGTCACCGAGGACGCGGCGTGGCCGCTCACCGACCAGGCGATGTCGGTCGTCATGGCCTCGGAGGACGCGCGTGAGGGACGTCGCGCCTTTCTCGAACACCGGCCACCGCAGTGGCACGGTCGCTGAGGAGGCAGTACCTCGGCGTCAGCGGGCGCCGCGCAGGAGAATCCCCGGGCGCTCGCCCGTGTCCTCGCCGTTGTCGAACGTGGTGACGCCGGACTTGATCGTGGCCACGTAGCCGGTGGCGCCCTGGACGATGCGGCGACCCCCGGCAGGGAGGTCGGTGACGACCGTGGGGCTGCCGAGCTGGAGGTGCTCGTAGTCGATGACGTTGACGTCGGCCATCTTGCCCGTCTCGAGCGTGCCCCGGTCTCCGAGGCCGTAGAGCGAGGCGGTGTCGGATGTCTGCTTCTTGACGATCATCTCGAGGGGCAGGCGGTCGCCGCGGGTGCGGTCCCTCGTCCAGTGGGTCAGCATGAAGGTGGGCTGGGACGAGTCGCAGATGACACCGCAGTGCGCGCCGCCGTCGCCCAGGCCGGCGGCCGACCGCGGGTGGAGGAGCATCTCGCGCGCCGGCTCCAGGCTCCCCGAGGCGTAGTTCAGGATCGGGATGTAGAGGAGCCCCTCGCCGTCACCGTCGAGCATGGCGTCGTAGGCGACGTCGAGCGGCCGTCGTCCGGTGGCGGCGGCCATGGCGGTCACGGATCGTTCGGGGCCCGGCTCGTAGTCGGGCGGATGCCCGAGGATGAAGGTGTTGCGGTAGGCGTCCTCCATGCGGGCCGCTCCGTCGTGGGCGGGCTCCCACGACACGATCGAGTCGCGCACGGCCGGGTCGCGAAGCGCGGCGACCAGCTCGGCCGCCGTCAGGTTCCGGGCCTTCAAGGCCTGATAGGCGGGGATGCTCTCGAACAGGCAGAGGGTGGTGAAGTGCCCGGCCAGAAGGCCCGTGGCGCGCGCTGCCACCTGGGGCCACAGATCGGCTCCGCCGGCCACGGCCGCCAGAGACGTGTCCAGGAGCTCGCGCCACAGATCGGGAGCCGCGCTCACCTGGAGCATGGCGAAGGTCACGGGCCGGCCGATGGCGGCCGACAGCCGGCGCATCCAGTCGACCTCCTTGGCCGGGCTGAGGATGTCCTCGCCCGCCACGCCCGCCGGGGCCAGCTCGAAGATCCCCGTCCCGAGCTCACCGAGGGCCGACCCGATGCCGAACAACTCGTCCTCGGCCGCGAACGTCCCGGGGACCGGCTCGCCGTCGATGGCCAGGTGCGCGATGGTCCGCGAGGTGGAGAACCCGAGAGCCCCGGCGGCGATGGCCGCCTTCACGATGTCCTTCATCCGGGCGATGTCGTCGGCCGTGGCCGGTTCGTTGTGGGCTCCCCGGTCGCCCATGACGTAGGCCCGGACCGCCCCGTGGGCGATCTGGGTCCCCACGTCGACGGTCCAGGCCCGGCGGTCGAGGGCGTCGAGGTACTCCGGGAAGCTCTCCCAGTCCCAGCTGATCCCTTCCGAGAGGGCGGTCCCGGGGATGTCCTCCACCCCCTCCATCAAGCCGATGAGCCAGTCGTGACGGTCGGGGCGGGCCGGGGCGAAACCGACGCCGCAGTTCCCGGTGACGAGCGTGGTGACGCCGTGCCAGCTGCTCGGGGCGAGCACGTCGTCCCAGGTGGCCTGGCCGTCGTAGTGGGTATGGATGTCCACCCAGCCGGGGGTGACGAGGAGGCCGTCGGCCTCGATGGTCCGGCGGCCCCGCACCCCGCGGAGGTCGTCGACGGCGACGATACGGCCGTCGTCGACGGCCACGTCGGCCGTCCGGGCCTCGGACCCGGTGCCGTCGACGACGGTGCCACCTCGAATGACCAGGTCGTGCATGGTCGAGCCCCCTCGGTCCGCAGTCGCCGCGTGGCGAGGTGCGCGTGGAACCACACTGCCACGTCGACGGCGCCCCCGACAGGTGGGAACGGGGCCCGGAGTCGGCGCGTCAGGGACCGTCCTCGGTGAGCTCGTAGCCCACGCCCGGGAGGGTGCGGAGGAAGTGGCCGTCGGCGTCGCCCAGCTTGCGTCGCAGCCGGTGGGCGTAGACCCGGAGGTACTGGCTCTCGGTGCCGTAACGCGGACCCCAGACGTGCTCGAGGATCATGCGGTGGGTGCACACCTTGCCGGCGTGCCGGGCCAGGTAGGCCAGGAAGGAGAACTCGCGGGCGGTGAGGTCGAGGGTCCGGCCGTCGAGGCGCCCCTCGTGGTGCACGAGGTCCAGCACGAGAGGTCCGACGACCAGGGTGGTGGCCTCGTCCTGCCCGTCCTCGTGGGGACGGTGTCGCAGCGCCACGCGCAGGCGGGCCTCGAGCTCGCCCATGCCGAACGGCTTCGTCATGTAGTCGTCGGCGCCGCCGTCGAGGGCGGCGATCTTGCGGTCCTCGGTCCCGTCGGCCGACAGCACGATGATCGGGACGGCGCTCCATTGCCGGATGCGGCGGCAGACGTCGAGTCCGTCCATGTCCGGCAGTCCGAGGTCGAGGACGATGACGTCCGGCGCCCCCGTGGCGGCCTGGGAGATGCCCTGGCCGCCGGTGGAGGCGGTGAGGACCTCGTGGCCCAACGCCACCAGCCCGATGCGCAGGACGCGCAGCAAGGCCGGGTCGTCGTCGACGGCGAGGACGCGGACCACGTTCAGGGCACCGTGGCCGGCTGGCGGGCGACGGGGAGCGTGAAGCAGAAGCGGGCACCCGGGCCGGCGGTGTCCTCCACCCAGATGTCCTCGCCGTGGGCCTCGACGAAGGCCTTGGCGATCCAGAGCCCCACCCCGGACCCACCGACCGAACCGCGGCGGCCCGTGACCATCTGGAAGACGGTCGCCCGCTCGTCGGGCCGGAGGCCGGGACCACGGTCCGCCACCGCCACCTCGACCCGGCCGTCGTCGCGGAGCCGTCCCGAGACGGAGATGGGGGTGTCGACCGGTGCGTAGCGCGAGGCGTTGTCGAGCAGGTTGGTCAGGACCTGACCGATGAGGAGATGGTCGACGTCGACCAGGGGCAGATCCTCGTCGACCTCCATGGCGATGCGTCCGGTTCCCGCCAGACCCAGTCCGCGCGCGGCCTCGCCCACGAGGTCGACGACGGCGACGGGCTCCCGGCGGAGCTCGAGGGCGCCGGACTGGACCCGGCTCATGTCGAGGAGATTGGTCACCAGGCGGTTGAGGCGGTCGACCTGGTCGTCGATGAGGGCCAGCAGCTCCCGGCGCTCCTCGACCGGGATGTCGGCGTCGGGATTGCCGAGCGTCGAGGCCGAGATCTTGATGGTGGCGAGGGGCGTGCGCAGGTCGTGGGAGACGGCCCCCATCAAGGTCCGCTGGAGCCGGTCGATCTCCTCCAGGAGCTCGGTGCGCAGCGCCTGTTGGCGCAACTGGGCCCGCTCCACCGTCAGGGCGATGTGGTTGGCGAACGTGAGCAGCAGCTCACGGTCGTTACGGCTGAGGACCCGTCCCTTGATCCCGAGGAGCCCGACCGGCCGCCCCGTGGCCGACAGGGCGACGTTCTGGACCCCGGCCGCGGCGACCGACGACGTCCCCAGACTGGTCGGCCTCCCCGGCGCCGGAGTGATGAGCCCGATCTCGTCGTCCGTGAGGGGCTCCCCGGCGGCGGCGGCCACCTCCAGGCGGGTCCCGGAGGGAAGCAGAAGGATCACGCTGTCCAGTGCGAAGGCGTCGTGGACGGCGGACACGATGAGGGCCAGGAGCTCGGGGACGGGCTTCTCGCCGATGAGAAGATCCGTCAACTCGAAGAGGCGCCGGATCTCGGCCTCGCGTCGGTGCGCCTGGGACCGCGCCGAGTCGAGGCGCGCCACCACCCGGGCCACGAGCACCACGACCACGACGTAGACGACGAGGGCCACCCAATTCTGAGCCGCCCCCACGGCGAGGGAGCCGTAGGGGGGGATGAAGACCAGGTCGTAGACGAGGAAGCCGGCCGCCGCGGCCACGGCGCCGGCGGCGAAACCGCCGGTCACCACACCCACCACGACGGGGACGACGAGCACGAGAGCGGCGGTGGCGGTGCTCATATGGCTCCGGAAGGGGGCCATGATCACGGCCAGGACGGCCACGACGCCGAGCGCAGCCCCAGCGCCCACCAAGCTGCGTCGTACCGAGGTCATGTCCCCTCACTTGCTTCGATGAGCGTGGCTCCAGGTTAGACGGACGACCTCAGGGCACCGTTCCTCGGGCACAATGGCGTGATGCCGAGCGCGCCGGAACCGACGGTCGACGAACTCGAGGCCGACGCTGTCAGTCCGGCCGGTCGCTTCCGCATCTACATGGGGGCCGTGGCCGGCGTGGGGAAGACCTTCGCCATGCTCGACGAGGGATGGCGCCGGCACCGCCGGGGTGCCGACGCGGTCATCGGTTTCGTCGAGACCCACGGTCGTCCCCGTACGGCCGAGCTCATCCGTGACCTGGAGGTCGTCCCGCGCAAGGTGGTGACCTACCGCGACTCGACGTTCGAGGAGATGGATCTCGACGCCGTTCTGGCCCGGGCGCCCGAGGTGGCTCTGGTCGACGAGCTGGCGCACACGAACGTGCCCGGTTCGGGACGCAACGAGAAGCGGTGGCAGGACGTGATCGAGCTGCTCGGCGCCGGGATCAACGTCATCACCACCGTGAACGTCCAGCATCTCGAGAGCATCGCCGATGCGGTGGAGCGGATGACCGGTTCACGCGTGCGCGAACGCGTGCCGGACTGGGTGGTGCGCAAGGCCGATCAGCTCGAGCTCATCGACTCGTCGCCCGAGCAGCTCCGACGGCGGATGATGCACGGGAACATCTACCCACCGACGAAGGTGCAGGACGCGCTCACCCATTTCTTCCGCAAGGAGAACCTGGTGGCCCTGCGGGAGCTGGCTCTGCGGTTCGTCGCCGACGAGACCGAAGAGGAGCTCCTGGCCTATCTGCGGGACCGCCATCCGAACGAGGTGTGGGACACGACGGAGAGGATCATGGTGGCCATCACGGCCGCCCACGGCACCGATGCCGTGATCCGCCGCGCCGCCCGCCTGTCGGCCCGGATGAAAGGTGATCTCCACGCCGTGCACGTGTTGTCGGCCGACCAGTCCCGTCAGCGCGATGCCGATTCGCTCGAATCGCTGCGCCGCCTGGCCGACGATCTCGGAGCGCACTGGCATGAGATCACCCGTGACGACCCGGCGCGTGCCCTCGTCGACTTCGCCGGCGAGCACCAGGTGACGCAGATCGTCCTCGGGTCGAGCCGGCGCAGCCGGTGGGAGGAGATGACCAAGGGCTCCGTGGTGCAGCGGGTGCTGCGTTTCGCCTCCGACAGTGGGGTGGACGTGCACGTGATCGCCCGCCGCGACGACGACGTCACCGTTCCCGTGGTGGGACCGGACGTGACGTGACCCCGGGGACCGGCTACTGCTCCTCGATCCCGTAGAAGAGGCGTTCGACGACCCGCCGGGCCCGGCGGGTGACCCGGCGGTACTGGTCGCGCAGCGCCGTGGGAGAGGTCCCGAGGCTGCGGGCCAGACGGGACTGCTGGTGCGCCTCGGTCGGAAGGGAGTCGCCCGGTGGGGTGCCCCCGGGCAGGGTGGCGACCAGGTGCCAACGGTTGCGCGTGTGCTCGAGGAAGCGGTAGGCGTGGCCCAGTATCTCGGCGTCGCCCGCGGTGAGGGCACCGTGCCCGGCCAGCGCATCGAGGGCGGTCATGGTGCCGGCGGCGGAGACCCCGTGGCGCAACTGCAGGAGTTGGACCGTCCATTCGATGTCCGACAGCGATCCGCGCCCGAGCTTCAGATGGAATTGGGGGTCCTCGCGCGGGGGGATGCGCTCGCGTTCGATCCGGGCCTTCATCCGGCGGATGTCGGCCACGTCGCCGTCGGTGAGCGGACGTTCCCAGACGAAGGCGTGCGCCAGCTCCAGGAAGCGGTGCCCGAGGACCCGGTCACCGGCCACCACCCGCGCCCGGAGCAGGGCCTGGCGCTCCCAGGTCTGGGCCCACCGTTCGAAGTAGGTCTGGTAGCCGGCCAGGTCGCGCGCCAGGCGGCCCTGACCGCCCTCGGGTCTGAGGCCCAGGTCGAGGGTGGCCACCCGTTGGGACGGGCTCGGTCCGTGGACGAACCGCAGCAGGGCTTCGGCCGCCTCCTCGCCCCGGTCCGGGGTGCCGCCGGCCGGCGCGTCGACGACGAAGAGCACGTCGAGGTCGCTGGCGTAGGACATCTCGGCGCCTCCGAGACGACCCATGCCCACCACACAGAACGCCAGGCCCGAGGCGACGTGGTCCACCGCCGCCTCCAGGACGGCCTCGGCCACGTTCGTGAGTGCCGCTCCGGTGCTGGCGATGTCGTCGATGTCGAGCAGGTCGCGGGTGGCGATGCGGAGCATCTGGTCCTGGGTGAGCCGGACGAGGCGCGCCCGTCGCCGTCCCTCGTCGCCCGGTCGGGACAGGCGTTCGACGGCCTCGGTCACCAACGCGGTCCGGGGAACGGGGGCGAGGGCTCGATCGTCGTCGAGGACGGCGATCAATTCGGGGTTGTGTTCGATCGCCTCGGCCATGACGCGGCTCGACCCGAGGACGAGGCACAGGCGCCGGGCCGCCTCGGGGGACTCGCGGAAGGTGGTGACCACGAGAGCGCGGTGATGGCTGCGGACGACGAGGGTGCGCAGGCCGAGGAGGCCGAGGTCGGGGTCGGGGGTGACCGACAACCAGTCCAGGAGCAGAGGGAGGAGCTGTCCCATCAGGCGCGAGACGCGCGTGAGCCCACCGGCGAGCTCCTCGACCGCTGCGCGCGTCCGCCGGGCGTCGCCGAAGCCGAAGGCGACCAGGCGCCGGGCCACGGCGTCGGCCGACATGACGGTGCCGACCGAGGTGTCGGCATCCCGGTCGGGTGTGCCCGCCGGCGACGCTTCGAGGGCGGCGAAGGCCTCGAGCAGCGGGCGGAAGAAGAGACGCTCGTGGATGATGCGGACGTCGCTCTGGCAGCGCCGCATGGTGTCGTCGAAGACAGCCGTGGCGGTGGCCTCGGGACCGTCGCTGAAGCCGAGGACGCGCGCCAGGCGCCGGCGGGCGTCGGCGTCGGTGGGCAGTGCGTGGGTCTGCTCCTCCTCGACCAGTTGCAGTCGGTGCTCCACGGTGCGCAGGAAGCGGTAGGAGTCGGCCAGGACGGCACCGTCGGCGCTGCTCACGTAGCCGGCGCCGGTCAGCTCGTCGAGGGCACCGAGGGTGGACCGGTCCCGGATGCCGGGGTCATGGTGGCCGTGGACCAGCTGGAGCAATTGCACGGAGAACTCCACGTCGCGGATCCCTCCGGGGCTGCGCTTGATCTCGCGGCCGCCGAGACGGGGGCGGGTGGCCTCGTCCTCGGCGCGCGCCTTCATCGCCCGGAGCTCGGCCAACTCGTCGGCGCTGAAGGTGCGGTTCCAGGTGGCCCGCTGAGCGGCGTCGGCGAAGCCCTGGCCCAGGGCGATGGCGCCGGCCACCGGTCGGGCCTTCAGGAGAGCCTGGAATTCCCAGGCGGCGGCGCGCGTCTCCCAGTAGGAGCGGTAGGCGTCGAGCGACCGTGTGAGCGGACCGGACCGGCCCTCGGGACGCAGGTCGACGTCGACACGGAAGCATCCACGGGCGATGCGCAAGATCTCCCGGGCGACGGTGTCGCCGCCGGGGTGCTCGGTGACGAACATCACGTCGACGTCGCTCGCGTAGTTGAGCTCGCGGCCGCCGAGCTTCCCCATGCCGATCACGGCGAACGCACCGGTGTCGGTCCCGCCGGTGGACAACGAGCACGCCCCGTCGAGGACCCTGGCGGCCATATCGGCCAAGGCCCGTCCCACATCTTCGAGCGCGTCCATCCCGAGCAGGTCACGTGCGGCGATGCGCAGGAGCTCGAGTCGCTTGGACCGGGCCAGCGAGCCCGGATCGGTGGCGTCGATGACCACGGGGCTGTCCAGGGCGTCGAGGACGTCGATGGCACCGGCGTCGGCCGCGCACAGGCGGCCCAGTGAATTGCTGGCGGCGACGACGGTGATGAAGGCGCGCGCCAGGGCGGTGGGGTCCCGTCCGTCGACCAGGCGATCGGCGACGTCGGGACGTTCTTCGATCACCCTGATCAAGGCGACCGAGACGGTGTCGGGCGCGGCAGAGCGTTCGGCGGCGCCGGCCAGCGCCTCAGGCAGGACACTGCGCACACCGGCAGCATGCCAGGCGGGATACCTCGTCGGGTCGGTCAGGGCGCGCCGGTAGGATCCAGTCGTGCCCCGCGTGCGTGTGGCCCTGTGCCAGCTCGACACGGTCGTCGGTGACATCGACGGCAACGTCGGGCGGATCCTGGCCGCGCTGGCCCGGGCCGAAGAGGACGGCGCCGATCTGGCCGCCTTTCCGGAGCTGGCCGTCACCGGCTATCCACCCGAGGACCTCCTGCTCAAGCCGGCGTTCGTGGCCGACAACTTCGCCGCGCTCCAACGCGTGGCCGCCGCCACCGCGGGGTGCGTGGCCCTGGTCGGCTTCGTGGACATCGTCGGCCACGACAGCGTGTCTGATGCCGTGGCCCGGGCCGACGGCGCCGGGGTCGTGGCCCGGGAGGCCGCCATCCGCGGCGCGCCGCGACGGTTGCGCAACGCCCTGGCCGTGTGCGCCGGCGGTGACGTGCTCGGCGTGTACCACAAGCGCCGCCTGCCCAACTACGGCGTCTTCGACGAAGAACGGTGGTTCGGGCCCGGCACCTCCGAGCTCGAGCTCTACGAGGTGGCCGGTGTGCCCGTGGGTGTGTCGGTGTGCGAGGACCTGTGGTTCGCCGCCGGCCCCGTGGCCATCCAGGCATCGGGCGGGGCGCGCCTGATCGTCAACGTGAACGCCTCGCCGTACACCATCGGCCGTGGTGGCGACCGCCTGGCCGTGGCCCGCCAGCGCGTGACGGAGGCGGGGTGCGCCATCGCCTACGTCAACCAGGTGGGTGGACAGGACGAGCTCGTGTTCGACGGGGGCTCGTTCGTCGTCGACCGCAGCGGTGCCGTGGTGGCCGCCGCCGCCCAATTCGTCGAGACCATTCTCACCGTCGACCTCGAGGTGCCCGAGACCGTCGGTGGCGTCGCCCCCGCCCGTGCACCCACGGCGCGCAACCTCACCCGGATCCCCGTGAGCGCCGCGCCCCGCGACACCGAGACACGTGAGGTCCCGCCCCCGGCGCCGGCCCTCGGACCCGACGCCGAGGTCTACGCCGCGCTGGTTCTCGGAACCCGCGACTATCTGGCCAAGAACGGGTTCGTCGACGCCGTCGTGGGCGTCTCCGGTGGTGTCGACTCCGCCCTGGTGGCCGCCGTGGCCGTCGACGCCCTGGGGGCAGAGCACGTCCACGCGCTGGCCATGCCCTCGCGCTATTCGAGTGAGGGGTCCCTGCGCGACGCCTCCGTGCTGGCCGAGAACCTCGGCATCGAGCTCCAGACCGTTCCCATCGAGCCGGCCCACGCCGCCCTGTCGGGCATGCTGGACGGCGTTCTGGGAGACCCGCCGGTCGGGCTGACCGACGAGAACCTCCAGTCGCGCATCCGCGGTGTCGTGCTCATGGCGGTGTCGAACGCACGCGGATGGATCGTCCTCACCACCGGGAACAAGAGTGAGCTGGCCACCGGGTACTCCACCTTGTACGGGGACTCGGCCGGAGGTTTCGCCGTCATCAAGGACGTCCCCAAGCTCCTCGTCTACCGCTTGTGCCGTTACCGCAACGCCACGGCCGGAACCGATCGCATCCCCGAGGCGATCCTGGCCAAGGCGCCCTCGGCGGAATTGCGACCCGATCAGCGCGACGACCAGAGCCTGCCGCCGTACGAGATCCTGGACCCCGTCCTCGAGTCGCTCGTCGCTCACGACCGTTCGGTGGCCGAGGTGATCGGCGCCGGGTTCGACCCTGAGGTGGTGACCCGGGTGGCGCGCCTGGTCGACGGGGCCGAGTACAAGCGCCGCCAGTCACCTCCCGGGGTGCGCATCACGGCCAAGGCGTTCGGCAAGGATCGCCGCATGCCGATCACCAACCGGTACCGGGACCGCCCGCCGCAGCCACACGACGACGCGCCCGTGCCGTCGCCCGATGCCGTGCCGAGCGCGCCGACGGTGCCGGTGGATCCGGGGAGTGCCGGTGGCCGGTGATCCGATCGAGGCGATGGCGTTGGCCGTGGAGGGACTGACCGCCGACACGCCGGCGGGGGCGGGGGCGGGGGCGGGCGCGCTCGGGTTGGAGGTGCAGGCCCGTCTCGTCGGCGGCTACCAGTGGATCGAACGGCGTCTCTTCGAGGTGCTCGGTGGCTGGGTGACGTCCGAACCGATCGCCGAGGCCCGGCTGATGTTCGACGTCTACAGCCAGCAGCATGCGTGGCACGCCGAGCTGTGGGCCGAGCGGCTCCCCGTTCTCGACGGTCTCGACACGGCCACACTGACCCTGCCCCCGAGCACCGAGGTGGACCGTCTGCTGTCGTTCTTGGCCGGTGGGGCACCGGGTCAGGCTCCCGCCGCGGGCGGCACCCTCCTCCGACTCGTCGGTCTGGCCCGTGTGGTGCTCCCGCGGCTCATCGCCGGGTACGGCCTCCACCTGCGCCGTGCCGCCCCCGTGGCCGACGCACCTGTGGTGCGATCACTACGTCTAGTGGTGCGCGACGAGATCGAGGCGTGGCAGGCGACAGAGACTCTGGTCCAGACCCTCGTGGGTCGGCCGCACGACATCGCCGTGGTGACGGCGCACCAGCAGGCACTGGAGGAGGTCCTGGCCGGGACGGGTCCCGGCCTCGTGCCCTGGCCCGGATCGACCCCGGGCGGCGGTGCGGGCTCGGTGTGAGCTGAAGCCCTTGACGGCGCCGGTAAACTGATATCCACAGGCGACCGCCGTCCGTGATCCGGAGGAGTTCCCCGGGTACGGGCGACCGACGGGTGCGTGAGCAGGCGAAAGAGTTTGTCCTGCCGGCAGGCACCGCCGGAGGGGACCCGACGAAGGGCTGAAGGACGTTGGCGAAGGAGCGCGTCGAGCGCGA
>Ga0209415_10007021_pt1 | contig 19798 bp, 17 predicted proteins | sample PeaSoiSIISIP2007_FD_187696 | JGI IMG/M metagenome (GOLD analysis project Ga0209415, IMG submission 187696) | Peat soil microbial communities from Weissenstadt, Germany - SII-SIP-2007 (SPAdes) (version 2) | ecosystem: Environmental > Terrestrial > Soil > Wetlands > Peat | place: Germany... | reverse complement strand
AAGCGACTGCTTCACGTCGTCAAGCGACTGCTTCACGTCGTCGAGCGACTGCTTCGCGTCGTCTGGCGACTCCTTCGCGTCGTCTGGCGACTCCTTCACGTCGTCGAGCGACTCCTTCACGTCGTCTGATGACTCCTCGATGTCGTCCGATGACTGCTCGACGCCGTCTCACGACTCCTCGCGGTCGTCGCGGAGTCGCTCCACGACGGGTGAGAGCAGGTGGCGGTCGTCCAGACTCTCCCCGCGGCTTGCCGTGCGCGAGCTCGAGCCGGCAGCCTGCTCCCCGCCGCCCCGCTACGGCAGCGGCAGGAGGTCATCCACTGCGATCGTGACCGTGGCCATCGACAGCGACGACGCGCTCGCGGCTCCGAACTGCACGGACTTCGTCGATCCGACCGGTCCGCTCAGCAGGGTGTCGATCGCCGTCTCGCCCAGCCCCGTCAGCGCATGCCCGTCCACCGCGAGGATGACGTCCCCCGTCACGACCCCGAGCTTCGCGGCGTCCGTCCCCGCGAGCACCTCGCCGACCGTCGGTGGGGTCGCACCGCTGGACGGGGCGAGCGCCACGCCGATGCGATCGAAGGTGTCGAACGTCGGCCCGCCCGTCGTGTAGCCCTGCAGATGCAGCGCGCTGCCGGGGTAGTCGATCGTCACGAAGAAGCTCCGGAGGTAGGAGCCGCCCACGAGGCCGTCGATGGTTTGCCCGACCTCCGCGGCGACGGAGTCGAGCGTCGCGTCGATCGACGGATCCTCCGCGGCCACGAGGCCCGCGACGGAGGCGCCTCCGACGCCGAACGATCGCAGCCGCGTCACTGCGGACGACGACTGCTGCCCCACCGTCGCCGTCCCGATGCCGGAGATCTCCCCGCGTCCGTCGGCGACGAGCGCACGGAAGAGCGAACCGCGCACCGTCACGAAGCTGCTCCCCGTGTCGACGACGAAGGTGTGCGGCGTCCCCTCGAGGGTGACCTCCACCACGATGCGCGACGGCGGGAACAGCACCGAGCCCGAGACGCCCGAGATCGTCACCGACCCGCCGCCCGAGAGCGTGAACGGGACGCTCGTGCCGGGTGACGCGACGTTGGGGGGCGGGCTGGACGCGCCGAGGGTGAGGGTCGCGTCGCGGTAGTCGAGCGAGACGGCGAAGTTGCAGAGAATTCCGCAGCCGAGCGACGCGCCGAGCGGGATGGATGGGTCCGGGCTGGCGATGAGGTTGGCGCCGACGACGTACGCGCCGGGGAAGGTGAGGGCGCCGACCGTGAGCGTGGGGACGGCTCCGCCGCCGTCGGGGAGGCCGGCGTCGACGAAGGTCGACGGATCGAGCAGGACGACGGGGGACCCCGTGTCGACGATCGCCGTGCCGCGGACGCCGTCGACGGTGACCGGGATCATGAGCGTGTCGAGCACGTTGGTGGCGGCGATCGGCTCGCCCGGGGTCCCGGTGAACGGGATGGAGGGGCCGCCCGAGCCGGAGGAGCCGCACGCCGCGAGGAAGAGGAGAGGGAGCGGAGCGAGGAGGCGCACGGTCGAGGGCCCAGCATAGCGGACGCGCGGTGGAGGCGCCCGTGGGGGGAATCGCCGCCGCCCCACTCGTCCTCGAACTGGCCTACCTTGGCGTCCCTCCTCCATGGGCTCCCTGCTCACGCTCTCGGGCACGCGCCTCGCCGCGATGATCCGCCGCCGCGAGATCTCCTCGCGCGAGGCCGTCGACGCCCACATCGAGCAGATCGAGGACATGAACCCCGCGCTGAATGCCGTCGTCTGCCGGCGCTTCGTCGAGGCCCGCGAAGAGGCGGACGCCGCCGACGCGAAGGTCGCGCGCGGCGAGGCGCTCCCCCCTTTCCACGGCGTCCCGTGCACGATCAAGGAGTGCTTCGCCCTCACCGGGATGCCCCAGACCGCGGGGCTCGTCGCCAATCGCGACCACTTCCCGGACACCGACGCCGTCGCGGTCGCTCGGCTCCGCGCCGCGGGCGCCATCCCGATGGGGGTGACGAACGTCTCCGAGCTGTGCATGTGGATGGAGAGCAACAACCGCGTGTACGGGCGCACGAACAACCCCTACGACCTCCGTCGGATCGTCGGCGGGAGCTCGGGGGGCGAGGGGGCCATCATCGCCGCCGGGGGCTCGCCGTTCGGTCTCGGCTCGGACATCGGCGGCTCGATCCGCATGCCCGCGTTCTTCAACGGCGTCTTCGGTCACAAGCCGACGGGCGGCCTCGTCGACAGCTCCGGGCAGCTCCCCGTCGCCCCCCCCGGCGTCCTCACCTACCTCACGACGGGGCCGCTCGCGCGCCGCGCGGAGGATCTCGCTCCGCTCCTGCAGATCCTCGCCGGCCACCACGCGGCGCTCCGCACGCCCCCCGAGGAGGTCGATCTCTCGCGCCTGCGCGTCGTGACCGTCCCCGACGACGGCCGGAACGCGGTCGATCCGGACCTCCGAGAAGCGCAGGAGCGGTGCGCGAGGTGGCTGGGCGCGCGCGGCGCGAAGGTGGAGGAGGTGCACCTCCCCGGGCTCCGCGACTCGCTCGAGATCTGGTCCGCGATGCTCGACGCGGCGAACGGCCCCTCCTTCAGCTCGCTCCTCGGCCAGGGGACGCCGATCCGCGCAGGCCGCGAGCTCCTCCTCTGGGCGCTCGGCCGGTCGTCGCACACGCTCCCTGCGCTCGGACTCGCGATGTTCGAGAAGCTCCCGAAGCTGATGCCCGACCGCGGGCGTGAGCTCGTGCGGCGCGGCCTCGCGCTGCGCGAGGAGCTCGGCAAGCTCCTCGGGCCGGACGGCGTCATGCTCTACCCGCCCTATCCGACCCCCGCCCCTCGCCACGGCAAGCCCATCGTTCCCCCCTTTCGCTGGGTCTACACGGCGATCATGAACGTGATGGAGCTCCCCGCGACCGCGGTGCCGCTCGGCCTGAACGCGGACGGCTTGCCGCTCGGCGTCCAGGTCGTCGCGTCGCATGGCAACGACCACCTCTGCATCGCCGTGGCGCTCGCGTTCGAGCGGGAGTTCGGCGGGTGGGTGCCGCCAAGGCTCTCGCGGATCCGCGCGCCCGTGGCGGCGTGAACGCCCTGCGCATGGCCCGCCGCGCCGACCCACGGCGAGTGTGCGGTCGGTGGGTCGCGGCTCGCCCTCGTCCCTATGCTAGCTTCGCGACGCCGACGCGCGACGATTCGCGCGCCTGCATCGACGCATGGATCCCGATCCTCGCCTGCAACGCACGCAGCACGCAGCCCGCGCGGCGACGCTGGCCGATCAGTTCCGGCGCGCGGTCGTGAGCTACCCGGTAGGGCCGTACCAGGGGGACATGACGGCTCCGGAGGAGTCGACGGCGGGCGGCGTCCAGGCGCTCCAGCACGTCCGCCTCGTCCCCGTCAACGGGCGCGGGCGCACGTACGTCGTCGGCAACGCGAACCGGAGCGAGCGGGTCGCCGAGCTGCGGTCGCTGGAGTTCGTCGATCGCGTCTCGCGAGAGCGCTTCGGCCATCCGTCGGGCCTCGATCCTGCCGCATATGCCACGTTCATCGGCGGCGCCGCGGAGTTCCTCGAGATGTTCGGGCTCCACGTCACCTTCGCCGACGCCCAGACGCTCGCGCGGGCGACGGGCGCGTGGCACACGCCGTCGCGCGGAGGCTTCATCGCGTGGTCATGCGTGGTGCTCCTCACGGGCTTCGCCCTGGGCGTGCTCGCGATGCGCCTCGGTTGGGTGCGCTGAGCCGCGACGTGCTCTGTCCGCCAGCAAGAACTGCGCTTCGCGAACGAGGCGACAGCCCCTAGGATGCGCCGCAATGAGTCGAGCGTTCTCGAAGGCTGTGGTCATCGGCGCGTCATCGGGCATCGGAGAATCGATCGCGAAGCGGCTGTCCGCGGACGGCGCCCACGTGGCGCTCGTCGCCCGCCGCAAGGAGGAGCTCGAGCGGGTCCGCGAGGGGCTCGTGAACCGCGACTCGGCCCGCGTCTACGCCCATGACACCTCCCACTTCGACGAGGTGCCCGAGCTGTTCGACCGCATCGTGAAGGATCTCGGCGGCCTCGACCTCCTCGTCTACGCGGCGGGCGTGATGCCGAAGATCGACGAGGGCGAGTACAGCTTCGAGAAGGACCGCCAGATGGTGGAGGTGAACCTCCTCGGCGCCATGGCGTGGATGAACCCGGCCGCCGCGCGCTTCGAGGCACAGCGCGGGGGGACGATCCTCGGCATCTCGAGCATCGCGGGGGAGCGCGGACGGCGAGGGAACCCCGCGTACTGCACCTCGAAGGCGGCGCTCACGACGTACCTCGAGTCGCTCCGGAACCGCGTGTCGCGCTACGGCGTGAACGTCGTGACCATCAAGCCGGGCTTCGTCGACACGCGGATGACGCGCGGGATGAAGGGGCTCCTCTGGCTGATCTCCCCCGATGAGGCGGCCGAGACGTCGCTCGCCGTCGCGCACGACGGGTCGAGCCCGGTCGCGTTCGTCCCCGCGCGGTGGTGGCTCGTGGCGCTCATCATCCGCTGGATCCCCTCCTTCATCTTCAGGAAGCTGAACCTCTGATGTCCACGGCGCTCCGCACGCACGCCCCGCGAAAGGTCTTCGACGGTTTCGGCCGCGCCGTGCTCGCCTCTTCGCGGTACGCCGCGCCGGAGAGCGCGGACGAGCTCGCGACGGTGGTGCAGCAGGCGAGGAGCGAGGGACTCTCGGTGACGTTCCGCGGGTCGGGGCGGAGCTACGGCGACGCGTCGCTGAACGGCACGGGGCTCGTCGTCGACGGCACGCGCATGGACCGGATGCTGTCGTGGGACCCGGTCTCCGGCGTCGCGGAGGTCGAAGGGGGGCTCACGATCGAGGGGCTCTGGCGGAGGACGATCACGGACGGGTACTGGCCGCACGTCGTGCCGGGGACGATGTTTCCGACGATGGGCGGCTGCCTGTCGATGAACATCCACGGGAAGAACAACTTCAAGGCGGGTCCGTTCGGCGAGCACGTGCTCGATTTCGATCTGGTCACGCCCGAGGGGGAGCGCATCCGCTGCTCGCGCGAGGAGAACGCCGACGTCTTCTACGCGGCCATCGGCGGGCTCGGCCTCCTCGGCGCCATCACGCGGGTGCGCGTCCAGCTCCACAAGCTCGCGAGCGGTCTCTTGCGCGTCGACCCGTGCGCGGTCGGGAGCCTCGGCGAGATGTTCGACGAGTTCGAGGCGCGCCTTCCCCACTCCGACTACCTGGTCGGCTGGGTCGATTGCCTCTCGACGGGCGCGGCGATCGGGCGCGGCGAGATCCACCAGGCCAACTACCTCACGAAGGAGGAGGACTCGCTCGGCGCCGTGGGCTTCCACACCGAGCGCCAGACGTTGCCGACGCGCATCCTCGGTTTCCCCAAGGACAAGCTGTGGCTCTTCATGCGCCCGTTCTTCAACAACCCGGGCGTCCGCCTCATCAACACCGCGAAGGTCTTGAGCGCGCGGAGGAACCACGGGAAGAAGTACCTGCAGTCGCACGTCGGCTTCGCGTTCCTCCTGGACTACGTGCCGAACTGGCGCCTCGCGTACGGCGCCGCGGGCTTCATCCAGTACCAGGTGTTCATTCCAGCGAAGGAAGCGCGGGCCGCGATGGAGGACATCCTCCGGATGTCCCAGGAGGTCGACCTCCCCTCGTACCTCGGCGTGCTGAAGCGGCACCGGCCCGACGCGTTCGTCCTCTCCCATGCCGTCGACGGCTACTCGCTCGCGCTCGACTACCGCGTCACGCCTCGCACCCGCGAGGCGCTCTGGGCGCTCACGCGGCGCCTGACGGAGAGGGTCCTCGCGGCGGGAGGGCGCTTCTACTTCGCCAAGGATGCCGTGCTCGACGCCGAGCAGGTGAGGGCCGCCTACGGCGAGGAGCGCCTCGCGAAGTTTCGCGCGATGAAGCAGCGCCTCGATCCGAACGGCGTGCTCGTGAGTGATCTGGGGCGGAGGGCCCTCGGCCTCTAGGAGCCCGTCAGCGGCGGCGCCGGTTGTGGCGCCCTACGAGCTTCAGGTAGTCGGGGAGCGGGGCCTCGTCGACCGGTCGGTACTCGCGCCGCGCGCGCTCGGCGTGCGCGGGCAGGCGCGAGACCATCACGCCGATCTCCCGGGCCCCGGGGAGCTGCTCCCGAGCCTCCCACTGCTCGTACGCAAGGACGATGGCGTCGACGCCGGTGCCGCGGAGGTGTCCGCGCCGCGCGAGGTCGGAGTAGCTCCGCGCGAGGGCGTCGCCGTCGAAGCGGTGCTGCACGACCATCTCGACCCCGACGCGAAGGACGGCGTCCGCCGGGACGCGCGCGTCTTCGTGCACGACGAACGCGGCCTGGAGGTAGTTGTAGAAGGGGACGGCGCGGCTGCCGTAGACATGGAACTCGTCGGGCGGGCTCTGCCGCTCGAGGTGAATCAGGATGCGCTCGACGGCCGGGCCTTGCTCGATGTGGTGGAGGTCATCGAGGACCTCCTCCATCACGTCCGGGTAGAGCCGGCCGCGCGTGCAGATGGCCGTGAGGCGCTCCTCGTCGACCTTCCCGGCGAGGACGTCGGCGTAGAGCGAATAGACGAACGCGTCGGCCTCGGCGTCGTCCCCGAAGAGGGTTTCCCGTCGGACGCCGGGGTCGTCCGCCGTGGGCGGGGTGGCGAGCCTGCGCGCGCGGAGGAGGGCGGGGAGCTTGTAGCCGAGCTGGTCGCGCATGGCGCGGAAGCGGAGGCGGAGGAGGTTCTGGAGGTTGGGCTTGAGCGTGAAGCTGTCCCACTTGATGCCGTCGAGGCGGAGCTTGTCCTCGAGCTTTCGGCGCATCTGCTCGGGCGACCCGGAGAGGATGTGGACCGAGACGCCGGCGCGCACCATCTCGCGGAGCAGGGTCGAGGCTCCCGGGTTCGTGCGTTTCTCCTCTGGCTTCTCGAACGCCGTGCGGACGAGGTCGCGCACGGTGTCGAACTCCGTGCGGAGATACGTCTTGTCGAGATCCCAGCGAGCGATGTGGCGCGGCACGGGCCGATGCTCCTCGTTCTTGGGGCACAGGCTTCCGGCCTCTGCCGGCGTGCAGCATATCCCACGAATCGGTGCGTCGCGTCGGGGCGACGCGCTCGCTTTACCTGGGGCGCGGCGCGGCGGATCCGCAGAGCGAGTCCGTCCCGCGGCGCTCCGTCTCGCACGGCCCGAGCCCGAGGTCCTCGCACGCGACTCGCTCCGAGCGCCCCGCCGCGCAGAACACGAGGGCGCTTCCGTCGCACCGCGAGGCGCCGGGCGAGCATGGAGGTCCGTCGCCGACGCACGCGGGTCGTCCGTGCGCGTCGGCGCAACGGAGACCGAGCGCCGCGCAGTCGGTCGCGACCTCGAGGCCGTGGTGTCCGTGCGACGCGCACCGGACGAGGACGGGCCCATCGCACCGTCGCTGGCCGACCGCGGTGCACGCGCGCTCTCCTTGGCCTTCGCACGTCGCGATCTCTTCGCCGTCCGCGTCGCGGTGCGCGCGGCAGACCGTCCCCGGCGCGCACGTCGACCTCTCGAGGATCTGGTCGTGACACGCGAGAATCGCGCCCTCGCCGTCGCACCACGCGCGCACCGCGTCCGCGGCGCACCTGTCGGGTGAGAGGCAGCCGCGGGCGACGAGGCCTCCCGACGAGCGCGTCTCTCCGCAAGCCGCACCGAGCGCGCCGCACGGCGTCCACGTGCTCTCTCCCGGCGCGTCGCGCACGCACGTGACGAGCGCGCCCGCCTCGCAGCCCGTGATCTTTTCGGGGTGAGCGGCGCAGAAGGCCGCGGCGCGCGGGTCGCCACGGGGGTGGAGGCACGCCTCGACGTCCGCGCACGACGCCGACGACGAGAGACAGCGCCAGAGAGGGTCGGTGCCGCCGGCTTCCTCGAGCGCGTGCTCCACGCAGGCGGACACGTCGCGGTACTCGGGTGGGTCATGCGCGTGGGCGCAGCTCGCGACGCGGGCGCAGGCTCGCGCGAGGGCGTCGACGCGCTCGATCGGGGCGATGCCCGCTCGGGCCCGCCCGTCGCCGAGCGCCGGACGCGAGTGGGCCGCGCAGCCGACCGCGACCGCGGCGAGCGCCACGAAAACGAACCAAGCGACTCGGCGCACGGGCCAGCTACGCGGCGGGCGACTGGCTGATCTCGTGCTTCAGTTTCTCGAGCGACGCCACGAGCTCCGGCGCGGACGCCCGGCGCGCGAGGAGGATCGCCTCGCGCAGGTACACCTGCGCCTCGAGGCGTCGATCCCGCCCGAACGCCACGGTCGCGAGCGCCCCGAGGACGCGCGCGCGGTCCTGACCGCTCGGGCCCGCCATGTCGAGCGCCTCGCGGAGCACCCCTTCGGCGTCCATGTAATCACCGGCCTGCGCCAGCGCCTCACCGAGCTTCCTCCCGAAGATGAGGACCGCACGCATCGGATCGTCGAGCTCGCCCCTGAACAGCTCGCGGCGTGCGAGCTCGAGCCCGCGCCGGAGCGCGAGCGTCTGCCCGCCGATGTCCCCGCGGTCGGCGCAGCGGGAGCTGACCCGCTCGAGGAGGATGAGCGCGTCGAAGGCGTCCTGGGCCTGGTACGCGTGCATCGCCTGCACCTCGAGGGCCACGCCCGCGCGCTCAGAGCTCTTCGCGGCGGCGGCGTGCAGCTCTCGCCGGACCGCGGCGGGGATCGTCGCGAGCACGACCTCGCGCAGGAGCGGGTGCGCGGTGCGCCAGCCGGTGCGACCCGCCTCGATCATCCCGGCGCGACGGAGGAGGGAGAGGGCCTCGACGAGGTCGGTGTCGGCCGGCAGGAGCGGCAACAGGGCGACGTCTTGCGTGGCGTCCCCGAGCACGGCGGTGGCCTGGAGCACGCGGCGCGCGTCGGCGGGGAGCCGCTCGACGCGGAGCGCGATGAGATCGGCGAGACGGGTCGGCGGTTGCCCGCCTTCCTCGCGGATGAAGCGCATCACCTGCTCGGCGTACAGCGGGGAGACGCCGCGGCCGCCGCTGAAGGAGGGCACCTGCGACGAGCCCGCCTCGCTGAACATCCGGAGGACCGCGGCCGACGGGAGCCCTTGCAGCGTCCGCGACGCGTTGGCGACCGCCGGCCAGCCCGGGTCAAAGCCGGGCGTACAGACGGCGACGAGGAAGACAGGAGCCAGGGGGGGCTCGCAGATGACGTCGGCGAAGGCGTTCCGGCTCGCGCCGTCCACGTTCTGGATGTCGTCGATCGCGACGATGACGCGGCGCCCCGCACTCCCGAGTCGCTCGGCACCCCGGTTCATTCCCCATCGGAGCGCCTCGGCGGCAGCGAAGCGGCGCTCGTCCGGCGAGAGGCGCCTGGACTCGGGGGGCGAGGACTCCGACTTGTCGAAGATGTCCGCGATGCCACGCCTCGCCTCGCCGCTCGCCCCCACCCAGTCGCGCGGCTGGCCCCCGTCGTCCGGGAGCTTCGCGAGGGCGAGGATCGCCGTGCGCAGCGCGTGGTAGCCGATTTCGGCCCAGGTCGGGTCGGGCCCGGCGCGGGCGACGATGTCCCCCTCGTCCTCGCGTTCCTGGAGGAACTCGGCCATGAGGCGGCTCTTCCCGATGCCGTGATCCCCCGTGAGGCGCGCCGCGACGAGCCCCGAGGAGGCCTCGCCGCGCCGGGCCTCGAGCCACTCGAGATCCTCCGCACGCTCGAGAAAAGGGAGTGGGAACTCCCCTTTCAGTGGCCGCCGCGTCGAGGTCGGCGCCGCCTCCTCCTTTCCGTTGGAGCCGGCGTCGCGGGGCGTGGGCGGGCGCACCGTCTGGCGGACGACGAAAGGCGCCGCGGAGCTGCCGGTGGTGGGGGCGCCGCAGTCTCCGCAGAACTTCTGGCTGGGCCCGTTGAGCGCGCCGCACGTCGCGCACTTCAGCGCACCGGCTTGCTTGTCGGCGGTCTCGCTCGCCCCCTCCACCTTCGCGAGGGCGGCGGCCAGCACGGCGGAGAACTCGTCGGCGTCCTTGAACCGCTCGTTCGGCGTCTTGGCGAGGGAGCGCATCACGACCTCGACGATGGGCTCGGGGATCTTGCGCTCCGGGGCGATGACCCGGGGGTCGGGCGGCGCCGCGGTCAGGTGCATCAGCACGACCTGGGTCGGCGACTCGGCCTCGAACGGGAGGTGGCCCGTGAGGAGCTGGAAGAGGATGACGCCGACGCCGTAAAGGTCGCTCCGGGCGTCGAGCGGGTCGCCCCGCCCTTGCTCTGGGCTCATGTACTCGGGCGTCCCGCAGACGATCCCCGGGCTCGTGATCGAGCGATCGGCCGTCTCCGCGCGCATCTTCGCCAGGCCGAAGTCGACCACCTTCACGAAGTCGCCGCCCGTGCGTAGGGGCTCGAGGATGATGTTCTCGGGCTTCAGGTCGCGGTGGATGATCTCGAGGTGGTGCGCTTCGGAGAGCGCGGCGAGCACCTGGCGGAGGACGTCGACCACGCGGCGAAGCGCGAGCGGCCCCTCCTCGTACGCGATCCGGGCCAGATCGCGGCCGCGGAGGAACTCCATCACGAGGTAGAGCTGGCCGTCCGGAGTCTTGCCGAAGTCGATGACCGCGACCGAGTTCGGGTGATTCAGCCGGCTCGCGGCGCGCGCCTCGGTGATGAAGCGCGCCGCGGCGTTCTCCTCGCCCACGAGGTGCGGGTGGATGATCTTGACGGCGACCGTGCGCGCGAGGTTCGTCTGCTCGGCCCGGTAGACGCGCCCCATGCCGCCGATGCCGACGAGGTCGAGGATGACGTAGCCGCCCGGCAGTGTCCGGCCGATGAGCGGATCCTCCGCGCTTTGCGCGACCTTCCCGATCGGGAAGCCGCACGAAGGGCAGAACTTGTGCAGGTCGTCACATGACGTCTGGCATTGCGGACACTGCCTCATGGCTTAGCCGCACCAGGCTACCACGCGGCACGCCGGGCGCGTACCCTGTCATCTCTTGGCCATGGCGTCGCCGCCAGCCTAATCTGCGACCGTGGAAAGACTCCGCATCGGGGAGCTTCTCGTACTGGCGAAGCTCATCACCCAGGAGCGGCTGGAAGACGCGTTGACGCTCCAGCGGGCGCAGGGGCGGAAGCTCGGCCAGGTGCTCATCGACCTGGGCATCGTGAACGAGACGCAGCTCACGCAGGCGCTGAGCCAGCAGCTCAGCGTCCCGTGGGTGTCGCTGTACCACATCGACTTCTCGCGCCAGCTGCTGAACCTCGTGCCGCGCGAGATCGCCGAGCGCTACTGCCTCGTGCCTATCTACGTTCGCCGCGTCCGCAAGCAGGGCGAGACCTTGTACGTCGCCATGGACGATCCAACGCATGAGGTCGCGCTCGAGGCGGTTCGCACGTCGTCGTCGCTCCCCGTGCGTCCGATGATCGCAGCGCCGAGCGACATCCGGAGCGCCATTCGCGTCTACTATCAGACCGAAGAGGTCGCGCCTGCGGTGCCCGGAGCGGCCGAGCTGGCCAGCCCCGCCCCGCCCGAGCTCGCGCCGCCGACGGCCGTCAAGATCGGTCCGAAGGGACCTCCGCCCCTCCCGCCACCTTTGCCCGCGCGCGCGCCGCCCGAGGGCCCACCGCCGCTTTCGCCTCCCGTGGACGCAGCGGCAACCTCGCCCGAGTCCGTGCCGCCCGAATCGGCCCCCCTTTCGGTCGAGGAAATTCCTCCGTCCGAGCCGGTTCATCCCACCGGCGACAGCCCGGACGCCTGGCCCGAGGTCGAGGCGCGCACGATGGAGCTGCCCCGGCGGAAGGGCGGGCCGAAGATGGTGGCGCTCACGCTCCTCGACGGGACGACGATCCAGCTCCCCGCGAAGCCGCGCCGCCGCCGTGACGCCGATGAGGGCGAGGGCGCCGGCGAAGCGCACACGGGCCCACAATTTCTCGCCAACATGACGGCGAGGGATCTCATCAAGGCGCTCGGCGCCGTGGCCGAGGGGGCCGACGCGCGGGAGGTCTTCGGCGAGCGGGTGCCGATCGAGGCGATCTGCGCAGCCCTCCTCTCGCTGCTCCTCCGCAAGGGGGTGATCGCGGACTGGGAGTTCGTCGAGGAGCTGAAGAAGCGCCCCTGATCGGGGGGACTACTTGTAGCTGAAGAGCTTGTTCAGCTTCATCGCGAGCATCTGGTTGCCCGCGACCTTCAGCTTCCCCGCGAAGAAGAGCGCCATGCCGTTGGCCTGGGGGTTCTCGATGAGCTTCTGGAAGTCCTCGGCGGCGATGGTGAGCGTGCAGTCGGCTTCCTTCGTTCCCGGCTCGCAGACGGGCCCGGTGGCGCTCGCGTCGATGAACCACTCGCCCTCGCCGGTGACGTTCATCTGGAACTTGGCGCCGATCGTCCTCACGTCCTCCGCGTTCTTCGCCAGCGAGGCGGGGAGGTTTTCGTTGAAGAGCTTCTTGATGTCGACGGCCATCGCGTCCTCCGGGAGTGAATGACGATTCAGTGGACGAATTCGGTATCACCCGCCAGAGCGCCACGTCAAGCACGCCCGACCGCCGCGCACCCGGGCTGCCCTCATGATGGCCGCGTCACTCGCTGACGACGCAGTTCCGACCCGCGGCCTTCGCCGCGTACATCCGGCCGTCGGCGCGCTCGATCAGACCGACGGCCCCGCGACGGTCCTCCTCGAGCGTGGCGACGCCCGCGCTCAGGGTCACGCGCAGCGCGCCGAACTCCCACGGCACCTTCGTGTCCCCGACCGTCCGCCGGATGCGCTCTGCCAGGCGGATCACGCTCTCCCGTGCGATCCCGCGCACGAGCACGGTGAACTCCTCGCCCCCGTACCGCGCGAACACGTCATCGGCGCGGAGCAGGTGGGCGACGACGGCGCCGACGCTCCGGAGCACCGCGTCGCCGGCGATGTGGCCGTGCGTGTCGTTGACGAGCTTGAAGTGATCCAGGTCGAAGAGCAGGAGGCCGAGCTTCGTGTGGTGTCGCTCGGCGTACGCCACCTCCGCGGCGAGCCGCGCGAGGAAGTACTTCCGGTTGAACGCGCCCGTGAGCGCGTCCTTCGTCGCCGACTCGAAGAGCTGGCGGGCGAGGGCCTCCTCCGCTTCGTCGACGAAGCTGAAACGCAGCACGACCTCGGAGCCGATCTGGAGGTGGTCCCCCTCGGTGAGCGCGACTCGGTGGGCGCGCTCGCCGTTGATGTAGACCCCATTCGTCGAGCCGGTGTCCTCCAGCGTGAACGTCCTCGACCCCGTGCGGACGAGGCGCGCGTGGTGTCGGCTCACGCCCACGTCGTCCAGCCGCACCCACGCGTCGCGCGCGCGGCCGATGACGACCTCGCTCGTGTCGATCACGAACACCTGGCCCGCGTTGACGCCGGTGAGGAGGGTCAGCACCGGGCGGCTGGGGGCGTTCGCGTGGGCGGCCGCGAGGATCGCCGTCTCGGTCGTCCGTGCTTCGCTGATCGGAGCGCTCGACGGCGGATCCGAGGGAGCGTCGCCCGCCGGGCGCTGGCGCTTGCGAGTCATGGAGCGAACGATGGTACCGGCGTCCGGGCACGCGGTGCTAGTGCCTCGAGCGTCCGCGGGCTATCCGTCCGACGCCGACACGCGATTCCGGCCGAGCGCCTTCGCCCTGTAGAGGCGGCGATCGGCGCGATCGATGAGGTCACGGCCGCTCGCGGACCGCGGGAGCTCGTCGAGATCGGCGACGCCGATGCTCACGGTGACGGGGATGATCCCCCCGTCGACCACGACCTTGGTGTCGGCGATCGCGCGGCGGAGGCGCTCGGCGAGGTGCGCCGCGTTCTGGACGCCGTCCCCTCGCGTCAGCACGACGAACTCCTCTCCCCCGTAGCGCGCGAACACGTCCTCGATGCGGATGAGGGCCTGCACCGCGTCGGCGACCTGTCGCAGCGCGGCGTCGCCCGCGAGGTGTCCGAAGCGGTCGTTCGTCGCCTTGAAGTCGTCGAGATCGAGCATGAGGAGCGCGAGCTTCGCGCTGTGCCGGTGCGCGTGGGCGACCTCCGCGGCGAGCCGCTCGCTGAGGTACTTCCGGTTGAACGCGCGGGTGAGCGGATCCCGGATGGAAGACTCGAAGAGCTGCCTCTGGAGGCGCTCCTCCGTCTCGTCGGTCAGCGCGAAGCGGTAGAGGACGTTCGGTCCGAGCTGGATCTGCTCGCCCGAGCGGAGGACGCGGCGCGTGATGGGCTCGACCCCCACGAAGGTGCCGTTCGTCGACCCGAGGTCCTCGAGGGTGATCTCCCCCGAGGGCTCGCGCGTGAGTCGCACGTGGAGGCGGCTGACCGCGAGATCCTCGACGCGCACGTCGGCGGTCTCGTCCCTCCCGATGGTCGTCACGTCGCGCGCGAGCGCGAGGACCTCGCCCGCCGACGGCCCGGTCAGCACGGTGAGGTGCGCCCGGTCGCGCACCGCGGGCCGGGGGACCGAGAGCGCTTTCTCGGTGACGAGCTCGTCGATCGCGGGCTGCCCTTCCGTCCATGGCTGTGGAGCGGCGCCCGGCACCGCCGGCATCCTCATCGTCGTGGGAGCCTTGTAGGTCATCCCCGCTCCGACGCGAGCGCTTGCTCGGGCGCGCTTTCCACTCCGAACCCCATACGAATGAAGAGCGTAGCAAAAAGCACGCTCGCGCGTCGCCCGCCATAGACGTCGCGGAAAGGGGCGAGGTAGAAACGCGGATACAGGAGTCACTCATGGGTCTGCTCGACGGGAAAGTCGCCATCATCACGGGGTCGGGCGGGGGGATCGGGCGCGCCCACGCGCTCCTCTTCGCGAAGGAGGGTGCGAAAGTCGTCGTGAACGACCTCGGCGGTGCGCGCGATGGCGTGGGCAACGACGCGAGCGCGGCCAACCAGGTGGTCCAGGAGATCCAGAAGGCGGGGGGGCAGGCCGTCGCGAACCATGACACCGTTGCCACGGCCGCGGGGGCGGCGAAGGTGGTCCTTGCCGCCGTGAGCGCGTTCGGTCGGGCGGACATCCTCGTGAACAACGCGGGCATCCTCCGCGACAAGAGCTTCCTCAAGATGGACGAGGAGATGTGGGACGCCGTCCTCAGCGTCCACCTGAAGGGGACGTTTCTCTGCTCGCAGGCGTTCGCGAAGCAGGTCGTCTCGCAGGGGGGCGGCGGTCGCATCGTCAACACGACGAGCGTGAGCGGGATGCTCGGAAACTTCGGGCAGGCGAACTACTCCGCCGCGAAGGCGGGCATCTACGGGCTCACGCGCACGCTCTCCATCGAGCTGCAGAAGCACCGCGTCACCGTCAACGCGCTCGCCCCCATCGCGAAGACGCGGATGACGGAGGATCTCCCGATGTTCCAGGGGGTGCAGACGCTGACGCCCGATCACATCGCCCCGGCCGCGCTCTTCCTCGCGAGCGAGCTCTGCGCCGACCGGACGGGCCACGTGCTCGCCGTCGCGGGAGCGCGCCTCTACGCGTTCAAGGTCGTCGAGACTCCGGGGAAGTTCAAGGACGAGGCGAGCGGCGTGTGGACGGCGCAGGAAATCTCGGACAACTGGGACGCGATCAACAAGTCGTGAGCGACGCTCGCCTGTTGCTCGAGGCGAGCTGAATCGCTAGCTTGCGCGTCGAATGGAAAAGGCGGTCAGCGCCTTCAATCGTGACGTCGTCGCGAACGAAGGGTACCTCTACGCGAACAAGGCGCGGCTGAGCAGCGCCCTCGCGACGCGGCGGTTGACCGACGCCGTGCTCGCCGTCGCGTCGTTCCGCGGCAAGCGCGTCCTCGACGTCGGTTGCGGCGATGGCACCTACACGCTGGAGCTCTTCGACCGGGGCGCGCCCGCGAGCATCCACGGCATCGATCACGCCGACGAGGCCGTGAAGATCGCGCGAACGCGCGTGGGCGACAGGCCGATCACGTACGAGGTCGGCAGCGCCGAGTCCCTCCCGCTGGGCGACGATTCGTTCGACATCGTCCAGCTTCGCGGCGTCTTGCACCACGTCGACAGGCCCGTGGACGCCCTGCGCGAGGCGATGCGCGTCGCGCCGCTCGTCGTGGTCACCGAGCCGAACGGCTACAACCCCATCCTGAAGGTGCTCGAGAAGGTCTCGCGCTATCACGTCGAGCACGAGGAGCGCTCCTTCTTCCCCTTCACGCTGCACTCCTGGGCGAGAAAGCTCGGCGGAACGGTGCGCTCGTCGACGGCCGTGGGCCTCGTGCCGTTCTTCTGCCCGGACGGCTTCGCGAGGTTCCTGAAGGCGATCGAGCCGATCGTCGAGCGCGTGCCTGTCGTGCGCAGCGTGAGCGTAGGGACGGAAGTGTTCGTCGTCGAAGGGCACGCGAAGCGCTGAGCATGGTCGACGAGCACGCCATCCCGGGCGCCCGACGAGTCGGGGTCTTGCTGGTCACCGGGGCGCCAGGGTGGCTGGCCGATCGGCTGCTCGGCTCGTTCCACGCGTCGCCGCCGCCGGGCCTCTTGCGCGTGCGGTGCCTCGTCCACTCCTCGGTCGACCTCGACGCCGCGGAGTACGCGAAGCGGATGGGTGTCGAGGTCGAGGTCGTGCGCGGCGATCTCCGCGACATGGCTTCCCTCCGCGCGGCCGTCGTCGGAGTCGACACCGTCCTCCACGGCGCGGGCATCCTGCACGTCCACCGCACGCAGGAGTTCTACGACATCAACACCGAGGGGACGCGGCGGCTGGCCGAAGCGGCGGCGGAGGGGGGCGTCGGGCGCTTCGTGTTCGTCAGCTCGAACGCGGCCGGTGGCCGGGCGGACTCGGCCGAGCACCTCGTGACGGAGGATGATCCGGCGCGGCCGCTCAGCCACTACGGCAGGAGCAAGTGGCTCGCCGAGGGCGCGATGTTCCGCGTCGCGGGCGCGATGGGGAAGGTCGCCCTGCGGCCGAGCATGTTCCACGGCCCCCCGGTGCCTCCGCGACACGTCGAGATCTTCAAGCGCGTCATCCACGGTCGCATGCCGCTCGTCGGAGGCGGACGGTACGCCCGCAGCGTGACGCACATCGACCACCTCGTGCAGGCCGTCCGGCTCTCGCTCGTTCACCCGGGAGCGGTCGGGCGCACGTACTACGTCGCCGACTCGAAGGTCTACACGACGCGCTCGGTCGTCGAGGCCATGGCGCGCGCGCTCGGCGTAGAGCCGCGATGGATTCGCCTGCCCGGTTTCGTGGGGACGATCGCGCACGAGGCCGACGACCAGATCGCGCGGCTCGGCGGCTACTGGCAGACGCTCCACCTCGTCGGGGAGTCGAACTGGCACGTCGGAGTGTCGATCGAGCGTGCGCGTCGGGAGATCGGGTACGACCCGCCCTACGACATCGACCACGGCATGCGCGCGGCGGTGGAGTGGTGCCGGAGCCGCGGGCTCCTGTCGTGATCCGTGCGCGCTACGCGGCGCGCTTGGTCGCGGTCCAGTAAAAGAAGAAGAGCCCCTTCGTGTCGACGATGGGCGTACACCCGAGGTCGTCGAGCATCGAACGGAGCGCGGGCCAGGCGTCCAGGTACTCGTACAGGTAGGGCCACTCGTCCTCGTGCTGCTGACGGAACGCGCGCAGCCCCGACGTCGGCCACGTCAGCCACGGCTTGTGCAGCCCCCAGAACGCCGCCCGGAGCTGCGGCGAGTCGAAGTGATCGATGAGGGCGAGCTTGCCGCCGGGTTTGAGCACGCGCAGCGCCTCGCGGAGCGACGCGCGGACCCCCTCGAGCCCTCCCAGGTGATGGAGGGAGTGCATGCACATGACGACGTCGAACGTCGCGTCCGCGTAGGGGATCGCCAAAGCTTCGCACGCGCGGAGCTCGAGCCAGGGCTCGCGTGCGAGCTCCTCGTCCGCCGTGACGTCGACGCCGTGGAGGTGGGTGAAGCCTTCGTCGTGCAGGATGCGGACGGCCTCGCCCGTGCCGCACGCGACGTCGAGGAGGCGCACGTCGCGCGGCAGGTCGAGGATGCCGAGCCGCTGGAGCTTCTGCTTGTGCGACGAGGCACGGCGCGCGATGAGCTGCTTGTTCTTGTAAGCCCTATGCCACTTCTGCGATTCTTCGCGCATGGAGCCTGAGCGTATTCCGCCGCCGTCGCGGTGGCCAGCGGGCAGAGCGAGTGCGTAGCCCTCTAAGGCGCTTCGTCTCCATCATCGTCCCGACGCTCAACGAAAACGTATCGGAGGCGCTCCCCAAGCTCGACGCTCACCTCCGCGCGATCGAGGGCTGGGAGTTCGAGATCCTCGTCGTCGACGACAGCCCGGACGACCGGCGCGCGACCGTAAAGGCGGAGGTCGAAGCGCGACCTTTGGTCGGCCGCGTGACCGTGCGGTTCATCGAGGGCAGCCGGACCGGGAAGGGGGCTGCCGTGAGGCTCGGCGTCGAGCGCGCAGCAGGGTCGGTCGTGTTCGTCGTGGACTGCGACTTGCCCGTCCCCCTCGGCTACTTCACCGTCTTCCTGCGGCTCATCGAGGAGGGGCACGCCGACGTCGTCATCGCCGAGCGGCCGTCGGCGCGAAACTACGGGAGACCCATGCGAGCGTTCCTCTCGTACGGGCTGCTCGCGATGCAGCGGGTGATCACCTTCCACTCGTCGCGCTTCAGCGACACGCAGTGCGGGTTCAAGGCCTTCCGCGCGGACGTGCTCCGCGAGATCGCCGCGCGGCAGATCATCGAGGGGGGCATGTTCGACGTCGAGTACCTCTACGCCGCGACGAAGCGCCGCGCGAAGGTCGTGACCGTGACCGTCGTGCCGAACCCTGAGGTGCGGGAGTCGCGGGTGAACGTCTGGCGGTGCCTGCGTCGGGACCCGATCGACATGCTGCGCATCAAGGTCCGTGGCGTCACGCACGGGTACGACTGACGCCTGGCGCACGGCCGCCGGGTCCGGCTCGGCGAGCGCTGTGGTAAGAGGGCGCCGACGGGGCGTGTCGCGCTCCCTCCTTCTTCGACATGTTCCCTTCCCCGACGGGCGCGTCCGATCGTGTCACCCAGCCTCGGTCTCTTCGAGTCGCCGGGCTCGCCCTCCTGTCGATCGCGCTGTCGTGCTTCGCCGTGTGGCCCGCGATCGCGATGTACCCCGCGACGCAGACCGGCGACGGCCCCCTCAACTACAAGGCCATCGAGGCGATGCGGGTCAGCGTCGTCCGCTACCACGAGCTCCCTCTCTGGAACCCCTTCGAGTGTGGCGGCCTGCCCCTCTGGGATCACCCTCAGGGCATCGCCCCCTCGCCGCTGACGTGGCTCACGTTCCTCTTGGGCACCTCGGCGACGATGGTGATCTGGTACGTCCTCCACTCCGCCATCGCCTTCGTCTGCACGTGGCTCCTCTGCCGTCACGAGCTCGGGCTCTCGCGTGCGGCCGCGTTCCTCGCGTCCGCGACCTTCGCGTTCTGTGGCGCCTCCCAGCAGCACCTCGCCGGCGGCCACGCGCCCATCGTCGGCTACTACTACTTCCCCCTCGTGTTTCTGCTCTGGCGTCGCGCCGAGACCGACGTGCGCTACGCCGTCGGCGTGGGCGCCGTGCTCGCGTGGATGCTCTACGAGGGGACGGCGCAGCCGCTCGCACACTTCCCGATCCTCCTCCTGACGGTCGCCCTCGCCGACATCGTCTGGCGCCGTCGCCTGCTCCCGAGCGTGAAGGCCGCGGCCGTCGCGGGCGTCGTGGCGCTCACGCTCTCGGCGGCGCGGCTGTTTCCCATCGTCGATCAGCTTCGCTCCCACAAGCGCGCCATCCCCGTGGAGACGGACTGGATCCACTGGGCGACCCTGAAGCTCATGTTCGTGACGCGCCAGCACGCCCGCTTCGTGCCCGACCAGATGTACGTCTGGGGCGAGTACGACACGTACATCGGCCCGATCGCGCTCGGCCTCGCCCTCGTGGGCATCCTGATCGGCTGGCGTCGCCGAGGGTGGCTCCTCGTGCTCCTCGTCACGGCGTTCGCGCT
>Ga0209415_10007020_pt1 | contig 19799 bp, 18 predicted proteins | sample PeaSoiSIISIP2007_FD_187696 | JGI IMG/M metagenome (GOLD analysis project Ga0209415, IMG submission 187696) | Peat soil microbial communities from Weissenstadt, Germany - SII-SIP-2007 (SPAdes) (version 2) | ecosystem: Environmental > Terrestrial > Soil > Wetlands > Peat | place: Germany... | reverse complement strand
CACCAGGTCGTACAACGGCAGCGCCAGCACGATCACCGGCGCGAAGATGGAATACCAATGGCTTTCCCATCGCGTCCCAGGCGTCAGATAGGTCGTCCGCACGGTCAGCACTCCCAGAACCAGCCCGATGAGCAGGCTGCCGCCGTCGCCCATGAAAATCTTCGCCGGCGGGAAATTATGCCACAGGAATCCCAGCGTCGCGCCTAAAAGCAGCGCCAATCCCGCCGCGACGAACCATTGTCCGATCGACAACGTCGCGACCAGGAACGCCGCCGTGCAGACCGAGGCCACGCCCGCCGACAGGCCGTCCATGTTGTCCAGGAAATTGAATGCGTTGGTGACCGCGGCGATCCAGATAATTGTGAGGAGGGTCGAAACCGACTTGCCGCCCGGCATCGCCTGATCGAGGAACGTCAGGATCCGCAGGTTCGCCACCAGGACAAGCGCCGTAATGATCAGCAGTTGCACGATGAGCTTGAACATCGGGCCGAGGGCTTTTTTGTCATCCCACAATCCCAGTGCGTGAATCGCCGCCGCCGCCAGCAGGATTTCCCAGGCCAGCGGCGACTGCAAGCGCGCCCCCGACCAGTATGCGTCGATTTGCCCGGCAATGGCCCGGCCCACAAGCGCCGGCGAGCGCATAAATCCCGGTGGCTCGGCGAACGTCAGATATCCCAGGGCCAGGACGATCGGCGCCGCCAATCCCCAGAATATTCCCACTCCGCCCCCGAGCGGCATGGGGTTGTCGTGAATCTTCCTGCCGCCCGGCCGGTCCACAAACCCGATCCGAACGGCAAACCCCTTCATCCAACAGGTTACGAGCCAGGAGATGGCAAAGCTAAACACGATCAGGCAGAGGATGACCAATGTCATGTATCAGAAAACCAGCGGCGAAAAAAGCACGACGAATGTGCGAAGCAATGCCGAAAAAGAAAGACCCCTTCGTGGGGTCCTGCTGCAAACTGGCATCATCGCAAGCCGATCACGGAACCCGTTGACGCAGAAAATCGATCTGGTCTTTCAGTTCCTTCAACTGGCGGTTGAGCACGCGCCGGTCCTCCGGACCGCTCACGTGTTCGATGGTCCTGCGAATCTGCCGAGCCTCGAGTTCCAGACGCTCGATCTCCGCGATGAGATCGGACTCGGGATTGTAAACTGCACTCATCGCGCCTCCATGTGTGCGACTGTCTGAATTGTAAGTCGCGTGATTGCCGGTGGCAATCGCTTTACTTGAAGAATTCGGCTAAATCGAGACCGGCTCTGAAGTTGCCTTGCCGATTCTGATAACTCTGGCCGGCACCCCAACGACCGTTGCCCCATCCTCGACATCCCGAATCACCACCGCCCCGGCCCCGACCACCACGTTCGCGCCGATCTTCAGGCATTGTATAATATTGGACCCCAGCCCAATAAAGGTTTCATCCCCAACGCTCACCCTCCCCGCCAGGGTCGCCGAGGGGCAGATATGCACCGCCCGCCCAATCTGGCATTCATGGTCGATCACCGATGAGGTGTTCACGATCACGCAATCCTGGACATGCACGTCCGTCGATATCACCGCCCCCGCGGCCACCACGACGTTCCGCCCCAGCCGGGCCGTCTCCGAAATAGAGCTAGCCGGATGGATCGCGTTGACCATCTCAAACCCCTGCTCGGAAATCTTCCGAAAATGCTGTAGCTGCTGATGGTTATCGCCAATCGAGATGATGACCCCTTTGACTTTCTGGCTCTTGAGTTTCGACAACAAATTTAACTGCCCCAACACCGGCAGTCCGCCAACCTCTTGCCCCGTAAGCTGCGGATCAGCATCCAGAAACCCAATTGGCCGATGCACGCCCGCCGTCCGCAGGATGTCCAAGACAACCCGACCATGCCCACCGGCGCCGATCAAGACGACGTCCATGCAACTAATTATCGGACGCTGGGCGCGGGGGGCAATAGAAAAATGGGTTTTGTGAGACGCGGAGGCCTGACGTCCCCCTTTTCTGTGTCCCTTTTCTGTGTGCCGTTTTCTATGCCCAAAACCGCTCTCTTCAGCCAGAAAGAACAAAGACTCGCACGGAGATGGTGCCATCCGGTGTGGAGCGCCGTCCCTCAAGGTCGCTAACAATCCCGCTCGGGTTGGTGATGAGTAGATCGGGATCGTACACGACGCACCAGAGCCGATCGCACTCCGGATGCCGCCGATAGTGTTCGATGTCTATAATCAATTCATTGCCGATTCTTGACGCATGCGCTTGATCGCGCACCAACTTCGTCTCGATGACCAACTTGTGCGTGGGTAACAAGAAGTCCATTCGCGTGCTTGAACCTGCGTAGCTGGGCGTGAACTCCTCGGCGCGAATATCAGCAATCCATGGCCGAAGGTGAGAATGGAGCAGATCTTGGATGTCATACTCTCGATCGAAGGAGAGCGACCGAGCATCCTTGCGGCGATGCGCGAGCGGGTGAATCGCCCGGGGAAGCCCGCGGATGATTACTTGCAGCAATTCCTCGATGGCGGTCGGTTTTTGCGGCTCATTCCTCGGAGTGGCGCAAATCGCTTGCTCATGCGGGGGTGGCACTCCATTGGGCAGGACGCGTCCGCCGCGGTAGTAGCGAAGGCCGTTTTCTTCCAGGACGGCAACGAGTCGTGCCCGTTGCGCACGATACCGTTCGAGAACTTCTTCACCCGCAAATGAGTCCGCCTTCGGCGGCAAGTCCATGAATTCTTCGATTAGGTTGCCAAGAATTCGAAGGCTATCGACGTTCGGATCGTTGCTCGCCCGCTTCAACCACGTTTTCCATTTCGAGTGGTGCGGAAGGTCCGGAGGCGGACCAGGAACGCCTGCAGTCTCGAAAAGCGCTTCGAGGGCGGCGTGCGATCCCGTTAGGACCTCCCCGACCACCGCACAAACCGCGATTGGTAGAGGAAAACTATGCATGCCTTCTCTCAGAAAGAGCTAATTCGCCGTTCGGGGGTTAGTCGATCCGATTCTGGAATGCGTTGTCGCATCACCGGCATCGCGGCTTGGGGAATGGCCAACAAGGCGTCCACGTCGTCCGTGGTGCGCGCCCGCGTATGCTGAAGAACCGCCAATCCGCCGATGATGGCGTAGCGGACCTGCCGTTCGTTGAGGATGGCGACCAGTGCCTCAAAGGCTTGCTGGAGAGCTGGCGCGCTCGGCGGCAGCCCATCGTCGGCATTGGGCACGAAACTGCTCCCGTTCTTGCTCGCGGGGCGCCAGCGCCCGCAGGCGCCGGGCGGCCGCCGCCGGTGTCCGGGGCGCCATGGCCCGAACCGCGTCGAGCATTTCGCACATCGCCAGAAGACGTTGGGTCGGCGTGCGGGCGCGATTCACGGCAATCTGCTCAAGAATGCTCCGCTCGAAAATGGCGTCGTGGGAACGCGGCATCGGGAAGATTCTAAGCCATCGGGCGGTTGCGCCGCCAGTTTATCGATCAGAGAATTCTCGGCTTGGCCCAATCTCCAATCAGCCAATCCCCCGACAAAAAGTTCAATAGCCGTCTTGTTGACCCGACTATCCTCCGAAATGAGCCCTTCGGCAAGAATGTCTCGCGTTCGCAAGAGCCTTGATCGGCATCACGAGGGCAGGTCGTTGGTGTCCAGACGCGGCAGCTCGTAGGGAGTGTCGAGGCTGGTGACGAGGCTGACGCGGGTCGTCAGGGCCAAGGCACAGCCGGCTTGGCGAAGGAGCGAAATGGTGGTGTCGTTGAAGCCGCCGCTGGGGTAGCTCATGGTCCAGTCGGCCGGGGCGCGGCCGAGAACCTGCCCGAGAAAACCGACGGTCTTTTGAATTTCAAACTCCTGCGCCTGGGGTGTGAGGTTGCTGAGCCAAAGATGGTTCCAGCCATGGCCGCCGATTTCCATGCCGGCTTTGGCCATGCATTTGAGTTGCGGCAGATCCATGTAAAGCTCGCGGGCAAGGACCGACTGGGCGATCCCGACATGACGCCGAAGCAGTTCGTCGGCGATTGCCGCGCGAACCGGGTCGGGCAGGCCCTTTTGCAGCATACGTTTGATGAAAATGACGTCGGCGGTGTCGAAACGACTGGCGATGGCGAATTCGCCTCGCAACTGCGCATCGGGAGCAATGTCCGGGAAATCGCGGCGAAGCGGAGCGAGCAGTTCAAGCACTTCCGCCGCCAGAGCGGCGCCGTCCTCCGTGCAAGCCAGAATATAGTGGATCTTGTGGACATCCAGCAGAGCATGTTCCACGATGGCCCGCGCGGGTGGGAAGAAGGCGCCTGAAAAACCGCGGGCAACCAGGCGTGGAAACACGGTCGTGTAATGGTCGGCAAAGCCGTCGTCGAAGGTCAGGATGCAGGGCTTGGGCGGCAGCGCGCGGCCAAAGCGACTGGCGGCCAGCAGATCGGAAAGCGAGCAGACGGTGTAGTTGCCGGCGATGTAGTCTAATTGTCTCTCAAAACGATCGGTGCTGAGCCCTTTGATTTGCGGATAGCGGGAATGCTCCAGGTCGCGCACATAGTGATACATGACGATCGTGAGCGGGTTGGAGGGCGAAATAACTCCGGCTTGCGATGTCATGGCATGAAGCTCAGTTGGGACGGTCCTGATCGGAGTCGGACTTGGTCCAGTACCACGTGCAATCCGCGGCAAAAGGATAAACGGGCAACGGAGGCGTACGCAACGAGACGGCCGAGCGGATCTGTCCTCCAGCCGCGTCGAGCGGCTGAAAGCGCGAGGGCACCGCGTTGCCATCGGCGTGGTCGTCCAATCGGTGCAGGCCCGCCTCCGTGAGCCACTGGCCGAATTGGCCGTGGTAGAGATAGCAGTCGCAGCCGAACGCCCCGGCGGCATCGAGGACATGCCAGAGGTGGGATAGCAGGTGCGCGGCGTTTTCGCGCGAGGTGGGGAGAAATTCCACGATGCGGCCGATCTTCGCGACATTATGCATTTGGTCACCCACCTTGTGCCGGATGGTTTCCAGTCGCCAGACGAGCAAGCCGATTCGGCCGGCCTGGGGCGTGGCTATGGTTCCGGGCGCTGAATTCTGGATCTGAATGAAACTGTACTGGAATGTCGGGTGCTGGACATATCGCCAGTGCAGGTAAGCCCCATCCCGCGCCGCGCCCGTCAACTCGAGCCGAAGCGATGCCCAGCTTAGCTCGTTCCATTCGGCCGGGTCCGGCGGTGCGAAGCTGGCCACGGATGTGGTTTGCAAAGGCCGAGCAAGCAGGGCGTTCGCCATGGCCTGGCGCTTGCCGGCCGGCCATGCGGGATTCGCCAGCTGAAGCAGGCGGGCGAATTCCTCCGCGCGCGCCGGATGCACGGCGAAATAGCGGGGGATGTTGTCCATCACAGGCCAGCGCATCGCGCTGTAGAGCCGGGCAACCGTTGGGTTGATGCCGAAGGAGATCGCGACCTGATCGGGGGAGGCATGGAAATGTTCGAGTAGCTTCAGCGCGGTTGTGCCGCGGCGGAACTCCTCGCGGAGTTTCCAGTTCGCTAGCCAGAACGCGGGGCGCTCCCGGCCGCGATCGTTGAAGCGAAACGGGATGCCGCCTAGAACGCCGACAACCTGGCCATCGTGTTCGGCAACGGCGAAACTGTAAGTGCTCGGGTGGTTCATTGCCTCGCGGTGGAAAGTCCAGTCGAAGAGCGCCTTGTCGCGAGTGTAGACGTGGTTTGGCGCCCAGTGGCGATGCAGAAAATCCGCCGCCAGCGGGTATTCGTCCAGCGAAAGCAGTCGCGTGGTAGGCATGGGTCGGCGCGGGGTCAAGGAAAACGGACAAGGGTTGCGGACCAGGAATAGCCGACGCCGAAGCCTACGAGCATTGCCAGTTGCCCCGAGCGCAGTCGCCCAAACCGCTGGGCCTGCTTGATGGCGATGGGAATGCTCGCCGAAACCGTGTTGCCGATATCGCTCAGTTCGACGAAGAATTTCTCGGCGGGAATCTCCAGGCGATTGCGGAGGTGCTCGAGCATGTAGGCGTTGGCCTGGTGGAAGATGAAGAGATCAATCTCGGCGAGGGATTTACCGGCTGCCGCGATGAGGCGATGGACCGTCTTGGGGATCGTGTTGAGAGTAAAGGCGAATATCTCCGGGCCGTTCATGTACAAATCGAGCGGCTGGTCCGGGGAGTCGATGTGGCGAAGAGCGCCTTTGCGAACGATGAGGTTTGGCGCGCCGGCGCCATCGGTGCCGAAGACAAAAGGGCCGATACCGACATCCGGCGATTGGCGCGCTTGGATGAGAGTTGCCGCCGCCCCGTCGCCGAAGAGCAGTCGGACAGTGCGGTCTTCGGGGTGAATGTGCTTGCTGTAGGTTTCGGCCGTGACCAGCAGGAGATTGCGGATCTGGCCGGTTTCGATGAGCCCTTTGGCGAGGCTAAGTCCGTAGACGTAGCCGGAGCAGCCGAGATTGAAGTCCAGCGCGCCGGCGCTGGTCGCAATGCCCAGCCGCGATTGAAGCAGGCAGGCGGTCGTGGGCAGCAGGTAATCCGGGGACTGGGTGCACAAAAGGATGAAGTCGATGTCGGCCGGGGCGGCGGCACCGGAGTCAAATAGTTTGCGGGCGGCGACGACGGCGAGATCTGAAGCCAGTTCGTTCTCTGCGGCGATGTGCCGGGCATGGATACCGGTCTTTTCCGCGATCTGCTGAACCTGCCAGTGAGGAAATTGAGCGGCCAGTTCCTCGTTGGTCTGGATCGTTTGCGGGAGGTGATATTCAACGGCGCTGATGACGGCGTTCATTTGATTACGCTCCGGGACCTATTGCGCGGTGTGGCCGCCATCAACCACGCCCCTTCCTTATGGTTGGACTTGGTTGCCGGCAAGGGCGACGAGGTCGGCGACCGTCTTGCACTGCTCCATTTTGCCGGAGGGAAGCGTTATGCCGAGTTCATCATCCAGCAGGGCGACAAATCCGATGGCCGCAAGGGAATCCCAGACGGGAAGATCGGCCAGGATTTCAGGGCCTTTGACAGTGCCGGGGTCCACGGCCAGGAGCTTGTCGATCTTGCAAAGAAAATCGGCCTTTTTAAGCGTCTGCACAGGGATTTTATCGGCCGGTAAGTGAAACGGACTTGAGTTGGAGTTGGGCGGATGCGCGTAAATCGCCAAGCCCCTGAAAGAACTCACGCAAACGTTACGTCAATGACCGTTAGCGCCTTCGTGTACCGGCATACTACGCCACAATTCATCCGTGTCCGAGGACCGGGTGGGGAACGTAGGGTTCTTCCAGCTTGGCGATCTCATCAGCCGAGAGTTGCACGGCCACGGCGGCTACCGCGTCGTCCAAGTGCTGAGGCTTGGTGGCGCCGATGATCGGGGCGGTGATGTATGGTTTGCTGAGTTGCCACGCGAGGGCGACTTGTGCCATGGGAATGCGGCGGGCGCTGGCGATTTCGGCGACCCTCTCCGCGACGACACGATCGGCGTCGGCGGTAGGCTTGTACAACGTGTTGCCGAATTCGTCGCTGCCGGACCGTACCGTGCTCGTTTGTTGATCCCACGGCCGCGTCAGCCGGCCTCGGGCCAGCGGGCTCCACGGAATTACGCCGATGCCTTCCGCCTTGCACAACGGCATCATTTCCCGCTCTTCCTCGCGGTAGAGCAGGTTGTAATGGTTTTGCATCGAGACGAAGCGAGTCCATCCGTGCGCGTCAGCCAGGTAAAGCGCCTTGGCCAACTGCCACGCGAACATGGATGATGCTCCGATGTACCGGGCCTTGCCCGCCTTGACCACGTCGTGCAATGCCTCAAGAGTCTCTTCGATCGGCGTCTCGTAATCCCATCGGTGAATCTGGTAGAGATCGACGTATTCGGTGCCCAGCCGGCGCAGGCTGTGATCGATCTCGGTAAAGATCGCCTTGCGGGACAGCCCGGCCCCATTGGCGTCGGGCCGCATGCGGCCATGCACCTTCGTCGCCAACACAATCTGGTCGCGAGCCGCGAAATCCCGAATTGCCCGGCCCGTAATCTCCTCGCTGGTGCCGTCGGAGTAAACGTTGGCCGTGTCGATGAAGTTAATCCCCGCTTCGATCGCTTTCTTGAAGAACGGCCGGGCTTGGTCTTCCGGCAGACTCCACGGGTGCCCCCCGCGCTCGGGCACACCGTAACTCATGCAGCCGAGGCAGATTGCGGATACTCTGAGTCCGCTTTTTCCGAGTCGCACGTATTTCATGGTTTCCTCACGGAAAAGGTCATTTCTTCAAGAATCCTTCACGCCGCAGTTCCGCGATCAGATGGTGCCGAGTTGGATTTTTCTCTTTCAGCGTGCGTGCCTGCTGTTCAGCCAAACTGGATTGACCGCTGCTGGAAAGCGCCTCGCGGAGATCGGCCAACATCAGGGCGATTTGGTGGTAGGCGTCGAGGTTTCGCTCCTTCGCGAGTTCCTCGGTTTTGCGCAGGGTTTTCGCGGAATCTGCTGCCATGTCGGCGAGTTTCTTGGCTCTGCGCCGGGCGGTGGCTTCGGCATCCTTGCGGTCGTTTTCGAGTTGGATTCCTTCGGCCGCCGCTGTTATTTCGGCGACGGTTCGATCCAGGCGGATGGTCGGCCATGACGGGGTGTTACGGCTCTTCTGATGCTCCGCCAGAATCTCGCTTCGCACCGCCGCTCCAGGGTCTGCCATCAATTGAGAAAGCCACGCGATCTTTGTCGCTTCCGGCTGGCATTGCAGCCATGACGCATAGTCACTGTTGGAATCCGTGCGTTCCGGCAGCGGTGGGCAGTTCCGGGCTGCCGCCGCGATCAATGCCTTGCTGAGGCTATACAATTCCGTCAATGCGCGCTGCGCATTCGTGAGCTTGTCCAGGCCGGCCGGGACGGGAGCATCCTTCTCCTCCTCGGGAATGTGATTGCAGTCGAAAGAGACGGCCAAGCGGGCCAGGTAGAGCGGACGCAAATCGCCGTCGAGGATTTCGCCGCGCAGCGGAAGCAGGCGATCGAGGAAACCGTCCAATTCCCATAAATCATCCAGTTGGCCAGCTTCGAAGCAAGGTTCGACGCAGAGAACGCCTCCTCGGCCTTGTTTGTCCTTCAAGAAGTGCAGCGATTCGTCGTCGAGGTACGGTTCAGCCGCCTTGGCGTCCGGCAGGCCGTTGGGAAATCGGATCATCAGCGTGCGAACCCCGAAATTAGCATAGTGCAAATGGAAATCATAACCGCGGCGCACCATCTCGAGGGCGTTTCCATGGAAGTCGCCAAAGTCATATTCGTTTTCGAACGACCAGGAAGTGATTTCGGCTCGCGACGACTGCCGCCGCATGTATGCGAGATTCTCTTTGCTCATTGGCGCGTCGATCGCCCGGAAGGCAACGTATTGGTATTCGCTCATTCGCCCATTCCTCGATCCAAGCTTACCAAAGAGATGCGTGCGATCGAAACCCGCGCGTGTCGTCGGCGGGACGGCGTGATATCTTTCCCCCGTCATGAAATTCAAAAAGCCGCCGCTTCGCATTCAGCCCACGACGCTTTGGGATTATCCGTCGCAAGACTACGGCGATGAGCCGCAGGGCCGGCCCGGTTACAAGGGGGCCACGCCCAGCTATATCGTGTGGAATCTCCTGCAACGCTACACCAAGCCGAAAGACCTGGTCATTGACCCGTGTGCCGGCAGCGGCACCACGCTCGACGTTGCCCGCGATTTGAACCGCAGGGCGTTGGGATACGATCTGACCCCCACGCGCAAGGACATCTTTCGTGTGGATGCGCGCAAATTGCCGCTGGAGGATGGGAAGGCGGATTTCGTCTTCATTGATCCGCCATACTCCACGCACATTCATTACTCCGACGATCCCCGCTGCATCGGCAATCTGGACGCCGCCGGCCGGGAGTATTCCCTGGCAATGGACCAGGTCATCGGCGAGATTCATCGCGTCCTGCGTCCCGGCCGCCACATGGGGCTATACGTCTGCGATTCGTTTGTGAAGGGAAAAGGATTCTTTCCGATCGGCTTCGAGCTGTTCGCGATCCTGCGAAAATATTTTGAGCCGGTGGACATCATCGCGGTTGTTCGGCACAACAAAACGCTCGATATGGGCAACTACCGGGCGGCGGCCGAGGAGGGGAATTTCTTCTTGAGGGGGTTTAATTACCTGTTTGTCATGCAGAAGGCTGAACCCATCGCTACAGTCCGCCATGAAGCGCGCTGAGAAGTTTGAGGCGTCCCTCGTGCGGCGAGAGCAGAAAGCAGAATCGTTCGAGGTGAAACCCGCGCACGGGGGCCTGGGGATCGGGGAAGCCCGATGGCAGCGGCCAATCCGGAGGATGCAGTTCGCCCATGGGAATGTCGCGGCCTTGGCGGAGATCGCCGACGTCCTGATCGGTCAGGATTCGCGTGGCGGCCCAGGGGAGCAGGTCGCGCCCGTGGATTTCAACAGAGCGATCGGGACCGGGATCGGTCCAAGGCCCGATGGCCGTGCGGTGCAATTCGGCCAGATGTGCTCCGCAGCCGACGAGCCGGCCAAGATCGCGCGCCAAGGCGCGGACGTAATATCCGCCGCGGACCGTCATTCGCAGCCGGCTCTGGCGCGGCAGGTCGTGGCCGAGCCAGCGGGCCTCGTGGAGATACACGCGCGAGGCGGGCATGACCACCGTTTCGCCGCGGTGAGCCTTGAGATAGGCGCGCTCGCCGTCGATCCGCTTGGCGCTGGTTGCGTGGGGAATCTGGTCGTGCCAGCCGACGAACGTGGCCAGGGCATTTTCAAGTTGCTCAGGCGAGAGGCCCGATGAGTCGCCCGTGAAGACGACCCGGCCGTGGGGATCGCCATTGTCCGTCTCGACGCCCCAGCGAACTGTGGCATCGTACACCTTGGGGATAGCGTGCAGGTACCGGAACAGACGGGTGGCAGGCTCCACCAGAATAAGCAGCAGCCCGCTGGCGAAGGGATCGAGAGTGCCGCCGTGGCAAATCCGCGGCGGCCGCCGTTCTTTATGGGCGCGAGCGGCCTGGATGTAAGTCTGCACAAGCGAGAAGCTCGTGGGTCCGACGGGCTTGTGCACCAGGTGAATGCCCGGGTTCATCGCTCCATAAATTACAGAACAATGCCGCGGGGAGAAAGAGAGTTCTATTTTTGATTGCGGATCGCCTCTTGATCTGTTGCCGACTTGCTCCAAGTCAATGCGCTGGCCAAAATGCGCCGGTTGGCTCAGGGCGCAAAACCTTCCTCCTCCACGATATTCGGCCGGCTTCGATCCCGGGACGGTCTGGTTTTCGTCTTGGCCGGCTGTTGGGCTGCGATGGTTCTGGTGGCGCACGATTATCTAAAATCGCCCCCGTTTGCCGAGGAAAACAACATCGCCATTCATTTGGCGCGTGGCGAGGGTTTTGCGAGTCCCATGGATCCATCTCCCCACGCGGCCCCGACGAGCTGGAGCCCTCCGGTGTATCCGTATCTGATGGCAACGGTCTATCGCCTCTGCGGCATCCGGACGCCAACGGCGATAACCGCGTTGTTGGCATTGAATGCGGTTTGTTTCGGCGCAGTGGTCGCCGGCGTGCGCCTATTGGGGCGGATTTATTTTTCGTCCGCCGCGGGTTGGCTGGCCGCCGGATTGTTGGCGATTCATCCGTCGTTTCTATTTCTCGTCGGCGATTACTGGGATACGTATCTCGCCCTGGCGCTGTTTGTCTGGATACTGATTGCCGCGGAACGCTCCACCGGACCCGCTTGGGCCACGATTGTCGGAGCGGGTTTGGGTTTGTTGTCGTTGATCAATGCGTCCTATGTTCTGACATATCCGTTGATCGTCTGGCGTTCCGTCCGACTCGAATCGCCGCCCCGGCGACGGAGGGCGATTGCCTTGGCCGTTGCCGCCTTCTGCTTAACGCTGGCGCCTTGGACCGTGCGCAATGCGGCCACGTTCGGGCGGCTGATGTACGTTCGTGGCGGGGCCGAGTTTGAACTTTGGCTCGGCAACCGGCCTGGCGCATCGGGGTTGGTCAACGACGCCACAGTGGCCGTCCACCCGTACAAAAATGTCGCGCAAAGAATGCTGCTGGTTCGGATAGGTGAGATGGAATATTTCCACCGATGTCGAGTGATGTTCCTGCAAGAACTGAGCGCTGATCCATGGCGTTTTTTGCGATTGTGCGCGTTGCGAACCGGATATCTGTTCATTGGCGATCCCGATCCGCCGCACGGGGCCATTCCGCCATTTCTGGCCGCTACGGTGCGCGACGGGGTCATGATTGAAAAGGTGGCGGTGACGGCGCTGACCGCTGTGTTGGGTTTGGGCGGGATCTTCCTTGCCTGGAGGCGGCGTTGCCGGGTCAATTGGATTGTCGCTGTTGGGTTACTTTCGGTGTCGCCGTTTGTGGTCACAAGCGTTACTGACCGCTATCTTTTAGCCCTGTGGACCATTTTTCTGCTTTTCGCCGGATTCCTGATTTCGTCGGCATTTCGCAAAAAGCGGGCTTGATGACACCGCAAATGGGGCTGCCGCCATACAACGCCACAAAATATGGCCGCCGCTACTGGACGGCCATCGCCATTTCGATATAATGCTTGAACAATTGCCTGTCTCGATCCATCGCAGACTCTCGCCCATTGCGGCATTGATCCTGGACGTTACGAGCTGGTTGTAGCGCACTGACTGGTCCTGTTTCGGCGTTCGCCGTTGACCCTTTGGTACGCACCGTTTACCAAAGGATTTTCATTGAATTTCGCTGAATTGTTATTGGCAGAGCCGATTCTTCGCGCTGTTGCTTCAGAAGGATATACCGTCGCCACGCCCGTGCAGGAGCAGGCGATCCCGCACATTCTGCGCGGGCGCGACATGCTGGGTTGTGCCCAGACGGGCACCGGCAAGACGGCGGCGTTTGCGCTGCCCATTCTGCATCGGCTGTCGATCGCCGCGCCTCCGGGCGGGGCGGCGCGGCCGCGATGCCTGGTGCTATGCCCGACCCGCGAATTGGCCGGGCAAATCGCCCAGAGCTTTCGCGTCTATGGCAAGCATCTTGGCCTCCGCTGCGCCGTTGTTTACGGCGGCGTCGGCATCGGCCCGCAGGCCGATGCGCTCCGCCGCGGCGTCGATATTCTCATCGCCACGCCCGGACGTCTGCTCGATCTTCTCGGTCAGCGCCTGGCGGACCTGCGCGGCGTCGAAGTGCTTGTCCTCGACGAGGCCGACCGCATGCTCGACATGGGTTTCATCCAGGACATCCGCAAGATCATCGCGGTCCTTGGGGCACGCCGGCAGACTCTATTGTTTTCGGCCACCATTCCAACCGACATCCGCAAACTCGCCGGCGCAATCCTCCGCGATCCGGTGACGGTGCAGATCGCTCATGCTTCTCCCGAGGCCGATCGGATCGATCAATCCGTTTACTTTGTCTCCCGAATGGAAAAACCCGCCATGCTGGCGCATTTGGTGAATGAATTGGCGATGACGCGGGCACTCGTCTTTATTCGCACCAAGCACGGCGCCGACCGCCTGGTGCGCCGCCTGCACGCCAGCGGCATTCGCGCCGAGGCGATCCACGGCAACAAGACCCAGAACGCTCGCCAGCGGGCGCTGGAGAATTTCCGCAGCGGCCGGATGTTCCTGCTGGTGGCGACGGACGTCGCCTCTCGCGGGATCGACGTGGACGGCATCACGCACGTCGTGAATTACGACCTGACCGACGAGCCGGAAACCTACGTTCACCGCATCGGCCGCACCGCACGCGCCGGCGCCAGCGGCGCCGCCGTTTCGTTCTGCGACCCTGAAGAAATGCCCAATCTGAGGGCGATTGAAAAGCTGATCCGCCGGCCGATTCCCGTGAAGACGGCTCGGGCCGGAGCGCAAATCCCGAAGCCCCAGGCCAGAATTCCGAATCAATTCACGAGTCCCAAACCCCAGCGCCAGGCACACGAATTCCGCCCCTATTCCCAGCCCGCGGCGGCCAGCCCAAGGCCCCCGGCGCAGCCCCGACGCCATGCCGTTCATCCCCTGCACGGACGCCGCAGGTTTCAGCCGGCGTAGACCGCCTCGCTCAAGTCCCCGCCGCGCCGGAATTGTTTTGGGCCCGAACGTGCCCAAGCTCCTGGCGCAGGCGGTCGATCGCGTCGAGCAACTCGTGATGGCGAATGTCCTCGGAGGTGGGTTTCTTTTCGACAAAGGTGATGGTGCCGGTGGGCTCCAGCACGGCGCTCTCGACTTCCGCGAGTGAGCCGATTCCCTGCCGATGCGCCGCCGCCACTAATTCGGCCCTTGTGATCAACTCGCGGTTGAGATGGTTCCGAAGAATGTGTCCATTGCGCATAAGGAAGTCGCGGTTGCCTTCGACGAGCGTTTCCAGCTTCCGATGCCCGTGGACAAAGCGGACGACCAGGTAGTTGACGAGCAGCAGCGTGGCTGCTCCGAGCAGCCCTCCCGTGACCGTATTGTCCTCGCCGATGATGGCGTTCTGCACCGTGTTGGACAGCGTGAGCAGCACGACCAGATCGAACGGATTGAGCTGCGCCAGCTCGCGTTTTCCGGCCAGGCGCAGGCCCACGAGCAGGAAGAGATACACGCAGATCGGCCGTAGAATCTTTTCCAGGACCGGAAGCTGCAAGAAAAACATCTCGTGCCAGAGAGTCGACATATTGCCCTCGATGTTGAAAACGAGTGGATCATAACAACATGGCGATGACTGGGAAGATAAGGCGAGGCGCTGCTTCCGCCGGCTCATTTCGTTTGCTGAACGCCTTGACACTTTGGCCGCGTTTCGTTGGACTTTGGCCCATGGCGCGGAGGGTTTTCATTACCGTGGGCGAGGCCAGCGGCGATCAGCACGCCGCGCTGCTCATCCGCGAGCTTAAAGCCCTCAGCAAGGACATTATCGTTGAAGGCATCGGCGGGCCCGCGATGGCCGAAGCGGGGGCCATGGTCCATTACGACACCGTTCAGCGGGCGGCGATGGGATGGAAAGGCGCCTTGCGCTACTTCGAGATGCGCCGGATATTCAAGTGGTCGCGCAACCATTTCCGCCAGCGGCCGCCCGACCTGCTCATCTGCATCGATTCCTGGGCGATGAACTGGCATTGGGCGAAGTTGGCCCATGGTATGAACGTTCCGGTGATGTACTACATCGCGCCGCAGATGTGGGCGAGCCGGCCCGGCCGCATCAAGCGCCTCCGCCGCTACGTGGACCGCGTCGCCTGCATCCTGCCGTTCGAGGAAAAATTCTTTCTCGACCGCGGCGTCCAGGCCACGTTCGTCGGTCATCCTCTGTTCGACGAACTCCCCCCGCATCCGCCCGTCGATCCGGCAACGCGCTTCCCGAACCGTCCGCCGGTCATCGGCGTCATCCCCGGCTCCCGCGCAGCCGTCGCCAGGGAAAATTTCGGCAATCTCCTCGAGGTCTGCGACCGAATCATCGAATCTTTCCCCAACGCCACGTTCCTGGTTCCTACGATGCCGGCCACGCACGCCGTCGTGGCGCGGCTTCTCGAAGCCAAATACCCTGCGCCTCCGCGGGAGATTTCCGAGAGTTTGCAGGCGATTGGGCCATTTTCACTTGGGATGAATCAGTTCAATCAACTCATCCCCCGATGCGATTTGTGCCTGACGGTTTCCGGCACCGCGACGCTCCACGCCGCCGGCCACGGCGCGCCCCAGATCGTCGTTTACCGCCTCAACCCCTTCGTCTGGCACCTTGCGGCCCGCTGGATCGTCAAGGCCCGCGTCTTTTCACTGGTGAACCTGCTGAACGACGGCCGCCAGCCAATCGTGCCCGAATTCGTGCCCTGGTACGGCTCGAATCAGCCGGTGGCGGACAAAGCGTTGGAATACCTTCAAAATCCCCGGCTCTTGGCGGAGCAGCGCGATCGGCTGCAAAACCTGATCCGCACGCTCAACCGCCCCGGCGCCAGCCGCAACGCCGCCAGGCTTGCCTTCGATCTCATGGTCGGAAGAGAAACGACCATTAGCGGCCAACCGCCCGTCGCCTGATCATCGGATTTATCCGGGTTGCTTGTCCCCGATCGAAACAATCCGCCTGGCACTCAGAAACACCAGATAGACCGCGGCGATTTTCCCGCCGGCCACTTTGCGGATCGCCTCCGCGTAAAGCTGCATTTGCCGGCCGTAGCCTTGGGCGCGCTGCTCCAATTCTGGCCCGCTGACCCTGTCCGTCTTATAGTCGATGAGGGCCAATCCCCATTCCGTCGGCACCAGCAGATCGATCCGGCCGCGGATCATGATCTGGTCCGCCGCATCGTTGCTCGACGGCGAATCTTGGCCCGGCCGCATCAAGGTGAAGGGAACTTCGCGCATCAGGCCGGCGTGGCCGGCGCGGATCAATTGTCCCACCTCGCTTTCCACGAGCCACAGGACCGCGGCACGATCCACCAGCCCGGCATCCTGCGCCGACAGCAATTTCCGATCCACCAGTTCCGCGATCTGCCGCTCGATCCCGGCCAACGTTGCCGCGCCGGAAAAATTGAAATATTGCAGCAGCGCGTGCGTCGCGTTGCCGATATCCGTGGCTCTCGGCGTCGTTTCCTTCCGGAAAAACCGCGGCAAATCCAGCTTGCGCCCAGGCGGCAAAGTTGATTCGCTCGTCTCCATGGCGAGTCCCTTCGCCAACGACGTCACCGATGCCGTCGCGGGGACGCGCGTCCAGGCATCGAACCGATAGGCGCTCTGAAATCTTTGGATCAATTGCCGCGCTGCATCGTTCATCGGCGGATCGGCGGGCAACGGCTCGAGCCGGACCATCCCCTGCTGCCGCGCGGAGAATTCCGGACGCTGATGGCGGGGATTCTTCCAGTTTCGCACGTCGGCGGCTTCGTACTCGTAAATCTTGAAAATGGGATGCGATGCCCCGGCGGTTATGGCCGCGACCGGCCCGAGCCAATCGATCACTCGTTTGGCGCCCTGCACCGCATCCGGTGGCAGCGGACCTTCATGGCCGGACCATTGGCTTTGCCATCTCTGGCGGTCTTCCAAGCTGCACGTGGCCACGAGGATCAGATGCTCCTTGGCCCGAGTCATGGCGACATACAGCAGCCGCAATTCCTCAGCCATCGTTTGCCGGAGCAGATTCTGGCGCACCAGCGTCGATGCCAGGGACGGATATCGAATCAACCGTTCCAGATCCACGACCGCCATTCCCAGCCCCATCTGCCGATCCACCAAAATCGCGCCGCGCGCGTCGGAGAGGTTGATTTGCTTGCCGAGGTCCGGCAGCAGAACGACCGGGAATTCCAGGCCCTTGGCGCGGTGGATGCTCATGATCCGCACCGCCTGCTCCGCCGACCCCACCGGCGATGGGCGCTTCAGGTCCGTCTCCTCTTTCAGGTTTTCCAGGAACTGCAGGAAGCGGTAGAGTCCCTGGCGCAAAAACGTGCCGAACTGGCCGGCGCGGCGGTGTAACTCCAGCAGGTTCGCCGTGCGCTGCCGGCCGTCCTCCAATCCGCCGCAGAATGCCAGGTATCCCGTCTGCTCGTAAAGCCGCCAAAGCAGTTCCGCCACCGGACGCTTGTTGGCCTGATCGCGCCACTCAGCCAGGCGATTCAAAAAATCTTTTAGATGAGCCGCCAACTCGTCATCCCGATCCGCCGCGTATCGCCGCACCGCTTCGTGGAACGGGACGGGATCGGCATCGTCACGGTAGGCAAGGCGAATCCGCGCCAGCGCATCATCGGCATCGGGCAATCCGGCCAGCGGGCTTCGCAAAACCGTCGCCAGCGGAATGTCCTGCCGCTGATTGTCCAGGATTTGCAGCAGACTGAGGACGTCCCGCACCTCCGTCGCTTCAAACAATCCGCCGGCGGCCTCGTTGTGCACCTCGATTCCGTGGGCGCGGATCACGTCGGCAAACCGGTCGGCCTTGTGCTGCATCGCCCGCAAAAGCACGACGATGTCGCCCGGTTCGATCGGCTTCAGAACGTCGCGGCCCGCGTCGTCCGGCCTGCAGATGTTCATCCGCGTGAACCCGTCCTTGCCCAGCAACTGCCGGATTCGCCGGGCCACCAGGATCGCCTCGTAATCGACGCGCTCCAACTCTTCCGATTTAGGCAATGGGTCCAGCCCCTCGGCCGCGCCCGGCTCCTCCGGTAATAGATGCAACTCCAGCGGCGCGCCGCGGAAATCCGAAACCCCATCCGCCGGCGGAAAAGCGCGCCCCGCGGCCAGCCGATGCGACTGGTCATATTCGATCTCCGCCGCCTCCCGCGTCATCAGCCGCTCGAAAACGCCGTTGATCGCCTCCAGCAGCGGCGCACGGCTGCGGAAATTCTCCCGCAGATCGATCACCTCCCCCATACGCTTGTCGACCGCCGCGGAGAAACGCCGGTGCCGATCCAGAAATCGTCCCGGCTCGGCCAGGCGGAAACGGAAAATACTCTGCTTCACGTCGCCGACGCAGAACAGGTTGGCGTTTTGCCCGCTGACGCACTCCCGGCTCACCAGCGAAAGGATCGCGTCCTGAATCGGATTGATGTCCTGATACTCGTCGACCAGAACGTGCCGGAACTGCTCATGCAGCGACTTTGCCAGGGGCGACGGCCGCATCGGAACGGCGTCGCCGTCGCGCAGAACGTTCAGGCTGAGCCGTTCCAGATCGGCGAAATCCAGGGCGCGCTGGGCCGACTTGGCGGCGGAATAATCCCTTCCGAAATCCAACACCAGGGCCAAAAAGGCCTGGGCATGCGGCGTGACGCGGGTCATTCCCTCGCGCCATTGGCCGCTGCTGGACGCCAGCAAATCCCCCAGCGGATTTTCATCGACCGCATTTTTGACGCCGTCCACGATCGACTTGGCCAAATCCTTCGCCGCCGGCTGTCCGCGCACGGCCGGAATCCGCGGGCGCGCTGCGCGAAAGTCCGCGACCTCGCCGACGAGCATGTCCAGCCCCTGTTCCTTCAGCACCCGCTTCCAATGCGTGAAAAAAGGGGACAGTCCCCTTAAATACTCCGCGTAAGGCTCGAACTCCCGCCCCAGAGCGGCGATGGTCCGCCGGGCATCGTCGCAGCGGCGCAGCAGCGCCGACAGCCCCGCGTCGATCTGCCCGATCAGGTCCCGCCCCAGCTCCGATTCCTCCAACGGCTTCTGGGCCGACTCCCGCATGACGCGGGCGCTGGTTTCGATCCAGCCCGGCGGATCGGTCAAGCTGGCCAGCAGCTCGTGCGTGGCGACGACCTGGCGGATCAGCCATTCGTCGTCGCCGTCGCCGTAGGCGTCGATGAGCCGATGGAAATCTCCGGTCTGGTCGTCTTCATAGCGGCGGTGAAAGAGATCGGTGGCGATTTCGCGGCGAAGCAGGGCGGCCTCGTCGGGATCGAGGATTTCGAAGTCCGGATCGATCCCCGCCAGCGTGAAATTCTGCTTCAGGAGCCGGAAACAAAAACCATGCACGGTGCTGACGTGCGCGTGTTCGGCCAATCCCACCTGCCGCGCCAGCCGCTGGGAGGGATTCCGCGCCATTCGCTGGCGAAGCGCCTGTTGAATTCGCGCCTTCATCTCCGCCGCGGCGGATTCCGTGAACGTGACCACGAGCAACTGATCGACGTCACAGCCGTTTTCGGCATCGCAAACCAGATGGGCGCATCGCTCGGCCAGGACCGCCGTTTTGCCCGACCCGGCGGCGGCGCTGACCAGCAGGCTGTGGCCGAGGGTTTCGATGCCGGCGCGTTGGCGGGGAGTCCAGTTGGGGGCGAGGGGGGTCATGTGAGCCGGCCTCCCGCGAAAATCCGAAATCCGAAATCCGAATGACGAATGAAATCCGAAACCAGAATGACGAAACGAAAACCGTTTCGGATTTCGTCATTTGGATTTGATTCTGCTCTGCTGAAATCCCGCGGCCACCCGCCTCTTTTCCCCCTCCCCATGTACTCAGGGGGAGGGCAGGGGGGGGGGTTC
>Ga0209415_10007019_pt1 | contig 19801 bp, 20 predicted proteins | sample PeaSoiSIISIP2007_FD_187696 | JGI IMG/M metagenome (GOLD analysis project Ga0209415, IMG submission 187696) | Peat soil microbial communities from Weissenstadt, Germany - SII-SIP-2007 (SPAdes) (version 2) | ecosystem: Environmental > Terrestrial > Soil > Wetlands > Peat | place: Germany... | reverse complement strand
GTCAGGTTGGGGTTGTCGTCGATGTAGATGGGGGCGTCGCCGAGGCGGCCGATGGCGTCGGAGATCTTGGGCCAGTCGGACTCGAGCAGGCGGCCGTTTCTCATGCGCGTGGCGTCGACGTGGGCCTCGGAGCACAACAGCCGCTGGGTGAGCTCGAGGTGGCTCATCTCGAGCGAGAACACGAGCACGGGAACCCGCGCGTGCACGGCGGCGTGTTGGGCAATGCCCAGGGCGAAGCTCGTCTTGCCCATGGCGGGGCGGGCGCCCACCACGACCAGGTTCGACTTCTGCAAGCCGGCCAACCGGTCGTCGAGGTCCCCGTAGCCGGTGGGTACACCGGTGATGGTCTCGCCCCGCTCGAAGAGGTTCTCGAGGTGGTCGAGGCTCGCCGCCAGGAGCTCCCGCAACGGCGCCATCGTGTCGACCACGCGGCGTTGGGCCACTTCGAACACCATGGCCTCGGCCCGGTCGACCACGGCGGAGACGTCCTCGGGAAGGCTGAACCCGAGCTCGGCGATCTCGCCGGCCACCACCACGAGCCGTCGCAGCAGCGCGTGCTCCTCGACGATGCGGGCGTAGTGCGACGCGTTGGCCGTGGACGGCGTGTTCACCTGGAGCGAGATCAACACCGAGGCGTCGCCCACGGCGTCGAGCAACCCTGAGCGCCGCAACTCGTCGGCGACGGTCACCGGGTCGGCGGGCTCGCCGCGCGCGTACAGAGAGGTGACGGCGGCGAAGACGTGCCCGTGAGCCGGCTTGTAGAAGTCCTCGGCGACGCAGCACTCGAGCGCCGCCGCGATGGCGTCGCGCGATAGCAACATCGCACCCAGCAGCGACTCCTCGGCGTCGAGGTTGTGCGGGGGGACACGTCCACCCACGACGTGGAGCCGGGGGGGACGTGCGTCTTCGATCGCCTGGGTCATTGCTTTCTACCCTCGCTTACCGGGCCTGGGGGTAACGAGGGGTGCAACCCCGGGAATTGAAGTGGACAACCATGTGGACGACCACCGGATCGAGGGGCAATGGCTGGGGATAACCCCGAACACCCGGAGTGGTGGCGTCGTCGTCGCACCCGGGAAAACGTGACAGGTGGTTGTGACAGCGAGCCGGAAACACCGGGCGCGCACCGGCGCCTGGCTGGTCAGGTGCCGGCCAGGACCTCGATCGTCACCTCGGCGTCGACCTCGGCGTGGAGATGGACGGGGACCACGTGGGTGCCCACCGTCTTGATCGGCTCGGCGAGTTGCACCTTGCGGCGATCGACGACGGCCCCGGTCTGGGCCTCGACGGCCTCGGCGACGTCTCCCACGGTCACCGAACCGAACAGACGCCCTTCGGGCCCGGCTCGAGCGGTGATGGTCACGGTGGCGGCCCGGAGAACTCCGGCCACGGCTTCCGCGGACTCCTTGTCCTGGGCGTCGCGCAGCGCACGCGCCTTTCGCATGGAGGCGGCCTGTGCTTCCACGCCGCCGGTGGCGACGAGCGCGCTGCCGGTCGGGAAGAGGTAGTTGCGGGCGAACCCCTTGGCCACCTCGACGATGTCACCCTTCTTCCCCACACCGGCGATGTCGCTGCGCAACAGGACCTTCATCACCGACCACCCCCCGCCGAGCCCGCCATGGGGCGCGCCCCGGGGAGCGGCGTTTGTTCGCGGCCGCCGGCGACGCGTCGCTCTGTCACGGTGCGCTGGGCGTAGGGGAGCAGGACGAGCTGGCGCGCCGTCTTGATGGCGCTGGCGATCTCGCCTTGGTGCTGGGCGCAGTTCCCCGTCACCCCGCGAGATCGGATCTTGCCCCGGTCGCTCAGGTAGCGGCGCAGGAGGGTGACGTCTTTGTAGTCGACCCACCTCACCTTCTCCCTGCACAAGGTGCAGGGCTTCTGCGCAGGACCTCGCGCCGAGGCCTTGGCCCGTCGGCGGGGGGTTCTCTGGGGGCTAGGCGCCATGGCTCAGAACGGCTCCTCGTCGAAGCCGTAGCCACTTCCCGCTCCCTGGGCGGCTGGCTGGCGCTCGGCGCCACCGCCCCGGGGGGGCGCCGCCTCGCCGGGGCCCCGGCGCTCGTTCTTCGTCACCTGGGCGGTCGCCCACCGTAGGCTGGGGCCGATCTCGTCGGCGACGACCTCCACCTTGGAGCGCTTGTCGCCGTCCTGGGTCTCCCACGACCGCTGTTCGAGACGGCCGGTCACGATCACCCGCGAGCCCCGGGCCAGGCTCTCCGAGGCGTTCTCGGCCATCTCGCGCCAGCACACGACGTCGAAGAACGACGTGGCCTCCTCCCATTCCTGGGTCTGGCGGTTCTGCCACCGCCGGTTCACGGCCAACCCGAAGGTGGCCGTGGCCTGTCCGGTGGGGGTGAAGCGCAGTTCCGGGTCGCGGGTGATGTTCCCCACGAGCACGATGTTGTTCCCGTTCGCCATGTCTGTTTCCTCCTCCGCTGCCGGCTCAGCCGGCGCTGCGGCCCGTGTCGCCGGCGGACACCTTGGCCGGGGCGGGAGCCTTCGGCCGTGCCTGGCCGGTGGCCTTCTCCGGCACCCGGATGATCTTGTGGCGCATGACCTCGTCGGCCAGCACCAGGAACCGGTCGAGCTCGGCGGCCGTCTTGGGCTCCCCGCTGAACTCCGCCACCACGTAATACCCCTCGCGCTTCTTGTTCATCTCGTAGGCGAGGGTGCGCCGCCCCCAGCGGTCGACGGTCCCCGTGGTGCCCCCGTTGGACCGCACCACCTCGAGCGCCCGGTCCAGGGCTTCCTGGATGGCTGCCTCTTCGACCTCGGGGTCGAAGATGATCATTGTCTCGTAGGGCCGCACGCGCGGCTCACCTCCCTCTGGACCCGGGCGACTCGGCACACGGGGCTCCGCCCCCGGCGGAGCAGGGTGCGTGTCAGGCCCGTCCCGGACTGGTGATCCGGCCCGAGGCCAGCGGCCATGGTACCCGAAGGGTGGGTCAGGGGCCCCCGGGACCAGGCTCGTGGGGCAGGTGGTAGGTCTCGGCATCCGACGGGAAAGCCCCGCCACGCACGTCGGCGGCCCAGGCGGCCACCGCCTCCACCGCGGCCGAGGCCAGGTCGGCGTAGCGGCGGACGAACTTGGGGACCGGGCCCTCCCCCAGGCCCAACAGGTCGTGGAAAACGAGGACCTGGCCGTCGCACCCGGCCCCGGCGCCGATCCCGATGGTGGGCACGTCCACCTCGGCGCTGACCCGGGCAGCCACCACGTCGGGCACCCCTTCGAGGACCATGGCGAAGACCCCGGCGGCGGTGATGGCCTTGGCGTCGTCGAGCAGCGCGTCGGCGGCCGCCGCCGCCTTGGCCTGGACCTTGTAGCCACCCATGGCGTTGACCGACTGCGGGGTCAGGCCGAGGTGGCCCATGACGGGGATCTCGGCGGCGACGAGGGCCTCGATCATGCCCACCCGGGCCCGGCCGCCTTCGAGCTTGACGGCCTGGGCGCCCGCCCGCACCAGGGTGGCGGCGTTGACGATGGTGTCGGGCACCGACACGTGGTAGCTGAGCCAAGGCATGTCCCCCACCACCAGGGCCCGGGGGTGGGCTCGGCCCACCGCCGCCACGTGGTGGGCCATGACCCCCACGTCGACCTGCAGGGTGTCGCTGAGCCCGAGCACGGTGTTGGCCACCGAGTCGCCTACCAGGATGACGTCGACCCCGGCGGCGTCGGCGATGCGCGCCCCGGGGGTGTCGTAGGCGGTGAGCATCACCAGGGGCTGGGCGCCGCGCGCGCGCTTTCGGGAACGGACCTCGGGGACCGTGACCTTGGGTGTCATGTGAGGCCTCCTTGCCGTCCAGCGCACGATGGCTGCCGGCGGCGGCGGGACCGGTTGGTGGGTCCAGTGTACCGTTCCGCCGTGGCTAAGAACGGGGCGCCACCAGCCACGACGTGCGACAGCTGTGGCGGGGTCGACGGGCCCCTCGAGCTCGTGCACCGCATCTACCTCGAAGCCGACGGCGACGGGAACCTGCGCCCGGCGGCGACCATGCCCGACGTCGAGCGGTGGTGCGCGGCGTGCCGGGCCCTGTACCCGCACGAGCCGGCCGGGGACTGAACGGCCGTGGGATCGCCGTATGTCATCGACTACCGGGGACACTTCGCCTTCGACGTCGCCCCCGCCGAGATCTGGAGCGCCATCGAGCACTGCGAGCGCTTCGAGAACTGGTGGTCATGGTTGCGCGAGTTCCGGCTCGAGGGGCCCGGGCTCAGGGCCGGATCGGTGATGCACGGCGTGGTGTCACCGCCTGTCCCCTACACCATGCGCATCAGGGTCCTACTCGATCGCTGCACCGTGCCGTCACGGATCGACGCCACCGTCCACGGTGACCTCGAGGGCACCGCCCGTCTCGTGCTCGAGCCGACCAAGGAGGGCACCTCGGCCGAGGTGGCCTGGAGGATCGAGATGACGCAGCAGACCCTGCGCCTGGCGGCGCGCTTCGCCCACCCCCTCATGCGCTGGGGCCATGACCGCGTCGTCGACGCCACCGTGAACGGCTTGCGGCGCCACCTCGACGACCCTGACCGGCTGTAGCGAGGTCCCCACAGGGTCCCCTCCTCCGGCTCCACTGGGTCTTCGGCCGCCGCCGGGCGGCGAAGCCCTGACCAAGGAAAACATGGACTTCCGCGCCGGGCTCCCCTTGGGTTGACACCCCCAGCCATGATGATCATGATAAGGATTACTGGAGGCATCATGACCGTACGCGAGTTCAAGGACATTCGGAAGAGCGACGGAGAAGAGCCACTCGTCGGTTTGCCGGTCGACGAGTTCATGGACCAGCTGGCCGGACTCCAAAAACAGTTCATGGCCGAGCGGAACCGTGTGTGGGACCGGGTCGAGGACGGCACCTTGTCCCTGGAGTTCGTCCATCGCCTTGCGAAGGAGTACTACTGGCTCGGCAAGTTCTACACGATGGAATTCGGGTCTCTCGTGGCGAACGCGCCGGATAACGACGCGCTTCAAGCCGGGACCAGTGAGCACTTCCTGCATTGGGCACAGAACCTCTCGGACGAAATGGGTTTCGCCGGCGACCCGAACCACGTGGACATGAAGGTCGAATGGGCTCACCAGATGGGGATCAGCGACCAGGAGCTCTTGGACTACGTGCCGATGCCCGAGTCCGTCGGCTGCGTCTTCACCGCTCTGTATTACATGAGGCGCTCCTACGAAGAGGGCCTCGCCAGCCTGGGTTGGTCCGGTGAGCGCCAAGCAGCGGGTACCGGGTACGCCAAGAAGCTCTACGAGGGGTTACGGGACAAATACGGCGTCGAGGTGGAGAACTTCAGGGTCCACGCATACGCCGAGGAGGACCACGGTCGGATGGCCGACTACCTGCTCCGGCGCGTGGCGGTCACTTCCGACCAACAGCGGCGCATCCGTCGAGCCGTCCAATACACGTTCCTCGTGCGAAACGCCCGGACCGTCGCCATGAACCGCTGGCTCGAGGAACCCGGGGCCATTCGCTAGCCGCCCCGTCAACTTCGGGGACGACCGCTTGCCCGATGTGTCCGGGCCGCAGAAAGGCGTGCATGAACGACCATGGCCATCTCACTTGACGGAAAGGTCGTAGCGGTCACCGGAGCAGGTCGAGGCATTGGCCGGGCCACCGCTCTTGCCCTTGCGCAGAGCGGTGCCCGTGTGGTCGTCAACGACCTCGGGGTCAGCGCCCACGGAGACGATCCCGACACCTCGGTGGCGAGCGAGGTCGTATCCGAGATCACGCAGCAAGGGGGCGAGGCGCTGCCCGTGACCGACTCCGTCACCACGATGGAAGGCGGTCACGCCATCGTCCACGCCGGCATCGACAGATGGGGTCGTATCGACGCCGTCGTGTGCGCGGCAGGCATCCTGAGAGAGCGGATGCTCTTCAACATGACCGAGGAGGAGTGGGATGGCGTGATCGCCACCCACCTGAAGGGAACCTTCACCGTCTTCAGAGCGGCTGCCCCGGTCATGCGTGAGCAACGCTCGGGCTCCATGATCGGCATCACCTCCGGTGCATACGTGGCCAGCGTGGCCCAGGCCAACTACAGCGCGGCCAAAGGCGGCATCGTCTCGCTGGTCCGCAGCGCGGCGGCGGGCCTGTACAAGTACGGCGTCACGGTCAACGCCATCGCCCCGACGGCTCGGACACGGATGTCGGCTGATGTCCCCACGGCTCTCACCGACATCGGCGAGCCCGAGGATGTTGCGCCCATGATCGTCTATCTCGCTTCCGATGCGGCCCGGGACGTCACGGCTCAGGTCTATTCCGTGGCCGGCGGGAAGATCGCTCTGTGGAGCATTCCCCAGGAGACCAGGGCCATTCTGAAGGAGGGTCGCTGGACGCCCGACGAGATCGCCGATCGGATGGCTTGGCTCGGACAGAGCCCGCTCGGGGCCATAAGCAGGCTCAAGGCGACGGCCGAGGCGGCGAAGTCCGGAGCACGGCCGAATGCCTAGGGCCGAGGCCGTCCACGAGGGCGCTGATTCAGGGCATGAGACGGCGTCGGGCCTGACGTGAAGGAGTGCCAGACACTGCTCCTGTCCTTGAAGGACTCGGTGCTGCTGGTCACACTGAACCGTCCCGAGGCCCGCAACACCATCAACATGCAGATGCGCGACGAACTGCTCGACCTCATGGACTCGCTGCAGACCCGCCGCGACGTGCGAGCCGTGGTCATCACCGGTTCGGGCAAGGACTTCTGCACCGGCGGGGACCTCACCCCACCGGCCGCAGCCGGTGGTGACGCCGCGGAGGGGTCCTCCTCCCCTCCGGCCCGGCGCAGCACCCTCGACCGCCGTCGGCCGGTGGCGAAGTTCCAGGAGCTCTTTCGTGCCTATTGGGAGCTGGAGGTCCCTGTCGTCTCCGCCGTCAACGGCACCACAGCCGGAATGGGGTGGATGCTCGCCTTGCTCGCCGACCTGGTCGTGGCGGCCCGAGGGGCTCGCTGGGTCCACGCCTTCGCCGACAGGGGGATGGTGCCCCACGCCGGCGACCCCTACTTCTTGTCACGGGTGCTCCCGTTCCGCCGCCTGGCCGAGGCCTCGATGCTGCGCGAGCGCTTCACATCCGAGGATCTCGACGGATGGGGAGTGATCAACCGCCTGGTGGAGCCCGGAGACGTCATGACGACCGCGCAGGAGCTCGCCGTACGCCTGGCCGAGGGGCCGACCAGGAGCCTCGGTCTCGCCAAGGCGCTGTATCGACGAGCACTGTCGTCGGACATGGCGACAGCCTTCCGTGAGGAAGCGGCGGCGGTGGCGATGATCTCCGACACCGCCGATCGCGTCGAAGGAGTGCAGTCCTTGAACGAGAAGCGCGCCCCGAAGTTCATGGGCGAGTAGCGGGGTCACGCATGCTCAAGGACGCCACCGCCATCGTGGGCATCGGACAGACCCGCTTCGCCAAGGAGCTCACCGGCTCCGAGGTGGCCATGGCGTGTGAGGCCATCCGCGCCGCGCTCGGCGACGCCGGCATCGCGGCGTCGGAGGTGGACTGCCTGTGCTCGTACACGCTGGAGCCGTTGGTGGAGATCGAGGTGGCGCGCAACCTCGGGATGCGGGAGATCCGCTATTTCGACCAGGTGGGATATGGGGGGGGAGCCGGGTGTGCGGTGGTCGGCCACGCGGCGCTCGCCGTTGCCACCGGACAGGCGCGCGTGGCGGTGGCCTGGCGGTCGCGAAAGCGGGGATCCGCCGCCAACCGGCCTTGGGCGAATGTCGGCGAGGCGATCGAGGGCCCGCCTGCCTGGTCCCGGCCATGGGGGCTGCTGCGTCCGGCCGACGAGGTGGCGATGATGACCCGCCGCTACATGCACGAGTACGGGCTCACCCGGGATCATCTCGCCAATGTCGCCCTGGCCCAGCGCAAGCATGCAAATCGCAATCCGGATGCACTCATGCACGATCGCCCGATGAGCCGTGAGGACTACTTCAACGCCCGCTTGATCTCGGAGCCTTTGTGCCTGTTCGACAACTGCCTGGAGAGTGACGGGGCGGTGGCGTGCGTGATCGTATCCGCCGAGCGCGCCGTGGACTGCCCCGAACCACCTGTCTACGTGCATGCCTTCTCGCAGGCGATCAGCACCGAGCTTCAGCCCATGACGAACTTCTTCTGTCCGGATCCGCTCGATGGGTCGGCGCACACATGTGCGCAAACCCTGTGGGAGCACTCCGACCTCACACCCCGAGACGTGAACGTGGTCCAGCTCTACGACGCCTTCACCCCTCTCGTGCTGTGGTCGCTGGAGGCCTATGGATTCTGTGCACGCGGCGAGGCCGGAGACTTCAGCAGCCGTGGGAACCTCGAATGGCCTGACGGGGCACTCCCGGTGAACACCTCGGGGGGCGGGTTGTCGGAGGTGTACATCCACGGATTCAACCTGATCACCGAAGGCGTCCGGCAGATCCGAGGGACCTCGACGAACCAGGTCGACGGGGCGGGCGTGTGCCTGGTGGCCAGCGCCGAGGGAGTGCCGACGAGCGCCCTCTTGCTGCGATCGGAATAGGTGAGACGGTGACCCCGCACGGCGCGACGAGCACGACCGAGGGGAGGCTTCTTCCCGTCGTGGACCTCTACAGCGCCCCCTTCTGGGAGGGGACCAAGAAGGGGAAGCTTCGGGTCCAGGCGTGCGCGACGTGCGGTCACCTTCGGTTCCCCCCCAGGCCGTACTGCCCGGCTTGCACCAGCGCCGAGGACGAATGGCACACGATGTCGGGAAAAGGCTCGATCTGGTCGTTCGTCATAGCCCACCCACCGGTGCTCGACGCCTACCTGGCCTTCACCCCGTACAACGTCATCGTGGTCGAGCTCGCCGAGGACAAGAGCATCCGCATGGTCGGGAACCTGGTCTCCGGAGATTCGAATGCACCCAATTCGGTCGACACCTCAAAGCTCGTCGTGGGCAGCCCGGTGCAAGTGACCTTCGAGACGGTGACCGAGGACATCACGCTCCCCCTGTGGACATTGGACGAGCCGTGACCTTCAAAGTGGGCGTCATCGGTGCCGGCTTCGGGCGTCGCGTGGTGGCACCTGCCTTCTCCGCTCTCGCCGGCGCCGAGGTCGTCGAGGTGGTATCGGCGCGCGACGACGACGGTGTGGCGCAGCTGTGCTCGAGATCCGACTTGGACCTGGTCTGCGTCCATTCGCCACCTTCACTCCATGCCCGCCATGTACGTCTCGCCCTCGACAAGAGCCATCCCCGTGCCGTGCTGTGCGACAAACCGCTTGGGCTCGACCCCGAGGAGTCGACCCAGATGCTCGAAGCGGCCAAGGAGTCCGGGACGCTGCACTTCGTCAACTTCGAGTTCCGCTACCTCGACGCCAGGCAGGAGTTGCAGTCGATCATGTCGTCGGGCGAGATCGGAGAGCCGGTGGAACTGGTGTGGAGCCACTTCTCCACCGGAACGGCCCAGCCGTTGCGCCCGTTCGGCTGGCTCTTCGATCGTGCCCAAGGAGGTGGCTGGGTCGGCGCATGGGCGTCTCATGCCGTCGACACCGTGCGATGGCTCTTGGGCGAGGTTCGTCACACGGACGCGGTCCAGGGAACGCTCATCGGTCAACGCCCGGACAGCGCCGGCGCTTCTCAGCGCGTGGAAGCCGAGGACTCACTGTGCGCCCTCCTCGTCACGGAGAACGACAGAGTGGCGGTACTCACGAGCTCCTTCGCTTCGCAGGCATCGGTGGAAGCCAGAATCCTGGTGATCGGCACCGCCGGGGTCGCCGAGTGCACAGACGACCGCCAGGTGACGGTGACCGGCGCCGACGGATCCGTCCGCCGGTGGCGCGCCCCCGAAGGAGAACGGCACATGAGGGCGATGGTCGCGTGGGCGAGGGTCATCCGAGACGCCACTGACGCCGGGCGCCAGGAGGCGCCGTCGTTCGCCGACGGGGTCGCCTGTGACCGGGTCCTGCAGCACATGCGTGCCGGCCCCTGGCTTCGGTGGGGAGAGCGTCCACCGAGCGGTCCCGGCGAGGCAGGTTTGCCGGCATCGGTGTCGAGCGGGGGGGAAAATGGCTAAAGGACAAGGCGTGGCGATAGTGGGGGCGGCGCTGTCGGACTGCGGCCGGGTCGACGACAAGGACGAGTTCGAGCTTCACTACCAGGCTGCGAGCCGGGCTATCGCCGATGCCGGCCTCGAAAAATCCGATATCGACGGCTACATGTCGTGCGGGACCGGGTTTCACGCTCCGGTCGAGGTGTGCGAGTACCTGGGACTACGGCCCAACTGGGTGGACGGGACGCAGCTGGGCGGGAGCAGTTGGGAGTTCTTCGTGAACCACGCCCGAGGCGCGATCGCCTCAGGCCAGGCTGAAGTCGTGGTCATGAGTTACGGCTCGACGACACGGGCCAACCTGAAGAAAGGGCGGAGGACGGCCAACCTGCCGTTCAGCGCGCGCGGGCCATCGCAATTCGGTGCGCCGTGGGGACACACGCTGATCTCGAAGTACGCCATGGTGGCGCGGCGACACATGTACGAGTTCGGCACCACCATCGAGCAACTCGCCGAGATCGCCGTCTCCGCCCGCTACAACGCCTCGCTCAACCCCGAGGCGTACTACCGCGACCCCATCACCATCGAAGACGTGCAGGCGGCTGCAATGGTGGCAGATCCGTTCACCAAGCTCCACTGCTGTATCCGTTCTGACGGTGGCGGGGCGATCGTCGTCACGAGTGCCGAACGGGCCATGGACTGCGCCACGAAGCCTGTCCTCGTTCTGGGCGCCGGCGAGGCCACGTCTCACGTCGCCATGAGTGAATGGCGCGACTTCACCGAGTCCCCCTGCGTCAGGTCGGGCCGGACCGCCTTCGCCGAGGCCGGCGTGACCCCTGCCGACATCGACGTGTGCGAGGTCTACGACTCCTTCACGGCGACGGTTCTTCTCACGCTCGAAGGCCTGGGATTCTGCAAGAAAGGCGAGGGTGGTGCCTTCGTCGAGGACGCCAAGCTGCGAGTAGGCGGAGCCTTGCCCACCAACACCGACGGCGGGGGGCTGTCGGCTTGTCAGCCGGGCATGCGCGGCATGTTCCTCCTGGTCGAGGCCGTTCGGCAACTGCGCGGGGAGTGCGGTGCCCGCCAGGTCGACGGGGCCCGACTGGCCTGTGTCAACGGCACAGGTGGATGGTTCACCACGACGGGCACGGTGATACTCGGTGTCGAGTAGCTGACGATGGAACCGGCATTGGCCAGCGCTGCCCGGGAGGCGGCGCGGACGTATGGTGACCTCGCCTTGTGCACGTGGGGAGAGGGCAACACCCTCAGCTTCTCCGAGCTCGACAGGCTCTCCGACGAGGTCGCCGTGTGGATGCGCCTGCGCGGCATCGGGCCCGGGGACGTGGTGCTGCTCATTCTGCCTTCTGTGCCCGAGTACGTGATCGCCTACGTGGCATCGCAGAAGGTCGGAGCCATCGGAGCCGGCGTGAACGCCCGATTGTCGCCGGCCGAGCGCGCCGGGCTGGTTGCCCTGGTCGAGCCGAGGCTGATCATGGCCACAGAAGAGCTCGTGCCCGACGAGCCGCCCCGATCGGCTGAGATCGTCTCGGTGCAACCGGTCAGCGACCCGGACTCCATGCTGACCTCGGCGCGCTGTCGAGGGGAGTCTCCGCCCCAGCTGGACGTGGCTCCCGAGTCCCCGGCCGCCATCGTGTTCACCTCGGGTACCACCGGACTGCCCAAGGGGGCGACGTTCGGGCACCGCCAACTCCGCGCCATCGCGGCGGCCGATGCCGGGGGCCACCACCTGCGCGCCAGCACCATGGTGGGCACCTCTCTCGCCCTGTTGGGGTTCATGACCAAGCTCGAGAGCTACCTGGAGCAGGGTTGCACGCTCCTTTTGACACAGGAGTGGCACGCACGGGAGGCGCTCCGGCTCGTGGCCAAGCACCACCTCAGCACCATCGGCGGGATCCCGACGCAGATGGCGCTCATGCTCCGCCTGCCGGACTTCGGCGACTACGACCTCTCGGCAGTGAAGAGGATCGTCCTCGGCGGCGCGCCGGCCCCTCCGGCCCTCGTCCGACAAGCCCGCGAACGCGTGGGGGTGCCGGTGCTCGTGCGGTACTCGTGCACCGAGGCGGGCATCGGGCTCGGGACGTCGGAAGACGACCCACCCGAAGACGCCGAGATCAGCGTGGGCCGGCCTCGCAAGGGTGTGGAGCTCACCATCCGCGACGAGCAGCAGCGGAGGCTCGCCGACGGGGAGACGGGCGAGGTGTGCCTCAAATCAGACGCCTCGATGCTCTACTACTACCGCAACCCCGAGGCGACGGCCGAGGTCTTCACCGACGACGGTGCCGTGAGAACCGGTGACATCGGGTGGGTGGACGACAAGGGGCGTCTGCGCCTGGCGGGACGTAGCAAGGACATGTACATCAGAGGCGGCTACAACGTGTTCCCCAACGAGGTCGAGCGCGTCCTCGTCGACCATCCCTCGGTGGCCGAGGTGTCCGTCGTCCCCCGTCCGGACGATGTCATGGGGGAGATCGGGGTGGCCGTGGTGGTGGTCCGTCAGGCGGACCAACCCCCGACCTTGGAAGACCTACGCGGCTTTGCCCAGGGCCGTCTGGCCAAGCACAAGCTCCCTGAGGACCTCCTCGTCGTCGAGGAGATCCCGCGCTCGGTCGGCGAAAAGGTGGACCGGATGCGGCTGCGGCGAATGGTCGAGGCTTCTCGCCCTGCTCCCGAAGACGGACGGGGGGACTGAGATGCTCGCCGGAGTGGAGCCAGGCCGACGGGCCGCGCTCGTCGGGATCGGCCAGACCGAGTACGCCAAGTCCATCGATCGAAGCGAGCTGGCGCTGGCCTGCGATGCGATTCTCGCCGCCTGCGAGGACGCCGGGATGCCCGTCACCGACATCGACGGGATGACGCGATACGACGTGGAGCAGAGTACGGAGTGGGACGTCATCTACTCGCTCGGGATACCGCATCTGCGCTTCTTCGCCGGAACGCCGTCGGGTGGAGGCGGCCTGGCCAGCACGATCGTTCTGGCGGCCATGGCGGTGGAGACCGGGATGGCGACGTCGGTGGTGTCGTATCGGGCACGCCGGCGCGGGGCGCGCTCGTCCTTCGGCCCCGGTCCGTACCAGGGGGGCCGGCCGTGGGCCAAGAAGGGCTCGCTCGTCGCCGGACCCAACCAGTACCACCACCCCTTCGGACTGGCCAGCCCGGCACAGGAGATGGCGCTGATCGCCCGTCGCCACATGCACGTCTACGGGACACGCGCCGAGCACTTCGGCATGCAGGCAGTGGCCCAGCGCAGCCATGCCAGCACCAACCCGGCCGCCATCATGAAGAACGCCATCACGTTGGACGAGTGGCGGGACTCACGCATGATCGCCGATCCCATCCACCTGTACGACTGCTCGCTCGAGAACGACGGGGCGGTGGCGTTGATCGTGACCACGACGGAACGAGCGGCAGATCTGCGCCAAGAACCCGTCTACGTGCTCGCCGGCGCGCAGGGCGAACACCCGATCCATACCCAGTTGGCCGTGTACTTCTCAGAGACAGGAGACTACGGAGGCCCCAAGAACGGCGGTTGGGGGATCGCCCCGCGCCTCTTCGGGAGCGCCGGCGTGCGGCCCCGAGACGTCGACGTGGCCCTTGTGTTCGACCACTTCACCATGGCCGTGCCCTTCACCCTCGAGCAGTACGGCTTCTGCGGGGAAGGTGAGGGCGGGGCCTTCATCGAGTCGGGGGCGACGCGTTGGCCGAACGGTGCCCTGCCGGTGAACACGCACGGGGGCTCGAACGGCGAAGCCTTCATCCACGGTTTCAACCACCTTCCCGAGGCGGTACGGCAGCTGAGGGGCACGGCGGCCAATCAGGTCCAGGGCGCCGAGATCGCATTCGTGAACGGCTCGATCACGGATAGCTCGGGCGCGGTCCTGCTCAGCAGGTAGGTGGAACGGTGACGACACGAGACGACTACCCGAAGCCGGTGCAGGACGCCGACAGCGAACCGTTCTGGCAGTTCTGTCGGAGCCAAGAGCTGCGAATCCAACGTTGCAGCCAGTGCGGCCTGCACCGGTACCACCCCCGCCCGCGATGTCCGAATTGCCGTTCATCGTCCTTCGACTGGGCCCGCTGCACCGGTGCCGGGGTCGTGCATTCCTTCACCATCTGCCATCCACCGGTGCTCCCCGCATTCTCTGGTCGGGCTCCGTACAACGTGGTGGTGGTCCAGCTCGAAGAGGGGCCCTACATGGTGAGCAACCTGGTGGGTGACGACGAGGAGCTGCGGATCGGCATGCCGGTCGAGGTCTGCTTCACCAAGATCGACGACGAGCTGACCATCCCGCAGTTCCGGGCCCGCGGTAGCGCCGGTTAGGGACCCCGAAGTGGCAGGCGCCCCCATGGCATCGCAGATGCCCGCATGGGTCAGAGAGCTCGACTTCTTCGGCGACCCATCGGTCAACAACGACCCCTACCCTCTCTACGATCGGCTGAGGAAGCAGTGCCCGGTGGCTCACAGCGATGCCAGCCGGGGCTACTGGCTGATCAGCCGCTACGGCGATGTGCACTCGATCTTCACAGATGCAGCCCGATTCTCCAACCAGTATGGCGACCCCAACGGTGTGCGCAGCGATCTGGGTCCCAGCCTCCTGATCGAATCGGATCACCCCGAACACTGGGCCTTCCGCCAGCTGGCGGCTCCGTCGTTCACCCCGAAGAAAACCAAGGAGTTCGAACCTCTCGCCCGGACGACGGCACGGCGACTGCTCGACTCGATCGCCGATCGACGCCAATGCGAGTTCCTCCAGGATTTCGCCATCCCGTTCCCGGCAGCAGTGACGCTTCCGATGATGGGAGTCCACCCCGAGAAAGCCCAAGAGCTGGTGAACCTGGCATGGGATGAAGAGCAGCGGCACCACGCTGCCATAACTGACCCCGGTCAACGGCTACAAGTGATGAGGCGGACCCGGGCACGGCAGGTCGAATGCTTTCGCCAGATCTTCGAGGAGCGAGAGCGCACCGGGGGCCTCGGAGACGACCTCATCAGCACCATGGTGGCCGCAAAGATCGACGGAAAGAGGAGGATGACAGAGCGCGAGATGTTGAATCTCGTCCTGGTGATCTACAACGCCGCCTTGCACACGACGACGAACACGCTCATGAACATGGTGTGGTTCTTGTCTCAGCATCCTGCGCATCGCGACCGCCTCGTCCAGCAGCCGAGCCAGATAGGCCGCGCCGTCGAGGAATTGATGCGGTACGAGTCGATCGTCGCCCAACTGCGGGTCGCTCTCGAAGATGTCGAGATCGGGGGGCAGACGATCAAGAGAGGCGACAAGGTGCTCCTGCTGTGCGGCTCGGCGGGGCGGGATCCCGAGCAATTCGAGAACCCTGACCAGGTCGACTTTGACCGGAGGTCGACCCGCCACCTTCTCTTCGGCGCCGGCCCTCACCGATGCCTGGGCTCCCACCTGGCGCGTATGGAGCTCGGCGTCGCCCTGGAGGAAATTCACCGGTCGATCCCCACGTACCGGATCAGACCGGGTACCGAGCCCCTCCGGTTCACCGGCCACGAGCGCGGGACCGAAGAGCTGCGGCTCGTACTGGACTGACGGTCCAAAGCACTGGACAAGGAGGCTCGCAAGTGACCGGGAACGGAGAGGCAACTGCAGATCTCGGCGTGATCGACGCCGGCCACGACATCGTGGCCACGACCCTCAGCGAGCGTGGACTGCACCTGCTCGAGCCGGACGACATGCAGTGGCGACCACCGGCCCGCCGGCCGGTGCTCGGCGCCGCCCCTCAAGCACCGAGCGAAGATCACCGACCCGGTGACCCTGACACTGTCCAGGAGAAGTTTCTCGTGTACGCCCTGCCCGGAGAGGACAGGTTCCCCATCTCGGTGGTGAAGTTCCCACCCGGCTACACATTCCCCCGGCACTGGCACACCGACGGCGAATTCGTGTGCGTGCGGAGTGGCAGCCTGACCATCGGGGGCCGGACGTTGGGCCGAGGCGACATGGCCTACGTCGACGCCCGGACCGTCTACGGTCCCATCGGCGCAGGGCCCGAGGGCTGTGAGTTCCTGCTTCTCCGGCGGGCCTGGGCCGAGACCCACACCCTCGAACGTGAGCCCGACGTCCCCGACGACGTTCTCGATCCCGGAGGCCACGCCCTGGCGGCCTCGCACGCCGCTCGGGGTGTGCACCTGTTCGACACCGGAGCAATCCCTTGGACGATGACTCTGCAACGCCCGGTGCAGGGCCGTGCGCCCCTGCTCCCCGAGGACGATCGCCGGCCGGTCGTGGAGGGCGGGCTGCTGGAGAAGGGGCTGATCTACCCGCTCCCCGGCGATGACCGGTTCCCGATCTCCATCATCCGGTTCCCCCCTTCCTTCATGTTCGCCCGGCACTGGCACACCGACGGGGAGTTCGTCATGATCCTCGCCGGCACGGCCAACTTCGCCGGCCGGGAGCTCGGACCAGGGGCCATGGCCTACAACGACGCACGCACCGTGTACGGCGCCGAGTCCGCCGGGCCCGAAGGATGCGACTTCCTGCTGATCCGACGGGCCTGGGCCGAGACCCACGTCGTCGCCTAGGACCTACACCTAGGTCTTCAACGAGCAGCGGCCAAACACCGGACGACGACGTCCCGAGTGTCTTGCGGTTCGATGACGTCGTCGATATTGAAGCGCTCGGCCCGGTGGCGCAGCGTGTCCCTCGAGCGCAGCTGACCGGCCAGGTCGTCCCGCAACTGACGCCGGTCGTCGGCGGCGTCCAGGGCCTCCTTGTTGACGATCGACGCAGCCCCGCCCAGGCCCATGGCACCGAACTCCGCCGTGGGCCACGCCAGATAGGCCAAGGGGTCGAAGGCGCCCGAGCCCATGATGCTCTTGGCGAATCCGTAGGCCTTGCGCACCACGACGGTAACGAACGGCACCGAGCACTTCCCGACGGCCAGCAGCGCCTCTGCGCTCTTGCGGACCAGGCCGGAACGCTCGGCGTCCGGCCCGACCATGAACCCCGGTGTATCCACCAGGAACACGATGGGCAAGCCGAAGGCGTCACAGAGCCGGACGAACCGGGTGAACTTGTCGGCCGCTGCCGCGTCGATCGCGCCCGCCAGAAAGGACGGCTGGTTGGCCACGATGCCGACCGGTATACCTTCGAAACGCGCCAGTGCCGTGATCAAGTTGGGAGCGTAAGCCCCTCGCTGCTCCATCTCGGTGGACTCGTCGACGAGGGCGCGAATCACCGTGTGCATGTCGTAGCCTTGACTCGGGCTCGACGGCACCACGGTGCGCAAGACAGACGGATCGGTCTCGGGGGGCCGTGGTGCCGAGGCACCGAAGAAGTAGCCCAAGTACCTCCGCACCTGGCGTATGGCTTCAACGTCGTCGTCCACGATGGCGTCGATCGACCCAGCGCGGGCTTGGTCGCCGGCCCCGCCGATCTCCTCCGGCTCGAGGCGCTGGCCTATGGCTGCTTCGACAAGGGGCGGTCCGGCCAGTCCCAGAGCCGACCTTCTGGTGGCCACCACGAAGTCGCAGCACCCCGCCAGATTGGCGTGACCGGCGAAGGCCTTGCCCAGGATGGCGGCGGCGGTGGGGACCGTCCCACACAAGCGCGCTAGGGAGGAGAACGTGGTCAGTGGAGGTCCGAGCCCGATGGTCGATTCCTGGACCCGAGCGCCGCCTCCTTCGAGACAGAACACGATTGGCCACTTCCGCAGGGTGGCAAGGCGCAAGAGGCGATCGACCTTGAGGTGGCCGACATAGCCCTGGCTGCCGGCCATCGAGCGGAAGTCGTAGGACACGGCGGCCACCGTGACATCCTGCACCGCCCCGAAAGAAGTGATGACTCCGTCGGCCGGTGCGGTCAGCTCCGGTAGGGCGGGACGTGCGCGCGAGCCGTACTCGACGAAGTCACCCCCGTCGAACAGCGCCTCGACCCTTTGGCGAGCGGTAAGGGGCATTTCTCAGGACCTCGGGAGCCCGAGCATTCGCTCGGCGATGATGTTGCGCTGAATCTCGTCGGTTCCACCGCCGATCCGAAAAGCGGGCGCACGTAGGAAAAGCTCGAACCATTCGGCCTCCTGACGGCGCGCCTCGGACGCTGGGTCGCCGATCGTGCCCGCGCCGGCCAACATCTCGACGCCGAAGGTCGCCATCGATTGGACCAGTGCACCGTTGGCCAACTTGCCGATGGAGCCCTCGAGACCGGGCTGCTTGGCAGCCGACAGGGCGCTGACGGCCCGGTACTCCAGGTTTCGCAGAGCGGAGGCTCTGACGGCGAGCATTCCGAGCTCCTCTTGGACACCGGGATCGGCCGCTGCCGGTGAGCCGTTGACCTGCAGGGTGCCAACTAGTCGGGCCAAACGGGTCAGGACGGCTGATGCGTCGCTCTCGCTCCGGGTGGCGATGAACAGGCGCTCGTTGGCGAAGGACGTCGCCATGACCGACCAACCCCCGTCGAGCTCGCCCACCCGCCCGGAGTCGGGCACGCGGACATCGTCCAGGAACACCTCACAGAAATGGGAGGTCCCCGCGATCTGTCGTATTGGTGCTATCGAGATCCCCGGTTGCCTCATGTCCAGCGCAAAGACGGTGAGCCCCGGAGCGCCACGGCCTCGAGGACTGGTGCGAGTCAGCGCCAGCGCGAAGTCGGCGCCCTGAGCCCCGGACACCCATGTCTTGTGCCCATTGAGGAGCCATGTCGCCGTGGTGTCGTCGAAAGAGGCCCTGGTGGTGAGCGACACCAGGTCCGAACCGGCATCGGGCTCACTGAGGAGCAGACACCAGATGTGTTCACCGCTCAGGATCGCCGGCAGGAAACGCGCATGCTGGGCGATCGTTCCGTGTCGAATGAGTGTGGGGCCCACGATGCGCGTGGCGATGCCGAACAGGTTGGGAGGTGTCGCGAACTCTGCTTCCTCCTCGTCCCAGATGAGCTGGTGCATGGAAGACAGTCCCTGCCCGCCGTGCTCGGCCGGCCAGGTCAGCCCGGCCCACCCCGAAGAAGCCTTGGCGGCCTGCCAGGCTCTCGCCGACGAGACCGTGTCGGAGTCGTAGCGCAGCGTGTGCGAAGGCACGGGCCCGTGCCCGGGCGCTCGGGACGCGAGCCAGCGGCGCGCGTCCCGGCGGAATCGGGCCTCCCCCTCGGTATCGGCGAGGCTGATGGCGGTCCCGTCGTCCACCCCCAGCCAACCGGGGTGCGCCGATCGCCCCGCGGAGCTGCCGCCACGCTCGATGACCGCCGAGGCGATGGAGCGACGGAAATGCGACAGCCCCCCGAGGAGCATCGCCCGTCCATAGCTGCGTCGCAGGAACAGGTGGATTCCGCCATCCCAGGTGAAGCCGCTGCCCCCGTGGATGTGCAAGCTCTCTCGGGCGACCATCTGGTAGGTCTGGGCGGCATCGATGAACGCGGTCTGGGCCGCCTCACGGAGATCGCCGCAACCAGCCAGATCCGACGCAGTCGTCGATGTGGCGCGGGTGGTGTGCTGCTGTAACGCCCACAAGCCGAACAGAGCATTGGCCCCGGCCAGTTCGACGGCGGATGCCATGTCGGCCAGGCGATGCTTGATCGCCTGGAAGGACCCGATGGGTCGGCCGAATTGGTGGCGTTCCTTGGCCCGTTCGACGGCGAGCTCGAGCGCCTTTCGTGCCCCGCCCAGCTGTTCGAATGCCAGCATCACCAGCCCTCCGTACATGGCCAGTGTCACCAGGGCATCGACGTTGCCGTGGCGTGGGCCCAGCCGAACGCATGGACGGTCCTCGAGGATGGCCCGCTCCAGGGGCTGTGTGAGGTCGAGGAACGGCTCCGGCTGGGTGGAGAGCGGTCCGGGGCGCAGGTCAA
>Ga0209415_10007018_pt1 | contig 19803 bp, 14 predicted proteins | sample PeaSoiSIISIP2007_FD_187696 | JGI IMG/M metagenome (GOLD analysis project Ga0209415, IMG submission 187696) | Peat soil microbial communities from Weissenstadt, Germany - SII-SIP-2007 (SPAdes) (version 2) | ecosystem: Environmental > Terrestrial > Soil > Wetlands > Peat | place: Germany... | reverse complement strand
CCGCAAGCGACCACGTCCTTGCCATCACGCTCCGAAAGTCCTTGCATGCCGGGGGCCATCCACACATGAGACAGTGCACGGCGTTGGCGGTGGTTGCCGCCGGCATCGCGCGCGCCGACGATTCGCTCAAGATCGGCTTCGTCGCGAGCCTTTCGTCGCCGACCTCGACCGCCGGCACCGACATGCTCGACGGCTTCAGGCTTGGCCTCGGCGAGATGGGCGGAAAGCCGGGCGGCAGGCCGGTCGACTTGGTGGTCGGCGATGACGAACTGAAGCCCGATGTCGGCGTCCCGAAGCTGCGCAAGATGCTGGACGAGGACAAGGTCCCGCTCATCACCGGCATGGTGCTGTCCAACATCGCGGTCGCCGCCTCCTATCAGGCGGACACCAGCGCGGACGGCATGTCGATCTACCTGCAGCGCAATGGCGTGAAGAGCGTCTCGATCATCGCGCCCAATTACGCCGCGGGGCGCGACGTGCTGAACGGCTTCAAGCGGTATTTCACGAACGCCATCGCGACCGAGACCTATACGCCGCTCGGCAAGTTCGATTTCGCCGCCGAGGTCGAGCGCGACGCCTCGGGCGCGCTCGTCAATTCCTATCGCGAGCGGATCGACGAGGATCACGCCGGCGCCTATGTCGGCCAATGCAAGATGCCGTGACGTCCCCTCCCCGGCCTACGACTTGCCCTCGAGCGCCGCCTTGACGCGGGCAGGCGACATCGGCACCTCGCGCAGCCGCGCGCCGGTGAGCGTGAAAAAAGCGTTGCCGACCGAAGCCGCAGTCAAGGGCACGCCATCCTCGCCCGCGCCCGTCGGCGGATTGTCGGTCGATATCACCTCGACCTTCACGTTCGGTGCGTCCTCCATGCGCATGACCTGGTAGTCGGTGAAGTTCGACTGCAGAACGCGGCCATCCTTGATGGTGATTTCCTCGCGCAGCACGTGACCCAGGCCATAGATGATGCCGCCCTCGATCTGCGCCGCGACGTGTTGCGGCTGGACCGCGACGCCGCAATCGATCGTGGCCCAGAAATTCACCACCTTGATCTTGCCGCTCGTGCGGTCGAGGGCGATCTCGGCGATGCCGGCGACGAGCGTCTCGTCCTTCTCCTCCACCGCGAGGCCGAGCGCCGTGCCGTTGCGCTTGCGGCCCCAGTCCGCCATCTCCGCCACCCGTTCGAGCAAACGGGTGGCGCGCGCGCTTGCCTTGCGCGTCATGGCGAGGCGGAACGCGAGCGGATCCTTGCCCTGGGCGTGCGCGATCTCGTCGATCATGCCCTCGATGGCGAGGAGGTTGTGGCCGACGCCGACGCCGCGCCAGGGCGACAGGCGCGTGCCGCGGATCTGCCGCACAAATTCGGCCCGCCGGTTGGGGATGCCGTAATGATCGAGCACCGAGCCTTTCATCAGGATATGGTCCTTGCCGCCGATCCGCTCGAGCGCGGCCGCGCCTCCCATATAGGCCACGACCGACTCGCCGATCACGCGGTGATGCCAGGCGACGATCGATCCGGATTCGTCCAATCCCGCCTCGATGTGATGCGCCGTCATCGGCCGGAACTTGCCGGCCTTCATGTCGTCCTCGCGGCTCCATATGACTTTCACCGGCTTGCCGGCCGCTTGCGCGAGCCGCACGGCGTCAAGCCCCACGTCGGGGTCCCCGCGGCGGCCATAGGCGCCGCCCAGCCAGTGCTGGTGAAGGGTTACGCGGTCCTCCGTGGTGCCGAGGAGCCGAGCCACCGCGCTCATGACTCCGGAGGGACTTTGCGTACCGATCCAGACCTCGGCTGATTTGCCGTCGGGCGCGACCGATGCGGTCGCGGTCAGCGGCTCCATCTGCGCGTGATAGACATAGCGCGTACGGTACTCGGAGCGCATGGTGGCGTGAGCCCCTTTCAACGCGGCATCGACATCGCCGGCGTTGAAGTAATCGGCGCCGCGCTGGCTCTTGTCGCGGGCGACGGCGCCGAACTCGCCGAGGCCGCGCTCGCTGTCGAAGGTGGCGCCCGGCGCGTCGGTCCAGGTCACCGCGAGCAGGTTCTTGGCCGCTTGCGTCGCTTCAACGCTCGTCCCGAGAACGCCGACCCCGGCGGGCAGCTTCACCACGTCGCTGACGCCCGGCACGGCTCGCGCCGTGGCGTCGTCGATGGCGGCTGGCGCACCGCCTTCGTAAGGCGACTGCAAGACCGCGGCGTAGAGCATCCCGGGAACCCGCACATCCATCGCATAGATCGCCGCACCCGTCACCTTGAGCGGCACCTCGACCCGCGGCAGCGCCGCGCCGATGAGACGGAAGCTCTTCATCGGCTTCAGCTCGTCGTCCTTGATCTCTGGCAGGGTCGCCGGCGGCTTGGCGAAGGAAGCGATTTCGCCATAGGTCATGCGCCGGCCGGTCGACTTGTGCACGACCACGCTCGGCTCGGTCTCGAGCGCCGAGGCAGGGACGGCCCACTTCTCGGCCGCGGCCTGAAGCAGCACGCGCCGCGCCTGGGCGCCGACGATGCGCAGCGGCTTGTAATATCCGCGAACCGTCGCGCTCGAACTGTAGGCGAGCGCGCCGTGGTAATAGGGATTGCCGAACTTCTTCGCATCCATCGGAGACTGCACGATCTTGACGCGCGACCAGTCGGCGTCGAGTTCCTCGGCGACGATGACCGGCAGCGCCGTGAAGCTGCCGTTTCCCATCTCGGCCGCCGGCGACATGATGGTGATGGTGTTGTCCGCGGCAATCGAGATCCAGGCATCGGGCGTGAAGCCGGCGGTTTGCGCTTCCGCCTCCGAGACGAGCCGCGGGATCGGCGCGAGCACGAAGGCCAGGCTCAAGCCCGCGGTTCCGGCGAGGAAGCGGCGGCGCGACACGGTCTTTGACATCGGGGCGACGATCGTCATGGCTCAGCCCTCCCGCGCCGCGCGGTCGATCGCGGCAACGATCTTGAGGTAGGTGCCGCAACGGCAGATGTTGCCGTTCATGTGCTCGACGATCTCGGCGCGCGACGGCTTCTTGTTCTCCGCGAGCAGCGCCGAGGCCATCATGATCTGGCCGGACTGGCAATAGCCGCATTGCGGCACCTGCTCGGCGACCCACGCTTTCTGCAAGGGATGGCTGCCATCGGGCGACAGTCCCTCGATGGTCGTGACCGCGTGGCCCTCGACCAGCGCCGCGGGCGTCGCGCAGGCACGCACCGGCTGGCCATCGAGATGCACGGTGCAGGCGCCGCACGCGGCGATGCCGCAGCCGAATTTCGTGCCGGTGAGACCGAGATGCTCGCGCAGGATCCACAGGAGCGGCGTATCGGGGCCGACCTCGACTTGCTTGCGCTCGCCATTGACCGTGAATGTGACCATCGCGATTTCCCCCAGTCCGGGCGCAGGATGCTCTGGCGCTGGGAAAGTCTACGCTTGGGTTTCGCCCGCGACCATCCCCTTGTGCGGAAAGCGCAACGGCCGCGCTCAGCTCGGCGGTCCGGCTCCACGCGCCACGTTCAGGATGGTTTCGCAGTCGGCGGGCGGCTCGTCTCCGCGCCATGCGACGTGGCCATCGGGACGAACCAGCACCAGCTTTTTGTTGTAGAGCGCCAGAAGATGCTCATGACTCGGAGAGTGCATCCGCAGCGGCATCGCAAGGCGCGCCGCCGCCGTCTCGAAGCGTTCGGAACTCGGCGGTGCGCTCCCCAGGCGCAGGAGAACGAAGCCGTGGCCGAACAGATCGAGCACCGACCTGTTCTGGTCGAGCCAAAAATGCGGCGCACGCGACCCCGGCCGCGCGATCGCAAGATAATTCCGCGCGTCGTCCAGAGGCGGCGGCGTACCGTCGGGCACGATCACCGGCGAGCCTTCATAGAAATAGCCGAGTTGAAGGCCGGCATCCTCGTACCGTGCCCCATAGTCATAGCCGCAATTGGAGCGCTCGAGCATCGCCGCGATTCGACCGCGCACGGTGCCGCGCACGGAATCTCCCTCGGGACCGTCATCGAGAATCGCCGGTCCCGGCACCAGGTCGTGATACAGCGTCCGGAACAGGCTGGTTGCGGTCATGGCGGTTCGCTTTCCGACCGGCCGGCGCTCGATGTCGTAGCTTCCGAGCAGATCGCGTCCGCCCCACCCCTGAAGGTCGGCCGCGAGCTTCCAGCTCAGGTTGGTCGCGTCGCCGATCCCGGTGTTAAGCCCGAAGCCGCCGGACGGCGATAGCTGATGCGCTGCGTCGCCCAGGAAGAAGACGCGCCCGACCTGGTAGCGATCGGCGACCAGCTCGCGCCGCTGCCACGTGAGTGCGGACAGAATTTCATAATCGAAATCGCGGCCCACGAACCGTCGAATGGCCGCGTCGCCATCGGTCTGTTCGAGGCTGTGGACTCGCCACGTGCATTTGCCGTCCAGCGACAGCATCGATGCCCAGCGGCCTTCGGGTCCGAAAGCCGTATAAAAACCGGGCCCCTTGTCGTGGATCTTGAGCAGTTCGTCCGAGCGAAAGGTGACATTCGTGGAGTTGGACAGGGTACCCGAACCTTCAAACCGGACACCGAGCTCTTCTCGCAGCGAGGACGCGGCACCTTGGCAGCACGCAAGATAGGGCGAACGGATTGGCTCTTCCCGCCCCGTCTCCACGTCGGTAACGAGCGCGGTCACGCCGCTCGCGTCCTGGGTCACACTTTCGCAACGTGTTCGATAGCGCAGCGTCACGCCGGGGAGGGATCGCGCCACCCGCCGCAAGATGGGATCGAAGATCGTCTGCGGACAGCGCGCGATCCGCTCCGCCGCGGTCGGGGGGGTACGAAGATCGGCAAAGGAAGGCAGGCGCAAGCGGCCCAGGAGATGCCCGGTGAGGCTCGTGACGTAGATCAGGTCCTGCGGGTAGTTCTTGTCGAAGCCTTTTTCCCTGACCTCGTCCGCGATGCCCCAGCGGCGGCAGAACTCCATCGTTCGCATGTTGATGTCGACGAACTTGGCATTCGTCACCGACCCATCGGACTGCTCGATGAGGACGCATTCGATCCCGTGCCATCCGAGCTCGATAGCCAGCGAAAGGCCGACCGGCCCGCCGCCGACGATCAGCACCGGCGTGTCGTAAGCGCTTACTTTCGCATCCACTGACTGCCAGCTCATCGACCGTTGCCGATCTCATTTTCGGCTCGCTCGATTAGAATGGGTTTTCTTGAAAAGGCAAGAGGACGACCGGCGGACTTCGCTCGGCACCGGCCTTGTTGGCGAAATCGGAAAAGCGCAAAATGCCGCTCGAGAGGCCGCGCCCCGCCGGCAGGAGGAGGTCGTGACCAACAGCATCGGCAAGGACACCGCGGCGAACGCGGTCGGCATGATGTTCCCCGCGCGGAGACCTCCGTCCCCGAGGACCCGTTTGTGTCGTTCGGCGGAATCGAAGACCGCCTCGGGCGAATAGGCTCTGGGCATCCATGCTGGCTTCCATCCACAGCCAGCATCCTGAATCAGAAATCCCACCGATTCGGGAAGCCCAAATCGATTCGAGACGATAAAATCATGCTCTAAGGCGACATCAACGCTCGCGGAGAGCTCCGCGCGGCAAGCCCACGAACGCCGCCGATTTTTGCAACACGATCTGCCAAATGCGGACTCGCCTTCTTCGGCGCGTCAGCCTGAAATGGGCTTCCCGATCAGCACCCAACGCTTGCCGTCATACTGCTTCAACTGGACCGAGTGCATCGGGAAGTAATTATCGGACGACGTGTTGAGCATGACGCCCGGCAGCAGAAGCGGCAAGGTCATGTCGTGAAGGCTCGTCGCCACCTTCATCACGTTGTCACGAGTTAAGACGTCGCCGCAGCGCTTCAGCACCTCAACGAGAGCCTCGGCCGGGACATACCCGCCCGGGTTCGACGAATCAGATTCCTGGTCCTGCGCCGGCACGTATTTCTTCACCCAGGCGAGATAGTCGCGGACCCCGGGATCGTTGGCCCAGGCCGGATCGGTCGGGTCCATCTCGCTATCAGTCGCGATCACGCCTTTGAGGTTGTCGTCGCCGGCAGGTCCGATAATGCTTTTGGCCGTCGCGACGAAGGGAACGAAGATGAGAGCGTCCCGTCCCCCCTGCTGGCGCGCCGTGGTCACGGCTTGCGGCGCGGCCCGGCCTTGGGTGATGAGGTAGAGGGTGTCGGCCCCGGCACTCTCCAAGCTGATGATCTGTGAGGTGAGAGTCGGGTCGGTGACCGCATAGCTCGCCTTCGCCACGATCATCGAGGACGCCTTCGGACCCAGCGCGGCAATGAACGGATCGAGATGGTCGCCGCCGAAATCATCGTCCTGGTAGAGGATGCCGATCTTGGCATTGGGACGCTCGGCCAGGATGTATTTGGCAAAGACGATGCTCTCGAGCGCGTAGCTGGCCTGGAGCCCCATCGTCCAAGGGTAGCGCTTGGGGTCGATGAGGCTGTTCGATCCGGTGGTGACGAAGAGCTGCGGCACCTTTCGGCCGTTGAGATAGGTGCGCACCGCCATGTTCGTGGGCGTCCCCAGCTGGCCGAACATCAGCAGGACGCGGTCCTCCTCGACCAAGCGGCGGGTGTCCTCGACGGTCTTGGGTGGACTGTAGCCGTCATCGAGACTGTCAAACACGATCTTCCGCCCGTTGACGCCGCCCATGTCGTTGACGCTTTTGAAATATCCCGCCATCTCGCGCGCGATCGTGCTGTTGCCGGACGCGGGACCGGAATAGGACCAAGTATTGCCGATCTTGATTTCGCTGTCGCTTGCGCCCGGGTCATAGGCGCCGGCAGCCGAAGCGAGCCCCGGCGCGACCACGAGCCACGACACGGCAATTGCGGCGACGGTGAAGAAAAGGGGTTTCATGGCAATACCTCCCCGCTGATACGTTTCATTATCTTGCTGGTATGCAGGCGCCTCGTTGGTGGGATGGGAGCCGCTCGGCCGGCTGCCACGAAGACGATCCTGCTCCTCTCCGCACCACGTTCAAGGTCCGACACCGGGATAGTACAAACGTTTGCCGAGATAAACCTAGATTTCGGGTCAACCTCGTCGTTGCACGCGCGCAATGATCGCCTTTGCTTCAGCGGCTAGACAATGTCGGAGCTCGGAGCGGCTCTGAACGCCGCGAGCGGCTACCGCCGACCGAGCCTGCGCATCTCCATAGTGAATCCTCTCGCGCAAAGGAGCCTCTCACTTGATGCCGACGATGTACGTTTTCCAGTTGGCCTCCGCGACCGTCAAATCAATGCCATATGCGGCTTTGAATGGTGCGCCGTCATACCATTTCTCGAACGAGGCGAGGGGGCCTGTTTCGATGAGGCATTCGACGAGCGAGGCGGCTTCGAGCCAGCCCAGTTGCCGCGCGCGCGTCAGGCGGCGGTCATTGAGCTCGCGCACCGCATCGTCGAGCGAAAGGAACCCAATCTGCGCAGCGAGTTTTGCCGTTGCCGGATGGATGTCCTCGCCCATGTTGGGATAGACATCGGCGGGCCACGGTGTCGGCGCCTTGCCGCCAAACTTCCATTGCAGGTAGACGCCGAGCCCATCCGTCAGAAACCGGGCCCTCTCTTCAGGCCGTTGCCCGCTCGGAGCGACGACTTGCGCGACCGCAGCCCAAAAGGTGACGCCGCGCCCGCGAATTTGCTCCTGCCCCACCTGCGCGCCTGCCGGCATCAGCCGGTTCGCGGGAATTCGACTCGTTGCATCCTTCGCGGAGGAGACCGGTTGGGCATATTGGTCGCTGATCTCGATGCGGATTTTTCGGGAAAAGCGTTTTCCGAGGAAACCGGTCACTTCCTCGAAGGCCCGGTCCGCGTCCCTGACGACGAAGGGCACGACATAATCGGGGATGCCTTCATACTCTATGACGAAATGTGCGGTTTCGATGCGCTTCGGCTCGGCACGTGCGAAACCGTGCGAGACGATGGCTGCGATCAGGATGGCGAGCACCGAGCCGACGATACGGCGAAGGTCCATGGGGTCGAACATAATTACGGTTGCGTCATTTTGATGTGACGCGAACAACGGCGCAAGCCGGACGCGAGGATATTGCCTCCTTCAACGAATTGGGATTTATTATCGGGCAGCTGCTCGCGGAGGGGGACATGCAGAGCGCCTACTGCCATTCCGGGACCCGGCGATGAGCGGCTTTTGGCCCAAAGCGTCGCCCGCACCCGACGCGAACCCGATCATCAGGACGTGCGGCAACCGGCTCGTTTCGTTCAATTTCTATGGGCTGGTCGACGGCGTTCCTTATGAGAGCTCGGTTGCGCCTGCGACGCGGCAGCAGTTCATGACGCTGTTCGATAGCGAGCTCGTAAAGATCGAGAAATGGTTCTTCGCGAACCGCTGGCTCACGAGCAAGATCGGGGCGCGCCCGGCGCTCGGCACCTACGCACCGCAGCAGGTCTTCGAGTTGGATGACGTGGATATCGAGGTCGCGGTGTCGCCCGACTTCGCCATCGAGCGCTCGCTCGTTCCGGCATCGGTCGGACGGCGCGGCGCGATGGAATTTCCCAACTCGCGCGTCGCCGCTAATCAAGCAGCCATCACCCACGAGCTATCGCATGTCTATTTTCCCAACGGCAACCGGCTGCTGGCCGAGGGTTTCGGTGTCTATATCCAGAATAAGATCGGGGCTAACGGCGCCTTCCCCGATTTCGGGACGGAATTGCACGATTGCGCGCGCGAATTCGCGTGCCAGCTCGATCCGAACCAAAATAATCCCAACCCCAATGTCGGACTCGCCAAGATCAGCATTGCCGCGCTCGACAAGGTTCAGACGCCGGCGCCGCTCGAGCTTTTGGCGGACCCTAACCAAGACATGGACCCGGCCGAGGCGGCATACAGGGTCGCTGGCTCGTTCGTGAAGTTCCTCATCGAGCGCGGGAAGAATGCGCCGGCGTGTTTTCAAGCGCTTTTTTTTGCCACGCCATTGAAGCCGCTACGTCGCGACGCCGGCCTGATGGCGCGCTGGAAGCCGCTTTATGGCGAGTCATTGGCCAATCTTGAGAAGGAATGGAAAGCGCTTATTGCGGCGCTTGGCGGCACGGCTTCGAAGAAGCCGGTTGCAAAGCGGAAGAAACTGCCGCGCTGAACATTGGAGGAGGATGAGAATGCCGAAAATTGGTCCGACACGCACCGCGGACGAACTGAGGGAAAGCGCGGTCGCAACCTACGAAGGCAAAGGCCATCCCGGGCTCCCGGGCGTGGATACGGATGCCTGGTCGGAGAGTCCCAACGGAGCTTTTGTCACCAACGGCGAACTCGCCGAAGCATTCAAGGCAATCACCTCGCTGGCAAAGGGAAGCCGCGGGGGCAAGCCGCTGTTCGTGATCGGATGGCGTATGTATCCGAATAAAGAATGTCCGTACTGGTCTAAACTTGACTCGCATGCATGCAGCTGTGGCTGCGCGTGTAGCACGCACAAACGCAAACGCGGCAAGGCGCCGCCACCGCCGGGTAGGCGTGGTGCCAGACCGAAACGAAAGAAGTAGCCCTGTCCGACTGCAACCGCGACGGGGACCGATCTGCGCCAGCAGTGGGCATTGCCTATCGCCGGGCGCTCCATGACTGGATCGAAGCGCGACTTGCACGCTTCGATGTGCTGGAGATCACGGTCGACCATTGTCTTTCCGGCGGCCACGCCGCGCGCAGGGCGATCTTCGATCTCGCCGGCCGTATCCCCATGACTGCGCATGGTGTCGGCCTCTCGATCGGCACCGACGCGCCGGTCGATCTCGCCTACCTCGACCGTGTCGGCACGGTGCTCGAACGGCTCGGGGCGCCCGCGTATAGCGAGCACCTCGCCTTTACCCGCGTGCCCGGTCGCGAACTGGGCAATCTTCTGCCGTTGCCGCGAACCGAGGCGGTGGCGGAGATGGTCATCGACCACGTCCGGACGATCCAGTCGCGACTCTCGGTTCCGTTTCTGCTCGAGAACATCGCTTCAGTCTTCGGCTGGCCCGATTCCGAGCTTTCGGATGCGGCGTTTATGACCTTGATCCATCGTGAAACGGGCGCGGGCATTCTGCTCGACGTCGAAAACCTTCACCTCAACGCCCGAAATCACGGGCTCGACGCTTACGGCTTTCTCGACGCCCTGCCCATAGGCATCGTGAAGGAGGTCCATGTCGCGGGTGGCGTCAGTCTCGGCTACAAACCGGGGAAGCGGCGGTTCTATGCCGATTCACATTCCCATCCGGCGCCGGCGGCTTCCCTCGACCTCCTGGAATATTCGCTCGAGCGCCAAGCTCCGAGGACGATCGTGCTCGAGCGCGACTACCGCCTGGCGGCAGTCGAGGAAATCCTGGAGGATGTGCTACGCATCCGGTCGCGGATCGAACGCAAACGGAAGGCCCATGCCGAACCGGCTCCTCGATCGGCAGATTAGGCTCATCGCGCACCTGACCTCGCCGCCGGCGATTTTCGGCGAGTCCGCGACTGCGCCCGAAGGGATCGACGCGGGCCTCCTTCATATCGAGGCCCGCATGTCGCACGAGAAGCGCATCGGCAAGATCGCGACGGTCCTGCCGCGGACCTTCGCGCGCCTCGGGAAGCGCAGGCGCGCCGTCCTTCGCGACTTCGCCGCCGCCTGTCCTCCAGCCTCCATCGGCCGGATCTCGAATGCTCGGCAATTCCAGGAATTTCTCGCGGGGCGCCTGGGGCTCGAGCCGGCATGGCTGACCGAGCTCGCGCGCGCGGAACTCGCATTCGCCGAGCTGCGCGAGGCGGCCCCCCATGAGAATGCCGACCGGGCAGCCACAATGGTTCGCATGGTCCGGCGCAGTCCGGGCATCGTGCTTGTCCGCTGCGCTTTCGACATATGGCCAATCCTTGCCGGCCGCTCCGTCACGCCGGTGCGGCGCGATACTCCGCTCGTGATCGCGCGCGACCACCATTCCAACGATCCGATGGCGGCCGAAGTGCCGCTGCAGCTCTTCGAGTTTCTGGCCGCGCTTTCCGACTGGACGGCGCTCGACGAATTTGCGCCGAGCGGCGACGCAAATGCGTTGGTTCGCGATTTGGTTGCAAGCGGGCTCATCGAGGTTCGGGCGTGAGGATCGCCATCATCGGCAAGTTCCCGCCGATCCAGGGCGGCGTAAGCATGCGGACCTACTGGACGGCCCACCGGCTTGCCGCGCGCGGCCACGACGTGCACGTCATTACCAATGCCAAGGAAGCAGAAAAACCGTACCGCATGTGCATGCGGCCCGAAGACTGGGACCTCTGCGAGGCGCGTTACGGCAGCGGTGGCGGCGTCAGCGTGCATTGGACAGATCCGGCCGATTGGTCGCAGCACTACACACCGATGGCGAGCCCGTTCGTCTCGAAGCTTGCCGCAACAGGCGCGCGGCTGCACGCGGACCATCCTTTCGACGTGATCCATTCCCATTACCTTGAGCCCTACGGCGTTGCGGCACACCTCTTGGCCGGAATAACGGGGGCTCCGCATGTCGCTCGTATGGCCGGGAGCGATGCGGGCCGGCTTTGGCATCATCCCCAGTTCGAGACGCTCTACGACCACATCCTGCGCGCCGCCTATTACGTCGTTGCGACGGGGACCGTCGCCGAACGCGCGTTGGCGCGCGGCGTCGCGCCCGACCACATTGTGTCGGGCGGGGGGTTTGCGCTTCCCGAAGAGCTTTTTTCGCGAAGCGGTCCGCCGTTCGACCCATTATCTGTGCGGGACGAGATCGGGGCCGATTTGCGTTCGCTCATTTGGGGCGAGTTTTCAGGCACGCGGCCATATTTCGGGGTCTACGGCAAGCTCGGCGAGAGCAAGGGTTCATTTGCGCTGCTTGCTGCACTGGAGAGGCTCAAGCGGCTGGGCCTCGACGTCGGCCTCGTGGCGCTGGCCCATGGGCACCGCGACGTCGAGCGGCGCTTCCGCAGCGAAGCGCGAAGGCGCGGGCTTAGCGACCGCGTGCTTCAGCTTCCGTTCATGCCGCACTGGCGAATGCCGGATTTCCTGCGCGGATGTGTCGCAGTTTTATGCCTCGAGCAGGATTTCCCGATCGCGTTTCATCAGCCGATCGTCGCGCGCGAGGTGCTGCTGGCAGGCGCCTGTCTCGTCGCTTCGGTCGAGCTCGTTTGCAAGCTGCCGGCCTATGGGCGCCTGCCGCACGGCCACGGCTGCATCGCCATCAGGGACGTGAACAATATCGACGAGTTGAGTTCCCGACTGGCGATGATTGCGCGACGTCCGGGGCTGGCGAGTCTGGTGGGCGCGCGGGGACGCGCGTTCGCGCTCGAACTTCAGCGTGACGCCGCCTTTCCGGAGACCATCGAGCGCGTGCTCCTCGCGGCGGCCCGGCACGAGCGCCCGGTTCCCTCCCTCAGCGCGGCGGCAGTGGCGGCACCGCCGGAGCCCTTCGCCCTCTCGCAAATCGCCGCGGACGCGATCGCGATGGACGAAACGGTGGGGTCGGCGGATGCCGCGCGCGCGACCCTGGTGGCGGTCGAGCGAAGGATCGCCGAGGGCGACTCGCGCCTCGAACGGCTTGTTCCCGCGATGGAGATCGAGATTTCCCTCGCCGCCGCCGAAAGCGCGGCGGACGCCCAGGCGTCCAATGCCATCGACCCGATCTTCCGCTTGCGCCCCCGCGGCTGGGCGATGAGCGCGGGCGAGCTCGGCCGCCTCCGTCCGGTCCGAGACCCCGCGATGCGGCTCGTTGAGTTCGATCACGACGTCCGGCCATACCTTGCGGCGCGCACCATGGCCAACCTGCCGCCGGTCCGGAAAGGCGGGCGGAGCCATGTCGTTGTGTTCGGGGCGACCGCCTGCGACCGCCGACCGCCGCTCCTGGTCGATCCGATGACCGCGCGCCTGCTCGAGCTGAGCGACGGGACGCGGACGGCCGCGGAGATCATTGCCGAGCTTTGGCCACGGGACTTCGCCGCCGACAAGCTCGCCTGGCTCGAGACCCTGTTCCTCCACGGCATGATCGGCCTCGTGCGCGGCGCTCACTCTGCCGGCGTCAGCACGCAGTTCGCTCCCTTGATGGGCGGGGTAGGATCGGGGCCGGCGGGGACTCCGGCAAGACGCAAGCCCTCGCGCAGGCGGAAGAGATCGCAGTCCTTGTCGTAGAACTGCGACTTCGAGGCCACGAACAGCGTGTAGGGCTCGATCCCCGCCTTCGCACGCAGCTCGTTCATCGTTCCGAGCCAGCCGCGGGCACGGTCGGTCCGGCCGATCAGCGCATAGGCGGCAATCAGATGGTCGAGATAGGTCGCATTTTCGGAATTGCTGGCGTACGCGGCTTCGATGAGGCGGGCGCTCTCGTTGAAATGATTGCGCGCGAACTCGGCGACCCCAAGAAGCGCCTCGTCCGCTGGCTGGTTTGGATCGAGCGACCAGGCAGTGCGGAAATCAAGGATGGCGGCCTCCGGTTGGCCGATCTTCACATGGAGCGTGCCGAGCTGAGCGAAAATCTCCGGATCGTTCGGCTCTCGCGCCTGGGCCTCGGCGAGGTCTTTGAACGCCTTGTCATAAAGGCCTTCACGATAGCTTAAGGCGGCCCGCACGGTGAATGCCAGCGCGGACGGATCGCGCATCGCTAGATCAGCCTCTTTGATCGCGAGTGCTTCCGTGTCGAACTCCGACCGGAACCCTAAGGCCTTGTACCAAAGGGAACGCGTGGCCAGGAGGTAAGTGGCGGCGAGTGCCGCGTGCGCACGGCTGAAATCCGCATCCAAGGCGATTGCCGTCTTGAACAGCCGGACCGCCTGGGCCGTGTGTTCCGGCGTCAATTTGTGGAGATATGAGAACCCCTTGAGATAGGCGTCGTAGGCTCCGACGTCCGTCGTCCGTTGCCGGTGTTCCGCGACGAGATCAATCGCAAGTTTCTGGGCGAGCGCAGAAACGATGCGGCCTGACATATCGTCTTGGATATCGAAGATTCGGTTAAGCTCGCGGTCGTAACGCTCGGCCCAAAGTTGTTCGCCGGTCGCTGAATCCACAAGCTGGCAATCCACGCGAACGCGGTCGCCATCCCGGCGGACGCTCCCCACCAGCACATACTTGACGCCAAGTTCGTGTCCGATCTGGTTGGGCGGCTTCGCTATCACCTTGTAGGCGTAGCTCGAGCTGCGGGCGATGACGAATAATTGCGACAGCTGCGACAGATCCGTGATGATGTCCTCGGAAATGCCGTCGGCAAAATAGTCCTGATCACGGTCGCCGCCGATGTTGCTGAAGGGAAGGACAACGATCGAAGGTTTATCGGCCGGCGGCAGGATCGATCGTGGCGCGGCTTCCGTTGTGACCGGCGTGAATTGCAGCCGGTGACCAGGGATTACCGTGAGCACCACTGAGACGGCGAGAACCCCGACCAATACGAGGCGCCGCGGCCGCGTGCCGAAGGTGGCGTTGAGCATGCGTCGCCGGAAATAGTGCGCTCTCTTAATCGGGCTCGCGCGCTCGCTCTCCCCGTTGCGATCGGGAAGCAGGGCATAGACATGAATCGGATGCGGGACATTCCTTGCCATCCGGCGGCCAAGATCGGCAAACCGCAGCGGCAATCTGTTCCTTGTCACGTCGTAGACGGCGCGAGAGACGCAGATTCCGCCCGGCTCCGCAAAGGCTTGCAGCCGCGCCGCCAGATTTACGTGCTCGCCGAAGATATCGTAATCCTCGACGATCACCTCGCCGACATTGATGCCGATCCGGAACTTTAGGCGCTGCTGGAGGGGCACGCTCTTATTGCTGGCGCCGATCTCGCGCTGGATGGATTCCGCGCAGACGACAGCGCCAAGAACAGTCGGGAATCGGGCGAGAAAGCCGTCCCCGGTGCTCTTTACGATATGGCCTTCATGTCGCGAGACGGCAGGTTCGATGATGTTCGCCATGTAGGATTTGAACGTGGCGTGGGTCGACGCCTCGTCCTTCGCCATGAGGCGCGTGTATCCGACCGCGTCCGCACATAGGATCGCTGCAAGAGTTCGCGGGGACGTGTTCGACGTTATATCGGCCAATTTTCGAGGCCGCCTGCCCGTGTATCGCTGGATGATACTGGTAGGCATTGATCCCGCGCAATGCCGCTCGTCTCGTGAATGGCCGGTAAACGATGGTCCGCATGCGCGCTAAGCCTTTAATTCGCGCGGCCCGCCCGATGCTGGTATCCGATAATGGGATGGTTCGGCCGTGCCGCTGCCGCGCTAGCGACCAAGCTGGCCAGGGGCGCCAAAGACAAGGAGCACGCCATGGCTGAGACATTGAACACCGCGATCGCGGCGCACGCCGCTCCTCATGGCAATTCTGCCCGACTCGCGTCGCGCATGGCAGCGCGAGCTTGTCATGTCACGATCGGCAGCTCGATCGTCGGGATCGTCGGCTCCTTGTCCCAATCGCTGACCGGATCGAAGCCCAACACCCACTCATTGTTGCCCTGAACGCTCCCTTTTCCGGAGGCGATCAGGGCCTTTTGCGCCGCGGCGTCGCGCATGTGCTTGAAGCGGGCATTGGCGATGGAAAGGCGCTGGACCGCGTGCACCCGCGGTATGCGAATGCGGCGGAAGTTGCGGAAGGCCTCGACCGCATCGCGCTCGGCCTCGAGCCAGCGCGCGAGGATATAGGCGTCTTCGAATGCCTGGCAGGCGCCCTGCCCGGCGTTCGGCAGCATCGCATGCGCGGCGTCGCCGATGAGCTGTATCCGCCCGCGGCCCCAGTTCTCAGTGAGCGGCCGCGTGAAGAGGCCCCACTTCGAGCATTGCGCGACTATGCTCAACAATTTCTCGAGCCGCGGCTCGGGATTGGGAAAGCTCAACCGCATCTCGTCGGGATCGCCAGCGGTGGACCAGCCTTCCGCAACCCATTTATCGGTGTCCTCTTGGGTGACGATGTTCACGAGCTCGGTGCCGCGAATGTAATACGCAATGAAATGGCAGCCGGGCCCGACCCATTGGACATGCCCGTTGGGCTCCAGCACCTCGCGCGGCACGTCGCTGCCTTTGAGCAAGGCGCGCCAGACCATCTGGCCGGTATAGGTGGGATTGTCGTCGCCGTAGAGCGCGTGGCGGATCACCGACCGGACGCCGTCCGCGCCGATGACCATTTCCGCCTCGAATGTGGTGCCATTGGCGAACGCGAGCGTGACGGAAGCGCCGCGCTCCTCGATGGCAGCGAGGCGGTGGCCGAGATGGGTCGACTCTGGATCGAGGCTGCTTGCCAGCGCGTCCAGGAGATCGGCCCGGTGGAAAGTATAGTGGGGCGCGCCATGGCGGAGCGGCAGTTTCCGCCGGTCGTTGAATTCGAGCGCTTCCCCGGTCTGCATGTTGCGGGTGAAAATGCCGGGCGACAGATTGGCGACGGCGGCGATCTTCTCGCCGAGGCCGATCGCCTGGAGAGCCTTCGTGGCGTTCGGGCTGGTATTGACGGCGGCACCGATCTCGCCCAGCGCCGGTGCCGCCTCGAACACATCCGCATGAAAGCCAAAGGCCTTGAGCGCATGCGCCACGCCCAGGCCCGCCAGCCCGCCGCCGACGATCGCGATAGAGCAGTTTCGTTCCATTCAACGCCTCCTAATCGAGCGGATACATGTCGTTCGGCAACGGCGGTAATCCCAGCGCATCCCGCCCGGCAATCTGTACCGCGGGGGCTGCCCATTGGGCATGGTGGCCGATCGCATGGAGATCGCGCCAGTGCCGCTGGATCGCGTGATCGCCAAGGAGGCCGTGTGCCCCGCTCAGATCGAATACGCGGTCGACGGCGCTCTGAAGCAGCTTCAGCACCATCATCATGTCGCGCCGCTGGCGCACGGCGTCGACGCGGGTGATCTTGCCGCCGTTGAAGATCGTGGCCGTCAATTTTTCGGTGATGAGATAGGCGAGGTCGATCTCCATCTTCGATTCGCCGATCGCCGTTTGCACGTCGGCCCGCTCGCTCGGCTTCGCTCCGAGCGGGCGGGCGCCGCGTCCTGCGGTGAGGTCGACGAAGGATTCGTAGGCGCCGCGCGCGATACCGTGCAGTGGTGTCATGACCGCGAAGCCAGAGTTGAGCACCAGCGGCGAGCGGTAGAGCACTCCCTCGTGGACCGTATGCCCGGGTGCGCGACCGATCAGCGCCAGGTCATGGTCGTAGACGAAGGAGGATGGAACATAGGTCGGCTCGACAACGACGTCGTTACTGCCCGATCCCCTGAGGCCCATGCCGTTCCACACGCGATCGATGCGGAACTGATCGGGCCGCAGCAGGAAGTTAAGTCTCTTCTTGACCTTGCCGTCTTCCGATCGCGTCACGCCGCCGACGATCGCCCATTGGCAATAATCGCCGGCGGAAGCGAAATGCCAGCGGCCGCCGATCTCGAAACCGCCGCGAACTTCCATGACTTGCCCGGTCTGGTTGAACGAGGTCAAGATAGTGGGGTCGGGCTGCCGCTCGTAAACGAAGCGCTGCGCTTCCTCGGGGAAAAGGCTCAAGAAGTATTGGTGCTGGATGAGAAATGTCATGCACCAGCCGGTCGAGCCGCAGAAGCGGGCGACCTCGCTGACACAGTCGATCTGCGTCATCCAGTCGCCTTCGTACCCGCCGAACATCTTGGGGCGCATCAGCGGCATGAGGCCGGAATCGACGATTGCACGGATGTTTTCCTCGGGCATCCGGCGCAACTCTTCCGCGGCGGCGGCATTGCGCTTGGCGACGGGCACGATCGTCAGCGCACGCTCGATCGCTTCCTCATACGGAATTGTCATGCCATTATAGTTCGAGAAGAATCTAGGGCCGGTCACAAACATGGGGGGCCTCTTTGATTGTCCGTCAACATGCGAGAGCGGGGACCTATAGAGCGATACATCCGGCGCGACTTCGCCGCAAGGTCGAGGGCTGGCGGCCGCCCGTCACCGCGCCCCGCCCCGCTCCCGTCGATCGCGTCCGCATCGAGCGGCGGAGGATGCCTTGAGCATGCACATATCGGGCGGCATGGTTCGAGCCGCACTCGCAATCGCGCTCGGATCGGCGATCATGTCGCTTCCGGCATCGGCCGACACCACGCTCATCGTCGGCAAGGCGGCCGCGACGGCCGACCCGATCATTGCGGTCAATGTCGGCGACCAGCTCGGCTTCTTCAAAAAGCACGGGATCGACCTCAAGATCGTCGACTTCACCGGCGGCAGCAAGATGACCCAGGCCATGGTGGCCGGCAGCATCGATATCGCCGACGGCGCGGGAATCGAGATGGCGTTCATCGCCAAGGGCGTGCCCATGCTGGCCGTGTGCGAGAACACCACGACCCTTCCGTTCCTCAGCATCGGCGTGCCGTGGGATTCGCCAATCACGTCGAAGGAGGAGCTGAAGGGCACGAAAATCGGCGTCTCGAGCGCGGGCTCGCTCACCGATTGGCTGGCGCAGGAGCTGGAGCGCAAGGAGGGCTGGGCGCCCGATGCGATCATGCGGGTGGCGATCGGCAACGGCACCTCCTCCTCCACCGCGGCGTTCCGCGACCATCTGGTCGATGCCTATATCGGCGGCACGTCGACGTTCCTGGCCATGGCGGAACGGAAGGTCGGGCGCGTGCTCGTCCCGGTTTCCGACTATGAGGGCAGTGTCGCGTCGGGCACGCTCTTTGCGTCGAACCACCTGATCGAGACCGACCCCGACGCGATCCGCGCATTCCTTGCCGCCTGGCTCGAGACCACCGCCTTCATCCGCACGCACAAGGCAGAGACCGTGAAGATCGAGAGCGGCATCACCGGCTTTTCGGAAAGCGTAATGTCGAAAACATACGACATCGTGATCAGCATGTTCACCAAGGACTGCAAATTCGATGCGGAATCGCTCGCCACGCTTAAGCGGTCGTTCGTCGAGCTGAACCTCCTCGGCGCATCACCCGACATGTCGAAGCTTTACACCGAGGCGTACCTGCCCAAGGCGTCTGGCGCCGCCGAGGCGGCGCATTAGGTTGGATTGCCCCAATTCACTTCGAAAGGACCGTCCGTCATGCTGACCATTCAAAACCCGATCCGCACGCCCGTCATCATGCGCTCGCGGCTCATGCTCGAGACTGTCTCTGAGCTGGTCGCCGCGAACGAGTGGCGCGACAAGCAAGTGATGATCCTGATGCGGCCGCAGGGCGACAGCAAATGGCGGACGCGCTTCTTCGCGAGCGACGCCCCGGGCTCGGTGGACGCGGTGGCGAGCGGCGAGGCGGATATCGCGATCTGCAATCCGGGCGGTGTCCTCGGCATGGCATTGCGCGGGCGCGGACCCTACAAGAAGCCCATTCCGCTGCGCTCGATCATGGTAATCCCGCAATTCGACCAATTGGGATTCGCAGTGACCGGATCGACCGGGCTCAAGACCTTGGGCGATCTCAAGCGGACGCGCTATCCGCTCAAGATCTCGCTGCGCGGACAGCCGGACCACTCGGTCCACATGATTTGCAATCACGTGCTTAGCGCCTACGGCATGTCGTTCGACGAGATCGTGAGCTGGGGCGGCAAGGTCGTCTATACCGAGGGGATGCCCTATGGCCCCGACCGGCTCGGCGCCGTCAAGCGAGGCGAAATGGACGCGGTCTGGGACGAGGCGCTCCCGCTCTTCGCGCCGCAATCCATCGAGATGGGCATGCGGTTCCTCGCAATCGACGAACCGCAACTCAAGGCGCTCGAGGCGGATGGGCTGATGCGCGCAGCGATCACCGCCGAGGAGTATCCAGGGTTGGGCGAGACGGTATGGACGGTGGATTTCAGCGGCTGGCCGGTGTTCTGCCTCGCGAGCGCGCCGGACGAGATGATCTATAATTTTTGCGCCGGCCTCGACGCGCGCAAGGCCCGGGTGCCGTGGTACGGCGACGGCCCGATGCCGCTCGACCAGCTGTGCAAGGACAGCAAGGACGGTCCCCTCTATCTT
>Ga0209415_10007017_pt1 | contig 19805 bp, 24 predicted proteins | sample PeaSoiSIISIP2007_FD_187696 | JGI IMG/M metagenome (GOLD analysis project Ga0209415, IMG submission 187696) | Peat soil microbial communities from Weissenstadt, Germany - SII-SIP-2007 (SPAdes) (version 2) | ecosystem: Environmental > Terrestrial > Soil > Wetlands > Peat | place: Germany... | reverse complement strand
GGCAGTGAGCGGGACATGGCTGGGCGGAGCAGTAACCCGACCGTCCCGACAAGGACCAACGCGCTACCAATGACCAGCTGCGCTGGCGCTGCCGACGCCTCCGGGCACGAAGTTGGCGCGTGCGGGCGAGCTCTTGCCGCCTCATCAGCCTCCTGACCCGGTCCGTATTACGCCGATCTGACAGGCGAAAACAACGGCCTGGGGCCCGGTCGCGCTGGCCGGGCTTGGCGAGCAACCAGCCAGGTGGCTAATCACCGTCGCAGCAGCGGCCCCACGCGCTCCCTCGCCTCATGGCCGGCCGGAACCGCAGGCGCCAGCCCGTCCAGGTAGACCGCTTCGATGTCCGATACGTTCGTCCGCAAGTGACGTCCTTCAGCCCAGCGCTGGGCCGTCTGCTCCATGTTGTGGACCAGCTTCGGATCCCTCATCAGCCAAGGACCTGTTCCACCAACGTGGGAACGTCCCGTGCCACCAGAGCCAGGTTGCGGCGAACCATTTCCGCCCTCGACGCGGTGCCGTGACCGGCCAGGGGCGCGAAGGCGACAACGAGGCGAGGCGTCCGCAGGGCCTCCAGAACGGTTACCCTGGCCCCATTTTGTAACCACCACGTTGGCAGCGGCCATCAGTTGGGGCATGGTCGACACGTAGCCGTAAACGTTTTAGACGACCCGGGTGAGCCTGGGCGCGCCCGCACAGGTCGGCCTTCAGACGGGCATTCTTACCGCAAATAGCAATCACGCGGACCGAAGGTTCCAGCTTCATCAAGGCCTCCACTCCCGGGTGCAGATACCGCAGAGGCCCCATGGCGCGGGGCGAGGGACCGCACGAGAACGCCCGGATCTCGCACCTGGGAGCCAAAGAGAGGATCACAGACGTGATCCGATGGCGCAGGACGCTACAGCGACCCTGTGACGCCACCGCTCCTTGGTCCGTGCTCCCGCAGCCGTCGCGAAGCTGGGTTGCACGCAGCCTGGCGGAGAGTCAGCTTCAGCGGGAGAGCATCTTTATCCCTGCTCGGTCTACGCCGACCAATACCGACGAGCTGAGACAATGGGCATATGGCTACAGAGAATCCGGACGACAACACGACCCGAGAGAAGCACTGGAACTCGGCGTACGAAAACAAGGGAACGACCGGAGTGAGCTGGTATCAGTCAACTCCGACGATGTCGCTGGCCATCATTGAATGGCTCATGGTGCCCAGGGATGCAGGGACCATCGATATCGGCGGCGGCGCATCACTGTTGGCGGCATCGCTTCTCGATGGAGGTTTCGCCGATCTCACCGTGATCGACGTCTCGGATCGGGCGCTGGAGCTGTCACGGGAGCACCTTGGTGCGCATGCCGGTGAGGTCACCTGGGTCCACGAGGACCTGCTCTCCTGGACGCCCTCTCGAACCTATGACGTGTGGCACGACCGTGCCGTGTTCCACTTTCTCGTCGATCCAGCGGACCAGCAGCGTTACGTCAAGATTCTTTTCGCAGGGCTCGCCCCAGACGGGACCGCCATTTTCGGGACCTTCGCTCCAGATGGCCCGCCACAGTGCTCGGGACTGCCGGTCGCTCGATATGACGCTGCGACCCTTGGCGCCGTGCTCGGAAGTAGCTTCGTGCTCCTTGATGAGCGAAGAGAGGAACACCACACTCCAACGGGCGCCATGCAGCCGTTCACCTGGACGACATTTCGTCGTCAGCAAGCGCCCTGACGCGACGGTCACAGGGCCTTTCGCCTCTAGGCCAGCGCTGCCGATCAGCCGCAGACAGGCAGTAGACGGCTGGAGGCGTCGCGCATGATGTACGGATGGGGTAACCAAGGCTGGGGAGTCGGAACGTGGATCGTCATGGCGGTCGCCATGGTGATCTTCTGGGCGATCGTCGTGTTCGGGGTCGTCGCACTCATGCGCTACCTCGGCCATAGCCATGACACACCGTCCGGACCTTCATCTGGCCCGACATCGGGCCCTGAAGCCATCCTCCGAGAGCGTCTCGCCCGAGGAGAGATCGACGAGGAGCAGTTCCGAAAGACGCTTGGCACGCTCCGAGAGCGATGATGGGGGTCCGCCTTCGCTCCCACGGGCTCCTGGTGCTCGTCGTCGTGCTGCTTGCCGCAGCTTCGACGGCACTCATCGGCGGACTTGTTGCGACGAACCATGGAAGGACGACGGCAGCTCCGTCACTGGCCTCGTGCAGTCCGTCGCACGAAGCAAGTCAGGTCGTCCAGGTTGGCCTCTATGACGCCGGTGGCGGCATGATGAGCCAAGCCCCGATGATGCTCCGGCTCATCCCGAGCCCATCGAGCATTTCCGCTGGTCAGGTGACGTTCGTCGTCACGAACTACGGAGCGCTCAACCACGAGTTCCTTGTCCTTCCCATGCCTGCCGATGGGGTCGGCACCAGGCCCGTTGGATCGGACGGCAAAATCAACGAGTCGCAAAGCCTTGGCGAAGCATCCACCTCGTGCGGAGCAGGTCCGGGCAACGGCATCTCAACCAGCTCCAGGAGCTGGGTCTCGCTCACGCTCCGTCCCGGCACCTACGAACTCCTCTGCGACGTGCCCTGGCACTACGCCGACGGGATGTACGCCTCGTTCACCGTTTCCTGAACTCGAAACCAAGAGTCGCCCGATACCCCCTGGCGGTATGATACCCCCATGGGGTATGCTCTCCTCAGAAGGAGGGCTGCCCCATGGCGACGCCCGGGTACATCGACGAGAAAGCTGCGGTCCTCAAGCGGCTCCGACGGATCGAAGGTCAGGTCCGTGGGCTGCAACGGATGGTCGAAGAGGACACTTACTGCATCAACATCCTTGACCAGGTCTCTGCGACGACCCGTGCCCTGCAAGCGGTCGCTCTCGAGCTCCTCGACGACCACCTGACCCACTGCGTCGTCAACGCTGTCGCTGCGGGCGGCCAGGAGGCTGACGACAAGATCAACGAGGCGACTGCCGCCATCGCCCGGATGGTGCGCTCGTAATGCACCTGCTCGCATCCGTCTCCGTGTTCGTGGATATCGGGAGGAGCCTTCGTGAAGGCTTCTTCATGTTCTGGGAGACGCTCTGGGCACTGGTCCTCGGCTTCACGCTCTCGGGTGTCGTCCAGGCGTTCGTCTCGAAGGAGCAGATGCAAGCGAAGCTTGGCAACCACCGACCGGCTGCGGTCGGTCGGGCTGCGCGCTACGGCATGGTGTCGTCGAGCTGCTCGTATGCAGCGTCCGCCATGTCGAAGTCCCTTTTCGCCAAGGGTGCGGACTTCGTCGCCGCAATGGTCTTCATGATCGCTTCCACCAACCTTGTCATCGAGCTTGGCATCGTGATGCTCGTGCTCCTCGGCTGGCAGTTCATGGCTGCGGAGTTCGTCGGTGGCCCGATCATGATCATTCTTCTCGCCCTTCTTGGTGGGTTCGTCTTCCGGACGGCCCTCGTGGAGGCTGCACGCCGACGGGCCCGAGGCGAGGACGGCGACAGTCACGGTCCAACCCATGACCACGCTTCGATGACGGGCGTCTCTGCCGAACGGCAGGAGGAACTGGAGCAGTCGTCGTGGTCCTCGAAGGTCCACTCTCCTGCCGCATGGTCGGATGCGGCGAGCTATGCCGTTGCGGACGTCACGATGCTCCGACGGGAGCTGGTGATTGGCTACACCATCGCCGGGTTCCTCGCCGTCCTCGTCCCGACGCACGTGTGGAACGTGCTCTTCATCCACGGGCACGGCTTCTGGACGAGCCTTGAAAACGCACTCGTCGGCCCCATCATCGCCATCCTGAGCTGGGTCTGCTCCATCGGGAACGTGCCGCTTGCCGCGGCACTGTGGTCAGGAGGGATCAGCTTCGGCGGCGTGATCTCCTTCATCTTCGCCGACCTCATCGCCATGCCGTTGATCCTCATCTACCGGAAGTTCTACGGACCAAAGCTCACGCTCCGGATCGTCGCTCTGTTCTATGTCCTCATGGCGACGGCTGGTCTTGCCACCGAAGGCATCTTCCGGCTCTTCAACGCCGTTCCGACCACCCGGTCACTGACGGTGACATCTGCGCACTTCGAATGGAACTACACGACCATCCTGAACATCCTGTTCATCCCGCTTGCCGTTGCCGTCTACTGGGTCTCCAAGAACAAGAAGCGATTTGGCGGTGGCGAGGGTTACGCCATCGACCCTGTCTGCGGCATGCAGGTTCGCATATCCGATGCTCCTGCGACCGCAGTCATCGACGGAACGACCCACTACTTCTGCTCTGACCGCTGCCACGACCGCTACACCTCGGGAGCCAAGGAAGAGCCGCCGAGCAGAACGGTGACGCCCATTGCTCTGATGGCGAAGGCATCGCATCGATCGATCACTACCGCCATCGATCCCGTCTGTGGGATGACCGTGGAGACGACTCATGCAGCGGCCACCCGAGACCACGACGGCGTCACCTACTTCTTCTGCAATCCCGGCTGTGCCACGGTCTTCGACGCCAATCCCGACCACCACATCAATCACGAGGTGAAGAGATGACCGAGGAACCCAATGATCCGATGACGCCCCGCCAGCGAGAGAACATCCTTCGCGGTCTCGACAAGATGGTCAAAAAGGGCCAGATGACCAGGGACGAGGCGGACCGACTACGGGAAGCGGCTGACCCTGAGGAGTTCGAGGTAGCAGTCCGAGCCGTTCGTGCGCGGCACGCCTTCAAGCGACTCAATGGTGCGGTGAAGGACGGCACGATGACCAAGGAAGAGGCAGACCACGTCATCGAGCGAATCAAGAACGGGGAACACTCCCGGACTCTTCGCTCACACCTCCGTCAGCTCGTTCACGGCAAGCACTCCGGGAGCTGAATCGCTCAGACTGGCGATGGACTTTGACGTCCACAGCACGATGCGTGCCTCCGGGAACAGCCCCGATGGCTGCTAGTGGGGATCGACCATTTCATTCCATGAAGGAATGAGGCTGGTGACCGAGCCGCCAGCAGGTGAGCACTAGAAGCTCCAGCGCCTCGAGCGCCGGTCTACCCGGGTCGAACTGGCCAACGGAATGTTCGAGTACTTAGAGATCTTCCACAACCGCCGCAGGCGGCACAGCGCCTTGGGGATGCTCACCCCCTGTCGAGGAGACGGCGCGCATGCTCACGTCCACGTCGCGCTCAGCGAAAAGCGCAAAGCGCAGCTCGACGCCAAGGCTCGCAGCGGTGGGCGGAGTAAAAACGGTGACGAACGGAGTTCCAAGCGCGCCGATATCGACCGGCAACGAGCGGGTGTCTTTACGTAGCAATAGTCGACTACTAGCTCGCTGCCGCCGCCAAGGTCTTGGCACACATTGCCCGGGAAGTCAGAGGCTCTTGAGCAGCTTCGAATGTCATACCCCGGCTCAGCTCAACGTCGCGGCCGCATCGGTCTTGTCGCGGGACCAACCCGCTATTGACGCTGAACGACTCATTGGGCAGGATCAATGCATACGTTTGCGGACGCCATAGGGAGGGTGGTCATTCCAATGAAGGACAAGGGTGAGCGTTCGCCGACTAGCGGTCCAGCGCCGCAGACAGTCCCCCGGTTGGGAAACCATTCCGACCCCCCTTATGTTGCGCGACCGAACCGAACCTCGTCTGCGTCTACCTCGGCGAGCAACCGAACAGCGACGTCGCTTCGGTACCCGGGTCAGAGGGGTGCCGGCGGATCCTGCGCCTGCTGCTTGTAGATCCGGAGCTTAACCTTGATTCCACCTCGGTCTCTCGCTTGCTGGGGTGGCATCAAACCGCAAGTATCCTTGTACCTAAACGATCTTGCACGCATCGGGCTGCTCGCCAAACAACGTCGGGGCCTGTTTATGGTGTACAGGGCTTCACCAAATTTTCGGGCCACACTCGAGGCGAGGCGAGCAACAACGTATGTGCATCGCCCGGGCGCTCGCTGTGGAGCCGCAAGTCCTGTTGATGGACGAGCCCACCTCGGCCCTGGACCCCGCAGAGACGGCCCGCATCGAGGAGCTGCTCTCCGAGCTGCGCGAGCGGGTCGCGATCGTCATCGTCACCCACAACATGCAACAAGCAGCCAGAGTCTCGCAGCGGTGTGCCTTCATGCTCATGGGCGAGGACCGTGCCGGCGAGCTCATCGAGTTCGGGCCTACCGATCAGCTCTTCAACCACCCCTCGGACCAGCGCACCGCGGACTACATAGACGGCCGCTTCGGTTAAACCCTGGACCAGAGACCGACCTCTGGCCCGTTCTCGTCCCGGTCGGTGTGCGCGCTTGAGCCGTCGTGAGATGCCAGCGACAATGCCGCCCATCCCAAAGCGACGAGAACCTTGGGCCCGGAGGGTTGGCCGCAGTTGCCTAGGCCGCGCCGACGCTTGTTTAGATGAAGCGATTTAGCGGGAGCATTCAGGCATCCACAGCGGACGTGACGACCACAAGGCGTACTACCCCGGTGGTCACCGGATCCGCATGCTCGACGCTCACGCCACTATCACTTCCCGGCCGGAGCAGTCAGCTCAGCGAGAAGAGCCTGGACGCGGCGGTCGATGTCATCGATGATGGGCCGGACCTCCTCTACGGGCAGGCCGGCGGGGTCGGGGAGCTCCCAGTCGACATACCGCTTGCCGGGGTAGAAGGGGCAGGTGTCGCCACATCCCATGGTGACCACGACGTCGGCGGCCCGGGCGTCGCCGTCAGTGAGGGGTTTGGGGAACTCCCGGGAGGTATCGAGACCACGTTCTGTGAGCACTGCGACGACCGAGGGGTTGAGCTGGTGGCCCGGTTCGGACCCAGCGGAGCGGACCTCGACGCGGCCGACGGCATAGTGTTCGAGGAGGACCTTGGCGGCCAGGCTGCGCCCGGAGTTGTGGATACACAGAAAGAGCACAACGGGCGTGCTGTTCATCGTGGCCCTGCGCCGGCGGCGTTCGTCGTTGCAGGGTAGTAGCGGCGGCGCGCCCACAGGGCGACGTAGACGAGGGCGACCAGGACGGGGACCTCGATGAGGGGGCCGACGACGCCGGCCAGGGCCTCACCGGAGGTGACCCCGAAGACGCCAATGGCGACGGCGATGGCCAGCTCGAAGTTGTTGCCGGCGGCCGTGAAGGCCAGGGTGGCAGTCCGCTCGTAGGGCAGGCCGATGGCCCGGCCAAGGGCGAAGGACCCGAACCACATGATGGCGAAGTAGGCGAGCAACGGCAGGGCGATGCGGGCCACATCGGCGGGCTTCGAGGTGATCGTGTGCCCCTGGAGGGCGAAAAGGATGACGATCGTATAGAGCAGCCCGTAGAGGGCGAAGGGCCCGAGGCGGGGCAGCAGCGTGGCCTCGTACCACTCCCGGCCCTTGGCCCGCTCGCTTATGGTGCGCGTGGCGAACCCGGCGACGAGTGGGACGCCGAGGAAGATGAGCACGGTCTGGGCGATCCGCCACACCGAGAGGTGGATCCCGACGGTGGACAGGCCGAGCCAGCCGGGCAGGGTGCGCAGGTAAAAATAGCCCAGGAGAGCGAAGGCGACGATCTGGAACAGCGAGTTGAGGGCAACGAGCACGGCGGCGGCTTCGCGGTCACCGCCGGAAAGGTCGTTCCAGATGAGGACCATGGCGATGCAGCGGGCCAGGCCGACGATGATCAGCCCGGTCCGGTAGGCCGGCTGGTCGGGGAGAAGCAGCCAGGCCAGGGCGAACATGACCGCTGGGCCCACGAGCCAGTTGAGCACCAGTGACGAGATGAGCATGCGCCGGTCGGCGGTGACCGAGCCGAGCTGGCCGTAGCGGACCTTGGCCAGCACCGGGTACATCATCACGAGCAGCCCGATAAAGATCGGTAGCGACGTCCCGGAGGTGACCTGGACGGCGTTGAGGTGCTTGTTGAGGCTCGGGATCGCCCGACCGAGGATTATCCCGAAGGCCATGGCAGCGACGATCCATACGGGCAGGAACCGGTCGAGGAACGACAACCGGGCGATGACCGGCGCGTCGTGCGAGCTCAGCTCGTGCTGGCGTTCGGAGACGATGTCGCTCATCGGCCCCCTCCCGGTCGGCGATGACGATCGACGGTACTGCTCAGCAGCACGAGCTGGCCTTAGCCCCGGCGCTGGTGATGGCCAGGTCGGGCCGCGTGGCGCAGCAGGCCGGTTCGCCGGGCCCGGCCGAGCGGAGCTGGCCGGCCGGGTGCTCGGCATCGGCGAGGACGGTGTAGATCTCCCACGGTTCACCGCCGGGGCCGTCCACCCACACCTTGTCCTGCAGCGCGTAGCAGCAGGACGTCTGCTCCTCCAGGGCGGTGGCCAGACCCGCCGCGGCCAGGCGGGCATTCGCAGCTGTGACCTCGTCGGTGGTTGCCACTTCGACGCCGAGATGGTTGAGCGTGCCGGGCGTCTGACTGGCGTTTTCGATCAAGACCAGCTTGAGGGGCGGGTCCACGACGGCGAAGTTGGCGTAGCCGGGCCGCACCTTGGCCGGGTCGGTGGCGAACAGCTTCGAGTAGAACACGATGGACTCGCCGAGGTTGGCGACGTTGAGAGCGAGCTGGACACGGGACACGGTTACCTCCTGATATCATCAACACTTGTCGATACGTTCATCATCGTCGATACATAGATCGTTGTCAATAGGAGATTGAGGTGGCCAAGCCGAGTGTGCTCAGCGAGGTGAGCGAGGCAGACGTGTGCTGCCCGTCGGTGCTTGGAGCGCCTCTGGATGCCGGCGAAGCCGCTGACTTAGCTCAGGGGTTCACTGCCCTCGCTGACCCGGTACGGCTACGGGTGCTGTCCATGCTGGCCGCCGCCCCCGGAGGTGAAGTGTGCGTCTGCGACTTCGTCGAGCCACTCGGCAAGTCCCAACCAACCATCTCCCACCACCTCAAGATCCTCGGCGAAGCCGGGCTCGTCCACGGCGACCGGCGAGGCAAATGGGTCTGGTACTCCCTGGACCGAGACCGGCTCGCCAGCCTTCGCGCTGCCATCGACGCCTGAGCCCGACGAACGCTGGCCAGCACACAGAACCGGGTGTTCTGGTTCATCTCGCCTTTGCATTTCGTAGCCTCTCGCCAAGGAAATAATCGGCACTGGTCAGGAGCTAGGTCGAGCGGTAAAGAATGTCAATGCGTAATACCCCGGACGCGCGTGAGGAATTGTCCCCTGGGCCGTAGGCGCGAATGCGTTTCTTTTCTGGTAGCCGCAAAACGAGCCTCTCAAATTGCACGAGCCAGGATGGCTCGTCTTCGGTCGCAGCCACGGACGGCGGAGGCCGAGGTTCTGCGATTTGACAGGCGGGCCGCGCCAACCGGGCACTGTTGGTCAGCCCCCCCGCCCCCCTCGGGGGGGGCTGATTGCCCCAAGCCCGTCTCGGGAGCGATGTTGGACCGGGAGTGGCCCGAGCACCCGGGGCTCTCACGACGAGCTATTGGCCTAGGCGTCATAGTTCCATGCCGTAGCCACGGTCGAGCTCTTGAGAAATGCCGAGGCGGCGTGCTTGCTCGCGCTCCTTCAGCAGCTCCCAGCTGCGCCGGCGCTCGATTTCTTCCTCAAGCGCGATGGCCCGGTCGAGCTCGACGAGGCGGCTCGGGACCTCGGGGTGCTGGGTGAGGAACTCCTCCCGCGAGGCGCGCGCCTGCTCGAGGAGAGCGACCTCGGCACCCAGCCGTTCCCGCTGAGCCTCGAGGCGCCTGGCGTATGGCTGGCCGGTGGCTTCCCACGCGGCGACAGCCTTGTCGAAGCGCTCGGCGGCGTCCGCGAGCGCTCGACGGGCCTTGTGGCGGGACCAGCGACCAAGGTCTGGGCTCTCCGACAACTGTTTTGCTTTTTGGTGCTCGACAGCGGCCTCCCGCACGGATCGAGCTGCCCGGCCCGAGCCGGTGTGCGCCCAGTGACCGGTGCCGTCTAAAAGGTCCGCGATATCTCTCTCCAGAGCATGGTTTTGGCGCCGTACATCGTCGAGCTGGTGGGAGTGATCTGGCGGCACCGAGCGCTCCAGTTGCGTGCGCTCGGTGAAGAGCTGGGCGAGATCCTTCTTCGACTCGTTGCCGATGGCCCAGGACTGGCGTCGCTCTTCGCCCCATGCCCAGGCAAGGCGAGAAGCTGCTTGGGATGGGTCCGGCGCGACGACGTGGACGTGGCTGTCGCCTCGGGCGCGGGTCATGGCAACGTAGGCCAGCTCACGTCCTCCGCCATCTTCGAGCGCGTAGGTGACGTCCACCGTGGAACCTTGGGAACGGTGGGCGGTGATGGCGTAGCCGTGCGCAAGTTTGTCGGTCCCGATCTCGTCGGCCCCCATCCGCAGCCGAGCACCCTCAGGCGTGAGAGCGACCAGAGACTGCCTTCCCCGATCCACGGAAACGACTACGGCGCGCTGGGAGGTGACCCATGCCCCGCCCTGCCCGGGTGCCAAGGTGATGACCCGGTCGCCGGCCCGGTAGCTCCGGCCTCCTGGGGCTTCAAGGTCAGGACCTGACAGTTTCCCAAGCCTTTCCCAGGCTTCCCGGCCAGCTCGGTTCAGACCTTCGACGCTGTCACGGTGGTAGGCGACGAGGAGCGCTTCGCGTCCGTCGGCGACGTCGTACGACCACGCTCGGACCATCTCATTCGTGGCCATTTCTTTGCTCGGTGCTGCGTGCACACGACCGTGTTGGCTGTACCAGTTGACGGCGCTCGCTACGCGGCCGGCGCGCAGGTGGTCAAGAGCATGGCACTCGCCTGGGTCATGCTGTCTCAAATTGTCCGTGAGCGTCCAGAGGTGGTCCGGGTGGCGGGAGACGAGGGCTTCGAGCGCGCCGCCTGGCCCTACCGAGCCGAGCTGGCGATAATCGCCTACGGCGACCAGCTTCGCCCCAGATGATTCAACCGCCCCCAACAACCTTCCCACGTCGGAGTCCGAGGTCATCGAGCCTTCGTCCAGGACCAGGACGTGGCGCGGGCTGAGCACTTCACGGCCGTGATCGATGCGCCACGTGAGCGACGCCACCGTACGGGAGTTGACACCAGCTCCTTCGCCAAGAGCCTTTGCTGCTTGGCCAGAGGTTGCAGCCCCGAGGACTTTGTAACCGGCGGCCTCAAAGCCCTCTCGCACGGCCGACAGGGTGCTCGTCTTGCCAGAGCCGGCAACTCCGACTACCAGGTCCAAGGAATGGCCGGAAGTGAGAAGCCCCTTAGCAACTTCTGCCTGTCTCTCAGTGAGACGGAAACCTCGGGCAAGCTCTGCGCGACGGACGGCCGTCGTTGCCTCCTCGTTGCCGAGGGCTGGCCCCGGCCGATCGGCCAGGATGGAGGCGAGATCCGCGATACGGCGCTCGTCCTCGACGACACAGGCTGCCGCCCAAACAGGCTCCCTGGCACGGGAAATGAGCGGCAGGGCGATCGCGTCCTCGTGCGTGAGCACCTTGTCAACTGCGATGTCCAGGACCGAGACGAGCAGGCCGTGGAGATGAGGCGCGACAGCGACGATGACGTCGGCGCGGCTGAATGTCTTCTCTGCGGAGAGCCGCCCACCAGGACCCAACAACCCGGCGGCGAGGCCATCGAGGATTTTCCTACTTGGCGCTTCGTACGCTAGGCCGGCTTGCTCGACCTCCGCAGCCAGCTCTAGGGCTGGGTAGCCTGCTCGGGCCAGCTCCTGCCTCCACCGCGGTACGAGGTCCACAACGCGCTCGTGGCTTTTGCGGTCCCTTGTGGTGCGCGCCGCCACCGAGCGGGAGCGGTACGAGGCGTCAGGGCCGACGGCGGCTTCGATCTGGGCCGAGCGGTTGGCGTGTACTTCCCAGGCTTCTTTTGGGATTCCCGAGATGGCCCAGCCACCCAGGCGACCCGAGCGCCCAGGGTCTGGCTCGATGCCGTACCCGAGTTCTACGGCTTTGGCGGCTGCAGCCATGCGACCGACGGCAGTCGCTGCGTGGAGGTGGTCGCGCAGCAGCCCGGTGTCGAGAGCCTTCCACCCGCCGTGCTCGTCAGACATCTGCACCAAATTTGCGACCAGGACGTGGTCGTGGACCTGTGGGTCGCCGGCTCTCGTTGTCGCATGCCGGGACACGGCCCGCGTGAGGCCTTCGGTGGGTGTCCGTAGTTGCACACGGCCACGCCTCCCGCCCCGGTCCTGTACGACCTCGTCCAGGTAAGCCATCGTGGCGTCACGTTCGGCGTCGAGGATCATGTGCATGTCCTCGGCCCGGCCGATCACACCCAGCTCTGCTATCGATTTGTGAGGGCTGACAACGAGCTCCATGCCCGGCCGCATGCAGTGCACGAGGCGTTCGCCCGAGAGCGGATGGCGTGCACCACCGGTGCCAAAGACGGCTCTCCACTCGTGGATGTCCACCTCGCCACCGAGGCCGAGCCGGGCAGCGCCGGAGCCGCCCCAGGCCATTGGCGTCTCCCCTCGGGATGCGTAGTACTCGAGGGCGTTGCCTGCTGGGTCGTCCTCGCGGCCAAGGACGGTCCGCTCGTGGTAGCCGACAGAGTCGGCGCCCATCATGCGCATCCACGCCACCGGTTCAACACCGCCTTTCCGTTCACTGCGAGTTCACGATCGCTTGACAACCGCAGGTTGCAATCGTGTTCCAAATGTTTTGTCTTTTTACTCGATGTGATGAAGGCAGTAAAGCAATTTCCGGTGACCGGGCATTAACGGACAATAGCGGATAATCAGTGTTACTCCACCGTGAGAGTTTCAGAGGGTGCGGGACGCGTGCAGTAGTAGCCAAGCGGGATAACGAACTTCACCGGGTCCAGGCGCGTGTGTAGAGCGCGCACCTCTTGGTGCCGCTCGTGCGTTGAGTGACCTTCAGTTAGTGCGGTGCGGCAACTAGGAGAATGGCGGTCATAACGGTTACCAACTAGCACTGTCGCGCTAACTCGACCACGGCCAAATTGCTCCGGAGCGCTGAGACGCGGATACACAGAGGCCTGGAGAGGTGGGCCAGCGGTGGGGGGGACGCCGGGCCGCGGCGAGGCGGGAGCCGCGATGCCGCAGTCGTCAAGATCGGCGGCCGCCGGGGACACGGCAGGTCGGAGAGGCTTTTCAAATTCTTCGTTACCTTTGGCCCTCTCGTTACCCAAAGAGTCGGTGTCGCGGATCGAACGGGCTGGTTGCCAAACCGGTTACGGCATCCGCGCGGGTAGGCCATGGAAGGCCGGTCGGGAACTTATTTGACATTTGATGTTTCATTTTCGGTCCTTCATGGACCGGAGGAGGGGCAGTAGCAGTCCCTAAGGGAGGAAGACATGCCCACAGCGGTGCCTGAACTTATCGACATTGAGACCCTTGCCCAACTTCTCGGCGACTCGGTGCGCCACGTGCGCCGGCTGGTCGCCGAGCACCGAATGCCCTATCTCAAAGTCGGCCACTTCGTCCGTTTCGACCCCGCCGAGATCGTCAAGTGGCTGGACAGCGCCCGCCAGCCCGAAGCGACCAAACATGGCCGCGGCGCCTGAGCCGCTGAGGCTGTTCGGCGGCAGTGCAGCAGACGGCGAGCCCACAGCAAGGACGGGCGATACCGATCTGCTGCGGCGAGTAGCCGAAGCTGGCAGACTCGTCGGCAAGGCACAGGCACGGTTCGTTAGCGCCGTCATAGCCGCCCGAAGTGCCGGGTGCAGCTGGCGCGCTATCGGGACCGCCTCGGAGGTCCCCCACCAGAGCCTTCACAGACGATTTACCAAGCACCCAGGGGAGAACTCCACCGTCACACCTGGCGAGTTGAATGGTCACCAAAGGAGGAAGGGCCGTGGGATCCATTGAGAAACGTCGCCGGCGGCTCCCGGACGGGACGATCGGCAACACAAGCTGGCGCGCCCGTTACCGCGACGTCAACGGGCCGGACGCGATCGCGAACTTTCGCACGGCGCATCGATGCCGAGCGGTTCCTGGAGGTCAACGGGACTGACATGCAGCGCGGCGAATGGACCGACCCTGGCCTCCGCCGGACGTCCTTCTCTGAATGGGCTAACGCATGGTGGGCCACGACGGTCAAGCTCCGGCCCAACACTCGCCGAGGGTACTGGCTGCTACTCCAAAACCATGTTCTGCCCTATTTCGGGACGGCCCGGCTGGGTGGCATCGACTACCTCGACGTCGAGCGGTTCATTGCTGAGAAGCTCAAGGGGGGCCACGGTCCCAAGCAGGTCCGCGAAATGGTAACCGTTCTGTCGCTCATCATGAAATGCGCTTTGAAGGCGAACGCCCGTCGGGACAACCCGGCGGCCGGCCATAAGCTTCACGTCCCCTACCGCCGGGTGCGCCAGGTCCCGATGCTGACGATGGAGCAGGCGACTCGCCTCGTCGAGCACACCGCAGACCACTACAAACCGGCCATGTGGCTGCTGATCTTCACGGGGGTTCGCCCCGCCGAGTTGTGCGGCCTCCGCGTGGAGGACGCCGACTTTGTCCGAAGGGTTGTCCATGTCCGACAGACCTGGTCCCCGATACCCGGCTTTGACGGAGGTGCTCGCGAGTACGTGGCCGGCCCGGTGAAGTCCGATGCCGGGCAGCACACCATCCCGATCCCGACCTGGCTGTGCGACGAGCTGGCGGCTCACCTCGCACGACGCCGTCCTCTCGGACGTCACGACCCTTTGATTGTCAACAAGCAGGGAAGGCCGGTCAACCGGGACACCTTCCGGGCCCTGGTGGTACGCCCTGCCCTTCGGGCCGCTGGGCTACCCGACGATTTCCGCACCTACGACATCCGCCATACTCATGCCAGCCTGCTCATCGACGACGGCGCCAACGTCTTGGCCGTTGCCCAGCGCATGGGTCATGCCGACCCGAGCGTTACCCTCCGGGTGTACGGCCATCTGTTCGAAGGGGTCCAGGAGGAGTTGACCGAGCGGCTAGACCAACGCCGCCAAGCGTCACTGCCGCCGGTTACAGCCGTTGGCCCTGCTCCCGTCGCTGCGGTCGTCGACCTCCATCGGAACAGAACCCGCGGTCGGTGATGACGCGCAACTGGAAGCTCAGAGGCCATGTTCGAAGTTGAAGTCACTGACCAGTTCCGGGACTGGTTCCTTGCGCTCGACGAAGCTGCCCAGGTGGCTGTGGCGGGACGCATCGAGCTCTTGGCCGAGGTAGGGCCCAATCTCAAGCGGCCCGCGGTCGGCGAAATCAAGGCTTCCAGGTTCGCGCCCCACATGAAGGAGCTTCGGTGCGGGACGGCCAGCGCCATGAGGGTGCTTTTCATATTTGACCCGAGAAGGACGGCGATCCTGCTACTTGGTGGGGCTAAGGCCGGTGAGTGGGCACAATGGCATGCACATGCTGTTCCCGAAGCGGACCAGCTCTATGAGGTCTACCTTGAGGAGTTGAGGAAGGAAGGACTGCTGTGACCGGGCACACCAAGTGGAGCGAACTTCGGGACCAGGTCTATGCCGAGCGACCAGGCATGGCCGAAAGGGTAGCCGCCGAGCATGCCCAAGGCCTTTCCGAACTTGCCGACACCGAGGCGTGGGAGATCGGGTTCGAAGCGGAACCGGTGGGCGACGTCCCTTCCGAGGACACCCTGCGAGAGCGGCTGGTGGAGTCGGTCCGCAACGACGCCCAGGTGCTCGACGCTAATGTTCAGATCCGCCAAGTGGACGGCAAGTTGTTGCTGCTCGTGGTCCTGATCATCGCCGTCGGGATTGGAGTAGTAGCTGCGTCCAAGCGCTTCTCCCAGGCAGGCAAGACTGCCGACGTGGTGCGTCTCCAACTGCAGGAGTACGGACCTATCGTCGCCCAGACCATCAGACGCGCCGCTTGATCTGAGGCATGTTGTCGCGGCGGCAGATTCTCTGTAGCGGCAGCTCTTGTGGGTGAAGATCTGGCCAGGCGGCCTCCGACTCGTCAACGCAAGCGCCAGCGGGCGGCCGTGATGTCTATGACCTGGCTCGTCACTTTCTCGGTGGCAGTTGCCGTCGGGCTTCTGACGAGCGGCATCGGTTGGGCCCTGGTGGCCGCCATTTTGACCGCTGCGCTGGTCGTGGTCGCCGGCGTCATCCTTCTAGCCGTCCAGCTGGGTTGAGCGCTCGCCGTCAAACGCTGAGAAAGTCGATAGCTGACCGCCCCCGGCTCATCTCCAAGATGCTCCCCAAGCTTCCGCCTCGGCTCAAAGCGCGGCGGCTTACTTGAACGCTCTGGGCGTTCGCCATCTGAGACGACGCGGGCCAGCAATAATGCCGCCCGAGCAACAGCCGGTAAAAGCGTCGCCGCTCGCCGGATAATCACCCGAATAACGCGTCCGTGGGACACGCGTGGGACACGCGGGACACCAAAAAATGGCCTTCAGCGGTCAATTCTGGTCTCTACCGGTGAGGTGGAAGTGGACGTTGACCTGCGGAAACACTTGTTGAGGAGGTCGGTCAGGATTGGGGTCATGAGGGTTCGATCCCCTCCGCGCCCACCTGGTTTTGGTTGCATACTTCCTGGTCAGAGGCTTCTGCGGCGGACCACTCCAAGTTGTCGCCAGAGGAGCTGCATGCGGTGGCCACAGGGCCTCCGTTGCCACGTAAAGGAACGTTACGAGGACATCAGGCCCTGTGGGTTACCCGCCACTAGATAGGTGACAACCCGGCGGGACCGGGACATCCCTTGGCGTCCGCCGGCTGGGCCTCCACGAGCACCAGGAGATCGGGCTCCCGGCGCTCTGGCCTACTCACGCGATCCCGGACAGGTGCCGGTGAACGGCGGCAGTCGTGCGCTCGAGGTCGTCGGTGGCAAGAAGGTCGAGCAAAGAGCCTCTCAGCACCGCAAGTGCCAGGCTGCGCTCGGCGGCTCCGGCGGCGCTCCTTCGACGGTTCGCCGGTTGGCCTGTGGCGAGGACACCGAGCCAATCCTCGACGGTCTGGCGAGCGAAACCGGCCCAGGGCCCGTCGGGTTCGGTGAGCGAGCGAGCATAGGCTTGCGCCCACAGGACCAGCAGCGCTCGGTGCTGCCCGGCGGCCAGCCATCCCCATGTTGTGCGGACAATGTCGGCCAAATCACCAGCGTTCTTGTCGCGGCGGACGCGGTCCAACAGGGCAATCTCGTCGGTACGGGCGCGAGCGAGCAGTGCACGCACGAGCCCGTCTTTGGAGCCGAACAGGAACAACAGCACCCGCGGGCTGGAGCCGATAGCCCCAGCTAGAGGCCGGAGCGACAGGTCGGCGAGGCCGTGCTGTAGCGCGTATTGGTATGCGAGCTCGAGGAGCTCGCTTTGGCGGGCAGAAGGGGCTCGTACTGGCTCGCTCACAGCGCTAGTCTGCCACTGAAACGACTGTGTCAGTAGAGGAGGCGAGATGGGCGAAGCGCTGGTACGGCCCCTGGGACGACCTGGGGACCTGGGCTGGGTGGTGATGGCCCATGGGGAGGTGTACGACGCCGAGTTCGGCTGGGACCGCGGTTTCGAGGCTCTCGTGGCCAAGATCGTCGCCGACTACGCCAACAACCACGACCCAGGCCGCGAGGCGGCTTGGATTGCTGAACTGGACGGGGACCGCGTCGGGTGCGTGTTCTGTGTCGCCGCGGACAACATGACCGCCCAATTGCGGATCTTACTGGTCCACCCCTCCGCCCGAGGCCATCAGCTCGGAGGTCGGCTGGTGGACGAATGCGTGGCTTTCGCCCGCCGTGCGGGCTACAGGCGCATGAAGCTGTGGACCAACGACCCGCTCGTGGCCGCCCGGAGGGTCTACTTGTCGCGCGGTTTTGTCTTGGAGGCTGAGGAGCCACATCACAGCTTCGGCGTCGACCTCGTCGGACAGGTCTACGAGCTCGAGCTGGGATAGGTGTGTCTTATCCGAGCCAACCGCCACTCCCGCCGGCAATCATGTTGCTCCTGCTCAAGAGTGAGGTAGCGACGACAGGGCCCGAAGCGACAGGGCGGTAAGCCACCCGAACCCCGATGCGATCGAGGTGCGCTGGAAGATCCCGCCCTTGCCGGCAAAGCGTGGCACGCCCCCGAACGCCCTACCCATCAGCGCGAAACTGCCGACCATGACGAGGCTCGATGCCACCGAGTAGCACGCCCAGCGGTAGTCCTTGCCTCGTGCGGCAGCGACGGCGCTGACCAGGCCGGCCAGAGGTACGCCCGCGAATATCGGGACCGCGCACACGTTGTGCAGCTTGCCTTCCCGAGTTGGCGCAGTCTCGGCGGGCCCAGCGTCGTTCGACGCGTCTTCGCCTCGGGTCAGGGGCGGGAAGCCGCCAATCGGACCGGTGACAAAGAACCCGGAACCGATCAGGCCAATGCCGGCCGCTGCGACCAGCGCAGGTACTAGACGCGGGCCCACGCTCCTCCGGGGGCACCGACCTAGGCCTCGGGCGGCGCAAGAGTAGAGCACGCCGGCAACAACGAAGTTGGCGCGCTGCAGCCACCCTCGATGACCGACTGCAAGCGAACTCACCGTGTAGCGCTGCCAGTCGTACGACGGCCGCTTTGCCCCGATCGCCGTGAAGGCGACGACAAAAATCGGCCCGGCCAGGGCCCCGCACGCAACCCGCGCGCGAATGTCGGACGGGAGCCAGTCATGGCGCATCATCTTTCGCCCGATGGCGTGACAGGTCCTCGCCATTTCATCGCCCGTGCCCCGCCCCGCTCGACAACGGCAGTTGCCCGAGCGCACCGACCGCAATGCCGACCGTCCCAAGAGCTCTTGGACCGACCACGCCCAGCAGGGCTTAACCCTTCTTGGTCTCCCAGAAGATGCGGTCGATCTCGGCGATCTGGCGCAGGAGGTCGTCGGCTACGGCCACGTCCGCTGTGTGCTTGCAATCGCCGGCGGCCTTCGTCGCCTTCCAGAACAGGTCGTGCAGCTGCGGGTACTTCTCGAGGTGGACGGGCTTGAAGTAATCGGTCCACAGGACCCACAGGTGGTGCTTGACAAGCTCCGCTCGCTGCTCCTTGATCAGGATCGCCCGCGTCCTGAAGAGCTCGTCGCTCGAGGCGTTGTACTTCTCTATGACAGCCTTGACGGAGTCAGCTTCGACCTTCGCCTGCACCGGGTCATACACGCCACAGGGCAGGTCGCAGTGAGCGTAGGCCGTCCGGGGTTCGCTCACCCGGTCGGCCAGGACCAGTAGTCGCGCCAGTAGGGTCATGACAGAGGCTCCTTCTTTTGGTCGGTTTGTGAACCAAGACGATTGTGCTAAGGCTACGTGCCATGGGGCACGAACGCACACGCTATAGCGCCGGTAAGGATAACCGCCCAGCCGTGTTGGCGGTCTGCTTTGCATCGGTGCTCGCCGCGGTTGCCTGGTGGGCGTGGCGGCACCTGGAACGGGTAGAGGTCTCAGGACTGAGCATGGCGCCGGGACTGCACCCGGGCGACCGGCTGGTCGTCTGGAGGCCTGCCAGTTGGAGGACCGGGGCCGTGCGGACCGGTGACATAGTCGCCGCCCCCGACCCGCGCCACCCCGAACGGACCGTCCTCAAACGAGCCGGGGCGGTCGGCCCGGACGGCGTACTGCTCTTAGGCGATAATCCTAGCCAGAGCACCGACAGCCGCCATTTCGGGCGCATCCCGGTAACGTCGGTCCGGGGTAAGGCCATCTACCGCTACGCGCCGAGCGGGCGGGCCGGGAGGCTCCGCCGGACCTAGCCCGGGCCACCGCAGGAGCCCTCCCCTAAGCGCTTAGGCGCCCCCGGGCGGGCGGGCCGCGCGAAAAGTTGACCAAGCGCCCGTTTTTTACCTGTCGATTGGTCGAATATTATGCAGTGGCCTCGCGCCTGGCGCGAGTTCTATACGTTTTTTCGCATAAAATTTGCACCAGACGCCGGGTTTTGGGCAAGCAGCCGGGCCGGGAGCCTAACCGGAGACCAGCGCCACGAGATCGGCGCCACGAGATCAGCGCCACCAGATCGGCGCTAAATCGGGAGCACCCAGTCCTTCAGGAACTGCTCGCGCCTGTCGGCCC
>Ga0209415_10007016_pt1 | contig 19807 bp, 11 predicted proteins | sample PeaSoiSIISIP2007_FD_187696 | JGI IMG/M metagenome (GOLD analysis project Ga0209415, IMG submission 187696) | Peat soil microbial communities from Weissenstadt, Germany - SII-SIP-2007 (SPAdes) (version 2) | ecosystem: Environmental > Terrestrial > Soil > Wetlands > Peat | place: Germany... | reverse complement strand
CGAGGTGGGGGTCGAGGTCGAGGTCGAGGTCGGGGTCGAGGTCGAGGTCGGGGTCGGGGTCGCGTTCCCGGCTGCAACGTCCCAGAAACCTCGGCCGTTGTATGCCCAAGCCTCGACCTTGTCCCTCCGCGTCGCCCTCAACCACGTCACGCGCTACCGATACGACCGCGCGGTGACGCTCTTGCCGCAGGTGATCCGCCTGCGCCCCGCGCCGCATTGCCGCACGCCCATCGTCGCGTACTCGCTGCGCGTCTCGCCGCGCGAGCAGTTCCTGAACTGGCAGCAGGACCCCTTCGGCAATTACCAGGCGCGCCTCGTCTTTCCCAAGCCGAGCGCCGAGCTCGTCGTCGAGGTCGACCTCGTCGCCGAGATGACGGTCATCGATCCCTTCGACTTCTTCGTCGAGAGCAGCGTCGAGCACTACCCATTCGCCTACGCGGACGCGCTGCGCCGCGATCTCGCGCAGTACCTCGAGGTCATCCCTGGCAGCCCCCGCTTCGACGACTTCGTCGAGCGGGCACGCTCGGAGGACGCGCGATCCGGGCGACGCACCGTCGACGTCCTCGTGGACCTGAACCGGCGAGTGCAGCGCAAGCTCCGCTACGACGTCCGGATGGAGCCCGGCGTCTTCTCGCCGGAGGAGTCCCTCGCGCGCGGCCACGGCTCGTGCCGGGATTTCGCGTGGCTCCTCGTCCAGATGCTCCGGAGGCTCGGCCTCGCGGCGCGCTTCGTCTCGGGATACTCGATACAGCTCAGGGCGGACGAGAAGCCTGTCCAGGGTCCTGCGGGCGTCGCCGCGGACGCGACCGATCTGCACGCATGGGCGGAGGTGTTCCTGCCGGGCGCAGGGTGGGTCGGGCTCGACGCGACGAGCGGTCTTCTCGCGGGGGAGGGGCACATTCCCCTCGCCTGCACCCCGAACCCCTCAGCGGCCGCGCCCATCACGGGCAGCTTCGAGTGGGCCAAGCGAAGCGGGGACGACGAGGTCAAGGAGGAGCTCTCGTTCTCGATGTCGGTCGAGCGGATCGCCGAGACCCCCCGCGTCACCTTGCCGTACGGCGAGGACGCATGGCGCGCGATCGATGCGCTCGGCGCGCGCGTAGACGCGGCCCTCGCCGAGGGCGACGTCCGTCTCACCATGGGGGGAGAGCCGACGTTCGTGGCCTCCGACGATCCCGACGCTCCCGAGTGGGGCACGCAGGCGATGGGAACGGCGAAGCGGCGCTACGCATCGCGCCTCGTGCGGCGCCTGTACGACCGCTTCACGCCGGGCGGGCTGCTCCACGAGGGCCAGGGCAAGTGGTACCCGGGCGAGCCGCTCCCGCGCTGGGCCCTCTCCTGCTACTTCCGCAAGGACGGGGTCGCCATCTGGACGAACCCCGCGCTCTTCGCGGGCGACGAGACCGGCAACGCCACGACCGACGAGGCCCGGACCTTCATCACCGCGCTCGCCGCGCGCCTAGGGGTCGAGCCCGGCCTCGCCGTGCCGGCGTACGAGGACAGCTGGTACTACCTCTGGCGCGAGCGGCGCCTCCCGGTGAACGTCGACCCATTCGACTCGAGGCTCGACGACGAGCTCGAACGCACCCGCCTCGCGCGTGTCTTCGAGCAGGGCCTGAGCGCGACGGTGGGGTACGCGCTCCCCGTCGCGCGCGACACGTCCTCCGCCGGGGCGAGGTGGAAGAGCGGGCGCCTGTTCGTGCGACCGGAGCGCCTCTACCTGATCCCGGGCGATTCACCGATGGGCTTGCGCCTGCCGCTCGACGGGCTGCCCTGGGTCGCTCCGGGCGAGGCGCAGACGATCCACGGCCGCGATCCGTTCGAGAGGTCCGGGCCCCTGCCTACGCGACAGGACTTTCTGCGTCGCTCGCCGGCGCCGAAGGGGGCGGCGGTGGGCGAGAGCGCCGCCGAGCCGGCGCGCTTCGTGTCATCGCCGGACACGCTGCGCACGTGCCTGTGCGTCGAGCCGCGCGAGGGCGTCCTCCATGTGTTCATGCCGCCGGTCGCGCTCGTCGAGGACTACTTCGACCTTTGCACGGCGGTGGAGGAGACCGCCGCGTCGCTGGGCAAGGCCGTCCGCGTCGAGGGGTACCAGCCGCCGGCAGATCCACGCGTCGGGCGCCTCCAGGTCACCCCGGACCCCGGCGTCATCGAGGTCAACATCCATCCCGCGCGCAGCTGGGCGGACCTCAGGACGAACACCGAGGTGCTCTACGAGGAGGCCCGCAGCGTGGGACTGCGCGCCGACAAGTTCATGCTCGACGGACGCCACAGCGGGACGGGCGGCGGCAATCACATCGTCATCGGCGGACCGACACCCGAGGACAGCCCGGTCCTGCGCAGGCCGGATCTGCTCCGGAGCCTCGTCGCCTACTGGCTCAACCACCCTGCCCTCTCTTACCTCTTCTCCGGCCTCTTCCTGGGCCCGACCAGCCAGGCGCCGCGCGTCGACGAAGCGAGGAACGACAGCCTCTACGAGCTCGAGATCGCCTTGCGGATGGTCGACGCGAGCGCGAACCCGGCTCCGCCGCCCTGGCTCGTCGATCGCCTCTTCCGCAACCTGCTCATCGACGTCACCGGCAACACCCACCGCGCCGAGTTCTGCATCGACAAGCTCTACAGCCCGGACAGCGCCACCGGACGGCAGGGGCTCGTCGAGCTGCGATCGTTCGAGATGCCGCCGCACGCGCGCATGAGCCTCGCGCAGCAGCTCCTCGTCCGCGCGATGGTCGCGTGGTTCTGGAAGACGCCCTACGACCTCGGCCTGGTGCGCTGGGGGACGGCGATCCACGATCGCTTCGCTCTTCCCCACTTCATCCAGGACGACCTCGCCGACGTGCTCGACGACCTCGGGCGCGCAGGGTTCCCGTTCGAGCGCGGCTGGTTCGCGCCGCACCACGAGTTTCGCTTTCCCGTCCTCGGCATCCTGGAGGCGCGCGGCGGCCTCATACTCGAGCTTCGCCAGGCCATCGAGCCGTGGCACGTGCTCGGCGAAGACACGACGGCGACGGGGACGGCGCGCTACGTGGACTCCTCCGTCGAGCGGCTCGAGGTGAAGGTCCGCGGGATGACCGACGAGCGTCACGTCGTGGCGTGCAACGGACGGAGGGTGCCCCTCCATCCAACCGGGACGAACGGCGAGTTCGTGGCAGGCGTCCGGTACCGTGCCTGGCAGCCGCCCTCGGCGCTGCACCCCACCATCCCGGTGCACGCGCCGCTGGTGTTCGACGTCCTCGACACGTGGAGCGGGCGGGCGATCGCCGGCTGCACCTACCACGTCTCTCACCCTGGCGGCCGGGCGCACGAGATCTTCCCCCGCAATGGCCTGGAGGCCGAGAGCCGGCGCGCAGCGCGCTTCTTCCGGTTCGGTCACAGTCCGGGCGCGCGCCCCATCCCCGACGCGGAGCCGAACCCGCAGTTCCCGCTGACACTCGACCTGCGGCGCTGAGACGGCTTGAGCGCGTCGCCGCCGTTTCCTAGTGTTAAGGGCAGTGACGGTTCCCGAGGCGCGCCCCTCGTCCCGGCCCCCGGACGACCGCTGGACAAGTACATACCGGGTCGGCCCGGAGACGTACGACGAGCTCCTGGCTCCCGGGGGCAGCGAGCGTCCCCCGTGGGAGAAGACGATGTCGATGCTCCGCGGTCTCGGCCAGACCGAGCTCCGAAGGCGCTGGGAGCACGCGCGCCAGCTCCTGCACGAGCACGGCGTGAGCTACGACGCGTACGGCGACGCTCAGGCGGTGGCGCGCCCCTGGAACCTGTCGCCCATCCCCGTCGTCCTCGCGGGAGACGAGTGGGCCGAGATCTCGAGGGGGCTCGCCCAGCGTGCCCGCCTGCTGGATGCCATCCTGGCAGATCTGTACGGGCCGCGGCGGCTCATCGCGGAGGGCGATCTGCCGCCCGAGATCGCGTTCGCGCACCCCGCGTTCCTGAGGCCCTGCGCCGGCGTCGTCCCGCGCGGCAATCGATTCCTGCCGCTCTACGCAGCCGACCTGGGACGCGCGCCGGACGGACGCATCGTCGTGCTCTCCGATCGGACACGCTCCCCTTCCGGCGTCGGCTACGCGCTCGAGAACCGGATCGTCCTGTCCCGGTCGTTGCCCGAGGTCTTCCGCGAGTGCCACGTGCAGCGGCTCGCGCTTTTCTTCCGGACGATGCTCTCGACGCTGCGGGACCTTGCGCCCAGGAACCGCGACAACCCGCGCATCGTGCTCCTCACGCCCGGGCCGTACAACGCGACGTACTTCGAGCAGGCGTTCCTCGCGCAGTACCTCGGGCTCACGCTCGTGCAGGGGGCGGACCTGACCGTCCGCAACGCGCGCGTCTACCTGAAGATGCTCGGCGGCCTGCAGCCCGTCGACGTCATCCTGCGCCGCGTCCGGGACGACTACTGCGATCCGCTCGAGCTCTCGCCCAAGTCGACGCTCGGAGTCCCTGGCCTGGTCCAGGCGGCGCGCGCCGGGTCGGTCGCCGTGGCCAACCCCCTCGGCAGCGGGCTGCTCCAGACGCCGGCGATCATGCCGTACCTCCCCGCGCTCTGCCGCAAGCTGATCGCGGAGGACCTCACGCTCGAGTCGGTCCGGACGTTCTGGTGTGGCGACCCGCAGTCACTCGCGTACGTCGAGGCCCACCTGACCGAGCTCGTGATCCGGCCCGCCTTCCCGTCGGGATCGGTCGCCCCCGTCTTCGCGGGCTCGCTGTCGGCGCACGCGCTGGAGGAGCTGCGCGCCCGCATCCGGGCCGATCCGCGCGCGGTCGTCGCGCAGGAGTCGTTCGTCCTGTCGGCCGTGCCGACGCTCATGGGCGACGCGCTCGTTCCGGCGCACCTCTGGGTGCGGGCATACCTGGTGGCCTCTGGCGAGTCGTACGAGGTGATGCCGGGCGCCCTGTCGAGGGTCGGCAGTCCGGGAGAGAGCACTGTGCTCTCGCTGCGGCCCGGAGGCGAGAGCAAGGACACCTGGGTGCTCGCGGGCGGGCCGGTGAGCAGCTTCAGCCTGCTCCGGCCCACGGGCGTGCCCGCCGAGCTCTCACGTGGAGGGGGCGATCTGCCGAGCCGCGTCGCGGACAACTTCTTCTGGCTCGGACGCTACACAGAGAGGGCGGAGGGCACCGCCAGGCTTGCGCGGGCGATCGCCACGCGGCTGTCGGATCAGGGGGGCGGCGCCGAAACCGAGCTGCCGGGAGACCTCGACGCCCTGTTCCGGGCACTCGAGGACATCACCGGCACGCCGTACCCGAAGGCCGACGGAGACGTCGCGACCGACGCGACGCGCGCCGCCTGGCTGGCTGCCGGCGAACGCAGCCTCGTCGCCTCGGTCCTCGACACCGGGGCGGGGACACTCCGGACCGCCGTCGTCGCCGCACACGGCGTCGCCCGGACCGTGCGCGATCGCGTCTCCGGCGACACCTGGAGGGCGATCGTGCGGGTGAACCAGGATCTCACGCGCGGGACGGGCGTCACCGGACCGCGGGCGCTGGGAGCCCTGCTCGATCTCATCAACCGCGCCGTCCTCGGCCTCGCCGCGTTCGGAGGAATGGCGGCGGACGGCATGTCGCGCGGGCTGGGCTGGCGCTTCCTCGACGCCGGTAGGCGCATCGAGCGCGCGATCCAGATGGTGTCGCTCCTGGAAGCGATGGTGTCGCACGCGCGCTCCCCCGAGGGCTCCGCCCTCGAGGCGCTGCTCGAAGTGGCGGACAGCTCGATGACCTACCGCCGCCGCTACCTCGCGACGCTGCAGGCTGCGCCGGTGGTCGATCTCCTGCTGACGGACGAGACGAACCCGCGCTCGGTCCTGTTCCAAACGGACGCGCTGAGCGCGCACATCGACGCCTTCCCGCGTGACCCGGGCGCGCCGCTGTCGCGGCAGCAGCGGCTCGTCCTGGAGGCGTCGGGGCTGCTGCGCCTCGCCGACGTGAGCGACGCCTGCGCGGCCGACGCGGAGGGCGATCGACCTCGCCTCGTGGCGCTGCTGGCCCGCCTCGGGGCGATCTTCCCGGAGCTCTCGAGCTCGCTGTCGAGCGTCTACCTGAGCCACGCGACCGATACCCGCCAGCTCCAGGGGGAGCCATGAGGGTGCGCGTCGTCCACGAGACCCACTACGAGTATGCGCAGCCCGTCACGACGTCGCACCACGAGCTCCGCGTGACCCCGCGAAACGGCGGCGCGCAGGTCCGCCTGTCGCACGACGTCGAGATCACCCCCGCGCCCGAGGACGTCGATGTCCGGGCGGACTTCTTCGCGAACGACGTCCGCTACTTCAGCCTGCACCAACCGCACCGGGCCCTGCGGATCGTGGCGACGAGCGAGGTGCGACTGGACGCGCGGCGCCAGCTTCCGCTTCTCACGCGTCCACGAAGCTGGGAGGAGGCCCGCGATCGGATCGCGAGAGACCGGGCGCCCGAGATCCTCGACGCGTACGCGTTCACGTTCGACTCCCCGTACGTGGGCGCCCAGGCGGGACTCCGCGACTATGCGCTCGCGTCCTTCTCGCCGGGTCGGCCGCTGGTCGAGTCTGCGCGCGACCTGACACACAGGATCCACGAAGACTTCACGTACGATCCCGGAGCGACGAGGATCTCGACCCCCCTGGCCGAGGTACTCGAGAAGCGACGGGGCGTCTGCCAGGATTTCGCTCACCTGCAGATCGGCTGTCTCCGTTCTCTCGGGCTGCCGGCCCGCTACGTCAGCGGCTACATGATGACCAGGCCGCCTCCCGGGCGTCCTCGCCTCGTCGGCGCGGACGCATCGCACGCGTGGGCGTCGGTTTTCTGTCCCGACGTCGGATGGGTCGACTTCGATCCGGCCAACGACGTCATCCCGTCGGACCGTCACGTGACCGTGGCGCTCGGACGGGACTTCGGGGACGTCACGCCGGTTCGCGGGGTGATCCACGGCGGCGGACGTCACGTCCTGCGCGTCTCGGTGGACGTCACGGGGATCGATGACACGGCGCTGGCGCCACCCGCACCGCGAGCGTGAGGGCGCGAGCGCTACACCCGACCGCGCCGGAGCAGATCGCGCCACGCCTCGGCGTTGAATGAGAATGGCGCCGTGTTCGCGCAGAAATCCGAGAGGACGGCGAGGAAGCGCGCGGGGTCGCTATGGTGCGGAAAGTGGCCCGCGTTCTCGAACGTCTCGAGCCGGCAGTCGGAAAGCGCGGCGTGAGCGATGAGCGCGTGGGCGTAAGGGATCACGCCATCCCTCTTGCCCCAGATGATCATTGTGGGAAGGCCGCTCGCCAGGTACGCGCGATCGAGCATCGTGACGTGCTGTCCGCGCCAGTCCACCGCCGCCCGAACCGTCCGCAGGAACGCGCGGCGGGCAGCCAGGTTGGGCAGGGCATCGAAGACGCGAATGAGATCGTCCGCGTCTCGTCCCATGTCGGTCTCGAGCGTCCGGAGCAGGTGGAACACGGCCCGGACCGCCACTCGCGTGGCGCGGAGGCTCAGGAGCGGCAGTGCGAGCCCCGCAGGCGGCGCGGCGACGATGCGCAGCATCGGGTGTACGTCGCGCGACACCCCGCCGGTGCTGACGAGCACCAGGCGCTCGCAGCGCTCCGGAAACTGATAGGCGAACTGCATCGCCACCCCGCCGCCCATCGAATGACCGACGATCGTGGCGCGGTCGATGCCGAGGATGCTCAGCAGATCCCGCATCCCGTTGGCGTATGCGCCGACGGCGTAGTCCGCGCGTGGCTTGTCCGACGCTCCGTGGCCGAGCAGGTCTGGTGCGACCACAGTGTGGTCCTTCGCCAGCGTGGGGATGACGTCGGCCCACGTCGCGGAGCTGTCGCCGATGCCGTGAATCAGGAGGAGCGCCGGGCCCTTGCCCGCGCAGATGAAGGCGCGCTTGTAGCCGTGAACGATCCGGAACTGCATCTCCAAGGCCGGCGGCACTCTGGCTCGAGCGCGCACGGGTTCGACGGCGCTGGCCAACATCACGACTGAGGGTAGCGCGCCTTCGGTTGCGGAGACGTTTCCGGAGCGACCGCGCCGGCTCGGAGAGAGGAGCCGTCAGACGCCCTGGCGGTACTCGGCGACGGCGTCGAAGTGGAGAACGCGGGTGCATGCCGCGCCGGATCCGAGCGACCCTCGGCAGCCCTCGTCTCCGCTGAACCGCGCTCGGTGCGCGCGCAGGGCCTGGATCACCGTGCCCGTGACGTCGTGACCACCGTCCGTGCAGCTCGAGTCGCCGCAGGGGACGAGGAACAGCGCGGGCGCGTTCGGCACCACGATCCTCCGGATGTACTTCGGTTGCATCACTGCCGTGCTCCCGGAGCGCTCCTCGATCTCGAAGCGAAGGCTCACGAGATCGGGCACCTCGGCGGCGAGCCTGGGAGCGCTGTTCTCGCGCTCGCGTCGCTCCGCCGCGCGCTGAGCCGCGGCGCTCTGCTTGCCGGGTCTGTGCATCGCTTCCGGTATAGCACCGGTGAAAGGCTAGGGTGGCGCGGCCTCGCGGGGCACCGGGCGCAGCGTCGGCCCCGTCGTGCTGGTGCTGCCATCCCCGTTGACGACGTCGCCGGCCTCGACCGCCGCGACGGACTGCGGCACGGGAGACGGCAGCGGCGCGCCCGCCGCGTCTCGCCACGCTCCCGGCGCGTACCAGAGTCCTCCATCGGGCGCACGGACGAACACCCAGAGCGAGAAGCTTGCTCCTGGCGGTGGATTCACCCATCGGCCTGGCATCCACGCCCACCTTCCCCGGCGCCACGTCCATTCACCGTCGAGCCAGACGGTCTCGATGTCGGGTCGCGGCGGCAGCACTTCGACTCGCGGCGGCGGCGGCGGCGTGTCGACCTCGACGAGCGCGCTCGTGGGTTGCGCCGTATAAGGGGGATGTGGGAGCGATGCCGTGCACGCCATCGCCAGGCCGGAGCAGACGGCGGCGGCAGCGCGCATCGTGAAGGCATGGAAGCACGTGGCCGCCCTCACGCGCGAGGGAGGTCTCGGACGGGTCGGCAGATCGGTCGCGATTGCCGGCGCCACAGCGGGTTCGCTGGGCTGCTCGTCCGTCCCGGAGGGCCGTTCCGCCATCGACGCGGTGGACATTGTGGGCACGCACGACATCCCCGCCGGCGAGGTGCGCGACAAGCTCGCCACCGCCGCGAGCCCCAAGCTCCTCGGATTGTTCCGGGGCATCGCGTACGACTACGAGATCTTCGATGCGTCGGCGCTGCAGAGGGATCTCGCGCGCATCGAGCGGTACTATCGCGGACGAGGTTTCTTCGAGGCTCGCGCGCGCGCGGCCCGCGTCACGCGCGTCAGCCCCGACCACGTGCGCGTCGAGATCGTCGTCGACGAGGGGCCGCCGATGCTCGACCGCCGCCTCCGGATCGTGGGGCTCGACTCGCTACCTCCGGCGATCTCGGACGCCGTGTGGCTCGCCGCGGTCAAGGCGCTCCCCGAGGGCAAGCGCTTCGACGAGGACGCCTACAAGAAGGCGCAGATCGCCGTGGCGCGCTCGCTGACCGACAGCGGCTACGCGCACGCGACAGTCGAGGCGCACGCCACGGCGGACCTCGCGACGCACTCGATCGACACCACATTCACCGCCGTGCCCGGCGGTCCCGCGGTGTTCGGTCCGATCACGATCGAGGGCCTCGATCCCGACCGCGCGGGCCCCCGGCACCAGGAGATCGAGGAGGGCCCGCTGCGTCGCGCGATCAACATTGAACCGGGCAAGCCGTACTCAACGGCGGCGATCGACTCGGCGACGCAGGCGCTGCTCGATCTCGAGGTCTTCACGTCGGTCCAGATCGTCCCCGCGCTCTCCGACCCGTCGGCGGGCGTCATTCCGCTCGACGTCAAGGTCGAGCCGAGCAAGCTTCGCGTGATCAAGGTCGGCGGCGGGGCGGAGTTCGACGAGATCAAGACGGAGGCGCACGTGATCGTCGGCTGGGAGGACCACAACTTCCTCGGAGGCTTGCGCGACCTCAGCGTCGATCTGACGCCCGGAGCCGTCCTCTACCCGCTACGTACCGACAATATCGACAAGCAGCAGCCCGTCCAGCAGCTCCTCCCCGAGGAGCGACTTCGGGTCCAGTTTCTGCAGCCCGGGTTCCTCGAGCCGCACACGAGGCTCTTCGTGCGGCCCGAGTTCAACGTCTATCCGCTCCTCGTCGAGACCAATCCCCCGGCGAATGCCCCGGTCGTCGGCTACGTCGAGCCCAAGGGGACCGTCGGGGTCGACCGGCGCTTCGGGCGTCGCCTGCTCGTGAGCCTCGGGCACAACGTGCAGGGCGAGATCCCTTTCTCGTACACGAGCGCGCCGCTCAACCCTGCCCCGCCGCAAGTGCTCCTCTCGTTCCCACAGCTCGTCGCCAAGCTCGACTTCCGCGATGACCCGGTCCATCCGCACGAGGGGATCTTCGTCGTGAACGATTTCCAGGTCGCCGGAGGCCCGTTCGGAGGAAGCGCGCAGGACGTCCGCATCCAGCCCGACGTGCGCGGATACATTCCCATCGGGCGCCACGTGACGCTCGCCCTCCGGGGGTCGCTCGGATTCCTGTTCCCATCGAACTATGGCAACTACGTGGAGCACCTCCCCTCGGCTCCGGGTTCGGCGACCGACGCGGATCGCGACATCGAGACGGTGTACTTCCGCGGGTTCTTTCTCGGCGGCCCGGACTCGAATCGCGGGTTTCCCCTTCGCGGAATCGGGCCTCACGGGATCGTGCCCTTTCTGAATCCGGCGACGGCGACCGTGCAGGCCCAGCTCGCCTGCGATCCCAATAGCCCGAGCTACAACGCCGCCGCCTGCGCCATCCCGATCGGCGGCTTCACGCTCTGGCAAGCCTCCGCCGAGCTGCGCTTCAACGTCCCCGGCCCGGTAGACGCGGCGGCCTTCTGCGACTCGGGGGACGTCTCGCAGATCGTGGGATGGAACGGCCTTCGCTGGAGTTACTTGCATATGTCGTGCGGCATCGGTGCGCGCTACGACACTCCCGTGGGCCCGATCCGCCTGGACGTCGGCTATCGCATTCCGTTCTTGCAAGTGCTCGGTCAGAAGGACGAGCAGGCCGTCTTCAATTACGACCCGACGCAAGGGTTGCCGCCGACGATCCTCGGCGTACCCATCGCCGTGGCGTTCGGGATCGGTGAGGCCTTCTGATGCACGCCGCGGCGGGCACGGTCCTGAAGGGCCTCGCGGCGGGTGTCGTCTTTGCCGTCGCGCTGGGCGCCGGCGCAGTCCTGCACGTCGACCTACCTGTCATGCGACGGGTGATCGTCGATCGGGTCAACCGGTCGCTGGCTACGATCCTCGTGGGGCGCGTCCGGGTCGAGCACGTCGACCGCGTCGGACTGACGGAGGTGACTGGCCTCGACGCCCGCGTCGACGACCGAGCGGGGCACGAGCTGCTCCGGCTCGATGGGGTGCGCGCCCGCCTCTCGACGCTCGCTTTCCTCCGAGCGCTCCTCGGGCGAGGCGACCTCGTCGTCGAGCTGCCGGAGATCGCCGCGGACCACGCGGAGGTCGACCTCGACGCGGATGAAGACGGCACCCTTCGCATCGTCCGCGCCTTCACGACGTCGTCGCCGGCTTCCGCGGGGCCGTCGCGCGGTGTCCGGCTCAAGCTATCGCGCATCCGCGTCGCCCACACGTCGATCCACGGAACGATGAGCGGCGCGCCGCCGCTCGACGCCGAGGTCGATGACCTGGACGGATCCGTCGTCGTCTCTCCCGGCTCACTCGAGATCCATGCGGATCGCCTGAGGCTCGCGCTCCGGAAGCTGCCGGGGGGCGCGACGGCACAGGGGGCCATCGAGGCCCACCTCGCGGAGCCGTCGCCCCGGGGTGGAGACCGCGCCCTGCACGTCTCCTGGCGAGGGACGGTCGGCTCCATCGCAGAGACGGCGGCGCTCGCCTACGACGCCGGCGAGATCGAGGCCACGCTCGACGTCCCGGAGGCGAAGCCGGAGGATCTGCGCGGGCTATGGCCCGGGTGTCCGTTCGTCGACCCGGCATCGCTCCACGCGAATGGGCGCGGGACGCTCCGGCAGCTTCGCGTGGACGCACGCGCGTCGGTCGGTCGCAGCGTGCTCGAGATTGGCGGACCGGTGAGCGTGGCGGACGATGTCCGCGCAGACCTGCACGCGACCGTGCAGTCGCTGGACGCGCACGCCATCCACGCATCGGCGCCCGCGACGGCCCTCGACGCGTCGGCCAACCTCTCGGTCATCGCGAAGGCGACGGGGGCGGTCAGCGGCAGAATCGACCTCGACCTCGCCGACGGCACCGTCGCGTCGATGCGCGTCCCGCCGGCCAGGGCACAGGGACAGTTCGGGTACGATCCCGCGACGCCGGAGGATACGAGCGCGAGCGCGACCGTCACCATCCGGGAGCCCGGCGTCTCGCTCGACGCGGCGCTGCGGCTGACACCGAAGAAGCCGGCGTACGATCTCTCCTTCGACGTGTCTGCTACGGCAAGCCTGGACGCGCTCTCGCGCTTCGAGCGGATGTCCGGCAACGCGAGCGCCCGCGTGCACGGGAGGCTGGACGCAGGGGCAGGCCGGATCGACGCGCGCATCGACGCGGACGCGCGCGACCTGGCGGTCCCCGGCGCTCACCTCGGAACGGCCAACCTCGCGGTGCGCGCGACCGGCAGTCCTTCGCGACCGACGATCGACGCCACCCTCACCGGCGCCCACCTAGACGTCGGCGGCTTGCGGTTCGCGACCGTGCACGCCGACGCGCACGGGCCGCCCACGGACATCGCCTTCGGACTGGCGCTCGTCGCCGACCAGGGAGACGTCGACGCGCACGCCGACCTCGCCATCGACCCCGAAGGCGGAACGCTCCGTAACGTCGTCGCGTCGATCCGATCGGGAGGAGAGCACGTCGTCGCCAGCGCCCCGCTGGTCCGCCTCGCGAAGAGAGAGATCCGCGCCGATGATGCCGCGGTGGAAGGGCTGGGCGCCGCGCTGCGGGCAACGGCGAGGAAGGCTCCGGACAGCTTATACGTCAGGGCCACGAGCACGGGGCTCGACCTCGGCCGCGTCGCGCGATTCGCACACGTCGGTGCGATCACGGCCGGACGGCTCGCGCTCGACGTGGACGCGGAGGTCCGGACGAACGCGGCGCGAGGACGCGCCAAGATCGACCTCTCGGGAGTCGACTTCGAGGGCTGGAATGATGGCAGCGCGCATCTCGATGCGACGGTGGATGGGCGCCGAGTCTCAGGGCGGCTGACCGCGGCCCTCGGCGACGTGGGGACGGTCGACATTCGGTCGTCCTCGCTCGAGGTCCCAGGCGGCGCGCCCCTGGGGTGGTCGTCCTGGAAGCAGGCGTGGGGCGCGGTCGACGCGACCGCGCACGTGGACCTCGCGCAGCTCGCGGCGCAGCTGAGCGACTTGCCTCTCGGAGACGTCGGCGGCGCGGTGGACGTGCAGGCACGTCTCGAGCGCGACTCGATCACGGACAATACCCCGGAGATCGACGTGACCGCCTCCACGACGCACTTCCTCGCGTCGGGCGGCAAACCGCCGAAACCGTGGCGGATCGAGGGCGTCGACGCCGGCGTGCGCGTGCACGTCGATGGCGACACGGGCGCGACGTCCTTCGAGGCGGATGCGAAGGACGCGGCCGGCATCCTCGCTTCGCTCACGGCCAGCTCGGACTCGGTGCCCTACGCGCGGATCTTCGAGACCGACGATCGCGTCCTCGACGTCGTCCGTGCGATGCCATTCCGTGCAAGGCTCGCGATCCCGGATCGCGAGGTCGACAGGCTGCCGTCGGTGCTCCGGACGAAGGGCGCTCACGGGGTCGTGGCCGGGACAATCGACTGGAATGGCACGTTGCTCGAGCCCACGATCGATGCGAGCGTCACGGTGCGCGAGGGACGGACGGACGCCAGCGTGTTCTCGCTTCCGACGGACGTGGCCATGACGGCCCACTACATGAGCCCGCACGGGGACGCGACGCTCTCCGCGAGCGGGCAACGGGGCCGCTTCCTCGAGGCCAGCGCGCACGTGGACGCGGCCGCGGCGGATATCGTCGATCGACTGGGCCGGGCGCCGCTGCCCTGGTCGGCGTCGCTCAAGGCCAAGCTCTCGCGCTTCCCGGTGCAGACCATCGGCGCGTTCGACGTCCGCCAGATATCCGGCCACGCGACCGGCGACCTCACGATCGATCGACTCCACGACGACGCCAGCGGGAAGATCAGCCTCGCTTTCGACGACCTCCGCATCGGCGACGTCGCATGCCGCGACGCGCGTCTTCAGGCGACCGCGGACGGTCACGCGATGGAGGCATCGGCGAAGATCCAGGAGGAGGAGGGCTCCGCGGAGGTCCACGCCCGGGCGGGTGCGCACTGGGGCCAGGCGATGATGCCCTCGATTGACCCGTCACGGCCCAGCGAGCTGTCGCTCACGGCGCAGCAGCTCCGGGCCGAGCTCCTCCTCCCGTTCACTTCGGGCGTGTTCTCCGAGCTCGACGGCCGCATGACGGGCGACGTGCGCGTGCAGATCGATCCGGCCACGAAGACCATCCGTCCCCAAGGCGCCATCGCCCTGAAGGGCGGCACCTTCGAGCTCGCAAAGCTGGGAGGCGAGTTCCATGACGCCGCCGCGAAGATCGTCCTCACGCCGGACGGGGTGGTGAAGCTCGAGGACGCGACGGCCCGAGGCCTCAGCGGCCGGATCGAGGCGGCGGCGACCGCGCGGCTCGACGGGCTCGCCCTCGGCGGAGCGAGGGCGGTCGTGCAGATTCCGTCCAGGCAGGCGATGCCGCTCGTCTTCGATGGGGTGCAGGTCGGAATCGTCGACGGGCGATTCGACATCGCCGCGGATCGCGCGGTCGACGGCCGCGGAATGGACGTGACCGTCGACATTCCGCAGATGCACGTCCAGCTACCAACCGCCGCGAGTCATGACGTGCAATCGCTCGGGGTCATCGAGGGCGTCGACGTCGGCGTGCGCCACGGACCGAATGAATTCGTCCCGGCGACGCTGGACGCGGCGACCGACGCCCCTGCCGAGGCTGCCTCCGACCGCGGACAGGTGAAGGTCGCGGTGCGTCTCGGAAACGACGTCGAGGTACATCGGGGTACGGACCTCGACATGCGCCTCGAAGGCGACCCCGCTGTCGTGCTGGGCTCCGGCGAGCCACGGGCGACAGGCCAGATTCGACTCGTTCGCGGAACGCTCGACGTCGAGGGCAAACGCTTCGATATCCAGGGCGGCAGCACCGTGACGTTCGTCGGCAATGACGCGACGAACCCGCAGGTCGTCCTCACGGCCGGGTGGACGGCTCCGGACGGGACGAACGTCTTCGCGGACTTCGTCGGTCCGCTCAAGACCGGCAAGGTGGTACTCCGGTCGCAGCCGTCACGGTCGCAAAGCGAGATCCTCGCCCTCATCCTCTTCGGCACGACCGACGAGCAGGCGCCCTCGGGAACGTCGCCCCAGGCGGCGGGGGCCGTCGGCGCGGCTGGCGGGGCGGCGACGGCGCCGATCAACCGCGCGCTCGGCGGCGTGAATCAGATGCTGGACAGATTCGGTCTCGCGGGAGGAATCTCGACGAAGATCGACACGTCGACGACGAGCCCCCGACCCGAAGTGGAGCTGCAGATCGCCAAGGACATCTCGCTTCAGATCGCCTGGGTCCTCGGAGTCCCGCCCCCGGGCAGCAACCCGGATTCGACGCTGGTCACGCTCAACTGGCGCTTCTTGAGGCAGCTATCCCTGGTGACCACCGTCGGAGACATGGGCACTTCGATCGTCGACGTCATCTGGCAGCGGCGATACTAGACGGATGACGACGGACGAGCTTCTGGCGGGAGCGCTCCTCGTAGCTTTCGCCACGCTCGTCACGGCGCACGTGGCCCTGGTCGCGGGCCTCGCGGGGCGGCTGCCGCGATGGCGCGCGGCCGTGGCGCTCGTCGCGCCTCCGCTCGCGCCGTATTGGGGCTATCGGGCTCGCATGGGAGCGCGCGCGGCCATCTGGGTCGCGAGCGCTGCGGCGTACACTGTGTTGCGGCTCGTCGCCGGCCGCGTCACCTGAGGAGGCTCAGGCCACCTCGAACAGACCGGCCGCCCCCATGCCTCCGCCGATGCACATCGTCACGACGACGTACTTCACCTTGCGGCGCCGCCCCTCGATCAACGCATGACCGACCATGCGGGCCCCCGACATACCGTACGGGTGCCCAATCGAGATCGCTCCGCCGTCGACATTGAGGCGTTCCATCGGAATGCCGAGCTTGTCTCGGCAGTAGACGACCTGGACCGCAAACGCTTCGTTCAGCTCCCACAACCCGATGTCGTCCATCTTCAGCCCTTGGCGCTCCAGGAGCTTCGGGACCGCGAACACCGGCCCGATACCCATCTCGTCGGGCTCGCACCCCGAGACGACCAGGCCGCGATAGATCCCGAGCGGCTCGATGTTGCGCCGCTGGGCGAGCTTCGCATCCATGAGAACACACGCGGAGGCGCCGTCCGACAGCTGGCTGGCGTTGCCCGCGGTGATGAACTTGCCCTGAACGGGGTTCAGCGCGGCGAGCCCTTCGAGCGTAGTGCTCGGCCTGTTTCCCTCGTCCTTCGCGACCGTCACCTCTTGAACGGAGGTCGTGCCCGTCGCCTTGTCGACCACTTCGGCCTTCGTGGCGAGAGGGACGATCTCGTCGTTGAATCTCCCCTCTTTCTGCGCGGCGGCGGTGCGCTGCTGACTGGCGAGGGCATACTGGTCCTGCGCCTCGCGGCTCACCTTGTATCGTTCGGCCACGATCTCGGCCGTCTGGATCATCGGGTACCAGAGGGCGGGCTTGTGCTGCATCAGCCACTCCTCGGCAATATCGTTGATGTTGAGCTTCGGCTGCACCAGGCTGATGGACTCGACGCCGCCGCCCACCATCACCGGCACCCGGTCGACGATAATCCGCTGCGCGGCCATCGAGATGGCCTGCAGGCCGGACGAGCAGAACCGGTTGACCGTCGTGCCGCTCGTCGTGACCGGAAGCCCCGCGCGGATGGCCGCGTTGCGCGCCACGTTATGGCCAGTCGCTCCCTCCGGCAGGCCGCAGCCGAGAATCACGTCCTCGACCTCGGCTGGATCGATCTTGGAGCGCTTCACGGCGTGCTCGATGACGAACCCGGCAAGCGTGGCGCCGTGGGTCTTGTTGAACCCTCCCCGGAAGGCCTTCCCAATACCGGTGCGTGCCGTCGAAACGATAACTGCGTCGACCATCTGACCTCGCTCTCCTGGGTTGCGACCCCGCCCAATCTCGCAGACTCCGCCCGCTCCCGCCAGAGAAGAGAAGAAGGCTCTCGTAATTAGAGTTACGCGAGCGCTCTTGGCGTGATAGGGTCCCTCGTTATGCCCAGTTCACTTCGCACGAATCTCCGAAGTCTCGCCGATACATTCGCTGGCGCGGTCCTCGACGCCATTCGCTCGGCCTCCCTGGAGGAGCTCCTGGCAGACGCCGGCGGCGGTCGCCCGGGCCCCGGTCGTCCGCGCGGATCGAAAGCGCAGGCCGCGCCGAGTGGCGCCGGCTCCGCCCGGAAGGGCCGCCGCTCGTCGGGGCGCCTCGCACGGCGCAGTCCGGAGCAAATCGCCAAGGCGCTCGACGGCGTCGTATCTCTCGTGAAGAAGCACAAGGCTGGGCTGCGCGCCGAGCAGATCCGCGCGCAGCTCGGGATGCAGGCGAAGGAGATGCCGCGCGTCCTGGCGGAAGGCCTGGCGAAGAAGAAGCTCAAGCGGCGTGGCCGGAAGCGCGCGACCACCTACACCGCGGCCTGAGTCGCGCGGGCCTCGAACTACTTCATTTCGATCGTCGGGACCATGAGGACCGAGTCGGACGCCGCCGGTGTGGGCGCCGCCGATGCCGGGACCGGCGAAGTGGCCTGAGGCGCTCGAGCGCTTTTTCCGACCGTCCGCCCGGCGACGATGGCGCCGGCGATGAGGACGACGAACAGCACGATGGTGCCGATGGCCTTCGCGGGGCTTCGCGGAGGCGGCGGCAATCGCGAAATCAATGAATGCCGGGGCGGTACGGACGCCCCGGGCGGCACCGAAGGCCGCGGCGACGCGGGCAAATCCATCGCGGATGTCGGCAGAGGCGGCGGGGCCTTGTGTGTGCTCGACGCGGTGGCTGCACCTTCCTCGGCGGCGTGCGCAGACTCGCCCTGATCGGGCTGATCGAGCTGATCGACCGTGATCGTCCCGTCCGCGTCCGTGCTCGGTTTTTCGGACTCGCTCATGCCTTCCCCATTATGTAGCGCCAACGGGCCCGACAAAGGACGACAATGGTGACAGAACGGCGTTTTTGCCGCGATGCTGAAACACGAGGTTCGAGCCCCGGAGGCGAGTTCCTGTGACGTCGATGTGGTAGGCCTCACCTCGCCATGGCGAACCAAACCAACCGGCGCTGGCTCCTCGCGGAGCGACCTCAGGGGGCGATCGACGACAAGATCTTCCGCTGGGTCGAGGAGCCCGTCCCGGAACCGAAGGGGGACAACGAAATCCTCGTTCGAAACCTCTACCTGTCCGCCGATCCCACCCAGCGCGGATGGATCTCCCGCGATACCTATCTTCCGGCCGTCAAGATCGGCGATGTCGTGCGGAGCTTCGCGGTCGGCCGCGTCGAGCGGTCGAAGAGCGACGCCCACCCCGAAGGCGAGCTCGTGCAGGGCCTCTTCGGCTGGCAAGACTACGCGGTGGTGCCGGCGACGGGTCCCGGAGCGCCGATGAAGGTTCCGCCGGGCGTGCCAATCCCGCTTGCCATGAGCGCGCTCGGCCTCACGGGGATCACCGCCTATTTCGGTCTGCTCGACGTCGGCCGCCCGAAGGAAGGCGAGACCGTCGTCGTCTCCGGCGCGGCGGGCGCCACGGGTTCGATGGTCGGCCAGATTGCTCGAATCTGGGGGTGCCGTACCATCGGTATCGCCGGCGGCCGCGACAAGTGCGACTGGCTCGTGCGCGAGGCGCGCTTCGACGCGGCGATCGACTACAAGGCGGAGGACGTCGGCGCGCGCCTCCGCGAGCTTTGCCCGAAGCGGATCGACGTGTACTTCGACAATGTCGGCGGACCGCTGCTCGACGTCGCCCTGGCGCAACTCGCCATGCGCGGAAGGATCGTCCTATGTGGCGCCATTGCGACCTACAACGACGCAGAGATACCGCCCGGCCCGAAAAATTACCTAAGCCTCCTTATCAACCGCGGGCGCATGGAGGGGTTCATCGTGAGCGACTACATGAGCCGGGCTCCCGAGGCCGTCTTGCAGATCATGACCTGGGTATCGTCCGGGCAGATCGTCGACAGGGTCGACGTCCAGGAAGGGCTCGAGAACGCGCCTCGCACCCTGCAGAGGCTCTTTCTGGGAGAAAACCGCGGCAAGCAGCTCCTCAAGATTGCGGATTCTTGACGGGAAAGGTTTGCCCGCAGGGCGGAATCGGGCTAGGAAGCCGCGGTTGAGCAAGCTACGCGTGGGGCGAGCCTGCATCGTTCTCTTTAACTGACAAGCTCGTGCGTCGCCTCGACGCGGGGAGAAGTCGCGATGAGTTCTTCAATCCGTATGCGGTTAGGTCTTGTTTCCGGTGGTCTCGCCCTGGCCGTCGTCGGCGCAGGCGCGGCGTGCAGCAGCAGCAGTAACCCCGCCAGCGGAGGCAACACCGGGGACAGCGGGCCGACGCCAACGGGCGACGGCGGAGGCGACGGCGGGTGCACGGGCCCCGGCCCGAGCAGCACCACGGTGCCCCCTGCCGCCGACGCCGGCGGGGTGCCCGAAGGTGGGGGCGCGTCCATCGACGGCGGCGGAATGGCGTGCACGCCGCAGACGCAAGAGTACGTCGCCGCCATCTTCACGCTCGACG
>Ga0209415_10007015_pt1 | contig 19808 bp, 20 predicted proteins | sample PeaSoiSIISIP2007_FD_187696 | JGI IMG/M metagenome (GOLD analysis project Ga0209415, IMG submission 187696) | Peat soil microbial communities from Weissenstadt, Germany - SII-SIP-2007 (SPAdes) (version 2) | ecosystem: Environmental > Terrestrial > Soil > Wetlands > Peat | place: Germany... | reverse complement strand
CCCCGCCGAGAGGCGGGTGCGGCTCCGCCCAAAGGCATAAGAAGGGTCGACCGCGTCGGCGCATCACAGGAATAGTCCATGCTGGTCGAGTTGACCGAACTGATGGGTCGCCAGATCTACACCCCCGACGGACGTCTCCTCGGGGAGGTCGACAATGTGATCGTGGACGTGGAAGCCGCGAAGATCGAAGGGCTCTACGTGGACGAGACCAGTCCGATGTTAGTGGAGGATTCCCGCCCCACCAGCGTTCCGTACCGCTGGGTCGCGGCCGTCAACGATGTCGTCCTCCTGAAGTACTTCCCGCGCCGCGTGTCGGTCAAGAAGGCCGCCGCGCGCCCGGCGAAGGCCGAGGAAGCCACGGCCGTCGCGGCCGTCCGCTAGCCCCGCGGGGATAGCCAAGCCTGGCAACGGCGCAGGACTTAAATGCCGGCCCGCCGGCGAAGAGATCCTGTCGCGTAAGGCGTTCGCCGGTTCGAATCCGGCTCCCCGCATCGCCGCCCTCGGTCCCGGGGGGACGCGTGGCGCTTTCCCCCGGAGGGCGTAGCGGACCTGTGCGGCGATCGGAGCTGGTCCACCGGCTGGAAGCCGTCCCGGCGTTCGCGCATCCCCGACCCGAGCTGGAGCAGTTGGTGGTCCCGGCGGAAGCGGCCGCGACGCTCCTCGACTCGGCGCACCGGCTCACGGGCCTCGCCGGAACGGCCGTGACGGACCTCGGATGTGGGACCGGCCGCCTCGCCATCGGCGCCGCCCTCTTGGGCGCCGTCCCCGTGGTCGGGGTCGACGTCGACCCGGCGGCGCTCGCCGTCGCGCGCGTCGCGGCGCACGCGGCCCGGGTCTCGGTCGAGTTCGTCGAGGCGGAGGCGGCCTCGTGGGACCGGGAGACCGACGTCGTCGTCATGAACCCGCCGTTCGGCGCCCAGCGGCGCCACGCCGACCGCCCGTTCTGGGACGCGGGGCTCCGTCTGGCCCGACGCTCGCTCTACGCGTTCGCCCTCGCGGAGTCCCGAACCTTTATAGCACGCCGGGCGGTCGCACGCGGCGCCCGTATCATCGAGACGCAGCCGGTTCCGTGGACCCTGGGGCGGACGTTCCCGCACCATACCCACGCCCGGAGGCCGATCTCGGTCGACCTGTGGGCGATCGCAACCGGTGCGGAACCATGAGTGACCCCGAACTTCCAAAGCTCGTCCTACCCGGAGATTACCTCGGCGCCGCGGAGGAGTTCCTCCCCGGACGCGGCACGTACGAGAACCGGGGACGGATCTACGCGTCGCTGCTCGGCACCCCCCTGGTCGACCCCCGGGACCGGAGCATCCGGGTCGAGCCCCGGAACGGGATCCCCGAGATCCACGAGGACGACCTCGTCTACGCTCGCGTCGACGAACTCAAGGCCGCGATGGCGATCTGCACGATCCTCTCGACCGCGAACAGCCCGCGCTCGGTCCCCGGAGCCCCGGAGGGCACCGTCCACATCTCGAAGGCGAAGGAAGGGTACACCGAGAGCCTCTCGGGGGAGTTCGCCGTGGGCGACATCCTCGTCGCCCGCGTGCTCCAGGCCCATCCCTCGGTCAAGCTGACGACCGCCCCGGCCCCCCTCGGGGTCGTCGCGGCCCGCTGCCAGGTCTGCCACGCGCTGCTCCGGATCGGCCCGAAGGAGCTCGTCTGCCCCCGCTGCGGCCACACCGAGCGGCGCAAGCTCGCACAGGTCGCCCGACCGGGCGCGCCGGGGCCCCATGTCGGATCTCCCCCCTAACGAGGAAGCCCGGCTCGCCCGTCTCGTCCGGGCCCACGACCGGTGGCGCGGTCGCGAGGTCTTCAACCTCCTCGCCAGCGAGAACGCCGTCTCCCCCACCGCCCGGAAGTATCTCGGGAGCGACCTCGCCGGCCGCTACACGCTCCCGGTCGAGTCCCAGTTCCACGGCGAGACGATCGACAACACCTACACCGGAACGCGCTACACCGACCAGATCGAGGCGCTCGCGAACTCGGCCGCGGCCCGGGTGTTCCGTGCCCGCTTCGCGACCACTCGCCCGCTCTCCGGCCACATCGCGGCGCTCTCGGCGCTCGTCCCGCTCCTTCCTCCGAAGTCGCGGATCCTGGCGATCGCTCCCGAGGAGGGGGGCTACGACGGGTACGCGCCGGGGTACATCCCGAGCCTCTTCGGATACACGGTCCGGCCGCTGCCGGCGGACGGACCGGGGCTCTCCGTCGACGCCGAGCGGGCCGTGGCCACGATCCAGCGGGAGCGGCCGAACGCGGTCGTGCTCGGCCAGAGCTTCTTCCTCTTCCCCTATCCGCTTCGCGAGATCGCGGAGGCGGCCCACGCGCTCGACGCCCTCGTCTTCTACGACGCCTCGCACGTCCTCGGGCTGATCGCCGGGGGCGAGTTCCAGGACCCGATCCGCGAAGGGGCGGACGTCGTCTACGGGAGCACGCACAAATCGTTCCCGGGACCCCAGGGCGGACTCCTCTTCACCGACCGCGAGGACCTGTTCCAGCAGATCGACCCCGCCCTCGTCTGGCGGATCTTTGACAACGCGCACTGGAATCGGATCGCGGGGCTCGGTCAGACGCTCCTCGAGCTCGAGCGGTGCGGGGGAGAGTACGCCCGCACGGTCGTCGCGAACGCCCAGGCGCTGGGCCGGTCGCTAAGCGACCTCGGCGTTCCGCTGGTCGCCGAGTCGCTCGGTTTCACCCGGTCGCACCAGATCCATCTCGACCGGGCGCGCCTCGAAGCGACCGCGAAGGTCCGCCCCGGCGAGCTCGCGCGCCGCCTCGAGCGCCAGCGCCTCCTCATCGACCTCGTCGCCCGGATCGGGACGGCGGAGGTCACTCGTCTCGGCCTAACCCCCCCCGATATGCCGCGGATGGCCGAGCTGCTCGTACGCGCCGGCTGGCGGTCCGAGGCGGTCGCCGCCGAAGTGCTCGCGTGGCGAAAGACGTTCACCCGCCTCCGGTTCGCCTAACGGCGGGTCGCGGATCTTCGATGGCTCGCCCGATCGCGCTGACCGGCTCGCCTGGGACGGGCAAGACGACGGTCGCACGTCACCTCGGGCCGCTGCGCACGGTCGAGGTCGCCGAGCTCGCCCGCTCGTGGGGATTCGCGCGGACCCGAGGCGAGAGCGTGGAGGTCGACCTCGCGGGAATGATCCGGGCGGCGAGAGTCGGGACGGCCCTCGCCGGGATCGATGTCGTCGTCGGCCACCTTTCCCATCTCCTGCCCCTCCGGGACGTCGTCGTGCTGCGTTGCCACCCGCTCGAGCTCGACCGCCGGCTCCGGCGGAGCCCCCGCGGTCCCGCCGCCGCGCGGAGGGAGAACGTGGCCGCCGAGGCCACCGACGTGATCCGATGGGAAGCGGTGGGTCGCGGTCGGCGGGTCTGCCAGATCGACACCACGGACCGGTCCGCGGCCTCGATCGCCTCCGAAGTTCGGCGGTTCGCGCGGTCGCGCCGCCCCGGACCGCCCCCCCGGATCGACTGGTTGGCCGACCCGCGGGTCACCGACTATCTTTTGGACCGGGCCCCGTAGGGACGACCGATGGTGCTCGAGGAGTACCGGGCCCGGGTCGCCCCGTACGTGGCGCGGCTCGCCCGCCCCTTCCTCGGGTGGCGGCCGGACCGGCTGACATGGACGGCCCTCGTCCTGGCGGTCGCGGCCGCTTTCCTGGCGGCGGTCGTCCGTTGGTCGACCCCGCTCCTCTTCTTGCCGGTCGCGCTCCTCATCTTCGGGAGCGGGCTCTTCGACGTGCTCGACGGAACCGTCGCCCGCTCGACCGGGCGCACGTCGGCCCGCGGCGATTTCCTCGACCACGTCTTCGACCGGTACGCGGACGTCGTGATCGTGCTCGGCATCGCTCTCTCGGGCTACGCGAACCCGGTCCTGGCCCTCCTCGCGCTCGTGAGCCTCCTCCTGGCCAGCTACATGGGGACCCAAGCCCAGGCGCTCGGCCAAGGACGGCTCTACAGCGGGCTGCTCACCCGGGCGGACCGGCTGGTCGTGCTCGCGCTCGCGACGTTCCTCGAGTTCGACTGGTCGCTGCCGTGGCCGTGGGCCCCCACCGAGCCCTGGTCGCGGTTCCACGCCGCCGGGGTCGGCTTCACGGTGATCGACGTGGCGCTGCTCTACTTCGTCATCGCCGGGCAGTGGACCGCTATCGGACGGGCGGTCCGGGTCTATCGCGCGCTGCCCCCGACGAGCTAGACGAGGGTGCCGTGTCTTCGGCGCCGCGCTCGATCACGGTGCCCCCGCGGGTGCGGTAGTACTGGAGCGGGTGGCGCAACCATTCCTCGAAGCAGAGGGCGTCCCGGGCCCGGTCGACCGGGGTCTCGGTCGTCGGATCGCCTTCCCGGGCACAGAGCCCGTGGCTGCGGAGCGTCTCGCACTCGGGCGGCTCGTAGCCCAGTCCTCCCGACCGCTGGGTGATGTGCTCGACCTGGTACCGGGTGATCGATTCATCGAAGTCCGGCGCGCCGCGGTAGGCGTCCACGATCGTCTCGGGGTCGGCGCCGGCCCGATGGAGGAAGGCGGCGAGCGCGAACCGTCCGGAGTGGGAGAGGTTCTCCCCCTTCTGGAGCGTGCGCCGCATCTTGCGGATGCACGGCGGGAACCGCTCGGGCCGCAGGACCCCCCCGCCCGCGGCGGGGCGGGCCACGGGGAGCGGCATCCGGGCCGCGACGTCGTCGAGGAGCTCCGACTCCCGCTCTCGCACCAGCGTGACGACCTCGGGGGTCAGCGGGATCGGTTCGGCGAGGGTCCGGCGGATCGCCTCCTCGAGGAGCCGGGCGGCGCGCTTCGGCCGGACGAGGACGACCCCTCTCCGGACGTCCTGGCGAACGAGCCGGTAATCCGCCTCGCGAATGGGCGTCGCGAGGCGGACGTAGTCGACGAGGGCGACCTCCATCCCGTCCCCCCCCGTTCGCATCGGGGTTCCGAGCGCGTCGGCGACCGCCTCGATCTCCGTCGCCTGCTCGGCGCCTCGGAGCGACTCGAGCCGGCTCGAGCTCCGCTTCGACTCGGCGACCGCCCACCGCCGGAGCGGGGCCGGCGAGGGGGCGGCGGCGAGGACGAGGCGGGCGAAGAGGAAGGAGAGGTACCGAACGTCCGAGGCCGCGCCCGCGAACTCCGCGACGTTCTTGACCGCACGGGGATCGTCGGCCGCGGCGAGGATCCGGGCCCGACCGAGGGCGCGGGCCGACCCGTAGGCGGGTTCTTCGAGCAGGGTGCGCACCGTCCACGTCTGGCCGCGGACCAGGTTCTCGGCGCCCGGAAGGAATGGATACTCCCCGTAGAGGGAGGCCGGGTCTACAGGAGCCGAGGCACGATGAACTGCCATGCGAGGAGCACCAACACCAGGACGGAGGAAATGATTGCCGCTCGGCTTCCGAACTCGTCGAGGCGGGCCGAGCTCCACCCCTTTTTGAACCGGGCCGCGAGGGAGGCGGAGAAATCATGGAAGAGGAGGCCCCCGTCGAGCGGGATGAGGGGCAGCGCATTCGAGAGCCCCAAGAGGAGGCTCATCCACGCGATCCAGTAGAGGACGTTCATCCCGACCCAGAACGTGTTCGGGTCCGCTCCCGTGAGGGCTCCCGTGAGGTGGAAGTAGTTCGTCGTCGAGCCGCTCACCGGCTCGAGGCCGGCGAGGGGGAGGACGATCCAGTCGATCGCGCCCACGAGGGGGCCGCTCGGGCTGGAGAGGGGCGCGGTGAGGGTCTGCTTCATCGCGCTGGGAGCGAGGTAGGAAGGTTGGACGCCCAGGAACCCTCGTCCCGGCACGCTGGGACTCGGCGCGAGGACCACCGAGACCGTGACGATCGCATGCTGCGAATTCGAGTAGTAGTCGACGACGACGGTTTCGCCCGCGGTGGTGTTGGCGAGCGAGGAGACGAACAACGTCGCGCTCGTGGTCGCCGTCCCGTTGATGGACGTGATGATGTCGCCCGCCACCAGGCTGGCGTTGCCCGCCGGGGACCCCGGCTGCACGTAGGCCACGCCGATTCCGTCCGCGTTCGGCGCGATCGACGTGGAGATGACCGCCGCCACGAGGAGGAAGAAGACCAGCGCGATCGCGAAATTCGCGAGAATGCCGGCGGCCGCGACCCGGTCCCGGCGGCGGCGGCTGGCCCCCGTCATGTCGGCCTCGTCCTGCTCGACGAAGGCGCCCACCGGTACGACGAAGACGAGGATCCCGAGGCTCTTCACGCCGATCCCTTGCGAACGCGCGACCACTCCGTGGGAGAGCTCGTGGAGGACGATCCCGACGACGAGGGCGACGATCCCGTAGCCGAGCGGAATGATCGGGTTGATCCCCGGGAGGCCCAGCGCCTCCTGGGGGGACGGCGCCTGGGAGGAAGGGATGCGGAGCGAGACGATCGCGTCGAGGAAGAGGAGCGCCACGATCGTGACCATCGCGATCGCCGCGAGGGCCACCCCGACGTCGCTGGTCACCGTCCAGAACCGTCGGAAGCGGGCCCACCGGTCGATCGCGGCCCGACCGCGCTGGGTCTTGATCATGAGCGCGGGGCCGAAGAACGAAACGACCCGGTTCGGGGCGATGTAGCCCGCGCGACCGAGAAGGACGATCAGAACGAGATAGGCGACGATCACCGCCGCCGCGATCTCATAGCCGAGGTACGGGTCCAAGAACTCCTCGGCGCCTCACGCCGGGTGCGGTTTATGAGGTCTTCATAAGAAGCCGGCCGCCCGTCCATCAGGGTTAAACACGGGGCCCATGTCGATACCCTCGTGGGGTACCGAACGGGCCGGTCGACCCGGGTCCTTCTCGCCTCCCTGGCGATCCTGGCGGCGACCGTCGTAGCCCTTCCGACCGCGGGCGGGACGACTGCGTTCCCTCCCGCCCAATCCTCGAACTCCGTTCCCGGGGCGCTCCCGTCTGGTCGAGTGCTCGTGGCCGGCGGCTACTCCCCCTCCCCTGGCGTGAGGATGGTCGGGGCCCTCCCGCCGAGCACGAGCCTGACGTTCCTCGTCGGCCTTCCGTCGCGAGACCCCGGCGGATTCCTGGCGTATGAATCGGCCGTCTCCATCCCCGGGACCGGCGCGCACCACGAGTTTCTCTCGCCGGGCGAGATCGCCCGACAGTACGGTCCCTCGTCGGAGACGATCGCTTCGACCGAAGGGTACTTCGCGGGGTACGGTCTCGGCGCCAGGCTCAGCCCCGACGGCCTGCTCCTCACAGAGACGGGGTCGGCCTCGGCCGTCGCCCGCGCGTTCGGGACCTCGTTCGACGAGTACCGCGGGTCGGACGGTCGGACGTTCTTCAGCCACCCGACCGCCGCCCAACTGCCCGACTCGGTCCCGGTGTCCGGTGTGTACGGACTCGGGAATGTCACTCTGCTCCGCCCCGCCGGCCTGAACCCGACGCTCCCCGCCCCCCCGTCGGCTCCGCATGCCGGCTGCACCACCGGACCGGCCGGGCTCTCGCCCTGCCAGATCTGGGGTGCGTACGACTCCGCCGGCCTCATCGCCAGCGGGACGAACGGCACCGGGGAGCGGATCGGGGTCGTCGACACCTACGACGCGGGCGAGACTGAGACCGCCCTGGCCAGCGACCTCGGCACGTTCGACTCCCTTTTCGGACTTCCGTCGCCTTCTGTGACTTACAACTACCCGGTCCCGACCACGCAGGACCTGAACTCGACCTACACGGGGTGGGGGCTCGAGGAGGCGCTCGATATCGAGTGGACGCACGCCTCCGCGCCCCGGGCCTCCCTCGCGATGACTTTCGCGCCCAACTCCGGCGTGGGACTCTATCTCGCGGTCGACTGGCTCGTCTCTCACCGTCTGGTGGACGTGATCTCGCTGAGCTGGGGCGAGCCGGACGTTGGCATCTTCAACGCGTACAAGGGCGCCTGCACCTCCGAATGCAACGCATCGACCGACGGGTCGTACGAGATCCTGAGCCCGGTGCTGGAAGCCGCAGCCGTCGAAGGGATCGGCGTTTTCGTCGCGACCGGCGACTGCGGCGCGGCGGACGGGACCAGCGGCCTCTCCACGGACTATCCGGCCTCCGACCCATCAGCGGTCGCGGTCGGCGGAACGTCCCTGTCGGTGACCTCGTCCGGCGTGTACCAGAGCGAAGTGGGCTGGAACGGGAACTCCTCGGGACGGAGCTCACCGGGCTGCCAGAATCAGGGCGGGTCCGGCGGCGGCTACTCTCCGTTCCCCCGACCCTACTGGCAAGCCGGAACGGGGGTCCCGGCCTCTCCGGCCACTCGCGGAGCCCCGGACGTCGCCGCGGACGCCTCGACCGGCGTGACGATCGTTCAGGGAGGCGGGGAGGGGGGAGTCGGCGGCACGAGCCTGGCGACTCCGATCTGGGCGGGGATCGCCGCGCTCGCCGACCAGTACGCCGGCCATGACCTGGGGCAGCTCGACCCGGCGGTCTACTCCATCCTTCGCGGCTCGAACTACTCGACCGATTTCCACGACATCGTCAGCGGCAACAACGGGTACTTGGCCGGCACCGGCTGGGACCCCGTCACCGGGGTCGGCACCCCGATCGTCGGCCAGATGGTGAAGGACCTGGCGCAGCCGCTTCCCTCCACCTCCTCGCTGCGGGTGCTCCTCTACTCCAACCGGACCTACGGGCCTGCGCCCCTCGCAGTCCGCTTCGCGCTCGCTCCTTCGGGCGGACGATCGCCCTACCCTCTCGAGGGGGTCTATTTCGGGGACGGAACCTCCGCGCTCGTGTCCGGTGGGGCGGTGACGCATTCGTTCCCTATCCCGGGCGTCTACGCGGCTGTCGCGTTCGTCGCGGACTCCACGGGCAACCTCACGTCCTCGGACCCGGTGGCCGTGGTGGTCGGGGGAGGAGGCCCCCTCAACGTGACGCTCACTCCCTCGACCTCGACCCCCGGCGTGGATGCGGGCGTGACGTTCACGACGATCGCTCAGGGCGGGTCGGCCCCGTACGGCTACCTCTACTCGTTCGGGGACGGCACGTTCGTCAATTTCAGCTCGGCCTCCTCGACCGTTCATGCGTACGGAGCGGCGGGGGGCTACTGCGCTTCGGTGATCGCGAACGACTCGGCCCACCCCGTGGACGGGGCCCGGAGCGCTCCGGTGGCGATCGCCGTTGGGGGAGCTCCGACCCCCGTCTGCTCGAACGCCTTGGCCCCGCTGACGGTGACCGCCGATGCCGCGCCCGGTGTTCGGGACGCGCCGGCGGACTTCCCCTCCCTCTTCCAGGTCGGCGGAGGCGTGACGGGCTCCGGCGGAAACGGGACGACGGAGACGTTGTCGTCGTCGGACCCGTACGTCGCCGCGTGCGCGTGCACGATCTTCCGTACCCCCGGGACCTACACCGTTTCACTCTCCGCCACCGACCTCATCGGTGACCACGCGGCGAACGAGACGAATGTGACCGTCGCCGCTCCGCTCAACACCACCTTCACCGCGACGGCGACCTACGGCCCCGCTCCGCTCACCGTCCAGCTGGGCGTTACGGTAACCGGAGGATACCTGGCCAACGCCAGCGCGACCCGCTGGAACTTTGGCGACGGGACCGGTGCCGCCGGGGCTCAGGTCTCCCATACCTACACCCAGGCCGGTTTCTACTCGGCGACCGGGGACGCCACCGACCGGGGCCAGGGGAACTCCAGCGAGGGCTTCCTGATCGACGTCCTTCCGTCCGGGAGCCCGACGGCCCCGGCCCTGACGGCGACCTTCGCGCCCGCGGTGAACCTCTCCTCGGGAACGACGATCCGTTTCGCCGCGCACACCAGCCTCCCGAACGGGTCCTCGGCCCCGGCCCAGATCTTCTGGGACCTCGGCGCGAACGGGACGGCGTGGGGGTCGACCGCCGCGCAGACGTACTATGCCGGCGGCGTTGAGACTTCCGAGTTTCTGTATGCGAGCGTGAGCGCCGAGTGGGCCGGTGGGGCTCCCACCACGGAGGCGACCCTCGTCTCCCCGCAGCTGTTCGCTTCGGAGGCGGGCGCGTTCGTCCCCGCGACCGACGCCCTCCAGCTGACCGACTCGGGCGCTCCTCCCTCGGGATCGTCGGGACTCCTTTGGTCCGGGGTCGCGCACGTCGCCGCCCCGGGCGGCGGCTCCGTGAACTGGAGCTACGGGGACGGGGGCAACGCCGCAGGACCCTCTGCCGAGCACTCCTTCGTGCGGGCCGGCGCGTACACCGTGAACGTGACCGCGAGCGACCCGTGGGGCGATACCGCCCGGGGGGCGCTCGGGGTTTTGGTCGGCCCGGGCGCCGTTCTTCCCCTCGCGGTCAGCGGGGGACCGGCGAGCGAGAGCGGCGTCGTCCCGCTCGTCGTCCGCTTCGCCGCCAACGCCACGGGAGGGGAGGTCCCGTACCTCTTCACCTGGCAGACGGGGGACGGCACCTCGAGCACGAATACGAGCTTCCTTCACACCTACACGGTCCCGGGGAACTACACCGCGTCGCTCACGGTCCGCGACGCGGGCGGGGCTTCGATCGAGCTGAACTGGACGGTCCTGGTCGAACCGGTGGCTAGCGTACCGACGAGCGGTGGTTCCTCGTCGCTCGTGGTCTTCGTCGTCATCGCCGGTGTCGTGGCCGCACTGGCTGCGGTCTCGGCGGTCCTCTGGGGGCGCCGGCGGTATCCGCCGCCTACCCCTTGACGACCCCGAGCGGGGTCAGGCGGGCCACGCGACGTGTGAGCCCCGCACCCTCGGCGACCCGCACGACCTCCTCGACGTCCTTGTAGGCGCCCGGAGCCTCTTCGGTGACGCCCTCGCGGGAGGCCGACCGGACGACGATCCCCTTGGCGCGCAGGTCGCGGGTGACGTCGTCGTAACGGAACGCGCGGACCGCGGCGTGTCGGCTCAGCCGCCGGCCGGCGCCGTGGCACGAGGATCCGAACGAGCGTTCCATCGAGGTCGGGAGCCCGACGAGGACGTAGCTCGCCGTGCCCATGTCGCCGGGGATCAGCACCGGCTGGCCGAATCGGCGATAGGCGCTCGGCACCTCCTCCCGCCCCGCCGGGAAGGCGCGGGTCGCTCCCTTGCGGTGGACGAGCAGACGCTTCGTCCCGCCCTCCACGGCGTGCGTCTCGACCTTCGCCATGTTGTGCGCGATGTCGTAGACGACCGAGAGGCCGAGCTCGTCGTCCCGACGGCCAAAGACCGCCGAGAACGCCCGCCGCACGCCGTGGGTGATCGCCTGCCGGTTGGCCCACGCGAAGTTGGCCGCGGCGGCCATCGCGCCGAGGTACCGCTCCCCGTCGTCCGACCCGACGGGGGCGCACGAGAGCTGGCGGTCGACCAGCGTCACCCCCTCGGTCGCGAGCCGATGGTCCATGCGGGCGATGTAGTCGGTCGCGACCTGGTGGCCGAGGCCGCGCGACCCGGTGTGGAGCATGACGACGACCCGTCCGGGCGCGAGACCCAGGACCTCGGCGAATTCGGGCTCGAAGACCCGGTCGACGGTCTGGACCTCGAGGAAATGGTTCCCGGAGCCGAGCGTGCCGAGTTGCTTCAACCCCCGCTTGCGCGCGCTCTCCGAGACCTCGGCGGGGCGGGCCCCCTCGAGGCGACCCTCCTCCTCCTGGAACGTCAGGTCCTCGGGCCGGCCGAGGCCCCGCTCGACGGCCCACCGCGCGCCCCCCGCCATCACCTCGTCCACCTCGCTCGCAGTGAGGTGCGTCCCGCCCTTCGACCCCACGCCGGACGGGACCTCGTGGTAGAGTCGCTCGATGAGCTCGCCGAGCCGGGGACGGACCTGCTCGGCCGTCAGGTTCGTCGTGAGGAGGCGGACCCCGCAGTTGATGTCGTAACCGATCCCACCGGGAGAGACCACGCCCTCCTGGAGGTCGAACGCCGCCACGCCGCCGACCGGGAATCCGTAGCCAAAGTGGATGTCGGGCATGGCGAGCGCGTTCCGCTCGATCCCGGGGAGGGTCGCGACGTTCGCGAGCTGGGCCAGCGACGGATCCCCCTCGACATTCGCGAGGAGCGCGTCGTCGGAGAACAGGATCCCCGGCACGCGCATCCCCGGCTGCTCGGTCGGGTCGATACGGAAGGTGAATTCGTCCAGACGGACGAGCTTCGGGACCTTCTCCACGGCGGGCGGCCAACCCGGCACGGTATAGAAGGAATGGCCCCGGGCCCGTTCCATCGCAGGCTCCGGGACGGCGGCCCCCGCCGGGCGCGTCGGGGGCGACCGGGCGCCGCATAAGGCCAAGAACTAAGACCGGCTAGGGGGCTTGGGCCAGGCCCGCATGCTGCTCCGGACGCTCCTGACGCTCGTGAACCTCGCCACCATCGCGGTCGCGATCGGCGTGCTGTTCGCCTTTCCCCAGTACGCCGGGGTCGCGTTCTACCTCCTGCTCGGCTGGATGATCGGGAGTCTCGTGCTCGTGTACGGTCCGTGGGCCAACCGTCCGGTCGGGCGTCGAAGCGCGTCCGGGCCTGCTCCGGCCTCGGCGGTCCCCCGCCCGTCATCGAGCCCGCTGCCGTCCGACCTCGGGTTCTGCATCTATTGCGCTGCCCCGCTCGCACCGGGAACCCCCACGTGCCCTGCGTGCGGGCACGCGAGCCCGCACTTCTAGGTCGGGGCGACGTAGAGCATCGGCTCGCGCGCCCGAACGTTGGCGCCCACGCTCACCCGGAGCCCCCGGACGACCCCGGCGGCGGGGCTCGTGACCTCGTTCCGCATCTTCATCGCTTCGAGGACGAGCAGGACAGTCCCGGCCTCGACCCGCTGGCCTTCCGAGACGCGCAGCTCGATGACCTTGCCTGGCATCGGCGGAACGATCGGAGCGCTGTCGCGCGGGGCGAAGGAAGGAGGGGGAGCGCCGGGCGCGACCGGCTCCGCGCTCGCCACCCGCGCCGGGGGAGACGGCCCGGAGGACGGGGCGGAAAGCCGTTCGAGCGTGACGGCGGCCCGCTCCCCGTTCACGTCGACCGGGGCGGGGGGGTCGGAGAAATGGTCCGGCCAGTTCTCGACCAGGACGCGTTCGCCGCCGATCTCGAGCTCGACCCGCAACGCCTCGGAGCGTACGACCGTGACGGGGAATGTACGGCCGGAGACCGTGACCGTAGAAAGGTCGGAGGCGACCTCGACCTCCTCGGTGCTACCGTCCCGCACGACGCGTAGACGCATCGATCCACCTCCGCTGGGCATGGAGCCGCGCCCGTCCCTCGTGCGCCCACGGGCTGACCCCGCCGCCGGGCGAGGACGTCCCGGGGGCGGCCCGGGGGGGAGGGAGGGGAGCCCTCAACGCGCCGACGACCCCGAGGGCGGCGGTGGTGAGCACGTCGACGGTGAGCCCCCGGTCGACCGCGGAGCGGTACGACCGGTAGACCGCGGGAAAGAGCGCATAGCTGAGCGCCTCCGCATCGTCCGCCGCCGGGACGAGCGCGCGGACCTCCGCGACGGCCTTGGCGAGCTCGGGTCCGAGGAGGTCGGCCGGCCGCCCGGTGATCGCCGGCGCGGACGCGGTCACCGTCCGGAGGAGGTCGGGGTCGATCGGGGCCGGCGGCTGGCCGTAGAGCCCACGGACGTAGTCCCGGACCTCCTGCGTGACCTGCCGGTAGCGCGCGCCCGTAAGGACGTTGACGACCGCTTGGACCCCGACGATCTGGCTCGTGGGAGTGACGAGCGGAGGATACCCCAGGTCCGCGCGGACGCGAGGGACCTCGGCGAGCACCTCGGCCAGCCGGTCGAACGCATCCTGCTCCGCGAGCTGGCCGAGCAGGTTGGAGAGCATGCCGCCCGGGATCTGATGCGTGAGGATCCCCGGGTCGGTCTGAAGGGAGCGCAGGTTCAGGAGCGGCCGATACCGGTCCATCACGGTGCCGAAGTACGCGGCGAGGTCTCCGAGCAGGCGGAGGTCGAGCTTCGGGTCGAGGGCCGTCCCCCGCATCGCCCCGACGAGCGTCTCGGTGGGCGGCTGGGACGCCCCGCCCGCGAACGGGCTGAGCGCGCTATCGACCGCTGCGGCGCCGGCGTCCGCGACCGCCAGGCACGTGAGGGTCGACATCCCGCTCGCGGAGTGCGTGTGGACGACGACGGGCAGCCCGACCTCGGTCCGCAGCGCCCGGACGAGGGCCGCTCCCTCCTGGGGAGGTAGGAACCCGGCCATATCCTTCACGCAGAGCTCGTCCGCCCCCATCTCGGCGAGCCGGTGACCGAGCGCGACGAACGACGCCGGGGTGTGCACGGGCGACTGGGTGTAGCAGATCGTCCCCTGCGCGCGGGCACCCGCCTTCTTGACGGCGGCGATCGCGACGGCCATATTGCGCGGGTCGTTGAGCGCGTCGAACACCCGGAAGATGTCGATCCCCTGCCGGGCGGATTCGGCGACGAACTTTCGGACCAGGTCGTCCGCGTAGTGGCGGTACCCGACCAGGTTCTGCCCGCGGAGCAGCATCTGGAGCGGCGTGCGGGGCATCGCCCGCTTGAGCCGGCGGAGGCGTTCCCACGGGTCCTCCCGAAGGAAGCGCAGGCAGACGTCGAACGTGGCGCCCCCCCAGACCTCGAGGGATCGATAGCCGACCGCGTCGAGCCGCTCGGCGGCGGGCAGCATCTCCCGCGTCCGCATCCTCGTCGCGATGAGCGACTGGTGGCCGTCCCGCAGTACCGTCTCGGTGATGCCGACCATCGCCCGCCCCCCGGCCCCTAGAGCGGGATGTTCCCGTGCTTGCGGGCGGGCCGGTCGTCCCGCTTGGTCGCGAAGAGCTTCAGGCCATCGACCAGGCGCGCCCGCGTCTCGGAGGGGTCGATGACGTCGTCGATGTACCCCCGCTCGGCGGCGAGGTACGGATTGAGGAACTCCGCCCGGTACTCGGCGACGCGCCGGGCGCGGAGCGCGGCCTGGTCTGCCGCCGGCGCGCTGTCGATCTCCTTCCGGAAGAGGATGTTGACCGCGCCCTCCGCCCCCATGACGGCGATCTCGGCCGTGGGCCAGGCGAGGTTCAGGTCGCCGCCGAGGTGCTTGGAGCACATGACGTCGTAGGCCCCCCCGTAGGCTTTCCGCAGGATCACGGTGAGCATCGGGACGGTCGCTTCCGCGTAGGCGTAGAGGAGCTTCGCCCCGTGGCGGATGATCCCCCCGTACTCCTGCGCGGTCCCGGGGAGGAAGCCGGGGACGTCGACGAAGGTGACCAGCGGGAGGTTGAAGGCGTCGCAGAACCGCACGAACCGCGCCGCTTTCATCGACGCGGGAATGTCGAGCGTGCCGGCGAGGACCGAGGGGTTGTTGGCGACCACTCCGACCGGCCGTCCCTCGAGCCGGGCGAACCCGACGACGAGGTTCGCCGCCCACGCCGCATGGATCTCGAAGAACGAGGCGACGTCGACCACCCGTTCGATGACCCCGTGGACGTCGTAGGGGAGGTTCGAATCCTCGGGCACGACCCGCCCCAGCTCGGCGGCGGCCCCTTCGGTCGGCGCCGCCCGCGGCGCGATGGGCGGCTCCTCGAGGTTGTTGAGCGGCAGGTAGGAGAGGATGCGGCGGGCGAGCGCGAGCGCGTCCGCGTCCGACGTCGCCGTCAGGTGCGAGACCCCGCTGATCGCCGCGTGCGTGTCGGCACCCCCCAGCTGGTCGAACGTGACCTCCTCGCCGGTGACGGCGCGGATAACGTCCGGGCCGGTGATGAACATCTGGGCCGTGCCGCGGGCCATGATCACGAAGTCGGTGATCGCGGGCGAGTAGACCGCCCCGCCGGCGCAGGGGCCCAGGACGAGGGAGAGCTGCGGCACGACGCCGGACAGAGCGACGTTCCGGAAGAACACCTCGCCGTACCCGCCGAGGCTCATCACGCCCTCCTGGATCCGCGCGCCGCCCGAGTCGTTGAGGCCGACGATCGGGACCCCCGCCTTGCGGGCGGTCTCCATGATCTTCACGATCTTCATCGCGTGCGCCTCGCCGAGGGCTCCGCCGAAGACCGTCGCATCCTGGGCGAACGCGCATACGGGCCGGCCGTCGACCTCGCCCCAGCCGGTGACGACCCCGTCGCCGGGAATCTTTCTCTCGTCGAGCCCGAACTTTTCGACCCGGTGCGTGACGAACGCGTCGATCTCGGTGAACGTTTCGGCATCGAAGAAGCTCTCCAACCGCTCGCGGGCCGTGAGCTTCCCGCCGGCGCGGTGCTTCTGGACCCGCTCGGTGCCCCCGCCCTCCCTCGCCGTCTTCTTCAGGGCCGCCCAGCGGTCGAACGCCTGCGTCATGCTTCCTCCACCACGACGTCACCCGACCGGATGGCGACCGCTCCCGAGGGGGTGTCGAGCCAGAGCTCGCCTTCCTCTCCCACCGTGCGGATCACCCCGTTGAGGGTCGAATCCACCGTCACGCGCCGGCCGACGGCGTAGAGCGCCGAGCGGCACTCCGCCAGGGTCTCGGACGCCCCGGCGGGCGAGTCGAGGGAGGCCGCGGCCGCCTCGGCGGCCCGAGCCGCGAGGGTCTCGACCTCCTCCAGGTCCGGTGGGGAGGGCATCAGTTCGGAGAGGGAGACGACCCGCGCTCGAACCTCGGCGGGGTACGAGGTGGGCCGAGCCCTCACGTTGATCCCAATCCCGACCACGGCGGCGACCCCGAGGGACGGAGACGGCACCACGTCGACCAGGATCCCGGCCAATTTTCGCGGCGGCTCCGTGCCCGGCACCAGCAGGTCGTTGGGCCATTTGAGGACGCTCCGCACCGCGAACCGCCCCGCCAAGGCGGAGCGGAGGCGCGCGCCGACGGCGAGGGGGAGCAGGGTATGGTTCTCCTTCGGAGGGCGGAGGATCGTGCTGAGGTAGAGGTTTCCCTCGGGCGACGCCCAGGCGTGGTCTCCCCTTCCGCGTCCGGCCGTCTGGCGGGCCGCGACGACCCGGGTGCCTTCGCGGGCCCCTTCCCGGGCTCGGCGCACCGCCTCGGTCTGGGTCGAAGGGAGCTCCCCATGGAACTCCCGGAGTTCCATTCGGACCTCACCCCCGGCGGGGACGGCGGGTCGGCCATAACCCTTTGTCTCCCTCCCCCCCGCCCCGCCGACAGGATGGGGAGCGGTCGGTCCGAGCTCGCGTGGTCCTCGGTGACGGACGCGCCGGAGTTCGGGTCCGGGCGGACCTCTCGGCAAGCGTCAGCCTCATAGGAGCCGGGAGGTGCGGGCGGTGATGGCGACCACCTCCCAGCTCCTCGAAAAGATCGCGCCGGAGATCGAGAAGGAGCTGAAGCCCCGTCTCCAAGGGTTCGTCGGCTCGTTCGTGCGCGCCTACCTTCCCCAGGTGTGGGTGTTCGAGACCGACGAGGACTCCGCGACCGTCCGCGTCGAATCGTCCGGTTCGGTCACCGTTACGCCGGGATCCCGCATGTCGCCGGACGTCACGATCCACGCTCCCAAGGCACGGCTCGAGAAGATCCTGACGTCACGCTCACGGCCCGCCTCGATGCCCACCGACGTTCGGGTCGTTCCGCACACGACGAAGGGTCGGGTCGCCTTCGACCAGGTGCGGGGCCGGTTCGGCCTCTAGGCCCCGCTCGGGGGAGCCCAGCGGACCGCCGCGGGGCGCTCCGCGGTCGGGCGCCCCGGCCCTACCCGATCTCGCGCAGCCGACGCACCATCTTGACGGCGGCGCGAACGGCGTTCCCGGCGTTCTCGATCCGGTCCTGCGCCTGCAGTCGGGTCTCGCCCGGCCCGGAGATCCCGAGCCCGAGGGGCTTGCCGTGCTCGACCGAGAGGTCGGTCAGCTTACGCGACGCCTGGTTCATGACGACCTCGTCGTGGTCGGTCTCGCCCTCGATCACCGCGCCGAGCGCGACGACCGCGTCCACGTCCTTCCGCCGGTAGAGCGCCTGGACCGCGAGCGGCATGTCGAAGACGCCGGGCGTCTTGACCACGGGCCCGAGCGTGGCGCCCAGGAACTCGATCTCGTCCTTCGCCCGCTCGAGCATCAGCAACGTGACGTCGTAGTTGTATTCGCTCGCCACGATCGCCACGCGGACCCCCGCCCCGTCTCCCTTTGATTTCGCCATCGTTCCTTCCTTCGTGCGTTCTTTCATCGTCGCCGGCGCGCCGGTCCCGCGTCCGGGAATCCCTGACGCAGGCCCTCCCCCGCCCGTCGGGCGAGGTCGTGCGGCCGGAACAACAGCGAGTAGGCGTTGAGGGCGTGCTCCTCCGCCCGTCGCAGGGCGAGGGTCTCGAGCGCGCGGGGACCTTCGGCCTCGCTCTCGAAGACGAAGCACTCGACGATGGGCTTGGCCTCGAGTACCGAGGCGAACTGGAGGCCGAGCGACGCCTCGTGGGCGCACGTCTTGTCGTAGTCCGCCTTTCCCGGCATCCCGAGCGCGAGGCACAGATCGACCCCCTCCTCGAGGAACATCTGGCGGCAGGCCACGGGCAGGTCCTTGATCCCGGGGACGGTTCGCCGGACCACGCGGAACCCGGTGCCCCGACCCTTCAGCGCGCGGATGGCCGCGTCGGCCATCCCCACGCGGGCGAACGTCGTGTCGGCGACCCCGATCTTCTTCACGGCTTGGACTCCCGCGGGGGGGACCCGCGTTCGAGGATCCGCTCGACGATCCGCTTGCTCGCGAGGTCGTCGTGCGGGAACGGCCCGATCCGGGCGACCTTGACCGGAACGCCGCGGCGGGCGCACTCCCGCTCGACCTCGGCCTCGTTCCAGATCTGGTCGTAGCCGAGCGCGATGATGGACGGGCGCTCCTGGACGACGGTCTCGTAGATGTCGGTCGCCGAGCCGAGGATGGCGCGGTCGACCGGCTTGAGCGCCTCCACCATCTCCCGACGCATCGCCTCCGGGACGTACGGCTCCTGCTTCAGGCGCCGGGCGGTCCGGTCGCGGGCGACGACGACCACGAGCTCGTCGCCGAGCTTTCGCGCCTCGCTGAGAAAGTAGACGTGGCCCGGATGGAGGAGGTCGAAGACCCCCGTGGCCATTACGCGGACGACCATGCCTGCCACGCCGCCGCGATCGTTCGGCCCTCGAGGAACGGCCAGTCGTGCTCCCTCGCGTAGTGGCGGGCCGCGTCCGGCGCCCGGGCCCCCCCGGAGTCGCCCAGCATCTCCGCGACCGTCACCGATTCGGACAGGCCTCCCATCCGAGCGAGTGAGATGGCGAGTTCCGTATGTCCCTTTCGCTCGGCCGTGAGCGCGGGGGCCGCGTAGAGGAGGGGGACGTGGCCGGGCGAGATGAACGACGTGCGGAACTGCTCGCGGAGCTCCCCGTCCGAGCGGCCGGACGCGTCGCGGGCCACCTCGCCGAGCGTGCGGATCGTCATCGACCGGTCGTTGTCCGGCACACCCGTGAAGTTCGTCCGATGGTTGACGGTGATGCCGAACGCGCTCCGCCGGTCGTAGCGGGGGCGTTCCGAAAGTCCCGCCAGCGCGGGGAACTCGGCCGTGCCGAGGGCGAGCAGCTCCGAGAAGAAGGGCAGGCCGAGTCGGCGGCGCAGCTCCTCCGAGATCGCGGTGCAGATGAGGCCGCCCGCGTCCCGCCGCGCCAGGCGTACGAGCTCCGGGGTCGCCTTCTCGGACAGGAAGACGAGGTCGGTCTCCCCCTCGCGGTCCGGGGCGTCGAAGATGAGCACGGGTTCGCCGTCGGAGAGCGAGCGGACCGCGGAGAGCAGCTCCGGCGCCAGGACCCGGGGACGGTCGACCCGCAGCATCGGGCCGGAAAAGCTTCGGGATGCTAATAAGGAAAGCGTAACTACTCAAAAAAGGGTTGATGGCCCGTAGGTCGACGAGATCAAGACCGTGCGCCAGCGGAATCGGACCACGAATTTCGGAACGCCCGGAAAGGGCGTTCTTAGGAGGTGATCCATCTGCAGGTTCCCCTACAGATACCTTGTTACGACTTAGTCCCCCTTGCTGA